>Ga0102943_1000580_pt1 | contig 24637 bp, 20 predicted proteins | sample SalPonC_black_MG_FD_78174 | JGI IMG/M metagenome (GOLD analysis project Ga0102943, IMG submission 78174) | Salt pond soil microbial communities from South San Francisco under conditions of wetland restoration - Salt Pond MetaG... | ecosystem: Environmental > Aquatic > Marine > Intertidal zone >...
ACCTTCACCGACCCCTGGACGCACCAGCCGCAGCCCACCTGCGGCTTCACCTTCGTCGGCACCGACGGCACCATCGCGTCGCCCGACTACGCGAAGGCGCTGACGGTCCAGACCCGCGCGACGCCGGAACGGCACGAAATCCCTGTAGATCCGCTGAAGGATGGCGAGCGGAATGCGATCGAATACATGCTTGGCTGCATCGCGAGGGGGCAACCGGTGTCGGGGCCTCTCGACCCCGCGCTCTGCCTCACCGCGCAGCGGATCGTCGATACCGCCATGCGGTCGGCGCAAGAAAAACGGACGCTGGAGCTGCTGCCGTGAGCGATGACGTCACGAAGGATGCCGGCGATGCCGACACCTACGCGCTGAAGTCGACCGAACTGGCCGAGATCGCCGCCCCCGACCTGTCCTACCGTCCGCCAATGCCGAAATCCTACCGTCCCCGGATCGGCGTGATCGGAACGGGCGGCATCTCGAGCAGCCATCTCGACGCCTACCGCACTGCCGGCTGGGAGGTCGCGGCACTCTGGAACCGCACGCGGTCGAAGGCCGAAGCCAAGGCCGCCGAATACTGCCCCGCCGCCCGTATCGAGGACACCTGGCAGGACATGCTCGCCGACGGGGAGATCGACGTGATCGACGTCACGCTCCATCCCGAGCACCGGGCACCGATCGTCGAGGCGGCGCTGAAGGCGGGCAAGCATGTCCTCAGCCAGAAGCCCTTCGTCACCGACCTCGATACCGGCGAGCGCCTCGTGTCCCTCGCAGAGGACAAAGGGTGCAAGCTCGCCGTCAACCAGAACGGGCGCTGGGCGCCGCACAAGGCCTGGATGCGCGAGGCCGTTCGTGCCGGGCTGGTCGGTGAAGTCATCTCGGCCCATGTGGCGATCCATTGGAACCACGGCTGGACCGCCGGCACGCCCTTCGACGAGATCGAGGACCTCATCCTCTACGATTTCGGCGTGCACTGGTTCGACTTCCTCGTATCGCTCGTGCCGGGACGCACGCGGAGCGTCTTCGCCCGCGCCACGGCCGCTGCGGGACAGGCCAACAAGGTGCCGCTGCTCGCGCAGGCCGTTGTCCGCCTCGACGGCGGGCAGGCAACGGCGGTCTTCGACGGCGGCGTGCCGCACGGGCCGCGTGACACGACCTTCGTTGGCGGCACCGGGGGGAGCCTCGTCGCGGACGGGCCGAACCTCGGGAAACAGGCGGTGACGCTGACCACCGCGACCGGCATCGCGCGGCCGAAGCTCGAGGGCCAATGGTTCAACGACGGCTTCCGCGGCACGATGGGCGAGCTTCTGTGCGCCGTCGAGGAGGACCGAACGCCGTCGAACGGTGCGCGCGGAAACCTCGAGAGCCTCGCGCTCGCCTTCGCCGCGGTCCGATCCCGCGTCACCGGGCGCGAGGTCGAGGTCGGAACCGTCCGCCGCCTCGAGGCATAGCAGACGTCAGGTCGTCTCGGTGACCTTCGAGAGATGCCGCGGCGTGTCGGGGTCCAGACCGCGCGCCACGGCCAGCGTCTCGATCGTCGAGTAGAAGCTGACGATCGCCGCAAGCGGATCCGTCAGCCAATGCCGGGTTCGGATGGTCGGAAGCGACCGGGCCCGCGTCGCGCGGTCGGAGGTGACGAAGACGGCAGCCCCCTTAGCGGCCAGGGCATCCGCGACCTCGATCACGGCGCCCTCCGCCGCGTCGCTGGCGGTGAAGGCGAGAACGGGAAAGCCGCGGTCCACTATGGAGACCGGTCCGTGCAGGACCTCCGCCGAGGAATAGCTTTCCGCGTGAAGCTGGCACACTTCCTTGAACTTCAGCGCCGCCTCGTTGGAGATGGCCCAGGACGGACCGCGGCCGAGCGTATAGAGCGACTTGTTCCCGGCCGCCTCCGCCAGCGCGCTCCAGTCCGCCGCGGCGGCCTCGGCCAGCCGTTCCGGCAGGTCGCGTATCGCCGCGAGAAGCGCGTCGTCGGCTGCCGTCTCCGCAAGCATCCAGAGGCAGACGAGGGCCGAGGTTATGAAGGTCTTGGTGGCGGCGACGCTCAATTCGGGACCTGCATGAATGTCGAGCGTGGCGTCAGCAGCCAACGCGAGCGGCGACGCGGGATCGTTCGTCACGGCGATGCCATAGGCTCCTCCCGCTTTCGCGGTCCGGGTGAGGTCGACGATGTCGGGGCTCCTGCCGGACTGCGAGACCGAGACGCAGACGCCGCCCGCCATGCGGAGCGGTGCCTTGTAGATCGACGCGACGGAGGGTCCGACCGACGCCACCGGCAGGCCGCACAGAAGCTCGGCGGCGTATTTCAGATAGGTGCAGGCATGGTCCGAGGAGCCGCGTGCCACGGTGACGAAGAATGCCGGGTCGCGGGCCGCGATCTCGCGCGCCGCTGACCTGACCGCGTCGGCCCCGTCCGCGAGTAGGCGCTCCACCGCATCCGGGATTTCCGCCACCTCGCGGCGCATCTGGGTCTGCTCGGTCAATTCCTTCTCCTCCGCCCGTCAGGAGCGCTCTTGCCGTCTCTCCGCCTCGCGTTCATCCTCACCGAAAAGGGAGAGAGCACAATGGTAAAGACGCTGATCGTGGGGCTCGGCAACATGGGGCAGAGCCACGCGCTGGCCCACCATGCAAACCCGGAGTCCGAGATCGTGGGGCTGGTGAACCGCTCGCCCCGCGAGCTGCCCGAAGCGCTCGCCCGCTACCCGCGTTTCGACAGTTTCAAGGCGGGGATGGAAACGACCCCCGATCTCGTCGTTATCGCCACGTATTCCGACAGCCATGCCGAACTCGCCATCGCGGCGATGGAGGCCGGCGCACATGTCTTCGTGGAGAAGCCGCTCGCCACGACGGTGCAGGACGCCGAGCGCGTGGTGGAGACGGCGCGGCGGCTCGACCGCAAGCTGGTCGCCGGCTACATCCTGCGCCACCATCCCTCCTGGCTGCGCATGATCGAGGAGGCGCGCGCGCTCGGCGGGCCCTACGTCTTCCGCATGAACCTGAACCAGCAGTCCTCGGGCCCCGAGTGGGAGACCCACAAGGCGCTGATGCGGACCACCTCGCCCATCGTCGACTGCGGGGTGCACTACATCGACGTCTGGTGCCAGGTCACCGACGCGCGGCCGGTGCGCGTCCAGGGCATCGGCCTGCGCCTGTCCGACGAGATCGCCGCGGACATGTACAACTACGGACAGTTGCAGGTCGTCTTCGAGGACGGCTCGGTCGGCTGGTACGAGGCCGGCTGGGGGCCGATGATGTCCGAGACGGCGTTCTTCGTGAAGGACATCGTCAGCCCCGCGGGCTCCGTCTCGATCGTCGAGGCGGATAAGGGCGCCTCGGCCGCCATCGAGGGGCACACGAAGGTGGGCAACCTCCTCGTCCACCGACCGTCGGGCGACCGGATCGTCGATCTGCCGGACGAACCCGGGCACCAGGAGCTCTGCGACGCCGAACAGGCCTTCGTGCTGAACGCGATCGCCGAGGACACCGACCTCGCGCGACCCATGGAGGATGCCGTCCGGTCCCTCGCCATCTGCCTCGCCGCGGACCGCAGCATCCGAACCGGGCAGCCGGTCACACTCTGAGGCGTCTGACGAATTCGATGTCGCGCCTGTTCCGCGGCTTCCGAACGAGCCCCGGAAGACCCCGGTCGGCGCTTCACCTCTCGCGCGATCTTCAAGCGGAACCGGCCGCCGCTCCCGCCGTGGGGCGCGGTCTTGGCGATGCGTAAACGCCAGCATCGCTGCCGTTAACGAGACGAGGTCGAATCCGTCCAAGTCTCGGTCTGCGTCAGCCCAGATCGACTTCGATCGTGCAGCGCAGTCCTTCCGGACGGAATTCCATCGTGACCTCGGCGCCCAGCTCCGCCGCAAGCGCCTGCTCCAGGAGCAGGGTGCCGAACCCTCTGCCGCCAGGCGGCGAAACCGTGGGCCCGTCGTGCTCCGACCAGACCAGCGTGACGTGCTCCGGATCGCCGTCCCTCACCGTCCACCCGACGACGACGCGGCCGCGATCTCCCGACAACGACCCGTACTTGATGGCATTCGTGCAGAGCTCGTGCAGCGCGAGGGCGACAGAGATTGCCAGTCTGGGCTGGAGGATGACCTCGGGACCTTCTGCGACGAACCTTTCCTCCGCAGTTCCGGTCGAGGCAGAGGCATCGAAGACCAGCTGTGACAGGCTTGCCTTCTCCCAGTTCTCGCGCGTGAGCAGGTTGTTGGCGCTCGCTAGGGCGCGCAGACGACCGATGAAGGCGGCGCGCTGGACCTCGATCGGGCGGTCACCCCTGAGGCTCTGGTTCGCGATGGCCTGGACCAGGGCAAAGGTGTTCTTGACCCTGTGATCGAGCTCCTCCAGGAGAAGCTGGCGAAGCTGCTCCTCGCGCTTCCGGTCCGTCACGTCGGCACTGGTGCCGACATGACCAAGGTAGCGCCCGGCCTTGTCGAACCGGGGCGCGCTCCAGGATTCGAGCCAGCGCCATTCGCCCGCTCCGTCTCTGACCCGGACTTCGGCGTGGAAGGGACGGCGTTCTCGGACGCAGGCCGCGAACTCCGCGGCATAGGCCTCGGCATCCTCGGGATGCATCAGGACCTGCCATTTCTGGCCACGCATGTCCTCTCGTGCGACCCCGAAGTAGTCACAGAAGGTCTGGTTGACGAACTCCTGCCGTGCGTCCGCATCGTGCATCCAGACGATATGCGGCAGGTTGTCCGCCATGCTCCGGAACAGCGCCTCGCCCTCCCGAAGACGCGCCTCAACGTGCTTCTGTTCGGTTATGTCCCAGTTCAGCCCCGAAACGGTTGCCTTGCCCTCGGCGATGTGCTTCTGGCCGACGCCAATCAGCCATCGCTCACCATCTGTCTGGCTCCGGACGCGAAACTCCTCACGGAAGGACTGGCCGACCTCCAGGGCTTCCCAGGCCGCTCTGATGCGCGGGAGATCGTCCGGGTGAACGCACCGCTCGATGTCGTCCAGCGAGTACTCTTTCCTATCCGGCTCCAGCCCGAAGAGCCCTTGCGTCACTTCATCGCAAATGGCGATGCCCCGCCCGAGTTCGGTCTGCCAAACGCCCATTCCTCCAGCGTCGAGCGCCATCTTCAGGAACTCGCGGCTTTGTCTCAGTGCCTCCGCGCTTCGGCGCCGCTCGGTGACGTCGCGGATGGTTCCCATCATCCTGACTGCCCGGCGTGCGAGGCCCGTTTCCTCGAACAGCACGCGGCCGTTCACCGCGACCCATCGGACCTCGCCATCCTGACGCAAGACGCGGTGCTCGATGACGTATCTGCCGCTGCCAGCGGGATCCATCGCCGAATGGGCTGCCGAAGCCACCTTCTCGCGGTCCTCCGGATGGACGAACTTTTCGACGACCCGGTCGAACGAGAGCGGAGTGCCGAATGTCTGGCCGAACAGTGCATAGGTCCTCTGATCCCACTGCGGCTTGTCCCGAGCGATGTCATAGTCCCAGGCTCCCTGTTCCGCGGCGTCGAGCGCCAGTTCAAGGAGATCCCTGTCGAACCGTTCCCGAGGCTCTTCCTTCGTTGTGTATCTCTGCGCCGTGACATCGATACTCATGCCGCGCATACAGACGGCCGCGCCGCTTGCAGCGCGCTCCACAACGCCACGATCGTGAATGACGCGGATCTCCCCGCTTGGCCGGATGATGCGGAACTCGTGCGCATAGCTATCGCCGGCGGCGAGAAACGAGGCAGTCTCCGCCTCGACACGAAGGCGATCATCAGGATGGACCAAATCCATGAAACAGAGTTCCGAAGTCGGCCCGCGCTCGATCCCGTAAAGACGAATGAGATCGGCCGACCATTCAATCCGGTCCTCGGCAACGTACCACCGATATGACCCGACCCCCGGCAGGTCAGCGAGTTCATGGCTGATCTGGTCGCTCTCTTTGCGGGCCATCCGTCGGTCCTCGATACCCTCATGATAAGCATCGCATAAGTTCGCAGCCTAAAACACTTCGGCGCAAGGGTCTTGACCCTCATCAGGGAAAGCCGCCATCGCTGAATTGGAGCATTTCGGTCAGCGCTCCGTCGGTAATGGAAAATGCCATGTCTTTGCAGCGGGTTCGCTTTTCGTGAATTTGCGCTCGATGCGGCGAAAGTCGCTCTCCGCCCGAAATGCGGGTGAAGGTTGCGCCGCTGAATTCGCCGCCTGCTTTGCTTGTGGAATGCGTGGAGACGGACCCGTGCGAGCATCCATGGACGGGTTCGGGAGCGGCCGCTATTGATGAGCCGTTCCGGCCTCCCTTGGGAACTGGTGCCGCAGTCCTACCTCTTGTCGTCAGGTTCCGAGGATCCCCGGCAGCCTCAGCCCATGCTCCCTTGCGCAGGCGATGGCGTCTTCGTAGCCGGCGTCCGCGTGGCGCCAGACGCCCGAGGCCGGGTCGTTCCAGAGCACGCGTTCGAGCCGCTTCGCCGCCTCGGGCGTCCCGTCCGCCACGATCACGACGCCCGCGTGCTGGCTGAATCCCATGCCGACCCCCCCTCCGTGATGCAGCGACACCCATGTCGCGCCGCTGGCCGTGTTGACGAGCGCGTTGAGGAGCGGCCAGTCCGACACCGCGTCCGACCCGTCCCGCATCGCCTCGGTCTCGCGGTTCGGGCTCGCCACGGAGCCTGCGTCGAGATGGTCGCGCCCGATCACCACGGGCGCCTTCAACTCGCCCGACGCCACCATCTCGTTGAACATCAGCCCCGCGCGGTGCCGGTCGCCGAGGCCGATCCAGCAGATGCGCGCGGGCAGGCCCTGGAACGCGATCCGGTCGGACGCCATGTCGAGCCAGCGGTGGAGATGCGCGTTCTCCGGGAACAGTCGTTTCATGGCGGCATCGGTCTTGTGGATGTCTTCCGGGTCGCCTGAGAGCGCGCACCAGCGGAACGGGCCGATCCCCTTGCAGAAGAGCGGCCGGATGTAGGCCGGCACGAAACCCGGGAAGGCGAAGGCGTTCTCGAGCCCTTCCTCCTCGGCCACCTGCCGGATGTTGTTGCCGTAGTCGAGCGTCGGGACGCCCGCGTGCCAGAAGTCCACCATCGCGGCGACGTGCGTCTTCATCGACGCCCGCGCGGCGGCCTCCACGGCCTTGGGGTCGGTCTCCTGCCGGGCGCGCCAGTCGGCGACTGTCCAGCCTACCGGCAGGTAGCCGTGGAGCGGGTCGTGGGCCGAGGTCTGGTCGGTCACGATGTCCGGGCGCGGCCCACCCGCCTTCATGCGGCGGACAAGCTCGGGGAAGACCTCGGCCGCGTTCCCGAGAAGGCCTACGGACTTCGCCTCTCCCGCCGTCGTCCAGCGGTCGATCATGGCGAGTGCCTCGTCGAGCGTGCGGGCCTTCTCGTCGAGGTAGCGGGTCCGCAGGCGGAAATCGATCCGCGTCTCGTCGCATTCCACGGCGAGGCACGAGGCCCCCGCGAAGACGGCCGCGAGCGGCTGCGCGCCGCCCATGCCGCCGAGGCCCGCGGTCAGGATCCATCGGCCCGCGAGGCGCCCATCGTAGTGCTGACGCCCCGCTTCGGCGAAGGTCTCGTAGGTGCCCTGCACGATCCCTTGCGTGCCGATGTAGATCCAGGATCCGGCGGTCATCTGGCCGTACATCATGAGGCCCTTGCGATCGAGCTCGTTGAAATGCGCCCATGTCGCCCAGTGGGGGACGAGGTTGGAGTTGGCGATGAGCACGCGCGGCGCGTCCGCATGCGTTCGCACGATGGCCACCGGTCGGCCGGACTGTACCACCAGCGTCTCGTCCGCCTCGAGGTCCTTCAGCGCCGCGACGATGCGGTCGAAGTCCTCCCATGTCCGCGCGGCGCGTCCGATCCCGCCGTAGACGACGAGTTCATGCGGATTCTCGGCCACGTCGGGATGCAGGTTGTTCATCAGCATCCGCATCGGCGCTTCGGTCAGCCAGCTCTTGGCGCTGATTTCGGGGCCGGTGGGCGGATAGACGTCGCGAATGTTGTGGCGCGGGTTGGTCATGGCGATCCTCGTGAGGAGAGGGCGAGATCCCCGAGCGTCTCGAGGATCGCGCGAAGCTGCAGGCGGAGGCGCGCGGCCTTGCCCTCGTCGTAGGCGAAGGGCAGCGCTTCGGCGGCGAGGTGAGTGGATTGCGCGAGCTCCATCTGGATCGCGTGGACGCCCGCCCCGGGCCGCCCGTGGTGGCGCGTCGTCCAGCCGCCCTTGAAGCGGCCGTTGAGGACGCTCGTGTAGCCCTCGGCGTCCGCACAGAGACGGGCGACGGCGGCCTCCATTTCGGGCGCGCAGCTCCGGCCCTCGTTCGTCCCGATGTTGAAGTCGGGCAGGGTGCCCTCGAACAGGAACGGGATGCGCGAGCGGATCGAGTGGCAATCGTAGAGCACAGCGACCCCGTACCGGGCGCGAACCCGCTCCACCTCGGCGGCGAGCGCGGTGTGGTAGGGCGCGTGGAAGTCGCGCCGCCGCGCCTCGATTTCGTCGGGTGCGGGGTTCACCTCCCAGAGCGGCAGCCCGTCGAAATCCGTGACCGGGACGAGCCCCGTCGTGGTCTGCCCCGGATAAAGGCTTGCCCCGTCCGGCGGCCGGTTCGCGTCGATCACGTAGCGGTGGAAGGTTGCGCGGACGATGGTCACGCCGGCGAGGAGTCCGTCGTAGAGCCGCCCGACGTGCCAGTCGGTGTCCGCCAGCGTCCGGCCGAGCGGCGTGAGCCGCGCAAGGATGCCGGGCGGTACATGCGTCCCCGTGTGCGGCATCCCGAGCACCACCGGCCCGTCGCCGCGCATCACCTCCACCGGGGTCATGCGCGGGCCTCGAGCAGGTCCCGGATGCCGCAGACCTCCGCGACCCGCCCATCCCGCACGAGCCCCGCCGCGCGGGCAAGGTCGTCGGCCATGTAGCGGTCCTCGTCGAGCGCGGGCACCGCCTCCCGCACCGTGGCCATCAGCCGCTGCAGCCAGGGGCCCGTGGCGAGCGGCGCGCGGAACTCCACCCCCTGCGCCGCGCAGAGAAGCTCCACGCCGACGATCACGCTCAGATTCTCGTTCATGCGCCTGAGCCGCCGCGCGCCGTGGGCGGCCATCGATACATGGTCCTCCTGGTTCGCCGAGGTCGGCGTGGAATCGATCGAGCAGGGCGTGGCGAGGTGCTTGTTCTCGCTCATGAGCGCCGCCGTCGTGACCTCGGCGATCATCAGGCCTGAGTTGAGTCCCGGCTTCGGCGTCAGGAAGGGCGGAAGATCGAAGCTGAGCGTCGGGTCCACCATCAGCGCCACCCGCCGCTGCGCGATGGCGCCAACCTCGGCGATGGCGAGCGCGATCTGGTCGGCGGCGAAGGCCACGGGCTCGGCATGGAAGTTCCCGCCCGACACGATCCGCCCGTCCTCCACAAGCACGAGCGGGTTGTCGGACACCGCGTTTGCCTCGATCTCGAGGGTCCGCCCCGCGAAGCGCAGAAGATCCAGCGCCGCGCCCGTCACCTGCGGCTGGCAGCGGATGCAGTAGGGGTCTTGCACGCGCATGTCGCCCTCGCGGTGGCTCTCGCGGATGGCCGAGCCCTCCATGACCGCCCGCATGGCGCGCGCGACGTCGATTTGCCCCTCGTGTCCCCGGAGCGTATGGAGTGCGGGGTGGAGCGGCGCGGTCGAGCCCATGATCGCATCGGTCGAGAGGCAGGAGGCCGCGACCGCGCTTTCGAGGTTCCGCAGGGCGTCGAAGTATCCCGCAAGCGCGCAGGCGGTCGAGAACTGCGTGCCGTTGATGAGCCCGAGCCCTTCCTTCGGCCCGAGCACCACGGGCGAAAGTCCCGCACGTCGCAATGCCTCGCCCGAGGACAGCCGGATGCCCTCGACCACCGCCTCGCCCTCGCCGATGAGCGTCGCCGCCATGTGGGCGAGCGGCGCGAGATCGCCCGAGGCGCCGACGGAGCCCTGCGCCGGAATCACCGGCGACACGCCCCGGGCAAGGCAGTCCTCGAGGAGCGCCACCGTCTCCCGCCGCACGCCAGAGGCGCCGCGTCCCAAGGAGAGGAGCTTCAGCACCATCATCAGCCGGATCGTGGCCGCGTCGAGCGTCTCGCCCACGCCGCAGCAGTGCGACAGGATCAGGTTGCGCTGGAGCCGCGCGGTGTCCTCGGGCGGCACGCGCACCGAGGCGAGTTTCCCGAAGCCCGTGTTGACGCCGTAGACCGCCGCGTCCCCCGCCGCGGCCTGCGCGACGATGGCGGCGGCCGCGTCGATGGCCGCCTCAGCCTCGGGGATGAGGCGGGCAGGGTGCCCTCCGCGCCAGACCGCCTCCAGCGTGTCGAGACTCGTGGCGCCTGGGGTGAGGAGAACGGTCACAGGCGTCCTCCGAAGATGCGCGTCCAGAGTGGGTTGAAGCCGATCCGATAGGTGAGCTCTGCCGGGCTCTCGACATCCCAGACCGCGAGGTCCGCCCGCATGCCCACCCCGATCACGCCGCTGTCGGCGAGCCCAAGTGCCCGAGCCGCATGGCGCGTGACGCCCGCGAGGCACTCTTCGGGTGTCATTCGGAACAGCGTTGCCGCCATGTTCATCGCGAGGAGCAACGATGTCATCGGCGAGGAGCCGGGGTTGCAGTCGGTCGCCACGGCCATCGGCACCCCGTGTGCGCGGAACGCGGTCACCGGCGGCAATCGTGTCTCGCGCAGGGTATAGAACGCGCCCGGCAGGATAACCGCGACGGTCCCCGCCGCCGCCATCGCCGCCGCGTCCCCTTCGTCGGCGTATTCCAGATGATCCGCCGACAGCGCTCCGAAGGACGCCGCGAGCCGCGCGCCGCCGATGTTCGACAGCTGCTCGGCGTGGAGCTTCACCGGCAGCCCGACCGCCCGCGCCCGGGCGAAGACCCGCGCCATCTGCGCGGTGTCGAAGGCGATCCCTTCACAGAAGCCGTCCACTGCGTCGGCGAGGCCCTCCGCATGGGCCGCCTCCAGCGCGGGCAGGCAGACCTCGTCGAGATAGGCGTCTGGCCGCCCGCGATACTCCGGCGGCACCGCATGGGCGCCGAGAAAGCTTGTCCGCACCCGCACGGGCCGCACTTGCGCGATCCGCCGCGCCGCGCGGAGCATTGCGAGCTCCGTCTCCATGTCGAGTCCGTAGCCCGACTTCACCTCGATCTTCGTCACCCCCTCGGCGATCAGCGCGTCCACCCGCGGCAAGGCCTCGGCGAGGAGGCGGTCCTCCCCGGCTGCCCGCGTCGCCGTGACGGTGGAGACGATGCCGCCGCCCGCCCGCGCGATCTCCTCGTAGCTCGCCCCTTCGAGCCGCATCTCGAACTCGCGCGCCCGGTTGCCCCCGTGGACGATATGCGTATGGCAATCGATCAGCCCCGGCGTGACGAGCCGGCCTTCGAGGTCCAGCCTCTCGAGTCCGGCGAGGCGGGCGGGCAACTCCGCCTCCGCCCCCGCCCAGGCGATCCGCTCGCCCTCGATCGCCACAGCTCCGCGGGGGATCAGCCCGTAGGGCCGGGCGTCCTCCGTTCCGGCGAGCGTCGCGTTGGCGAGGAGCATGGCGGACCTTGTCATGTCTGTTCTTGACTCGTATATGTCTGCACATATTGGCGCGTCAAGCGGGGAAGCCCATGACGACACTCTGGGCCGCGCGGGCACTGACCGAGAGCGGCTGGATACATAGCCTCCGCGTCACCATTGACGCCGCGGGGCGTATCGCTGCGGTGAGGCAGGTGGCGCCCGCCGCCACGGACCACCGCGTGGGCATCCTGCTTCCGGCGCCGGCGAACGCCCACAGCCACGCCTTCCAGCGCGCGATGGCGGGTCTGACGGAGCGCCGTGGCCCCGACCCGCGCGACACGTTCTGGACATGGCGCGCGCTCATGTTCCGCTTCCTCGACCGGCTTTCGCCCGAGCAGGTCGAGGCCATCGCCGCCTTCGTCCAGATGGAGATGCTGGAGGCCGGTTACGCCACCAATGTCGAATTCCACTACCTCCACCACCAGGCGGGCGGGCAGCCCTACGCCGACCCCGCGGAGATGGCCGCCCGCATCGCCGCCGCCACGTCGCGCACGGGCATCGGCCTCACGCTCCTGCCCGTCCACTACCGCTTCGGCGGCTGCGACCGGCGCCCTCTCGGCCCCGGGCAGGTGCGCTTCGGCACCGACCCCGAGGCCTTCGCCCGCCTCCACGCCGGCTCGGCCGCGGCCCTTGCGGTCCTGCCGCCGGACACCGTGCTGGGCGTCGCGCCCCACAGCCTCCGCGCCGTCGCGCTGGACACCCTCCCGGAACTCGCGGCGCTCGCGCCCGAAGGCCCGATCCACATGCACCTTGCCGAACAGGTGGCGGAGGTGGCCGAGGTCGAGGCCGCGCTCGGCCGCCGCCCCGTCGAATGGGTGCTCGACGCCCTCGCGCCCGACGACCGCTTCACCTGCATCCACTGCACCCAGATGGAGCCGCACGAGACCGAAGCGCTCGCCCGCTCGGGCGCCACGGCGGGGCTTTGCCCGATCACCGAATCGAACCTCGGAGACGGCATCTTCGACGGCGTCCGCTGGCTCTCCGCGGGTGGGCGCATCGCCATCGGGTCGGACTCCAACATCCGCATCGCTCTGTCCGAGGAACTCCGCACACTCGAATACTCCCAGCGTCTCCGCGACCGCTCCCGCGCGGCGCTCGCCACGCCGGAGAAGTCGACCGGCCGTCGCCTCTACGACGCGATCCTCGCGGGCGGCGCCGCCGCCGCGGGGCGGCAGACCGGGGCGATCCGCCCGGGACTCCTCGCAGATCTCGTGGCGCTCGACGCCGTGCACACCGATCTCGACGGGCGGGAGGGCGACACGATCCTCGACAGCTTCGTCTTCGCCGGCGACGACCGCATGGTGCGCGACGTCTGGTCGGCGGGCCGCCACATGGTCCGCGACGGCCGTCACGTCGCCCGCGACGATATTGCCGCCGCCTACCGCGCGGTGCTCCGCGACCTGAGGGACGCGCTGTGAGCATGCCCGCCATCCGCAACTGGCAGGCCGTCCGCGACGAGGTCCGACGCCGCATCGCTGAGCGCCTCTGGCGCCCCGGCGACTTCATCCCGCACGAGACCGATCTCGCCCACGAATTCGGCTGCGCCCGGGCGACGGTGAACCGCGCGCTACGCGAACTGGCCCAGGAGGGCCTGCTCGACCGCCGCCGCAAGGCCGGAACCCGCGTCGCCGTCAATCCGGTTCGTCGCGCCCGGTTCGACATCCCGGTGATCCGCGACGAGATCGAGTCGCGAGGCAGTGCCTGCCGCCACACGATCCTTTCGCGGGAGATGCTCGCCCCGCCGCCCGACATCCGGGCGCGGATGCGGATTGCATCCGGCACGGAGCTGCTCCACCTCCGGACGCTCTACACGGCGGACGGCGCGCCCTATGTCGTGGAGGACCGCTGGATCAATCCCGATGCGGTCCCCGCCGCACTGGACGAGACGTTCGCCGATGTCAGTCCCAACGAATGGCTGGTGCGCGAGGTGCCGTTCGACGGGGGTGATTTCACGTTTTCGGCCATCACCTCGACTCCAGCCGAGGCGGTGGCCCTGTCCTGTGAGGTGGGCATAGGTCTTTTCCTCCTGGTCCGGACGACATGGTCGGGCGGGAGCGTGATCACGTCGGTGCGGCTGGTCTTTCATCCTGGCCACAGTATGCACACCCGAATCTGAACCCACGCGCTGCGTTCGCAACGAGCGGCTGCGGATCGTCCGGTCATCCATCTGCCGGATCAGCGACCGAGATGAAACTAAAGGCAGAGCGCGGTGTACCTGATGTCATAGAGCGCCCCTGCGATAAATATTGGGGTTCTATCAGTGATCCGGTAGCCGCTTGAGCAGATGGCGTTGTCCGCCACCCAGCGCGCCAAGACCTCGCGCCGGAATGCCTCAGCATCTGGGTCGTCCGGCTTCTGGAAGTTGTTCGCCCGAAGGGTTGCTTCGAATCCCGTTTCCGTAGGCCGAAGATCTCCTGTTCCTCTCAAGTCCGTCTCGCAGGAGGACAAGATGAGATTTGCAAACGGAGCGAATGAAATGGCTCTCATCGGAGAACGCTACGTCGGAACAGACTGAGAGTCCATTTTCTCTGTGTTCGGCATCGCCGACGCGATCGCGGAGAAGACGAAGCTTCCGGAAGAGCTTCACGTCTCCTGAGGCCGACCGGATCGGCAGGAAGAGCCCCGCTTCTGCGGGGCCTTTTCGTGCGATTCCGCGATGGCATATCGAATGGCGGGTCGCCTCGACGGGCCTTTGAAAAAACCTGCAATTTCATGTGCTTAGGTGAGTATATGGCAGCCCGTAGGGGAATCGAACCCCTCTTTCCAGGTTGAAAACCTGGCGTCCTAACCGATAGACGAACGGGCCAAGCCTGCCGTGGGCGGGTGTCTAGATAATGACACCGACAAGGGCAAGAGGATTTTCACCGGTCTCACCGGCTTTTCGCGGGCGCCGGGGCGGCATCCTCGAGGCGGAGCTGGATCCGGCTGCGGCCGCCCCAGTCGTTGACCTCGATCCGTCCGGCGAGGTGGAACCGGGCGCCGCCGTGGCCCGCGAGCGCCGGGCCGAGCGGGCCCTGGAAGGCGCCGAAGGCGATGGCATCGACCGTCGCGCCAACGCCGTCCGAAAAGGCGATCTTCAGATGGCCGTCGCCCACGCGCCTCGCGTGCCGGATGGCACAGGCGGGGAAGGCGAAGCGGGGGGCGGGAGCGCCCATGCCGAAGGGACCGGCGCTGTCGATCGTCTCGCAGAGCTCCGGCGTGGCGGCGCCGGGCATCAGCACCCCGTCGAGCAGGAGATCCCGGGGGCCGAGCTCTCCCGCTCCCTGTTTTCCGAGAAGTTCGGAGAGCCGGGCCATCGCCGGGTCGAGTTGCGCGCGGGTGAGCGACAGCCCCGCCGCCATCCGGTGCCCGCCGCCCTTGGTGATGAGCCCTTCGGCCGCGAGCTTCTGGATCGACGCGCCGAGGTCGATGCCGGGCGCCGATCGGCCGGAGCCCTTTCCCTCGTCGCCGTCGAAGCCGATCACCACCGCGGGACGGTTCGCCGCCTCCTTCAGCCGCGCTGCGACGATGCCGACGACACCGGGGTGCCAGCCTTCTCCGGCGGCCCACACGAGCGGCGCGTCGAGCCCCCGGTCCTCGGCCTGCGCGAGCGCGGCCTCCCGCACCCTCGCCTCGATCTCGCGGCGTTCGGTGTTGAGCTCGTCGAGCCTCTGCGCGATGGCCTGCGCCTCGTGCGGGTCGCTCGTCGCGAGCAGTCGCGCCCCGAGATCGGCGCGTCCGATCCGCCCGCCCGCGTTCACCCGGGGACCGAGCACGAACCCCAGATGGTGCGCCGACGGCGCCCGGTCGAGCCGCGCGACATCCCCGAGGGCGACGAGCCCAGGCCGCTCGCGCCGCGCCATCACGGCGAGCCCCTGCCGGACGAAGGCGCGGTTGACCCCGGTGAGCGGGGCGACGTCCGCGACCGTGGCCAATGCGACGAGGTCGAGCATCGACAGGAGGTCCGGCCCCTTGGCGCCCTCGAGGCGGAGCTGACGGTTCGCCTCGACGAGCATCATGAAGACCACCGCCGCGGCACAAAGATGCCCGAGGCTGCGGTCCTCGTCCTGCCGGTTCGGGTTCACGACCGCGAGGGCAGGGGGCAACGTCTCGCCGGCGAGGTGGTGGTCGAGAACCACGACATCGGCGCCTTTCGCCGCCGCGACGGGACCGTGCGAGAGTGTGCCGCAATCGACGCAGACGATGAGACCGTGGGTCTTCGCAAGCTCCGCCATCGCCGGCTCGTTCGGCCCGTAGCCTTCGTCGATGCGGTCGGGGACGTAGAGCGTCGCCTCGCGGCCCATCCCCCTCAGCCAGGTGAGCAGGAGCGCCGCGGAGGCCCCGCCGTCGACGTCGTAATCGGCGAAGACCGCGATCCGCTCGCGCTGGCGCACGGCCTCGAGGAACCGCCGCGCGGCGGGCTCCATGTCCCGGAGGCTGTGGGGGTCGGGCAGGAGGTCGCGCAGGGCCGGGGCGAGGTAGGCCTGCGCCTCCTCGGCGGGAATGCGGAACCGGGCGAGCACGCGGCAGACCGCGTCGGCCAGCCCGGTGAGTTGCGCCATCGCCTCCGCGAGGCGGTCCTCCTCGGCGCTCGGGCCGACCCAGCGGCGTTGGGTGAGCGAGGTTTCGACGCCGAGAAAGCTCATGCCTTACTGACGGGGATTGCGGTACCGCATCCGCCGGACCGATCCGGTCTTCGACCGCATGAGCACCGTCTCGGCCGTGAGGTAGCCCACCTCGCGCTTGATGCCGGGCAGGATCGAGCCGTCGGTGACGCCGGTCGCGGCGAAGATCACGTCGCGGGTGACCATCTCGTCGCGGGAGTAGACCTTGTCGAGATTCTCGATCCCGTGGCTCTGGGCGCGCTTGACCTCGTACTCGCTCCGGAAGACGAGCTTGCCCCACATCTGTCCGCCCATGCACTTGAGCGCGGCGGCGGCGAGCACGCCTTCGGGCGCGCCGCCTTGTCCCATGTACATGTCGATGCCGGTGATCTCGGCCTCGGCGCAGTGGATCACGCCGGCCACGTCGCCGTCGGTGATGAGCCTGATCGCCGCGCCGGTCTTGCGGATCTCGGCGATCATGTCCTCGTGGCGGGGGCGCTCGAGCACGCAGACGGTGATGTCCTCGGGTCCGCAGCCGCGCGCCTTCGCCAGCGCCGCGATCCGTTCGGACGGCGACATGTCGAGTGTCACCACGCCCTTGGGATATCCCGGGCCGATGGCGAGCTTGTCCATGTAGGTGTCGGGCGCGTTCAGCAGCGAGCCGCGCGGCCCCATAGCGATCACCGCCAAGGCGTTCGGCATGTCCTTGGCGGTCAGCGTCGTGCCCTCGAGCGGATCGAGCGCGATGTCGACATCCGGCCCCTGACCGGTGCCGACCTCCTCTCCGATGTAGAGCATCGGCGCCTCGTCGCGCTCGCCCTCACCGATCACGACCACGCCCTTGATGTCGAGCATGTTTAGCTGGTTGCGCATCGCGTCGACCGCAGCCTGGTCGGCCGCTTTCTCGTCACCGCGCCCGATGAGCCGCGCGGAGGCGAGCGCGGCGGCTTCGCTGACACGGGCGAGGCCGAGCGAAAGCATCCGGTCGTTGAAATCGGTGGGCACGGTCATGAGGCTGTCCTTCGTCTGTCCCTTCGTTGCCGACAGCTATGCCCGGCGGGGGGCGGGGGCACAAGGGCGGTAGCGCTCACGTCAAGCGAAGCAGCGAGGGGGCCGTCTGCCCCCTCGCGCTCCCCCGAGGATATTTGCTGACAGATGGAGGCCCGGCGTCAGACCTCCTCGATCCGGATCGCCACCGGGTCGGAGGCGAGCACGCCGGTGCCGCCCATCTTCGAGATCGCCTCGTCGAGGGCCGTCCGCGTCGTTCGATGCGTGACGATGAGAACGGGCGCCGCGACGTCTTCGTGGCCGTACTGCCGCATCCTGTCGATCGAGATGCCGGCGTCGCCCAGGACCGCCGCGATCCGGGCCAGCGCGCCGGGTTTGTCGACGAGCGCCATGCGCAGGTAGTAGGGCGCGGGCGCCGAGGCCGTCGCGCCCTCGACCGGGGCGAGCGACCGCGCGGGCTGGCCGAAGGTGGAGACGCGGGTGCCGCGCGCGATGTCGAGGATGTCGGACATGACCGCGCTCGCCGTCGGGCCCTCTCCGGCGCCCGCGCCGCGCAGGACGATCTGTCCCGCGGCGTCGCCTTCGAGCACGACCATGTTCATCGCGTTCTCGAGCTGGCCGAGCGGCGAGGTCTCCGGGACGAGGCAGGGGCTCATCCGGCTCTCCAGCCCGCGGCCCGTCATCTGCGCGACGCCGAGCAGCTTGACCCGGAAGCCCATGTCGGCGGCATGGCGAATGTCCTCGATGGTGATCCGCTCGATGCCCTCGATCCGCATGGCACCGAAGTTCAGCCGGGTGCCGAAGGCGATGGCGGCCAGCAGCGCGAGCTTGTGGCCTGCGTCGATTCCGCCCACGTCGAGCGTCGGGTCGGCCTCGAGATAGCCCAGTGCCTGCGCCTCGGCGAAGACCTCCTCGTAGGTGAGGCCCGCGCCTTCCATCCGGGTCAGGATGTAGTTGCAGGTGCCGTTCATCACGCCCATGACCCGGACGACCTCGTTTCCGGCGAGACCTTCGGTCAGCGCCTTGACGACGGGGATGCCGCCCGCGACGGCGGCCTCGAAGCGGATCACGTGGCCCTTGGCCTCGGCCTCTTCCGCGAGCGCCTGGCCGTGGAGCGCCATCATCGCCTTGTTCGCGGTCACGACGTCCTTTCCGGCGGCGATGGCGGCCTCGACGGCGGCCTTCGCCGGTCCGTCCGACCCGCCCATCAGCTCGACGAGCACGTCCACATCGTCGCGGCGGGCGAGCGCCACCGGATCGTCCTCCCAGGCATAGGCCGACAGCCGGACGCCCCGGTCCTTCTGCCGGGTGCGGGCGGAGACGGCCGAGATGGCGATCTCGCGGCCCGTCCGCGCCGCCAGGAGCGCGGCGCGGCGCTGCACGATCTTGACCACGCCGGCACCCACGGTGCCGAGCCCGGCGATGCCTAGTCTCAGGGCGGAACTCATCGGCCTGCTGCTCCTTCGCTGAGGTCGTCCGGGCGGGCTTAGCGCAGAAGGCGGAGGCGGGCAATCATTCGGCCGGATCCTCGGAGATCTCGTCGGCGAGGGCGTCCAGCCGGCGCGCCATGTCCGCGAGCGCCTCGCGGTCCTCGACGGGCTGATCGAGGATCTCCGCGCGGCGGCGCAGCCCCTCGGCCCGATCCAGAAGATCCTCTTCGATCTCCGCGGCCGTCTCGCGATCCTCGTCCGTGATGCGCGCCTTTCCCAGGAGATCGTCGAACGGAACGAGATCCGCATAGCCCGATGGCTCTGACTCGATCTCCAGATCGGGCCAGTCGGCGCAGCCCGCCGGCACGGCCGCCAAGACAACGAACAGGGCGCGCTTCACCGTTCGGCTCTCCATATCTGAGCCCGGACCCTAGCTCCGGGGCGCGGTCCTGCGCAAGCGCGACCGTATTGAACTGAACGGGCGTTCAGATACCATGGCGGGATGGCGCGCAAGTCAGGCTCCCATTCCGAGATCACCGGGCCGAAGGTCCGGGCGGCGGCGCTCAAGCTCTTCGGGCGCTACGGCTACGCCGCCGTCTCGATGCGACAGATCGCCAAGGAGGTGGGCGTGCAGGCGGGTGCGCTCTATCTCTACACGGCCGACAAGCAGACGCTTCTCTTCGACCTCATGCGGAGCCACATGGAAGAGCTCCTCGCGGCCTGGGAGGCCGTCGACAAGGGCCGCACGGCGACCGAACGGCTCGAGGACTTCGTGCGCTTCCACATCCGGTTCCATCTCGACCGACCGGACGAGGTCTTCCTCGCCTACATGGAGCTTCGCAGCCTGGAGCCAGAGAATTTCGCGGTGATCGAGGCGCTGCGCCATGCCTATGAGGACGATCTGGAGGCCATCATCCGCGACGGGCAGCAGGAGGGCGGTTTTCAGGTGCCCGACACCAAGCTCGCAACGCTGGCCGTCATCGCGATGCTCACCGGCGTGACGACCTGGTATCGCGAGGGCGGCCGGCTGTCGCGCGACCGGGTCGAGCGGATCTACTGGAACATGGTGCGCCGCGCGGTGAAGGCGTGAGGCCTCGCCAAGCCCGGAAAACCGCGCTAGACCCCGCCAGTCAGACGGAGCGGGCATGACCGACGTACTCGTGAGCATAGGGGCGAGCCGGCCGCGGCTCGTGGTGGGCGTGGGCATGCAGATCGCCCTCGGCGCGATCCTCGTCTGGGTCGCCGCGGCGCATCCCCCCGAAACGATCGGCTGGCAGCTCTTTCTGCTCGCCGCGGGCGGCGCGGCGCTCTGGAGCGCCTATGCCTCCTGGGCGGCGGGCCGCAGGCGCATCACGCTGACGCGCGAGATGTTGACGGACGCCTCGGGCGCGGTGCTCTGCCGGATCGAGGACATCCGGGAGGTCAGCCGGGGGGTCTTTGCCTTCAAGCCGGCACGCGGCTTCTCGCTGGTTCTCAGGCGCCCGCAGAAGGGCGCCTGGGCTCCCGGCCTCTGGTGGAGGATCGGGCGCCGGGTGGGCGTGGGCGGCATGACGGGCGCCGCCGAGACCCGGCTGATGGCGGAGATGATCGAGGCGTTGCTCGCCGAGCGGGCGGCGCGCGGCTAGACCCCGTTCCAGAGCACCTGCGGCACGAAGCGCGGGCTTGTCACCACGGTCTGGGTGAAGCTCCTGGCGGGGAGGCCGACGTTGAAAACCGGGCTCCAGTCGGTGGAGGTGTCCACCACGATCACCTCGTCGCCCCGCGCGATCATCGGGATCTTCGCTTCGATCTGCGCCAGATCGGTGTATCCCGGCAGTCCTTCCGTGCCCTCGGACCACTCAAGCTGGAGGTATTCGTTGTCGTTGCTGTCGACCCTCTGCCGGACGACGCTGACCCGGAGCTGCTGGTTCGTGTCTCCCGTGTTCAGGAACTGGTAGATCGTGCGCGCGCCCTCCAGGTACGTCATGTCGATCGGGCGCTGTTCGCGCGAGATCATGTCGGCCACGGTGTAGGCGGACTTCAGGTTGATGTTCTCCGTCTTGTAGGCGTCCCAGAACACGAACATCGCCGTGTAGGCCCAGATCAGAAGCGGGAACAGCACGACCGTCTCGACCGAAAGGGAGCCGGTTTCGGCGCGGCGGAAGCGGGCGAAGGATCTGAGGATGCGCACCATTGTTCAAATCACCTGCTTGGTTCGTTGACGAACGCGGACGTGACGACGATCGCGTAATTGCCCGCGCTGTCGCTGCGCATGGCGAGCCCCAGTCCGGTCGTCGGAAAGATCGGCTGGAACAGCGCGCAGACCCTCACGAGCATGAGTTCGTTGTTGCCGCCCACGGAGTATTCGGTCTGGTCGAACGGATCGATGGTCGATTCCACGTCGATGCAGCGCGGCGCCCCGTCCAGCGGACCCCATGTCGTCAGATCGACGGGCGAGAGCTCGACCTGGACGACATCGTTGCAGTTGTCGACGAAATAGGTTCTCGCGCAGATCGTCTCCTTGAACTGGTCGAAGTCCGGAGGCACGGGCGTCCCCAGCCGCAGTTCGCGCACGGCGAGGTCGACGCTGCGCTCCAGCATGACGTTCCGGAGCATCATCAGGCCGCTCTCGAAGGCGGCCAGGAAAATGGTCATGAATATCGGGAAGAGGATCACGAACTCGACGGTCGCTGCGCCGTCCTCGTCCCGCCCGAGGCGGACGAACCGCCTCGGTTTCCGGTCGGGATTTCGGCTCATAGCGTCAGCCTCAACTGGTTGATGGTCTTCGCGATCGCCTGGAACGCGCTCTCGACGTTGAGGTCCTCGATCGGGAAGAAGTGCGCATTCGAGCTTGCGCAGTCGCGCATCAGGTTCGAGGCGCTGGTCGGAGCGAGGAAGGCGATGGTGAAGACGGTGATCCGGTGCTCCTTGAGCTTCATCGGGCTGCCATCGGGAGCGGCGCCCCACACGGCTTCCTTCGCCTCGTTGCACATCGCGGTGATGTGGCCGTTGTTGCGGCTCTCGTTGTGGCTCACGGAGCCGTCGCTATAGGTGCTCGTGGACGGATAGCCCCACTCGACGTCGCTGGCGGTCTGCGTGTCGCCCTCGCTGTCGACGCTGCCGTAGCGATCCATGAGGTCGTCCCAGTCGCTGTCCGACGGGTCGTACACGCTCGCGTACTCGCCCGACGAGTTCAGTTCGCTCGGGCGGAGCTGCGAGGTCGTCTTGCCGTCGGTCATCAGCACGAGGTACTTCACGACGTCGTCTTCGAAGTCCGCCGGCCGGTCCTTGTAGGCGTCGGCGACGATGTTGCGGTTGTTGAGCTCCTGGAACTCGTCGCGCGACGACGGATTGAGAAGCGCCACGCCGTACTTCATGCCGATATGCGTCGCCGTGCCGTCGTGCAGCTTGATGTTGGTGATGAAGTTCTCGATGTTGTTGTAGTCGTTCTCCGCCACGAGGATCGATGCGTCGTCCTGCGGGCACCATCCCCAGTTCATCCAGTTCCAGTCGACGGTCCAGCGCATGAAATGCGGAAGCTGGTTGCCCGATCCGCGCGGGAGGTCGGAGTCGTTGAAGTCGGTATCCGTTACCTCCTTGCAGGAGCTCCAGCTGTGCCAGCGATTGCCGCCGAGAATTTCGAAGAGATCGGGCCCGGGGTTCACATGCCCGGCGTAGGGGATGATGTTGATGGTCGTCGACGCGGTATTCGGCGACTGCACGCAGTTGAGACCGGCGGAATCGCACTCCACCTGAAGCACCGAACGCGAGAATTCCAGAACGGCGTCCTTCAGGTCGTTGATCCGGTTGTCGGCGGTCAGGCTGGACGGCGTGTTGCCGGAGGCATCCCAGCGCATCGAACCCGAGATGTCGAGAACGAGCGAGATCTCGACGTTCTGGATGTTCTCCTCGGCGCTCCCCGAGACCGGCGAGGACAGCACGTTCACGTCCAGCATGTGCATGAAGAACGTGTTGACGTCGATATGGGTGTCCGCGGTGATCCTGCGGCCGACGAGGTCCACGCCCCCGAGAAGGTTCTCGTTGTTCGAGACGCTCACGTCATCGGCATTGAGCCCCGCCTTGGTGAAGTAGTCCTTGACCACCAGTTCGGGGTCGAGCTTCTGGTCGAGGTCGGCGGCGGCGAGTATCGCGCTGTCGAGCGTGTTCTGCATGTGGACCCGCTTCGTCTCGAAGCGCATCACGTCCACGGCCATCCCACCGATCATCACCATCAGCAGGAACATGAAAAGCACGAAGACCGAGAAGGCGCCGGTCTCCTCGGTGCCGAAACGGCAAAGGAGACCCCGCGGCGACACTCCCGACAGAAGCGTCTTCCGGGCCTTGAAGCTGGTTTCGTCTCGAAAGCGGTTTCTCAGATTCGTCATCACAATCATTCTCCCGGCTCAGGCCGAGCCCCCAATCGACTAATTTGTCTCTGCGATAGATGGCGAAATTTGGGCGAGGCCGCTCGTACTCCGTTGTTTTTCACTATGAACAGTAGATGAACGGTCGCGTGCGGCTGCATTGCGCCCGTGCCGGAAACAAACCCCATTGTCGCAGGGTGGTCGTGGCGGACGCCATTTCCTAGGGTCGCAGGGGCGCCATCGCGTCGGGCCACCCGATTCGCGAGGCCGCGAGAGGGAGAGAGCGATGACCGAGATGAGGCCGGCGACGGAGCCGGGGTTCCGCGATTCAGTCAATCTGATGTTCAATCGGGCGGTGGGGCTGATGGACCTTTCGCCGGGGCTGGAGGAGAAGATACGGGTGTGCAACGCGACCTATACCGTGCGCTTCGGCGTGCGGCTTCGCGGCTCCATCCACACGTTCACGGGCTATCGCAGCGTCCATTCCGAACACATGGAGCCCGTGAAGGGCGGGATCCGCTACGCGCTGAGCGTGAACCAGGACGAGGTCGAGGCGCTGGCGGCGCTGATGACCTACAAGTGCGCGCTGGTCGAAACGCCGTTCGGCGGCTCCAAAGGGGGGCTGCGCATCGACCCGCGCGAGTACAACGAGCACGAACTCGAACAGATCACCCGCCGCTTCGCCTACGAGCTTGCCAAGCGCGACCTCATCGACCCCTCGCAGAACGTGCCCGCCCCCGACATGGGCACCTCCGAGCGCGAGATGGCCTGGATCGCCGACCAGTACCGGCGGATGAACACCACCGACATCAATGCGTCGGCCTGCGTCACCGGCAAGCCGATCCACGCCGGCGGCATCTCGGGCCGTATCGAGGCGACGGGGCGGGGGGTGCAGTATGCGCTCCGCGAATTTTTCCGGCACCCCGAGGACGTCCGGAAGGCCGGACTCTCGGGCTCGCTCGACGGCAAGAGGATCGTCGTCCAGGGACTGGGCAATGTCGGCTATCACGCGGCGAAGTTCCTGTCCGAGGAAGACGGCGCGAAGATCGTCGCCGTCATCGAGCGCGACGGTGCGCTGGTGGAGGACGAGGGCCTCGACGTGGAGGCGGTGCGCCGCTGGATCATCGGCCACGGCGGCGTCACCGGCTTTCCCGGCTGCGCCCATGTCGAAGACGGCAACCGCGTGCTCGAGGCCGACTGTGACATCCTGATCCCCGCCGCGCTGGAGGGCGTCGTGAACCTCTCGAACGCCGACCGGATCATGGCGCCGCTGATCATCGAGGCGGCGAACGGGCCGATCACCGCGGGCGCCGACGACGTGCTGCGCAAGAAGGGCACGGTGATCATCCCCGACCTCTACGCCAATGCCGGCGGTGTGACGGTGTCCTATTTCGAGTGGGTGAAGAACCTTTCGCACATCCGGTTCGGACGCATGCAGCGGCGCCAGGAGGAATCGCGCCACCAGCTTGTCGTCGACGAACTCGAGCGGCTCTCGGCCGACAAGAACCTCGGCTGGACCCTGTCGCCGGGCTTCAAGGAGAAATACCTCCGCGGCGCCGACGAACTGGAACTGGTCCGCTCGGGCCTCGATGATACGATGCGCACCGCCTACCATGCGATGCGCGAAGTCTGGCATGGACGCGAGGGCGTCGGGGATCTCCGCGTTGCCTCCTACATCGTCGCGATCGAGCGGGTCGCGCGAAGCTATCGCGAGAAGGGTCTCTGACTCGCGGCACGCCGGAATCGTGACACGAAATCG
>Ga0102943_1000581_pt1 | contig 24599 bp, 24 predicted proteins | sample SalPonC_black_MG_FD_78174 | JGI IMG/M metagenome (GOLD analysis project Ga0102943, IMG submission 78174) | Salt pond soil microbial communities from South San Francisco under conditions of wetland restoration - Salt Pond MetaG... | ecosystem: Environmental > Aquatic > Marine > Intertidal zone >...
AGCGTCCTCGTCGTCGGCAGGGAAGTACATGTTGATCTCCATCCCGCAGGAGACCTCCTCGAGAACAGGCGCGGTCCAGGTCATCGTTTCCTCCTTGTCCCTGTGTGGGCGCGGTAAAGCGCCGCAGGTCAACCTAGCCGCGCTCCCGGCCCCGCACAAGCGCGGACCGCTCCCCGGATCAACGCGCGCGCCGCCGGATCAGGCCGCGGGCGGGGTCGTAGCCCCAGACCGCCCCGGCGCCGAAGGCCGCGAAGGCGAGCGCCGTCCAGAGCAGCGCCTCCGGCGCGAGCTTGGCGTAGAGCGCGAAGCGAATCAGCTCGACCCCGTAGGTGAAGGGATTGGCCGCGACGATCGCCGCCAGCAGCTCCGAGCTCTCGGCCATCTTCCAGAGCGGATAGAGCGCGGTGGAGAGGAAGAACATCGGGAAGATCACGAAGTTCATCACGCCCGCGAAGTTCTCCAGCCGGTCGATGGTGGAGGACAGCAGCAGCCCCAGCGCCCCCAGCATCAGCCCGTTCAGCACCAGCGCCGGCAGCGCCCAGAGATAGCCCTCCCACGGCATCGCGATGCCGTAGAGCCCGGCGATGGCGAGGAAGGCGTAGACCTGCAGGATCGAGATCGCGCAGCCCGCCGCCAGCTTGCAGAACAGCAGCCACCAGCGCGGCAGCGGGCTGGTCAGCATCAGCCGCATGGAGCCCGTCTCCCGGTCGTAGACGAGACTCAGCGACGACTGCATCCCGTTGAAGAGCTGGATCATCCCGCAGAGGCCGGGGACGATGTAGGTCTCGTAGGTGACGTAGGTCTCGTAGGGCGGGATGATCGAGAGGCCGAGCGCGGCCCGGAAGCCCGCCGCGAACACCACCAGCCAGACCAGCGGGCGCACCAGCGCGGCGAGGAACCTCTCGCGCTGATGCACGAAGCGCAGCGCCTCGCGGCGCACCACCGCGAGGAGGCAGACCAGCCAGCCGCTCACGCCGCGCCGTCCGCCGCCAGCGCGCCGAAGGCGTCCGCCAGCGGGCGGCCCGCCGCCACCTCCCCCGCGAGGCCGTCGGCGACGACCCGCCCCCGATGCAGCACCACGAGGCGGTCGCCGTCGCGCACCTCGTCCACCAGATGCGTCGCCCAGAGCACCGTCAGTCCCTCGTCCTCGCAGAGATCGTGCACATGATCGGTGATCGCCCGGCGCGTCATCGCGTCGAGCCCCACCGTCGGCTCGTCGAGCAGCAGCACCGCCGGGCGATGGATCAGCGCGCGCGCGATCTCCATGCGCCGCCGGTGCCCGCCGTTGAGCGCCCCGGCGCGCTCGTCCGCACGCTCGGCCATGCCGAGCCGGTCGAGCGCCGCCGCCGCCCTGCGCTCCGCCTCGCGCCCCGCGATGCCGTGCAGCGCCGCGAAGTGCAGCAGGTTGCGCCGCACCGTCAGGTCGAGGTCCAGCGTCGGCTGCTGGAACACCACCCCGATCCGCGCCAGCGCCGCGCGGGGCCGGCGGGCGAGATCCTCGCCCGCCACCGTGATCCGTCCCTCGGGCGGCACGAAGAGCCGCGTGAGCAGCGCGAAGAGCGTGCTCTTGCCCGCCCCGTTGGCGCCGAGCAGCGCGGCGAACGCGCCCGGCGCCACCTCGAAGGACACGTCGTCGAGCGCCGCCTTGGCGCCGTAGCGGTAGCTCACGCCCTCGACCCGGAGCGCGCCGCCCCCGCTCACGGCCGCCAGGCCGCGCCCCAGGGGAAGCGCCCGACCTTGATCGACTTCACCGGCTCCATCGCCGCGACGTCGATCACCGTGACGTCGCCCGAGACGCCGTTGGTGGTGAAGACGTACCGCTCGTCCGGCGTCACCGCCATGTGCCAGACCCGCTCGCCCACGAGCACGTATCCCTCCACCTCGAAGTCGTCCATGTCGACCACCGCGACGTGGTTCGAGGGACCGAGCGCGACGAAGGCCTTGCGCGCCTCCTCGGCGAACTCGACGCCCACGGGCTGCACGCGGTCGGGCTGCACGCCGCGGATCTCGAACCGGATCTTCGCGATCTCCGACTGGTCCTCGGTGGCGAACACCGTCACCGTCCCCCCGATCTCCGAGGAGACCCAGAGCCGCTCTCCGTCCGAGGTGAACTCGGCGTGGCGCGGGCGGCTGTCGACCAGGCTGTTGGCGAAGATCGCCTGCGCCTCGGTGTCGATCCAGTGCGCCATGTTGGTGGTCTCGGAGGTCACGATGGCGACGTCGCCCCCGGGGCTCACCGCCATGCCCTCGGGCTCGATCCCGACCGGGATCTGCGCCAGCACCTCGCCGGTCTCCACGTCGACCACGGTGGACAGGGCGTCGTCCTCGTTGGCGATGTAGAGATGCCGGTCGTTCGGATGCAGCGCGAACTGCTCGGGATCGTCGCCCGAGGGGAGCTCGCCCAGGATCTCCCCGGTCTCGGGGTCCATCACCTGCACCGCGTTCGAATCCGAGGCGCAGATGTAGAGCCGCGAGTGGTCCTTGGAGAACAGGATGCCCCGCGGCCTGAGGCCCGTCTGGTGCGTGGCGATCACCTCCAGCGTCGCGACGTCGATCACCGAGACGGTGTCGTCCTTCTCGTTGGAGATCCAGATCTGCCCCTCTGCGAGGCCCGCGGCGGGCGCCAGCGCGAGGACGGCGGCGACGAGAAGACCCCGGCTCACTGGATCGTCACCTTGATGGAGCCCGTCTGCGTCTTCAGCTCGTAGACGCCCGGCTTGATCGCGACGAAGCCGAACTCGACCTCTCCCGACGCGTCGAACTCCAGGCTGTGCAGGGCCATGGGACGCACCTCCATGTCGTTGATCACGATCTCGTCGATCCAGATGGCGCGGAAGAACTCCGCCCCGTCGAGCTGCAGCTCGGCCGAGCCGTCGGCGACGATCTCGACCTCGTAGTAGCCGCCCGACGTCAGCGTCCAGTCCTCGCCCAGCGGCTCGGTGGCGGAGATCGTCAGCGCCGGCAGATCCGTCTTGTTCGAGGCGCTGAGCAGCCCCGCGAAGCCGAGATCGTGCGCGGCCGCCGGGCCGGCCGCGAGCAGCAGCCCGGCGAGCAGGATACGGGTCATCTGAATTCCTCCCAGAATCGGTCTTTTCGGGGTCGCGTCGGTCACTCGAAGGCCCGGCACGGACTTTCGGGTTCGTCGAAGCCGAGCGTGTCGAGCTCGGTGCGCCGGTGCAGGAAGCCCTCCAGCGGGGCCGTCGCCGTCACGGCGCGCGGATGCACCAGCGGGATCGGCTGGCGCAGCTGGCCGTTCCAGCGGCGGAAGCTCATCGGGCGCCCCTTGAAGCCGGCGAGCGCGAAGGCCTCGCCCAGCATGTAGCCGCGCAGCGTCGCCGCGTCGGCCGCGCCGGTGCGCGTCACCGCCTCTCCGATCGCGCGCACCGCCGCCCAGGCCGCGTAGTCCTCGGCGGTCATGGCGCGGCCCGCCAGATCCTCGAAACGGCTCTGGAGCTGCGCCGCGCCCCATTGCTCGACCACCCGCGACCAGGCGCGCGGGGTCAGGCCGTCGGTGCCGACCACCGGGCGCGGATCCCAGGTGTTGTAGAGGAGATAGCGCCCGAAATCCTCGCGCTCGTCGGCCACCGCCAGCACGTCGTGATCGGGCCCCTGCGTGAACGCCCTCGCCTCGGTCGAGGCGCTGCGCCGCATGTCGGCGTCGAAGGCCCAGACCTTCGTCTCGCGGATCCGCGCGCCGAACTTCTCCGCCGAACGCTCCATCGCCTCGGCGTAGAGCCGGTCCCCCTCGCCTTCGCCCCGCACCAGCATCAGGTCGGTCCAGCGGCGCTTGACGAGGAACTGCATCAGCGCGTCGGTCAGCATCGCCCGGCTCGGCAGCGCGTGCAGCACGTTGCCCCGGCACTCGCCGAGGCGGAGCCGGTCGTCGGGCGCGCCCGCGTTCAGGATCAGCGCCCCCTCCGCCCCCGGCAGATCGGCGAGCGCGAGCAGATCCTCCGCCGGCGCCTTGGCCACGATCAGCCGCGCCCCGGCCGCGAGCGCGGCCTCGGCGGCCGGCGTGAACGGCGCGTCGGGCGCGACCACGATCTCCTCGAGGCGGTAGTCGTGGCCGAGAAAGCCCCCCGTCGTCGCGTTGTCCGCGAGGCCGAGCCGCGCGCCCTGCAGCCCCGCGTCGGCCGGCGGCGGGTCGAGATTGGAGAGCGTCGGCGGCGGCTGCACGGCCCGCTCGAGATAGAGCACGTCCACCTCGATCTTCGCCGGCTGCGCCGTCGCCGCGACCGCGGCGACGAGGCTCAGCGCGGCGGCGACGGCCGCGGCGGCCGCCCGTCTCGATCCCCGCATGGAAACGCGCCCCCGTCCGATGATCTCTTTCGACGCGTGCGCCGCCGGGTCGCCCCGGCGGCGCGGTCCGGGGCGGGGGCGCGCCGCGCCCCCGCCCGACGCTCGCCCCGGCCTCAGACCGACGTGCCGATCGGCATGTCGCGCAGGCGCTTTCCGGTCGCCGCGAACAGCGCGTTCGCGATCGCCGGCGGCACCGGCGGCACCCCGGGCTCCCCGACGCCCGTGGCGGGCACCGTGAAGCCGTGCGGCACCATGTGGACCTGCACGTTGCGCGGGAAGTTGTCGGAGCGCACCACGTCGTAGTCGTTGAAGTTCGACTGGTCGACCGCGCCGTCGGTGTAGGTCACCGCGGAGTGCATCAGGGCGGTCATGCCCTGCACCGCGGCGCCTTCCAGCTGGCTCCTGACCCGCTCGGGGTTGGCGACGAAACCCGCGTCGATCGCGAGGTGCAGCTCCGGCACGGTCACCCGCCCGTCGACGACCTTCACGTGCGCCGCCGCCGCCACGTAGCTGACGAAGCTGCGATGCACCGCGAGGCCGAGGCCCTCGCCCTCCGGCATCTCCCGGCCCCAGCCGATCCCGTCCGCCGCCATGTCGAGGACGTTGGCGAGGCGTCCGGTCTCGATCGGGAAGGCCTCGTAGGGCTCGCCGTAGTTCCAGAAGTTGTCCGGATAGCCCTCGGCCGCCGGGTTCACGACGCGGGCCGAGCCGATCAGCTCCTGCCACATGTCCTTCTGGTCGCGGCCGAGTTCGGCCGCCAGCTCGCCCACGAAGGAGCCGATGGCCCAGGCCCGCGGGATGTTGGAGACCGCGCGGAACCAGCCGATGCGCGCATGCGCCATCGCCTTGCCGTTCTCGACCGAGACGTTCGGGATCGCGAAGGGCATGTCGACGTGCCCCATCCCGTTCTCGATGAAGAACTGGTGTCCGCTGTCCGGCGCGAAGGTGCTGAGGATCGACGGCGCCACGGAGTTGTGCCGCCAGCCCGACACCTTGCCCTGCCCGTCGAGCGCGACCTCGATGCGCTCGGCCGAGACGGTGTGCATGAAGCTGTGCCGGATGTCGTCCTCGCGCGTCCACTGAACCCGCACCGGCGCCCCCACCGCCTTGGAGAGCTGAGCGGCCTCGATGACGAAGTCGTGCTTCGACTTGCGCCCGAACCCGCCGCCGAGGAGCGTGACGTTCACCCGCACGTCGGCGGCGTCCATGCCCAGCGCCTCGGCCGCGTCCGTGCGGCAGACGTAGGGCGACTGCACCGGCGCCCAGATCTCGAGGCCCTCCTCGGTCCAGTTCGCCAGCGCCACCGGCGGCTCCATCGGCGCGTGCGCCATGTGGGCCTGGGTGTAGGTCCGCCCGAAGGTCCGGACCGCCTCGCCGAAGGCCTTGTCGGGGTCGCCCTGCCGGCGCAGCACCTCGCCCGGCTTCTCCGCCGTCGCGACCATCTCCTGCATGAAGGGGCCGGAATCGTAGGACGCGTGCGGCCCGTGATCCCACTCGATCTCGAGCATGTCGCGCGCCCGCATCGCGTGCCACGTCGTCTCCGCGACCACCGCGACGCCGCCGAGCGGAGCGAACTTCGACCCGAGACCCGCCCCCTCGAGCTGCACCACCGCGCGCACGCCCGGCGCACCCTCGGCGGCGGAGGCGTCGAGGCTCTTGACCCGGCCGCCGACCACCGGCGGCCGCGCGATCGCGGCGACGAGCATCCCCGGCAGCGAGACGTCGCCGCCGTAGACGGCCTCGCCCGTGGTGATGTCGTGCAGGTCGTAGATCTGCACCCGGCCCTTGCCGATGTAGCGGAAATCGGCCGGGTCCTTGAACGCGAGGTCCTCGAAGGCCGGCACCGGGCGCTCCATCGCGGCCTCGGCGAACTCGCCGAAATCGGCCGTCCGGGCGCCGTGCACGACGCGGTGGCCCTCGACCCGCACCTCGTGCGCCGGCACGCCCCAGGCCTCGGCCGCGGCCTCCGCCAGCATGTGCCGGACCGAGGCGCCGACCTGCCGCGCCATCTGCACGTGGTGGCGCAGCGAGCGCGAGCCGTCGGTGTCCTGGTTGCCGTATTTCGGCTCGTCGCCCTCGGCCTGCACGATGCGCACGCGCAGCCAGTCGGCCTCCATCTCGTCGGCCATGACCATGGGGATCGAGGTGCGCGAGCCCTGCCCCATCTCCGAGCGATGGGCGACCAGCGTCACCGTCCCGTCCGGGTCGATGGCGACGAAGACCATCGGATCGGGCCGCACCCCGTGCGGCATCGACTGCCCGCCATGCGGCCAGCGCGGGAACGCCTCGGCGCCCGCGGCGTAGACCGCGACCGCGAGGCCCGCGGCGGAGCCGGCGAGGAAGCCGCGGCGGGAGACCTTCTCGATGCGGAAGCCGGCGCTCTCGCGCGGGGTCTCCGGACGGTCGGGATCGAGGTAATGCAGCATGGCTCAGGCCCCTGTGCTGGCGAGACGCACCGCGGCGACGATGCGCTGGTAGCAGCCGCAACGGCAGACGTTTCCGGACATCGCCTGCAGTATCTCGTCGTCCGTCGGATCCGGGTTCTCCGCGAGCAGCGAGGCCGCCTGCATGATCTGACCGGTCTGGCAGAAGCCGCATTGCGGCACGTTCAGCTCGCGCCAGGCCTGCTGCACGCGGTTCTCCCCGCCGAGGCCCTCGATCGTCGTCACCGACTGGCCCTCGACGTCGGACATCCGCAGCATGCAGGACCGTTCGGCCGTGCCGTTCATGTGGACCGTGCAGGCCCCGCAGAGCCCGACGCCGCAGCCGTACTTGGCGCCCGTCAGTCCCGCGACGTCGCGCAGCGCCCAGAGCAACGGCATGTCGCCGGGGGCGTCGAGCTCCACCGACTCGCCGTTCAGGGTGAACTTCGCCATTCCGTCTCCTCCCGAGTGCGCCGCGCTCTGCGAGGAGGCGGTCGCTTCTTGTTCCGAGCGGGCCGCCCCCCTTCGGGCGCCCCCCGTCCCGGCGCACGGACGACCAGGAGGTGCGTCCATTTTTCGCGGCGAGATGACCTAACGTTGCCTCAGCGTGAAGCGAATCGCAATGCCGGTCGAAGCGCGAAGCGGAACAGCCGCTTGGACGCCGACCGCGCCGCTTGCGCCGCCGGCACGGTTGGCGCAGCCTCGGCCTCCAGACGCGACGATTCCGCGCGGACGTGGCGTCAACAAGGCCGGACCCGAAGCCGGCCGATCAAGGGAGGATGCAGCGTGAAGTTCGAACGATACGCCCTCGCGGGGGTGCTGGCGCTCTCGCTCGCCGCGCCGCTCGCGGCGCAGACGCCGGAGGATCTGGCGGCCGACGCGAGCACGCCCGGGAACGTGCTCACCTACGGCATGGGCTACGGCCAGACCCGCTACAGCCCGCTCGACCAGGTGGACCGCTCCAACGTCGGCGCCCTCGCGCCGGTCTGGGCCTACAGCCTCGCCGACACCCGCGGGCAGGAGAGCCACCCGATCATCCACGACGGCGTGATGTACGTCACCACGCACGCCGCCACGATGGCGCTCGACGCGCTGACCGGCCGGCAGCTCTGGAAGACCGCGCTCGACTACCCGGCCGAGACGCCGCGCGTCGCCTGCTGCGGCATCGTCAACCGCGGCGCGGCGATCCTCGAGGGGCGGCTGTTCCGCACCACGCTCGACGCCCACGTGATCGCGCTCGACGCCGCCACCGGCGAGGAGGTCTGGCGCACCAGGTCGATCGACTTCAAGACCGGCTACTCGATGACCGTCGCGCCGCTCGTCGCCGACGGCGTCGTCATCGTCGGCGTCTCGGGCGGCGAATACGGCATCCGCGGCTACATCGAGGGCTACGACCCCGAGACCGGCGAGCGTCTCTGGCGCACCTACACCGTCCCCGCGCCGGGCGAGCCGGGCTCGGAGACCTGGGAGGACGAGGCCGGCGACGCCTGGAAGACCGGCGGCGGCCCCGCCTGGCTCACCGGCACCTACGATCCGGAGCTGAACACCACCTACTGGGGCACCGGCAACGCCGCCTCCTGGAACGCCGGCGTGCGGCCGGGCGACAACCTCTTCACCTCCTCGGTCCTCGCGCTCGACCCGAAGTCGGGCGAGATCAAGTGGCACTTCCAGTTCACGCCTAACGATCCCTTCGACTACGACGCCACCAACGAGATGGTGCTGACCGAGATCGAGGGCCGCAAGGCGATCGTCCACGCCAACCGCAACGGATTCCTCTACGTGCTCGACCGCGAGAACGGCGAGCTGATCGCCGCCAACGAGTTCGTCGACGAGGTGAACTGGGCCGAGGGCATCGATCTCGAGACCGGGCGTCCGATCCACACGCAGATCTATCACGACGCGGTCGCCGGCGAGCCGGTGACCTACTGGCCCTCGGCGCTCGGCGGCAAGAACTGGGCGCCGATGTCGCTGAGCGATCAGACCGGCCTCGCCTACATCAACACGTTCAACTTCGGCATGAACTACAAGGCGGTCGAGCCTCAGTACCGCGCCGGCGTCTTCTTCTTCGGCGCCGAATTCAGCTGGGAATGGCCGGACGGTCATCGCGGCGCCCTCCGCGCCGTCGAGCCGACCACCGGCGAGGTCAAGTGGGAGCAGCGCTCCGACATCCCGCGCAACGCCGGCGTTCTGTCGACGGCGGGCGGGCTGGTCTTCACCGGCGCCCAGACCGGCGAGTTCGAGGCCTTCGACGCCGAGAGCGGCGACAAGCTGTGGGAGTTCCAGACCGGCTCCGGCATCGTCGGCCAGCCGATCACCTGGGAGCGCGACGGCCGGCAGTACGTCACCGTCGTCAACGGCGGCGGCGCGGTCTACGTGCTCTTCGCCGGGGACGAGCGGCTGGCCGCGGTGCCGCCGGGCGGCAACGTCTGGACCTTCGCGCTGCCGGGGGAATGATGCGCAAGACCGTGCTTCGCGTCCTGATCGGGGGGCTGGCGCCGTTGGCGCCGGCCCTCCTCGCCCCGACCGCCGGCGCCTCCGAGCTCGAAGCCGTGCTCGCCAAGGGCGTCTCCACCTACAAGACCTTCTGTTCGCACTGCCACGGGATCGACATGGTCAACGCCGGCACCGGCTCCTACGACCTGCGGCGCTTCCCGCTCGACCAGCGCGCGCGCTTCGAGAGCTCGGTGATGGACGGCCGCGGCGACATGCCGGCCTGGGGCGACATCCTGCTGCCGGACGAGCTGGAATCGCTCTGGGTCTACGTCGCCACCCGCGGCGGCAGGGACCCCTACCCCGACGCGGAGGAGGCCGGGGCCGCGCCGCCTCCGGGCGCGCCGAAGCCGGAGGACTCCGCCGCCGCGGCGGCAGGCCCGCCCGACCTCGAGCTGGTCGACGAGGGACGCCTCACCGTCTGCCTCGCGCGCAACGGCGGCGCGCTCTCCGGCTGGCGCCACGAGGGCGGCTCGGGCTTCGACTACCGCGTCGCCGAAGCGACGGCGGACGGCATGGGTCTCGACCTCGCCGTGCAGTGGTTCGAGAGCGAGCCCGAGGAGGAGAGCGACCCGGTGCGGGAGACCTACGCCCTCCTCGCCAAGGGCCTCTGCGATCTCGTGCCCGCCGTCCCGCTCTACGAGGGCGCGCTCGGCCCGCCGCCGGCCGAGAACGCCGCGCCGCCGCGCTGGGACGGCATGCCGACGCGCGACTGGGTCGAGTTCGTGCCGCTCGAGCCCGTGGCCGCCACCCGCCCCTACATGCGCGCCGAGATCGGCATCGTCACCGGACCCGGGGTCGAGCGCGCCATCGAGGGGCCGGAGGACCTCGCGGGCCTCGACCTCGGCGTGCAGCAGGGCACCCTCTCCGGCGCCATCGCCTTGGCGGAGGCGCCGCAGGCGACGGTCGACGCCTCCGTCACCTTCAACCCCGGCCCCGACTTCCTCTGGAAGCTCGAGGGCGGGGCCTTCGACGCCGCGCTGGTCGACGTCGCCGCCTTCGACTTCCACCGCCGCCAGAACCCGGTCAGCCTGCTGACCCTGCACGACTGGCGCCACCCCCTCGGCTTCAACATCGCCATGGCGGGGCTGGAACGAAACCCGAACCTCGTCGCCGCCGCCGACGCCGCGCTCGCCGATCTCGCCGCCGCCGGCGCCCTCGCGGCCCTCGCCGAGGCCGAGAAGATCCACTACGCCGCCCCGCGCGAGCCCTGGATGCAGCGCCGCCTGACCCGCCGCGACCTGCGGCGCGCGCCCTGACGCGCCAGCCATGCCCCTGATCCGCAAGCTTATTCTTGCCGCCGCGCTGATCCTCGCCGCCGCGCCCTTGGCCGCGGCCGACCGCGAGGCCCCCGCCGTCCGCCTCGCGGTGCTGAAGTTCGGCACCGTCTCCTGGCTCGCAGACGCCATCGTCGCCAACGGCCTCGACGCCGCGGCCGGCTACCGCCTCGAGACCGTCGCGCTCGCCGGCGCCCCGGCCACCGCCGTCGCCTTCCTCTCCGGCGACGCCGACCTGATCGTCGAGGACTGGATCTGGTCCCAGCGCCGCCGCGACGCGGGCGAGGACGTGCGCTTCGCGCCCTATTCCGTCTCCCTCGGCGCGCTCATGTCGCGCGACGGCGTCGCCTCGCTCTGCGACCTCGAAGGCGGGCGCGTCGGCGTCGTCGGGGGCGAGAGCGACAAGAGCTGGCTGATCTACCGCGCCCTCTCGCGCGAGACCTGCGGCTTCGACCTCGCCGAGCGCGCCGAGCTCCTGTTCGGCGCTCCGCCCCTGATGGCCCGCCAGCTCGAGACCGGCGCCGTCGACGCCGTCTCCACCTACTGGCACTGGGCCGCGAAGCTGGAGGCCGCCGGCGCGCATCGCCTGCTCGGCGCGGAGGCGGCGATGGCCGCCCTCGGCATCGCCCCCGCCCCGCCGCTGATCGGCTTCGTCTGGAACGCCGATCGCCTGCCGGAGGGCGAGGCCGCCGCCTTCCTCGCCTCGGTCGAGGCGGCCAAGACCCTCCTGCTCGAAAGCGACGCCGAGTGGGAGCGCCTGCGCCCCCTCATGAACGCCGCGGGCGACGCCGAATTCCTCGCCCTCCGCGACCGCTTCCGCGAGGGGATCGCCGGCGCCGCCTGGTCCGACGACCGGCTCGCCGCCGCCCGCCGGCTGCACGCCCTGCTGACCGAACTCGGCGGGCCGGCCTTCGCCACCGCCGGCGGCCTCGACGCCGAGGGCTTCGCCGCCCCGACCCCCGCGCATGGCCGCTGACGCCGCCGAGCCCGTCGCCTCCGGGCCGGAGACGCGCCCCGCCCGGCGCCGCGGCGGCGTCCTCGGCGCCCGCCTCGGCTGGACCGGCCTCTCGCTGCTCGGCTTCGGCCTCGTCTGGGCCACGCTCGCCGCCCTGATCGGCTCGGACGAGCTGCCGGGCCCGGTCGCGGTCTGGGAGGCGCTTCTCGTCCAGATCCGCACCGACGGCTATCTCGGCCATCTCGGCGCCACCCTCGCCCGCGTCGCGGCGGCCTTCGGGCTCGCCATGGTCCTCGGCTCGGCGCTCGGCCTCGCGCTCGGGCGCAGCGCGGCGCTCGACCGCGCCTTCGGCGGCTGGCTGACGCTGTTCCTGAACCTGCCGGCCCTCGTCACCATCATCCTCTGCTACGTCTGGTTCGGCCTGACCGAGGCCGCGGCCCTCGCCGCCGTCGCGGTCAACAAGATCCCCAACGTCGCCGCCACACTGCGCGAGGGCGCGCGCGCCCTCTCCCGCGACCTCGACGAGATGGCGGAGGTGCATCGCCTCTCGCGGCTCGACCGGCTGCGCCACGTGGTGCTGCCGCAGCTCGCGCCGTTCTTCGCGGTGGCGGCGCGCAACGGGCTCGCTCTCGTCTGGAAGATCGTGCTGGTGGTGGAACTGCTCGGCCGGCCGAACGGCGTCGGCTTCCAGCTGCATTCCTATTTCCAGCTCTTCGACGTCGCCACGATCCTCGCCTACGCCTTCGGCTTCATCCTCGTCGTGCAGGCGATCGAACTCCTGATCCTCGAGCCCTGGGAGCGGCGCGCGACGCGCTGGCGGCGGTGAGCGGGGGCCTCTCCGTCGCGATCCGGGAGAAGCGCTTCGCCGGCGGTCCGCCCGTCCTCGGCGAGATCGCGTTCGACCTCGCGCCCGGCGAGCGCGCGGCGCTGATCGGCCCCTCGGGCATCGGCAAGAGCACCCTGATCGGGATGATCGCCGGGCTCGACCGCGATTTCGAGGGCGAGATCCGCACGCCCCCCGGCCGCGTCGCCATGGTGTTCCAGACCCCGCGCCTCCTCCCCTGGCGCACGCTGGCCGAGAACGTGGCGATCGTCTGCGGCGATCCGCGACGCGCACGCGCCCTTCTCGGCGAGGTCGGGCTGGCGGACGCGGCGCACCTGCACCCCGAGCGCGTCTCCCTCGGCATGCAGCGGCGCGCCGCGTTGGCGCGCGCGCTCGCCGTCGATCCGGTGGCGATCCTGCTCGACGAGCCGCTGGTCTCGCTCGACCCCGCCTCCGCCGAGGCGATGCGCGGCCTGCTCGACGCCGCCTTCGAGCGCACCGGCGCGCTCGGCCTGATCGCGACCCACGACCGGCGCGAGGCGCTCGTCCTCGCCGACCGCGTCCTCGAGTTCGGCGGGCGTCCCGCCCGCCTCGTCTCCGACCGCCGCTCGCCGCTCTCGCGGGCCGAGCGGCGCGAGCGCGGCGCGGTGGAGGCGCTGCACGCCGACTGGTTCGGCGCCTGACGCCTGCGCCTTTCGGCGCCGCCGCGACAGGACGCGGGCGGGTTCCGCCCTACCCTTCGGCCGCTGCACCGGAGAAGGCGGGGACCGATCCATGACCAGGACGCTTTCGGCGATCCTCACGACCGCGCTCCTGCTCGCCTCGGCCCGCGGCGTGGCGGCGCTGACCCTCACGCCCGGCGCCGCCTGGCCCGAGCCCGAGATCCGCGTCTGCTGGGAGGACCCGCGCCCCGAACACAGGCAGGAGCGCGAGATGATCCGCCGCGGCGTCGCCCTCACCTGGGAGCGCGAGAGCGCGGTGCGGTTCCTCGGCTGGGGGACCTGCCGTGGCGGCGAGGGGGGCGTGCGCATCGCGATCGACGGCGGCCACCCGAGCGCCGTCGCCCGCGGCGCCGCGCTCGACGGCGTGCCGCGCGGGGTCCGGCTGCCGGCGCTCTGGTCGCTCGCGGCCCTATCGGTGAACCTCAAGGCGCCGGTGCACGAGTTCGGCCACGTCCTCGGCTTCGGTCACGAATACGCCCGCGTCGACCTGCCGGAGCCGGAGCGCTGCGGCCTCTCGGCCCCGGACGGCGCGCGCTACGTCGAGGCCGACGTGCCGCTGACCCCCTACGACCCGGATTCGGTCATGGTCGGCTGCGTCGCGGGCGCCACCGCGGCCTTCAGCCGCGGCGTGCCCGTGCTGAGCGCTTCGGACATCCACGGTCTCGTGCAGGTCTACGGCTCGGCCCCCCGCAACCGCCTCGACCGCGACGAGACCGGAGACCGCTTCGGCGCCGCCCTCCTCGCGCGCGACCTCGACGGCGACGGCGCGCCCGATCTCGCCGTCGGCGCGCCGGGCGAGGACGGCGGGCGCGGCGCGGTCTATCTCTATCGCGGCCACCCGGTGAGCGGCCTGCGCCCCTGGGCCCGCCTCGCGCCGCCCGCGCCCGGACCGCGCGGCGTCGCGGTCGCGGCGTTCGGCGGCGGCCTCGCCTGGCGAGGGGAGCGCCTGCTGGTGCGCGCGGAAGGGGCCGCCGGCCCCGCGGGCCATGCCTACCGCCCGCGGACGGACGCGCCGCCGCTGGCCCTCGGCCCGATCCCGACCGGACGGACGCCGAACGCGATCCTCGCCGAGTTCGCCTCCGCGCCGGTCCTCGAGATCGATCTCGACGGCGACGGGCTGGCGGAACGCATCCTCGGCCGGCCGGAGGCGGACGGCGCCGCCCCCGCCTCCGGCCTCGTCGTCGTGCGGCGCGGCGTGCCGGGGGGCGAGACCCTTCCCTGGTACGGCTTCGGCCAGGCCTACTGACGGAGAAAGGGCCCCGGCGCGCCGCGGCGCGCGGGGCCTCCCCGCCGGTCGGCGGCCGCTCATGCCGAGCCTCAGCCGCACGGCCGGCGCACCTCGCCCGACGATCGCGACGCGTGGCGATCGTCGGGCGACGGCGTCAGTCGTCGTCGTCGTCGAAGCCCGGCTTCCGAACCACGAGGCCGATGCGGTACGCGTCGTCGATCTTGCCGACGAGGAACACCGCCGTCGGCGGCTTGCCCGCCGGGGTCGGCGGCTCGTCGTAGATCACCCGCACGCGGTTGGTGACCTCCATGTTCGGGATCAGCTTGCCGGTCGCGATGACGCCGTCCATGCCGTTCTCCGGGAACGGCTCGAAGGTGATCGAGCGTATCGGACGGCCGAGGCCCCGGTTGATCTCGAAGCGCACGACGCGCCGCTTGATCTTCCCGGCGTCCTTCCAGAACACGAGTTCGCGGAAGGCCTCGTAGTCCTTGGTCTCGATCGCCTCGCGGATGGCCTGGACGAGGCCATCCGGATCGCGCGGCGGGCCGGCCGCCGGAGTGGCGGCGACCGCGCCCGCGACCCAGGCGACGATCGCCAGGGCCAGGGCCGGTCCGGGGGCCGGAAGCCCCCGGACCGCGCGCCCTCGACGAGAGGTGCGCGCCATGCTCACATCCGGTCCTTCAGCGCGAAGACCCAGATCACCCCGCCCTGAGGCACGTCCGGCACGCGGCCTTCCGGCAGCATGTCCTTCAGCAGCCCCTGCATGCGCTCGGCGTCGACGCCCCAGCCGGACTGCACGGAGATGTACTGCGTGCCGCCCACTTCGAAGGCCGCCGGCTGCGCGGTGACGCCCGAATTGGTCGGGAACTCCCAGAGCTTCTCGCCGGTCTCCGCGTCGAAGGCGCGGAACATCCGGTCGTTGGTGCCTCCGGTGAACACGAGGTTGCCGCCCGTCGAGAGGATCGGCCCCCAGTACGGCGTGTCGTTGAAGCTCTGCTCCCACTTCATCTCGCCGGTGTCCATGTCCCAGGCCTGGAGCTTGCCGATCGGCACCGGCTGCGACGTGTCGACCCCGTCCGCGAAGCGCAGCGAGGACAGGATCACGTCGATCGGGATGCCGATGTAGAGTTCGCCCGGCTCGCGCTCCTCGAGCGGCACGCCGCCGAGTTCGGAGCAGAGGTTCTCATGCGCCGGGACGTAGAACAGCCCGGTGTCCGGGTTGTAGGCCTCCGGCGGCCAGTCCTTGCCGCCCCAGAGGCTCGGGCAGAAGGTCACGGTCTTGCCGGTCCCCGGCGTCTTCGCCTCGTCGTAGGTCGGACGCCCCGTCTCGGGATCGATCGACTCGAACACGTCCTGCCGGACGAACTTGTCCGCGGCGACGAAATCGATGGCGCCGTCGGGCTTCGCCTCCATCGTCCAGATGTAGCCGTTGCGCCCGGCGTGCACGAGGCCCTTGATCTCCTGACCGTCCCGGTTCACCGGCATGATCAGCGGGGCCGAGACCTCGTCCCAGTCCCAGGCGTCGTTCCAGTGGTACTGGTGATGGCCGGTGATCTCGCCCGACCCGATCTCCATCGCCACGACCGAGGTCGTGTAGAGGTTGTCGCCCGGACGGGTGTCCGGCATCCACGGGCCGCCGTTTCCGGTGCCGACGTAGAGGATCCCGGTCTCGTCGTCGTAGTTGGGCTGCATCCAGACCGAGCCGCCGCCGGTCTTCCAGCTCTCGCCCTGCCAGGTGTCGTGGCCCGGCTCGCCCGGCCCCGGGATCATGTAGGTCTTCCAGACCTCGTCGCCGGTCTCTGCGTCGAGGCCGACCACGTAGCCGCGGATGCCGAACTCGCCGCCGGAGACGCCGGTGACGATCACGCCCTCGGCCGCCAGCAGCGACAGGGTCGAGTAGTAGCCGTCGGTGTAGTCGCCGACCGCGACGTCCCAGACCACCTCGCCGGTCTTGGCGTCGAGCGCGACCACGCCCGCGTCGAGCGTCGCCATGTAGACCTTGTCGCCGTAGAGCGCGACGCCGCGGTTGGTCGGGTGCAGCTGGAACAGGTCGCCCGGCAGCGGCCGCTGATAGCGCCAGAGCTCGACGCCGTGCGCCGCGTCGAGCGCGATCACCTGGTTGCCCGGCGTGGTGACGTACATCACCCCGTCGTTGACCATCGGCGGCGCCTGGTGGCCTTCGGTGACGCCGGTCGAATAGCTCCACACCGGCACGAGGTCCCCGACGTTGGAGCTGTCGATCTGGTTCAGCGGGCTGTGGCCCCAACCCTCGTAGTTGCCGCGCCAGGTCAGCCAGTTCCGGGGCTCGGGGTCGCGCAGCCGCTCGTCCGTCACCTCGTTGTAGACGTCGAGCAGCGCGAGGCCGCGCAGCGCGCCGTTCTCGGCCTCGGCCGACGCGCCGAGCCCGCCGACCGCGAGCGCGATCAAGGCCGTGGAAAGTCTCTTCATGATTTTTCCTCCCTGTTGTTCCGGAAGGCGGTACGGTCCGCCTTCCGAGGGCCGCGAAGCGGTCACTTCGTCTTTCCGCCAGGCTCCTCCGTGAACCCGGCCGTGGCCACGACGAAGCCGTCGTCGTCCACGCCGAGCGGCGCCATCGGAAGCTGATGCATCGCCGGTCCCCTCATGACGCGCCCGCCGTCGAGCGCCGCGAACTCCGAGAGGTGGCAGTGGCAGCGCAGGATGCGCTCCTCGTCCTTCCACGACTTGATGGTGCAGCCCTTGTGCGTGCAGACCGCCGAATAGACGAGCACGCCGTCGACCGAGAGCGCGCGGGTCGCGTCCGCCATCTCGGTCGGGTCGAGCTTCAGCGCCAGCGTCCGGTTCAGCCGGTTGCCCCGACGGATGGCGCCGGTGACCGCGTCGACCGGAAAGCACTCCACCGGCTTCTCGCCGGCGGTCAGCATGTCGGCCCGCAGCAGCTCGCCCTTCATCGGCCCGCGCACGATCTCGAATCGGTCGCCGAGCTGCAGCGCCGCGTTCTCCTCGACCTCGGTGGAGGCGTCGGCCCGCTCCGGGGCGAAGCCGGCGATCCCGGCGGCCATCGCCGCCGCGCCGATGAGGACGTCGCGACGCTCGGAACTCACGGGGGTCTCGGTCGCGTGACGCGAAGACGGTGTACGTTTCCGGGGCATGGATCCTCCCTTCGTCGCGGCTCGACCTATGCGCGAAGCCGCTTCCAATTGTCGCGGACATCATGCCGCACCTTTTTCTCCGCCGCCAGCCTCCTGATTGCGCCTCATGCGGCGTTTCGCGCCGATCGTCCCGTCGATTTGTCCTATTTTATAGCACAACTCACGGCTGAGCCCTGCGCCCGCCTCCGCCGCGTGCGCCTCCGAGGCAAACCGTCCGGGGGGGTCGTCAGCCGTCGCGCAGTCCCGCGCGCCCGCCGGGCAGATCGACCCGCGGGCCGAGCACCGCCGCCGTCGCCGCCGCGAGCCGTCGCCCGAGCGCGGCCAGCCGCTCGCGCCGCGCCGCCGCCAGCATCGCCGCGGCGACGGCGGCGGAATCGGGGACGGGACCGGGGGCGTCCGGCTCGGCCGGCCCCCCGAGCCGCTCGGGGCCGAAGAGCGCCGTCTCGAGGCGCCGCAGCGCCCTCCCGGCGGCCGGATGGCGCGCCGGATCCGGCCGCCCGCCCCGCGCCCGCGCCCAGACCTCGACCGCCCTCAGGACCTCGAGCGGCGAGGTGGCCGCCCGACAGGCGGCGCGCAGGCGCCGGTCCTCGCGCGTCGGCAGGCTCGCGCGAAGCCAGACCAGCCCGAGCAGCGCCGCCGGCGCCAGCGCGAGGCCCAGCAGCGTCAGCGCGACGCGCCGTGCGGCCCGCCGCTCCGCCGCCGCCTCGCGCATCAGCGCCGCGGCGAGGGCCTCGCGATCCGCCGGCAGCGGCTCGATCCGCAGCGCCGGCGCGGCGCCGCGCGCCGGGGCGTCCGCCGCGGCGTCCCACCATTCGACCCGGACCGGCGGCAGGTCGACGACCGCCGCGTCCCCGATCTCCACGTCCCAGGCGCGCACCAGCGTCCCGATCAGCCCCTCGCTCCCGACCGCGGTCTCGGACAAGCCGCCCGCCTCCGTCACCCGCACCCGACGCGCCGGGGCGAACTCCGGCGGCGCCATCCGCTCGGCCGGAACGCCATGCGCGACGACGGTGACCTCGCGGCGCAGCACGTCCTCCTGGCGCACCGCCTCGGGCGGCGTCGACCAGCGCTCGCGGATCTCCACCCTGTCGGCCACCATCCACCAGCGATCGCCCCAGTCGGCGGGGATGCCGGCGACCTCGATCCGCGCGCCCGGCCAACGCTCGGCGAAGCGGACCTCGTCGCCGCCCTCGCCCGCGACGGCGCCGACGGCCTCGATCGGCGGGATCTCCAGCACGCCGCTGCGCTGCGGGAAGATCGCGAAGCCGGCCTCGAACACGAAACCGTCCGAGGCGTAGGAGCGGACCTCGCGCGTCCGGGGCCGGTGCAGCCGCAACACCTCCGCGCCCGGCACGTCGTCGGGCAGCGAAACCTCCAGCCGCTCGAACCGCCGGGCCGAGGCGAGGCGCAGCCGAAGCACGATCTGCGACTGCACCCGCACCCCCGCCGCGGTCGCGGACTCGGGCGAAAGCGCCACGAACAGTTCCGGAACATCCGGCATGGTCACCGTCGTGTTCTGCCCCCCCGCCGGCCCCGCGAGCAGCAGCCAGACCAACGCCAGGGCGCCGATCCGCCTCATCTTCCGGCGCCCTCCCGCTCATGCCGCAGCGCGTAGGCCGCCCGCAGCCGCGCCGCCAGGACCCGCGCCGGATCGTCCTCGATCCGGCGCAGCAGGATCGCCGCCGCCTGCGCGCTCTCGCGCCGGATCGCCGCCAGCGCCGCCGTGGCGCCCTCCGGCGCCTGCCCCTCCTCGTCCTCGGCCGCCGCGGACGCCCCGCCCTCGGCGTCCGGGCTGCGCTGCGTCTCGCCCGGCAGGCCGCCGCCCTCCGAACGCCCGCCGCGTTCGCTCGGGGCGTCCGCGGCGCGGGTCTCGCCGTCTCGCGCCGCGCCCTCCTCGAGGCGCTCGCCGCCCTCGATCTCGCCCGGCGCCGTCTCCCGCCGCCCGGCGGCCGGCCCCTCGCCCGACCCTTCGCCGCGCGCCGCCGCCAGCGCCTCGGCCTCGGCCGCCTCGGCCCGCTCCACCACCGCGAGGTTGTGCCGCGCGTCGGCGTGATCGGGCACGAGGCGCAGCACCTTGCGGAACGCCGCCTTCGCCGCGGCCCATTCATGCACATGCGCCTGGGCGACGCCGGCGTTGTAGAGCGTCTCCGGCGTCTCCCGGACGAGGAACGCCGACGCGGCGCGACGGTGACGACCGGCCCGGTGCTCCGCGACGCCGCGCCAGGCCGGATCCTCGAACAGGAGCGCCGCCTCCCGCGCCCGGCCCGTCTCCAGAAGGCGCATCGCGACCGCCGTGCGCTCCGGGGGCGCGGTGAGGCGCGGCACGAGCCAGCCGAGGCCGACCGCGAGCGCCAGACCGCCGAGGAGAAGCGCGGCGCGCAGCCTCACGCCTCCGCCCTCCGCCGGAACAGCGCCAGCCAGCACGCCGCCGCCGCCGCCGCGAGCCACGGCCGCAGATCGGTCGCTCCGCCCGGCAGCCGGGTCGCCGCCTCCTCCGTCAGCGCCGCCTCGAGGTCGCCGCGCACCGCGTCGAGATCCTCGGGCCCGGCGAGGCGGGCGCCCCAGGCCGCGGCCGTCTCCCGCCAGGCCCGGCGCAACGCGTCGTCATGGGCCAGCACCACCCGCAGCGACCGCCCCGCCGATTCCGCGACCGCGCCGCCCGGCGGCGCCGCGGCCGGCAGGAACACCGTCTGCGCCACGACGGCGCCGGCGCGCGCCAGCGTCGCCTCCGCATGCGCCAGCCCGGCGGCCGGGCGGCGCCCGTGCTCCGGCATCACCGCGTCGGACAGCACCGCGAGATAGCGCCCGAGATGGGCGCGATCCTCGGTCAGGGGCACGACGTCGTAGCCCTCGCCCGCCGCCGCGACGAGGGCGGTGGGCGGCGCGCCGGGCCCCAGGAGCCGCTCGGCCAGGCGGCGCTGCGGGCCCGGATCGATCCCCGGCGCGGTCTCGATCACCAGCACCCGGCCGACGAGGTCGGGGTGCGCCGGCACGTCCCCCGCGCCGATCACGGGATGCGCCAGCGCCAGCGTCGTCAGCGCCGCCGCGGCGAGCGCCGGGCGCCGACGCGCGCCACCGGCGGCGCCGAGCCGGCGCGCCAGAGGCCCGCGCAGCGCCGGATCGATCAGCCGGTCCCACTGCCCCGGCAGCGTCGTCGCCAGACCGCCGCCGCGGCGCAGCAGCCAGGCCGCCCCCGCCAGCGCCGGCAGCGCCAGCAGCCAGAACGGCGAGGCGAAGATCACGCTCCGCCCCCTCGTTCGCGCCACAGGATCGCCGCCGCCGCGCAGAGCGCCGCGGCGAGGAACGGGGCCGACAGGTCGAAGACCCGGCGCTCCCGCGTCTCGGGTCCGGGCAGCGGCGCCATCGCGCCGATCGCCCCGGCCACCGCCGCCAGGCCCTCGCGGTCGCGCGCCTCATGGTAGCCGCCGCCGGTGATCGCGGCGACCGCGGCCATGTAGGCGGCGTTCTCCGGCGCGATCTCCGCGCCGAAGCCGATCATCCGCAGCTCGAGCCCGATCCCCGCGGCGAGCGCGGCGGCGTCCTCCGCGCCGAGCTCGCCCAGATTCGCCTCGCCGTCGGTCAGCATCAGCATCAGCCGTTCGCCCTCGGGCGCGTCCTCCAGCATCCGCACCGCGAGGCCGATCGCCTGGCCGAGATCGGTGCGGCGGCCCGGCAATCCGATGGAGAGCTCCTCCAGCGTCGCCGCCGCGGCCCCGACGTCATGGGTCGGCGGCGCCACCAGATAGGCCTCCGTCGCGAAGCCGATCACCGCGACCCGATCGCCCGTCCGCCCCGCGAGGAACGGCTCGACCACGTCGCGCAGCACGGCGAAGCGCGTCGCCCGGCGCCCGGCGAGGCGCATGTCCTCCTCCGACATGCTGGCCGAGAGATCGACCGCGAGGATCAGGTCGCGTCCGCTCGGCGTGGTCAGCGCCTCGCCCCGCGTGACCGGCCCCGCGAGCGCGATCACCAGCGCCACCCAGCCGAGGACGCGCAGCGCCAGCCCCGAGGGCGCCGCGGGCTTCCGGCCCCCCGCCTCTCCCAGCGCGCCGAGCCAGCGCGCCACCCCCGCCGGCGGCCGCGGTGCGGCGGCGGGCGCGAGCGCCGGCGCCAGCCAGGCCGCCAGCAGCGGCGCCGGCGCCAGCCCCAGCGCCCACGGGCGCAGCAGCTCCACCCCGAGGCCGAGGATCCCTTCGCCGCCGCCGATCACGGCGCGTGTCGCCGGCGGACGGCCGCGCCGAGATGCCCGCGCAGCCGCGCCTCCTCCGCCGGACCGATCCGCTCGGGCGGTCGATGCACGCAGTCCGGCGCCCGCCCGGCATGCCCGATCCGCGCCATATCGGCGAACAGCCGCGTCATCGCGGCGAGACGGCGGAGACGGTCGGGATCCCCTTCGACCGACGCCAGCCGCGCCCGAGCGGAGCGCCGCCATGCGCCTCGCCGCCACAGCCGGACCGCGACCGTCAGCAGCGCAAGCAGAGCGAAGGCGACCGGCGGCCACCAGGCGAAGCCCGCGGACACCGCCGCCCCTTCGGGCGCGGGCGGGAGGTGCACGTCCCGAAGTTCGGCCAGGATCTCCTCGGGGCTCACGGTCGCGGCATCGCGGCCGTGGGCGCGAGATCGAGCGCCGCGCGCACCGTCCAGCCCGCGTCCCGCAGGCGCCGGCGTCGCTCTGCGCGCAGGCGCTCGGCCGTCTTCGGCGCCTCGGCCGCCGCCCGACGGCCGATCGTGACGAGCCGGCGCGCGCCGTCGGCCAGACGCAGCGGAAACCGCCCCGGCGCGGCCGGCGCGGTCATCGCCGGGTCCTCCACCAGCCAGACCGTCGCCGCGAGCCGCGCCGTCAGGGCCCGCGCCGCCTCCGACGTCGCGGCCGCCTCGTCCTCGAGGTCGCCGACGAGGTGCAGCTCGTCCTTCGGACCGAGCCGCCGCGCCGCCTCCGCCAGCCGCTCCGCCAGCGGCGACGGCGCCGTCGTCCGGGAGGCGCGGTAGGCGTCGCGGATGCGGCCCAGCACGGCCAGCGCGGCGCGCCGTCCGCGGCGCACCGGCGAGGGCTCCACCCCCGTCGCGATCAGGCCCACCGGCTCGTGCAGCGCGTCCGCCTCCCAGGCGAGACGCGCCGCGACGAGCGCGGCGGTCTTCGCGAGGTAGCGCCCGCGCATCCCGAAATGCAGCGCCGGGTGCAGGTCCAGCAGGATCACCCGGGCGCGGTGGCTCTCGGCGGCGAAGCGGCGGATCTGCGTCTCGCCGGTGCGCGCGGTGGCGCGCCAGTCGATCCAGCGCACGTCGTCGCCGGGCGCGTAAGGCGCGATCCCCTCGAAGTGGAGGCTGACGGCGTGGCCGCGGCCCGCGCGCTCCCCGCCCGGCCCGCGACGGCCGCGCGCGAAGGGCCCGCTCACGCGCAACGGGCGCATGGCGAGCAGCTCGTCGAGCCCGAGCTCGATCGCGGCCCGCTCGGCCGCCGAGGTCGCAGCGCTCTCAGACGGCATCGACCGCATCGAGAAGCCGGGCCACCACCGCGTCGGCCCTCACCCCGTCGGCCTCGGCGCGGTGCGAGAGCCCGATGCGGTGGCGCAGCACGTCGTGCGCCACGTCCGCCACGTCCTCCGGCAGCACGTGGTCGCGCCCCTCGAGCCAGGCGCGCGCCTGGCCCGTGCGCACCAGCGCCAGCGCGCCCCGCGGCGAGACGGCATGCGCCAGATGCTCGCCCACCCCCGGAACCGCCGCGGGATCGTCGCGCGTCGCCGCCACCAGCCGGACCACGTAATCCCGCACGAGATCCGAGACGTGGGTTCCGGCCACCTGCCGCCGCGCCTCGGCGAGCTCGGCCTTGGAGAGGGGCGGCGACGCCGCTTCCGGCGCCTCGCTCGACAGCGCCCGGCGCGTCTCCTCCATCACCAGGTCGAGGATGCGCCGCTCGTCCGCCGCCCTGGGATAGTCGACGAGCACGTTGAGCAGGAACCGGTCGAGCTGCGCCTGCGGCAGGTCCCATGTTCCGTCGTGCTCGATCGGGTTCTGCGTCGCGATCACGATGAAGGGCGGCTCCAGCCTGTGGCTGGTCTCGCCGCTGGTGACCTGGCGCTCCTCCATCGCCTCGAGCAGCGCCGACTGCACCTTGGCGGGCGCGCGGTTGATCTCGTCGGCGAGGACGACGTTGGCGAAGACCGGGCCGCGGCGGAACTCGAAGCGGTGCTCGCGCGGGTCGTAGACCGGCGCGCCGATCAGGTCGCTCGGCAACAGGTCCGGCGTGAACTGGATCCGGTTGAATTCGCCCTCGAGGGAGTCGGCGAGCAGACGCGCCATGCGCGTCTTGGCGAGGCCGGGGGCCCCCTCGAGCAGGACATGCCCGTCCGCGAGCAGCGCGAGCAGAAGCCGCCCGCCGGCGCGCTCCTGACCGACGACGAGGCCTTCGATCCGCGCCCTGAGGGAGGCGAAGCGGGCTTGGAGCGGGCTCGTCTCCGGCGGACGAGTCGGTGCGATGGACGTCGACATGCGTGGCTGTCTACCACGCGTCGAAGCGACGCACCACACGGCTGCGTGCGTTCCGCGGCAGGCGCCCGAGCCGAGGGCGAAGGGCCCGTGGCCGCGACACGCCGTCCGCCCGAGCGGCGGGAGATCCCCCGAGGGCGGGCCCCGTCGTCGCCGATGCGTCCGCGTACGCCCGACTTCCTCGAACGCACCGGCCCGCGCGTTCGCGCAGCCCTCCTCGGCGGCGCCGCGGCATGTCGAGCACGACCCTGCGCGGCCCGGGAACGATACCCGAACACAGCCGCCGACCCCGGCAGGCGAAGCCCGTCCGGACGGCGCCGCAGGTCCGGTTCAGCTCCGCCCGCTCATGCGACCCGGGCTTCGGTCGGCGAAGCGCGAAGCCGCTCGTGCCCAGCCGGGCGGAGCGGGAACCGAAGCCGCTCTCTCGTCGAAGGCGTCGTCGGAGCGGCCGTCGACGGTCTTCCGCAAGGGTCCCGGTCGACAGGCCCGGACCTGAACCCGGGGCGACGATGTCCGGCGAGGGAATGGCCGTCCGGCGGGGCGGAGATGGCGCGGCACGGCGGCCTCGTCCGCGAGACGTCGGCGTTCGCCGTCGTGCGCTCGATGGAGCCGGAGTCGAGGTGGCGCCGCGAAGGGCGTCCGGTCGACGGGATCCGTGCGGAAAAGCGTCGAGGACGACGTTGGGCGTGTCGTCCGGCGGCATGCCTCGGCCCCCAAGCACGAACGTGGAGGTCTGCGGCGGCGAGCGTCACGCGCCGCACCGTC
>Ga0102943_1000584_pt1 | contig 24533 bp, 23 predicted proteins | sample SalPonC_black_MG_FD_78174 | JGI IMG/M metagenome (GOLD analysis project Ga0102943, IMG submission 78174) | Salt pond soil microbial communities from South San Francisco under conditions of wetland restoration - Salt Pond MetaG... | ecosystem: Environmental > Aquatic > Marine > Intertidal zone >...
ATGACGCCGGTGTAGGGGACGAGGCCCCAGGTCGCCTTCATGCCGACGATGCCGGAATAGGCGGCGGGGATGCGGATGGAGCCGCCCTGGTCGCCGCCGATGGCCATGTCGACGTCGCCCGCGCCGACCGCGGCGGCGGAGCCGGAGGAGGAGCCGCCGGCGCTGTAGCCGGGTTTCCGCGGGTTGTGGACGGGGCCGTGCGCGGAGGTGTGCGAGCCGCCGGAGAGGCAGAAGCACTCGCAGTGCACCTTGCCGAGGCAGGTGGCGCCGGCATCGAGCAGGCGCGTGACGATGGTGGCGTCGATCTCCGGCACGTAGCCCTCGAGCGTGGAGGAGCCGTTCATCATCGGCACGCCCGCGACGAGGACGTTGTCCTTGGCGGCGAAGGTCCTGCCGGCGAGGGGGCCGGAGGCGGCGCCCTTGATCTCGGTCCTGACGTACCAGGCGTTGAGGGGGTTCTCCTCCGGCGAGGGGCGGTGGCCCGGGGTGCGCGGATAGGCGACCTCGGGCAGCGCGTCGGCCATCTTGTCGACGGTGTTGTAGGCCTCGACGTAGCCCTCCATCAGCGAGCGGAAGGAGATCACGTCGGCGGGCGAGAGGTGCATGCCGAGATCCTCGGCGACGGTCTTCACCTGGTCCTCGGTGGGCATGGGCACGGTCATGGGGTCGGCCTCCCTGTCTGGTTCGGGGCGTCTGGTTCGGAACGGGGGGGCGGTCGCCCCCGGCGCGGGGCTCAGCCGGCGGCGAAGCCCATGTATTCGCTCACCGCCTTCTTGTCGGCGAGGCTCTCGCGCGGGATCTCGTGGTCGAGCACGCCGTTGGCGATGGCGTAGACGCGGCGCGAGAGCCCGGTGATGAAGTCGAGGTTCTGCTCGACCAGGACGATGGTGATCTCGCCCCGGCCGGCGAGGAGGGAGAGCGTCTCCTCGATCTCGTCGATGATGGAGGGCTGGATGCCCTCGGTCGGCTCGTCGAGGAGCATGAGCTTCGGCCGGCGCGCGAGGCAGCGGGCGAGGGCGAGGAGCTGCTGCTCGCCCCCCGAGAGGGCGCCGCCGCGGCGGTCGAGCAGGCGTTCGAGCCGGGGGAAGAGCGCCAGCACCTCCTTGACGCGGGGCTCGACCTCGGCGCCGTCGATGGCGACGCCGACCATGATGTTCTGCGCGACGGAGAGGTTCGGGAAGATCTCCCGCCCCTGCGGCACGAGGCCGAGGCCCGCCTTGGCGCGCTTGTGGATCGGCAGGCCCAGCATCGAGCGGCCGTCGAACGTGATCTCGCCGTCCGTGACCTTCACGAAGCCCATCACGGCGCGCAGCAGCGTGGTCTTGCCCATGCCGTTGTGGCCGAGGATGCCGACGACCTCCCCGGCCTCGGCGTGGAAGTCGCAGCCGTGCAGCGCGGGCACGACCCCGTAGGCGGCCTTCAGGCCCTTCACCTCAAGCAGCGACATCGGCGCTCTTCCCCAGATAGATCTCCTGCACGCGCGGATCGGCCATGATCTCGTTCACCGGCGCCTCCGCGAAGACGGCGCCGCGGTGGAAGACGGTGACCTTCCGCGCGATCTCGCGGATGAACTGCATGTCGTGCTCGACCACGATCACCGAGGCGGTCTCGGCGATCTCCCGCACCAACCGCGCGAGGCGGTCGCGCTCCTCGCCGGTCATGCCGGCGGCGGGCTCGTCGAGGAGGACGAGGCTCGGCTCCGCCGCCAGCACCATGGCGAGCTCGACCAACTGCCGCTGGCCGTGCGAGAGCAGCCCGACCTCCCGCGCCGCGAGCGCCGAGACGCCGCAGCGCTCCAGCATCCGTTCGGCCTGCTCGCCCGCCATGCGCGCGAGGTGCCGGCGGCGGGCGGCGAGGCGGACGTTCTCGTAGGCGGTCAGCCCGTCGAAGAGGTTCGGCACCTGCGTCTTGATGCCGATGCCGAGGTTGACGATCTCGTGGGTGTTCATCCCCTCGATGCGCCGGCCGGCGAATTCGACCGTGCCCTCGGTCGGATCGAGCTGGCCGGTGAGGCACTTGAAGAAGGTGCTCTTGCCGGCGCCGTTGGGCCCGAGCAGGCAGCGCAGCTCGCCGTCCCGAAGCTCGAAGTCGACGTGGTCGACCGCGGTGACGCCGCCGAAGCGCATGGTCAGGCCGCGCGTGCGGATGACGCTGTAGTCCTTGGCCATGGCGCTCACTCCGCCGGGGTGGGGCTGGCGCCGCGGTCGTCGCGCCGCGGGGCGAGGGCTGGGTCGGGCCGGACGCGCATCACCTGCTCGCCGTCGCGCTGACGGCGCATCATGGTGACGAGACGCTCGATCCACATCTGCAGAGACGGCAGCAGACCCTTCGGCAGCACGAGCACCAGGAGGATCAGGATCGTCCCGAGGATGACGAAGTTGTTGATCAGGTTGATCTCGCCCAGCTTCAGGCTGAGCCATTGCAGCGCGATCACCGCGACGAGCGGACCGGCGAGGGTGCCGACGCCGCCCGCCATCACCCAGATCAGGGCCTTGGCGCTCATCTCGAGCGAGAAGGCGTTGGGATCGATGAAGGTCTGGTAGGTCGCCCACATCGCCCCGGCGAGGCCGGCGATGCCGGAGCCGAGCGCGAACACGACGACCTTGTGGCGGCGCACGTCGTAGCCGAGGAGGCTGGCGCGGGTCTCGTTCTCGCGGATCGAGACGGAGACGCGGCCGAAGTCGGAGGCGTTGATCAGGCGCAGCCCGACATAGACCACCATCAGGATGACCATGAACACCTGGAACATCGCGCCGGGCATCAGGTCCGCGTCCGCGTCGCCGGGCACGTTCAGGATCGGGATCGAGGGGATGCCGTTGAAGCCGCCGAGGCGCGCCGCGCCGATGGCGTATTCGGGGCCGGCGGTGTGGTTGATCAGCTTCCAGAAGATCAGCGTCACCACCAGCGTCACGACGCCGAGATAGACGTCCGAGAGCCGCCCGTAGAACATGAAGTAGCCGAGGCCGGCCCCGAAGAGGGCGGGGATGGCGAAGCTGAGGATCAGGGGGACGGTGGTGTCGCCCATGTTGATCGCCGCCACCGCGAAGACGTAGCCGCCGAGGCCGAAGAAGGCCGACTGGCCGAAGCTGAGGATGCCGCCGAAGCCCCAGATGTAGGCGAGGCTGAGCGCGAACACGCCGAGCACCACGTACTGCGTGATCTGCATGATCTCGAACAGCCCGTACCAGACCGGCAGTCCGAACGTCGCGACCAGGCCGAGGGCGATCATCGCCCAGAAGCCGGGATCCTTGTAGAGAGACTTCTCCATCCGTCGCGTTCCTTTGTCCGGATCAGACGCTGCGCGTGAAGATGCGCCCGGTGATGCCCTGCGGCAGGATCCTGAGCAGGATCAGCGCCACGAAGAGGAGCGCCGCGTCGCCGTAGACCGGCCCCGCGGCGAAGGTGACCGCCTGGCTGACCGAGCCGAGCGCGGTCGCCGCCGAGAAGGTGCCCGCCACGACCGAGGCGCCGCCGGTGATCACCGTGATGAAGGCCTGCCCGATGAAGTTCACGCCCATCGCGGGCACCACGCCGGTGACCGGCGCCAGCAGCCCGCCGGCGAGGCCGGTGACCGCGGCGCCGATGCCGAAGGTCGCCATGTAGACGAAGGTGGCGTTCACCCCGAGCGCCTGCGCCATGCCGGGGTTCTGCATCACCGAGCGGGCGATCAGCCCGGCGCGGGTGAACTTCAGCGCCGCGTAGATGCCGGCGAGGATCGCGACCGCGGCGACGATCAGCGCGATGGTGTAGAGCGAGATCGTGTACTGCCCGACCGGGACCGAGCCGAGCGGCGTCGAGACGCCCTCGTTGGTGTTGCCGAAGATCATCGTGACGCCGCCGATCATCAGCAGCGAAAGGCCCCATGTGGCGAGCAGGCTGTCGAGGATGCGCCCGTAGAGGAAGCGGATGATCAGCCGCTCCACGATCACGCCGAAGATGCCGACGACCAGCGGCGCGAGGATCAGGATCGCGACCCAGAGCGGCACGCCGACCTTGGTCGACATGATGACGGTGTAGCCGCCGAGCATCAGGAACTCGCCATGGGCGATGTTGATGACCCGCATCATCCCGAAGACGATGGCGAGGCCCGCGCCGAGCAGCACCAGCCAGGCGACGGCGCGCAGCATCTCCAGAAGCACGATGACGGCGAAATCCATTGACGCTCTCCTGCGAAGGGTGCGGACGCTCGGCGCCGCTCGGAGCGGGGTCCGCGGCGGGGGAAGGTCCGCGCCGGGGCCCCGACGCGGACGGCCCGCGGACCGGCCGGAGGGAAGCGGGGTCCGACCCGCGTCGCGGGCGGGCCGGGCCTCGCGATCAGGCCCGGATCAGAGCGAGATCTCGTGGTGGACGTTGGCGTTCGGCGTCTCCTCGAGGTCGCAGACCATCTGCGTGTCGCGGGGCTGCGCCTGGTCGAACTTCTCGATGATCCGCCACTCCTGATCCTGAAGCTCGGCGGTGTAGACGTCGCGGATCGCGTGGTGCGTCCTGGGGTCGATCGAGACCTGGCCGGCGGGCATGTCGTAGGTCTTGCCGCTCTCCAGCGCCTCGATCACCGGCATCCGGTCGAGCGTCCCGGCCTCGCGCACCGCGTCGGCCCAGATCATCATGCCCTCCCAGGTGCACTCGGAGAGCTCCGAGAGGTAGGGCGGGTTGTCGGGGAAGCGCTCGGCGATCTTGCGCTTCCAGTCGGCGTTGGTCGGGTTGTCGACGGCCGGGTAGTAGCCGTAGCAGGTGATGATGCCGTTGCCCTCCTCGGGCGTGGTGAGGATGGGCTCGGGCCCCGCGGCGCCGAAGGTGGTGGAGGCCATCGGGATCTCGTCCTTCATGCCCGCGGCCGACCACTGGCGCACGAAGCCGAGATGCGCGGTGCCGACGAGGACGTGCATGACGAGGTCGGGGCCGGCGGCCTGGATCTTGGAGATGGTCGAGCCGAACTGGGTGACGTCGAGCGGGAAGAACTCGGTCTCGACGACCTCGCCGCCGTTCTCCTCGACGTAGCGCTTCACCCAGGCGGCGGTGATGTGGCCGTAGTTGTAGTCGGCCGCGATCGTGTAGACCTTCTTGCCCCAGAGGTTCATCACGTGCGGCACCAGCTTCTCGACCGTCTGGGCCGGGGTGGTGCCGAGGGCGAACTGGTTGCGGTCGCAGACGCCGCCCTCGTAGAGGGTGTTGTAGAAGTAGAGCGTCTGGAAGCGGTGGAAGATCGGGCGGATCGTCTCGCGGCTGGCCGAGGTGATGCCGCCGTGCACGACGGAGACCTTGTCCTGCAGCGCGAGCTGCGTCGCGTACTGCGAATAGAGGCTCATGTTCGACTGCGGGTCGTAGGTGACCGCCTCGAGTTCGCGCCCGAGCAGACCCCCCGAAGCGTTGATCTCCTCCACCGCGAGCGTGAGGATCTGATCCATGGGGATGCCCGCGAAGTCGAGCGGGCCGGAGAGGTCGTGCAACCCGCCCACGAGGATCTTTCCGTCCTGGGCCAGCGCGGCGCTGGGGAACGGGAGCGCCCCGGCTGCGCCGAGCGCGGCGGCGTTGCGGAGAAAGCTGCGGCGGGTGGTGCGGGCCATTCTCACGGTCCTTCTATTGCCGTTTCCATTGTCCGCACATCAATCGAAGCCGCCCGCGCCGGTCAAACCCGAGACACGACGAGATCGCCCTTTCGGCGTGCGAAAGGGCGGCTCTGCACTCTCTATGGTCAGATTTGCTTGAATTTGATCGCTTCACGCTCAAAGCGTAAGCGGCGATGACGCCGGCGGCGTTGCGGAGCGCCACTTGTCCGGACGAATCGACCGCGTCCGGCCCGCCGCGCCGGCGGGCCGGGATCGCCGGCTCAGGCCGCCCCGCGCGCGGCGGCGGGGGTCGCTCCGGCGCCGCGGGGCGCGGCCCCGAGACGGCGGGCGAGGAGCGCGTCGAGCGAGACGAGGCCCGCTCCCTTGACCGTCAGCGTCACCAGCAGGAACGCCCAGAGCAGCCGCTGATCGAGGATCACCGATCCCGCTTCCCGGTCGAAGAGCGCGCCGATCGTCGCCGCGTCGGCGCCGTGGAAGGCCACGTCGACCCAGCTCTGCACCGCGACGAAGACCAGCATCCCGAGCGCCGAGAGCCGCGTGAACAGCCCCAGCACGATCAGCGTCGGCAGCAGGAACTCGGCGTAGGTGCCGGCGGCGACGATCAGGCCCCAGGGCGCCGTGGCGATGGCGGAGCTGTCGTAGCCGTTGGCCTCCATCACCGAGGGCAGGATCTGCATGTAGGCGCCGTCGGAGACGCTGAACACGCCGAAGACGCCGTCGCCGATCTTGGTCAGCGCGCTGGTCCAGTAGTAGCCGAAAAGAACGGCCGCGAAGACCAGCCGCGCCGCGAGGCCGAGGAACCAGGGCTCGAGCGTGCGTTCGAGCGCGCCGAAGGCGGCGGCGTGCCGGCGCGCGACGGCGGCCGCGACGGCGGCGGCGGGGTGTCTGCGGTCGTCCATCAGGGATCCTCCGAGGCTGGATCGGGCGCGGCGAGCAGGCCGAGCCGAAAGAGGGCGGCGACGGTCTCGCCGAGGTCGAAGCCGGGCGTCCCGGCCGCCGCCTCGGCCGCTCCGCCGAGGGTGGCGCCGTCTGCGAGCGCGGCGACGAAGGCGGAGAGCGCCGGCGGCGCGGCGTGGACGCGGACCTCGGCGTCCGGACGGACGACGAGCGCGGTCTCGGCGCGGCTCATGTCGAGGCCGCCGCGACGCGGGCCGGTGACGTCGGCCCATATCGAGACGATCGGATGGCGCGAACGCACAAGGCCGAGCGAGGGGTGCAGACGCGGGCGCAGCGCCGCCAGCGCCTCGGGCGGCGTCGCGGCGACGGCGTCGGGCGCGAGCGGCGCCGCCTCGGCCGCGTGGTAGGCGCGCCGGCGCGCCGCCTCGAGCCGCGCGACGTCGGAGAGCCAGGGCAGTCGCTCGGCGGGCGGAAACGCCGCCAGCCAGTCCGGAAAGTCGTGGCCCCAGTCGATCAGCACCGGGCTCCGCGGCGGGCGGGCGCGCACGAACTCGCGCGCCGCGGCGGCGAAGAAGCGCTCGCCGGTCAGGCGGGCCACCGCGGGATAGGCGGCGCCGAGCGCCTCCACCAGCCCCACGGTCACGTTGTTGCGGTGCACCGCGAAGCGCGGATCGCCGGGACCGGGCCGGTCGGGATCGAGCAGCGCGGCGGCCATCGCCGCCTGGCCGCCGGCGGCGTCGACGGACCGATCCGGGGCGGCGTCCACGGCGGCGCGCTCAACCGGCCGCGACATGCGGCGCCTCCTTGCCCCGTGCGGCGGCGAGGATGCGCTCCACCGTCGCCGCTTCGTCGCGGAGCACCGCGAAGGGCGGCAGATCCGCATCCCATTCGACCAGCGTCGGGATCGGCCCGGCCCGCGCCACCGTGCGCTCGTAGAGCGCCCAGACCTCGGCGTCGACGCGGCGGTCGTGGGTGTCGATCAGCAGGCGCCCGCCGTCGGCGGCGACCTCGACGGCGTGGCCGGCGAGGTGGATCTCGCCCACCAGATGCAGCGGAAAGGCGTCGAGGTAGGCGGCCGGGTCGAAGCCCTGATTGGTCGCCGAGACGTGGACGTTGTTCACGTCGAGCAGGAGGCCGCAGCCGGTGCGCCGCGCAAGCTCGCTCAGGAACTCGATCTCCCCGAGGGTGGACTCCTCGAAGCGGACGTAGCTCGACGGGTTCTCCAGCAGCATCCGCAGGCCGAGCGCCTCCTGCGTGCGCGCGACATGCGCCGTCGTCCGCGCCAGCGTCGCCTCGTCGTAGGGCAGCGGCAGCAGGTCCGCGAAATAGGCGCCGTCATGGCTCGACCAGGCGAGATGTTCGGAGAAGCTCGCGGGGCGGTAGAGCTCGATCAGGGCGCGCAGGCGCGCCAGATGCGCCTCGTCGAGCGGCCCCTCGCCGCCGATCGAGAGGCCGACGCCATGCAGCGAGAGCGGATGACGCTCGGCCAGCGCGGCGAGCCTCCGGTGCGGCGGACCGCCGGCGCCCATGTAGTTCTCGGCGTGCACCTCGAAGAAGCCGATGTCGGGCGCGCCCTTCGCGACGTCGTCCCAATGCTCGGGCTTGAAGGAGACGCCGGCGCGGGGCGGCAGGCCGGAGGTCGTCATGCTCGGGGGCTCCTTTCGGCGGGAGGATCCGCCCGGCCGCGTGCGGGCCGGGCGCGAGGGCGGCTCAGGCGCTCGGCACGTCGCGCTCGAGCGGCTCGAGCGAGCCCTTGCGGTCGCCGGGCAGCTCGAACTGCGCCTGCTGCTCCTCGACGCCGTACTTCTCGCAGTCGCCGGCGGGCACCAGCGTCCAGGCGTTGCCCTGATAGTCCACCTTGGAAGTGCCGGCGCAGGTGGTGCCGGGCCCGGCGGCGCAGTCGTTCTCGCCGGCGAGGGAGACGCCGTAGCACTTCTCCTTGGCCTGGGCGTGGGCCGGGGCGGGCGCCTGCGCGGCGGCCGCGGCGAAGGCGGCGGCGAGGGCGCCGGCGGCGAAGGCGCGGTTGCGGTCGGACATGGAGGTCTCCTCTCGATGCGGGCGGAGGCGGATCGCGGGCGGGCCCCGTCCTCCGCCGCCGGGGCCCGCCATCGTCTTCGTCGGATGCGGCACGGGCGTTACGCGGCGCCGCGGCGCGATCACGCAGCGGTGATCGCGCCGCGGCGCTCGCGATTTCGTGCGCCGGCGTGCGGTAACGTCCGCGGGAGCGGGGGCGAAGGACGGGGCGTCACGTGCTTTCCTGCCGGCGGCGGGGTCCGCGGCGAAGGGAGACGGCGATGGACGAGCGCGAGGACCGGTGGAGGTCGGCGATGCTGAAGGCGCGGGCGGGCGACGCCGCGGCCTACGAGGCGCTGCTGGGCGAGATCGCGGAACTGATCCGCCGCGCGGCCGGCCGGCGCCTGACCGCGATGGGGCTCGGCATGGAGGAGGTGGAGGACGTGGTGCAGGAGACGCTGATCGCGCTGCACGCCAAACGCCACACCTGGGATCCCGATCGGCCGATCCTGCCCTGGGTGCGGGCGATCGCGCGGCACAAGACGCTGGACGCGGCCCGCCGGCTGATCCGCGGGCGCGGCCGGCTGCACGCCCGTCCGGTGGAGGAGCTGGCCGAGCTGATCGCGGCCCCGGAGGCGGCGCCCGCCGGCGCGCGGCGCGACGCCGAGGCGCTGGTGGCGCGGCTGCCGGCGCGCGAGCGCGGCGTGGTCGCGGCGCTGGCCTTCGAGGGGTTGAGCGTGGCGGCCGCGGCGGCGCGGCTCTCGATCGGCGAGGGGGCGGTGCGGGTGGCCTTCCATCGCGCGCTCGCCCGCCTCGCGCGGCTGGCGCACGAGCCCGGACCCGCGCCGGGAGCGAAGACGGAGGAGACGGCATGAGCACCGAGGACCTGATCCGGGGGCTGGCCGCGGAGCCGGCCCGGCCGCGACGCGCGACGCCGGAGCGGGAGATGGCGCTGGCGCTCGGCGCGGCGCTGCCTGCGCTCTGCCTCGCGGTGCTGTGGCTCTACGGGGCGCGGGGCGACATCGCTGGCTATCCGCTGACCGGCGTCGGGGCGCTGAAGGTGTTCGGCGGCGCCCTCGTCGCGGTCGCCGCGGCGCGGCTCGCGGCGGGGATGGCGCGGCCCGGCGCCGCGGCGCGGGGTCTCGCGCCGGCGCTCGGCGCCCTCGTCGCGGTGGCGGCGGCGGGGGTGCTGCTGCCGGCGACGGCGCCGGTCGTCGCGCCGCTCGGCGCCGCCGCGGCCGGGGCGCTGCACTGCGTCTGGCCGGTGCTGCCGCTCGCGGCCCTGCCGCTGGCGGCGAGCCTCGCGGCGCTGCGCGGCGGGGCGGTGACGCGGCCCGCGGCGGCCGGGGCGCTGGCGGGTCTCGCCTCGGGCGCGATCGCGGCGATGGCCTACGCGCTCTGGTGTCCGGCGGACGACCCGATGCTGGTGGCGCTCGGCTATGGCGGGGCGCTCTCGGTCACGGCGGCGGCGGGGGCGGCGCTCGGCCCCCGGGCGCTGCGCTGGTGAGGCGACGGCGAACGGAGGCCGCATGACCCTGGACGACCGACAGGCCGCGCTGTGCGACGCGGCGCCCGCGGACTACGCCGACCTGCGCGCGGTCAGCGTCAACTGCACGCTGAAGGCGGAGCCCGAAGCCTCCCACACCGGCCGCCTGATGTCGGCGGCCGAGGCGATGATGGAGCGCGTCGGGGTCGCGGTGGACCGCATCCACCTCGCCTCGCATCCCGTGGCCTTCGGCGTGCAGCCGGACATGACCGAGCACGGCGCCGCGCGCGACGCCTGGCCCGAGCTCTGGGCGCGGATCCGCGAGGCGGACGTGCTGCTGGTCGGCACGCCGATCTGGCTCGGCGAGGAGAGCTCGGTCTGCCGGCTGCTGATCGAGCGGCTCTACGGCATGTCGGGGCTGCTCAACGACAAGGGGCAGAGCGTGTTCTACGGCCGCACGGCGGGCGCCGTGATCACCGGCAACGAGGACGGCGTGAAGCACTGCGCGATGACGATCCTCTACGCGCTGCAGCACCTCGGCTACGCGATCCCGCCGCAGGCCGACTGCGGCTGGATCGGCGAGGCGGGGCCCGGCCCCTCCTACGGCGATCCGACCGATGACGGCCCGGCCGGCTTCGACAACGACTTCACGCAGCGCAACCTGACGATCATGACCTGGAACCTGCTGCACATCGCCCGCATGCTGCGCGACGCCGGCGGCCTGCCCCGCCACGGCAACGACCGCGAGGCCTGGCGCGCCGGCTGCCGCTTCGACTTCGAGAACCCCGAGCACCGGGCCTGACCGCCCTGCCCGGCGCCCCTCAGGCGCCGGCGGCGTCCGGGCGGCGCGGATCGAGCGCCACCAGTTCGGTCTCGTCGCCGAGTTCGGGCAGCCGGCCCTCGACGCGGCGCACGCAAAGGCCGGGGGCCGGCTCGGCCCCGCCCTCCTCGAAGGCGCGCGCCGTCACCAGCGCGGCGGCGTCCAGCGTGCGGCACAGCTTCTCCAGCTTCGCCACCCGGTTCACCACGTCGCCGATGATGGTGAACTCGTAGCGCCCGTCGACGCCGACCACGCCCAGCGTCACCGGACCCCGATCCATCGCGGCGCGCACCGCGGCCTCCGGCAGGCCCGCGGCGCGGCGCTCCGCCGCCCAGGCCGCGCCCGCCTCGAGGATCGCGGCGAGCGCGGCGAGGCCGCGGCGCCCTTGATCCGCGTCCGCCCGCACCGCGCCGAAGGTCGCGAGGATGCCGTCGCCGAGATACTTGTCGATGGCCCCGCCATGGGCGTGGATCAACGGCACCACGCGCGCGTGGTAGTCGGCCAGCACCGCCAGCGTCTCCTCCGCCGACATCCGCGCCGAGAGCTCGCTGAAGCCGGCGAGATCGACCATCAGCACCGTCGCCTCGCGCCGCGCGCCGGGGCGCGAGAAGTCGAGATCCGCCTCCCGGATCGTCTCGGCGACGCCCGGGGCGAAGAAGCGCGAGAGGTCCTCCGTCGCCCGCCGCTCCGCGGCCTCGCGCAGCATCAGCCGGCGCGCCCGCGTGACCGCCACGGCGAGCACGCCGGTGGTCGAGGCGATGGCGAGGAGCTTGTCGACCTCGGCCCCGACGAGGATGCGCGCCGAGGTCATGTAGACCGCCCAGTTCCGCGTCACCGCCTGCGGCCCCGCCTCCTCCAGCGCGTAGCCGAAGAGCGCGCCCCAGCCGAGCACGGCCGCGATCCCCGCCGCGACGACCGGCCCCGCCTCCAGCCGCAGCGCCCGCACCGCGATCAGGATGAAGACGTAGAGCAGCGTCGGCGCCTTGAGGTAGACCGCCGGCTCGACGCCGTACTGCAGATGGAAGCTCCAGATCGTGATCATCAGGACCGCGACGTCGACCACCGCCGAAAGCAGCACGAAGGGCCGCGTCAGCCGCCCGGCCAGCGCGAAGCCCAGCCGGATCGCGGTGATCAGCGCGTACAGCGCCAGCACCGCCGGCACCGGCTCGAACGGGACCTCGGGCGGGAAGGCCTTGGGCGTGATCGCGTAGACGGCGCCGAAGAAGGCGACGGCGCCGAACTGCAGGCAGCACACCAGGATCTCGCTCGAGGCGTGCATGCCCTCGATCGCCTCGAGGCTTCGCCGCCCGAGACGGCGCGGCGGCGGCTCTCCGAGCACGAAGCGCTCGAGCCGCGCGAGGGGGCTCTCGGCGGCCGGAGGCTCGGGGCTTCGAGGAGCGTCGCGGTTCATCGGAGCGGAGGTTGCCCGATTCTCGCGGGCTCGGGCGATCAAGCTTCCGGCGCCGGGGCCGGCGCCTCCGCCGCCCGCCGCTCGCGCAGCGACTCCGAGGCGCGGCGCACCGCCTCCGAGACCTCGCGCAGCCGGTCCGAGAGCGGACTGGTGCGCCGCCAGATCATCCCGATGCGCCGCGCCGGCCGCGGCGGGGCGAAGCGCGCGACCGAGACCGCGGCCGAGCGCGTCTCGACCGGCACCGCCATCTCGGGGATCAGCGTGACCCCGATGCCGGCGCCCACCATCTGCACCAGCGTCGAGAGCGAGCTGCCGTCCAGAAGCTCGCGCGGAGGCGACGAGGGCAGATTGCAGAACGAGAGCGCCTGGTCGCGGAAGCAGTGCCCCTCCTCCAGCAGCAGAAGGCGCATCGCGCGCAGCCCTTCGGCATCCGGCGTCGGGCGGCCGGCGTCCTCGGCCCGGCGCACCAGCACGAACTCCTCGCTGAAGAGGGGGACCTCGGCGAAGGCGGGCTCGGAGATCGGCAGCGCGACGATCGCGGTGTCGAGCCGCCCGTCCGAGAGCTCCCGCAGGAGGCGCGGCGTCAGCGTCTCGCGCACATGGATGTCGAGCCCCGCGTGCCGGCGCGTCAGATCCGCGATCAGCGTCGGCAGGAGATACGGCGCCACCGTCGGAATCACCCCGATGCGCAGGCGCCCCGCGAGGGAGCCGCCCTCGGCCCGCGCCAGATCCGCCAGCTCGTCGACCGAGCGCAGGATCTCGCGCACGCGGGCCGCGAAGGCCTCGCCGAGGCCGGTGAGCCGCACCTGCCGGGCGCCCCGCTCGAAGAGGGCGGCGCCGAGCGCGCCCTCCAGCTCCTTGATCTGCAGCGACAGCGCGGGCTGGGAGATCGAGCACGCCTCCGCCGCGCGGCCGAAATGGCCGTGCCGGGCCAGCGCCTCGAAATAGCGGAGCTGTTTCAGGGTGAGATTGTTCATAAGCCCTCCCTATCGCATCGATCAGGAAATTCAACTTAAACTAATGGAGAAGGACTGGTATCCAGCGGGGAGAGGCGACGGGAATCGCTCCCCCGCGGATCGGTCCCGCTCCGTCCCCGCCACCGCGCGTCCCCGCGCAGCCAAGAACGGAGAGACCCCATGGACGGCAACGACGCCCCCGCCGCCGGCAAGTGCCCGGTGATCCACGCCACCTTCGGCGCCCGCACCAACCGCGAATGGTGGCCGAACCAGCTCAACCTCAAGATCCTGCACCAGAATCCGCCGGCCGGCGATCCGATGGGCGGCGAGTTCGACTATGCCGAGGCGTTCAAGGGCCTCGACCTCGCGGCGGTGAAGGCCGACCTGCGCGCCCTGATGACCGACAGCCAGCCGTGGTGGCCGGCCGACTACGGGCATTACGGGCCGTTCTTCATCCGCATGGCCTGGCACAGCGCCGGCACCTACCGCACCGCGGACGGCCGCGGCGGCGGCGGCTCGGGCTCGCAGCGCTTCGCGCCGCTGAACTCCTGGCCGGACAACGCCAACCTCGACAAGGCGCGCCGGCTGCTCTGGCCGGTGAAGCGCAAGTACGGGAACGCCCTGTCCTGGGCCGACCTGATGATCCTCACGGGCAACGTCGCGCTCGAGTCGATGGGCTTCGAGACCTTCGGCTTCGCCGGCGGTCGCGAGGACGTCTGGGAGCCGGAGGAGGACATCTACTGGGGCACCGAGACCGAGTGGCTCGGCGACGAGCGCTACGCCGAGGGACGGGCGCTGGAGAACCCGCTCGCGGCCGTGCAGATGGGCCTGATCTACGTCAATCCGGAGGGTCCGAACGGCAAGCCCGATCCGCTCGCGGCGGCGCATGACATCCGCGAGACCTTCGGGCGGATGGCGATGAACGACTACGAGACGGTCGCGCTGATCGCCGGCGGGCACACCTTCGGCAAGTGCCACGGCGCCGGCGACGCCTCCCTCGTCGGGCGCGAGCCCGAGGGCTCGGACATCGCCGAGATGGGCCTCGGCTGGTCCTCGAAATACGGCATCGGCCACGGCGACGACACCATCACCAGCGGCCTCGAGGGCGCCTGGACGCCGACGCCGACCAAGTGGGACATGACCTATTTCGACCTGCTGTTCGGCTACGAGTGGGAGCTGACCAGGAGCCCCGCCGGCGCCTGGCAGTGGACCGCGAAGGACGTGAAGGCGGACGACCTCGCCCCCGCCGCGCACGATCCCTCGAAGAAGGTCCCCACGATGATGGCGACCACCGACATCTCGATGCGCGCGGACCCGGCCTACGAGAAGGTCTCCCGGCGCTTCCACGAGAACCCGGAGGAGTTCGCGGACGCCTTCGCGCGCGCCTGGTACAAGCTGACCCACCGCGACATGGGCCCGATCGCCCGCTATCTGGGCCCGGACGTGCCCGAGGAGCAGCTGATCTGGCAGGACCCGGTGCCCGAGGTCGACCACCCGCTGGTGGACGACGCGGACGTCTCGGCGCTGAAGGCGAAGATCCTCGAGACCGGGATCCCGGTCGCCGACCTCGTCAAGACGGCGTGGGCCTCGGCCTCCACCTTCCGCGGCTCCGACAAGCGGGGCGGCGCCAACGGCGCCCGCGTCCGCCTCGCGCCGCAGAAGGACTGGGAGGCGAACGAGCCCGAGACGCTGGCCAAGGTGCTTGAGGCGCTCGAGGGCGTGAAGGCGGACTTCGACGCCTCGGCCTCCGGCGGCAAGACCGTGTCGCTCGCCGACCTCATCGTCCTCGCCGGCGGCGCGGCGATCGAGACGGCGGCGAAGGACGCCGGCCACGACGTGACCGTGCCCTTCACCCCCGGCCGCACCGACGCCACGGAGGCCTGGACCGACGTCGAGAGCTTCATGGTGCTGGAGCCGCAGGCGGACGGCTTCCGCAACTATCTGAAGGCCGACTACACGGTGCCGACCGAGCAGCTGCTGGTCGACAAGGCCCAGCTCCTGACGCTGACCGCGCCCGAGATGACGGCGCTGGTCGGGGGCATGCGCGTGCTCGGCGCCAATCACGGCGGCGCGACGCACGGCGTGTTCACGGATCGTCCCGGCCAGCTCACCAACGACTTCTTCGTCAACCTCATGGACATGGGGACGGAGTGGAAGCCGGTGGCCGAGGGCGACGCCATGTTCGAGGGACGCGACCGCGCCACGGGCGAGGTGAAGTGGACCGGCACGCGGGTCGACCTGGTGTTCGGCTCCAACTCGCAGCTCCGGGCGCTGGCCGAGGTCTACGCCTGCGACGACGCGAAGCGGAAGTTCGTGGACGACTTCGTCGCCGCCTGGACCAAGGTGATGGAGGCCGACCGCTTCGAGCTGGCCTGACGCCGTCGCCCGATGATCGCGCCGCGTCGCGATCATCGGGCCACCTTGCGATCGAGGCCCGCGAGCGCCGGCTCGACCGGCGCCGAAACGACGGGCGCGGCCGGTCATCCACGGCCGCGCCGCGCTTCGCCCGCCGGCCCACGTCTCAGTCCTCGATCTGATCCAGCAGCCATCGCCGGAACGCCTCCGGGGTCGCGGCCCGGAACCCGGCACGGGTCTCGCCCGGCCCGACCTTGATGCCGACGCCGCCGAGCGCCAGCGCCGCCGCGATCGCGTCCTCGTCCGTCGCGTCGTCCCCCGCGAAGACCGGCCTGCGGCCGGCGAAGGGCGGGCTCCGCATCGCCCGGCGCAGCGCTTCGCCCTTGTCTGCGCCGGCGGGCTTGACCTCCACCACCATCTTGCCGGCCTGCACGGTCAACGCCTCGCCGCCCGCCGCGCGCGCCGCCTCGGCCGCGGCGAGGCAGTCGGCCTCGGCCTCCGGCGCGGCGCGGTAGTGCAGGGCCGCCACCCGACCCTTCAGCTCCAGCCGCACCCCCGGCCGCCGCGCCGCCGTCTCCAGAGGCGCCAGCGCCGCCGCCGGCAGCGCCCCGGTCGGCGGCCCGGCGACCTCGCCCGGCGCCGCGACCTCGATCCCGTGGGCGCCGATCCGCCACAGTCCCGCCGGCGTGCGCCGCGCGAGATCGGCGACGCCGCGTCCGCTCACCACCGCGAGCGCGCCGCCGAGCCGCGTCGCCAGGCGGGGCAGCGCCGCGGCCACCTCACGCGGCGCGAACACCGCGTCGGGGTCCGGGCCGAGATCCGCCAGCGTTCCGTCGAAATCGAGGAAAAGCGCGTCGCCGGCGCCGAGACGCAGGCTCTCCGCCGGCGCCGTTCCGTCGTCCCTCATCCCTTCTCCCGCGTCGCCTCGAGCGCGGCGAGGAAGCCCTCGCGCCAGCTCGCGACGTCGTCGCGCTCCACCACCGCGTTGAGCGCCGCCCAGCGCTCCTTGCGCTCGTCCAGCGGCATGTCGAGCGCGCGCCGGATCGCCTCGGCGACGCCGCCGACGTCGTGCGGGTTGACCAGCAGCGCCTCGTCGAGCTGCTCGGCCGCCCCGGCGAACTCCGAGAGCACGAGCACGCCGGGATCCTCCGGGTCCTGCGCGGCGACGTATTCCTTGGCGACGAGGTTCATGCCGTCGCGGAGCGGCGTCACGAGACCGACATGCGCCAGACGCAGAAGCCCCGCCAGCACCTCCCGCGGGTAGCCGCGGGCGAGTTGTCGGATCGGCGTCCAGGCGAGGTCCGCGTGGTCGCTGTTGATGCGCCCCGCCAGCCGGTCGACCTGCTCGCGTAGCTCGACATAGGCGCCGACCGTCTCCCGCGACGGCGGGGCGATCTGCAGCAGGTCCACCCGGCCGTGCAGGTCGGGGCTCGAATCGAGCAGCGCGCCGAAGGCCTCGAGCCGCTGCGGCAGGCCCTTCGAGTAGTCCAGCCGGTCCACGCCGATGACGAGGGACCGGTTCTCGATGCTCCGTTCGACGCGCTCGACCGTCTCGCGCGTCCCGGGGAGGGCGGCGAAGCGCCGGACCTCCTCGGGATCGATGCCTATGGGGAAGGCGCCGACCTTCAGGCGCTCGCCGAAGACCTCGATCTCGTCGTCGTCGCCGAGCGCGGCGCCGTGATGCTCGGCCATGTAGCGCTTGAAGTTGTCGGTGTCGCGCCGGGTCTGGAAGCCGAGAAGGTCGAACTCCGCCAGGCCGTGGGCGATCTGGACGTGATGCGGCAGGGCGGCGAAGACCTCGGGCGGGGGGAACGGGATGTGCAGGAAGAACCCGGTGCGGCCGCGCCAGTCGTGATAGCGCAGCTCCCGCCCGAGCAGGAGGAAGTGGTAGTCGTGCACCCAGACCGTGTCGTCCCGGCGCAGAAGCTGGGCGAGCAGACGACCGAAGCGGCGGTTGACGCCCTCGTAGATCTCGAATTCGGCGTCGTCGAAGCAGGCGAGGTCGACGCGGTAGTGGAACACCGGCCAGAGCGCGCGGTTGGCGTAGCCGAGATAGTAGCCCTTGTGTTCGCGCTCCGTCAGGCCGGCGAGGGCGAAGTCGACGTTGTCCTCGACCGTCAGGTTGACGCCGCGGGTCTCGCGCTCCAGGACCTCGCCGGACCAGCCGAACCAGACGCCGCCGCGCCGGGCCAGCGCGTCGCGCAGCGCGACCGCGAGGCCGCCGGCCGGGGGCTGGCCGGGCGCCGCGGTGCGGTTGGAGGCGATCACGAGACGTCCCATGGCGGAGATCCTAACTGCGGCGGCCGGCGCCTTGAAGACGCAGGTCGGGGTTCCAAGGCGCCGGCCCTTCGCATAGCGCTCTAAGAGGACAACAACGCGGCGACGAAGGGAGGGGTCCCGGTGGAACTCGGTCTGATCGGCAACTGCGCGGTCTCCGCGCTGGTGGACGAGCGCGGCGCGATCGTCTGGCACTGCCTGCCCCGCTTCGACGGCGACCCGGTGCTGCACGCGCTGCTCGGCCACGGCGCGGGCGAGCCCGGCGACGGCGCCTTCGCGATCGAGATCGAGGGCCAGCGCAGCGTCGAGCAGAGCTATCTCGAGAACACGGCCATTCTGCGCACGGTGCTGCGCGGCGACGGAGGCGCCGTCGAGATCCTCGACTTCGCGCCGCGCTTCGTCGCCCGCGGGCGCACCTTCCGCCCGCAGACGCTGGTGCGCCGGGTGCGCCCGATCGAGGGGCGCCCCCGCGGCACCGTGCGCCTGCGCCCCCGCTTCGACTGGGGCCGGCGCGCGCCGGAGGTCACGCGCGGCTCCAACCATCTGCGCTTCGTCGGCGCCGGGCTCGCGCTGCGCCTGACCACGGACGCGCCGATCGACCACATGCTCTCCGAGCGGGTCTTCAACTTCGACGGGCCGATGGATTTCGTGCTCGGCCCGGACGAATCGCTCTCGGCCGCGCCCTCCGAGATCGCCGAGGAGTTCCTGCGCGACACTCAGCGCTACTGGCGCGACTGGACGCGCCGGCTCGCGTTGCCGTTCGAGTGGCAGGAGGCGGTGATCCGCGCCGCCATCACCCTCAAGCTCTGCAACTACGAGCCGACGGGCGCGGTGGTCGCCGCGATGACCACCTCGCTGCCCGAATCGCCCGATTCGGGGCGCAACTGGGACTACCGTTTCTGCTGGGTGCGCGACGCCTGGTTCACCGTGCGCGCGCTCAACAGCCTCGCCGCGACGCGGACGATGGAGGGCTATTTCCGCTGGCTGATGAACGCGGTCGCCGACGCCGAAGACTCCGGGGAGGAATTTCACATCCAGCCCGTGCTCGGCATCGGCCTCGAGCGCGCCCTGTCGGAACGCCGCGCCGAACATCTGCAGGGCTTCCGCGGCATGGGGCCGGTGCGCGTCGGCAACCAGGCGCACGAGCACTTCCAGCACGACACCTACGGCAACGTCATCCTCGGGGCCGCGCCGGCCTTCTTCGACAAGCGCCTGTTCATGAACGCCGGGGTCGAGCTGTTCCGCCAGCTCGAGCCGCTCGGCGAGAAGGCCTGGGCGCTGCACGACCAGCCCGACGCGGGCCTCTGGGAGCTGCGAAGCCGCGCGCGCGTGCACACCTCCTCCTCGCTGATGTGCTGGGCGGGCTGCGACCGGCTCGCGCGCATCGCCGCGCATCTCGGCCTCTCCGAGCGCGCGGGCTTCTGGCGCGCCCGGGCCGAGCACATCCGCCGGCGCATCCTGAGCGAGGCGTGGTCCGAGAAGCGCGGCGCCTACGTCGAGAGCTTCGGCGGGGAGACGCTGGACGCCAGCGTCCTGCTGATGGGCGAGGTCGGGCTCGTGGCGCCCGACGATCCGCGCTTCGTCGCCACCATCGACCGCCTCTCGGAATCCCTCGGCCGCGGCGCCTTCATGCTGCGCTACGAGGAGGCCGACGATTTCGGCGAGCCCGAGGTCGGCTTCAACATCTGCGCCTTCTGGCGGATCGACGCCCTCGCCCGCTGCGGCCGGCGCGAGGAGGCGCGCGAGCACTTCGAGGAGATGCTGCGCGCGCGCAACCGCCTCGGCATGATGTCCGAGGACACCGACTTCCAGAGCCTCGAGGGCTGGGGCAACTTCCCCCAGACCTACTCCATGGTCGGCATCGTCAACGGCGCCATGCGCCTTTCGAAGAGCTGGGAGAACGCGCTCTGACCTCTCCGCGGACGTGCGGATTCTCACAGATTCCCGGGCCGTTCCGCGCTATGCTGACGCTACGTCGTCTTCAGCATGAAAGGGGCCAGCCGTGTTCGGTCTTCGCTTCCGTCCCCTCGCGACCGCCGCGCTGATCTCCGCGGCGTCCGCCGCCCCCTCCGCTTCCGACGCCGTCGCCGGCGCGGAGGCGCTCCGCCTCGCGCAGCAGCGCCTCGTCTACAGCTGCGTCACGCCGCGCGGGACGTGCCCGCTGACCTATCCGCAGGTCGAAGGCTCGGACTGCCGCTGCGTCATCGACGGACAGTGGGTCTCGGGCACGGCGCGATGACCGGGCTTCGCGAGCGCTTCGAGAACAACGCCGTCGTCGTCACCCTCGGCGCCTGCGCCGCGGCGATCGCCGGCACCGTGGGCGTCGGCTCGCAGCTCCTCGACAGCCGGGTCGAACTGGTGCGCAACGAGATGGCGGCCGAGATCGCCGCGGTCGAGACCGAGCGCGAGGCCCTGAAGCGCGAGCTCGACGCGCGCCTGCCGCCCGAGACCGTGGCCAGGATCCTCGACGAGAACGAGCGCCTGCGCCGCCTCACCGGCTTCGAGGCGAAGAAGACCCCGGACGGCAAGGTCGATCCCCGCGCCATCTACACCGCCTATGTCGACGACGCGCTCGAGGATCCGCGCATCGCGGAGTTCTTCGGCGACCGCGTCCTGGCCATCGCCGACGCGGGCATGCGCCCGCGGCGCCTCTTCCCCGGCGCGGCCAACCGCATCCTCACCGATCCCGCCTTCGACCTCGAGGACGCGGGCGCGGCGGACGGAGAGGACTTCGAGCTGCTCTGGCTGCTCGACGCGCCGGTCGCCGTGACGGGCGATCCGGTCGTCGTGCGCCTCGCGCCCTACGTCTCGGTGGCGCGGACCGACGCGGGCGCCACCTCCGCCGCGGCCAACGCCTTCGCCGGCGGCGACGCGGCGCTGGCGATGTTCGTCGACGGCTTCCTCGGCAAGCTGGAGACCGCGCGCCGGCTCGAGATCACGCTGAAGCTGCAGCGCCTGCAGCAGTTCGAGCGGGTCTACTTCGCCCAGTTCCGCACGCGCCTGCGCAGCGTGGAGGTGGCGGGGCAGCGCCGGCGCCGCCTGTTCCTGCACGAATGGCTCTATGTCGCGCCCAGCGACGATCAGGTGGTGGTGGTCAAGACCGCCTTCGTCTCGCCCGAACCCTCCGAGACGGCCTCGCCGGACTGGTCGCGCGTGATGGACTGGTGGCAGGCCCTGCGCATCCGCGCCGACTGAGGCGGCATCGGTGGCAGCCTCGTCCGGCGCCCGCGGAAGGGGACGGCGAAGCCTGCGAGGCGGCTTGACCGCCCGCCGCCCCCGCGCGACGCTCCCGCGTGACGCCCGCCGGGAGACGCGTCCCCGATCCCGCGCCGCACGGCCTGCATGCAGGCGGCGCGGGGTTCGGGGCCGGCCCCGGCGAAGCGCGTCCGGAGGGCGCCGCGCGGACCGAGACCGACGGCCCGCCGCGAGACGCCAAGGACCCGAGGGAGAGACCGATGGACCGCATGAACCCCGACGACGTGCCCGCCCCGCTCGGCAATTACAGCCATGTGATCCGCCATGGCGCCGGGACGCGCATCGTGATCTCCGGCCAGGTCGGCGTCGCACCAGACGGCGCGATCCTCGACGGGCTCGAGGCGCAGATGCGCCAGGCGCACGAGAACCTCCTCGGCTGCCTCCGGGCCGCCGGCATGGGACCGGAGCACGTCGTCAAGATGACCTCGTTCTGCGTGCCCGCCGGCCAGGTCGCGGTCGGACGCAGGATCCGCGGCGAGATCCTCGGCGATCACAAGCCCGCCAGCACCTGGATCGAGAACATCGGCCTCGCCAATCCGGACCTCCTGTTCGAGGTCGAGGCCGAGGCCATCCGAGAGGACTGAGACCGTCCCGACCCTCGGCGGGCGCGGCGTCGGCCTCGGGGCTCGCGGCGCCGTCTGCGCGGCCCCGGCCCCGGCCGCGCGTCATGCCGGCCCCGTCGACCCCTTTCGCGCCGCACCCCCGACCGCACCCCCGGCCGCGCCCTTGGCGGCCCCGCGCGGGGAGCCCGCAGGAGACGCCCATGCCCAGCCGCCGCCTCGACTTCCCGGGCCATGCCGGGGACAGCCTCTCGGCCCGCCTCGAGTCGCCTGAGGGCGAGCCGCGCGGGGCCGCGCTCTTCGCCCACTGCTTCACCTGCGGCAAGGACCTGACGGCGGCGAAGCGAATCGCCGGCGTTCTCGCCGCCCGCGGCTTCGCGGTGCTGCGCTTCGACTTCACCGGCCTCGGCCATTCCGAGGGCGAGTTCGCCAACACCACCTTCCGCTCGAACGTCGAGGATCTCGTCGCCGCCGCCCATCGCATGGAGCAGGACGGGATCGCGCCGACCCTGCTGATCGGCCACTCGCTCGGCGGCGCCGCCGTCCTCGCCGCGGCCTCGGAGATCCCGTCCGTCAAGGCCGTCGCCACCGTCGGCGCGCCGGCCGATCCCGCCCACGTGCTGCACAATCTCGGCGCGGAGCTGGAGACGATCCGGCGAGAGGGCGAGGCCGAGGTCACCCTCGCCGGCCGCCGCTTCACCATCGGCCGGGAGTTCGTCGACGACGTCTCGGAGGCGAAGCTCTCCTCCGCCGTCGCCGCCCTGAAGCGCCCGCTCCTGATCCTGCACGCCCCGCGCGACGCCGTGGTCGGCATCGACAACGCCACCGACCTCTTCGTCGCCGCGCGGCACCCGAAGAGCTTCGTGAGCCTCGACGACGCCGACCATCTGCTGAGCCGGCGCGAGGACGCGGACTACGCCGCCGACGTGATCGCCGCCTGGGCCGCGCGCTACGCGGCCCGACCGGCGGAGACGCCGGAGGCCGCGCCCGCCCCCGCCGAATCGGAGGCCCCGCCCGAGGGCGTGGTGCGCGCGACCGAGGCGGACCCCGAAGGTCTGCGCCAGGAGATCCTCGCCGGCCGGCACGCCCTCGTCGCGGACGAGCCGGCCTCGGTCGGCGGCACGGACGCGGGGCCGACGCCCTACGGCCTGCTCTCGGCCGCGCTCGGCGCCTGCACCACGATGACGGTGCGGATGTACGCCCGCCGCAAGGACTGGCCGCTGCGGCGGGTCTCGGTCGAGGTCGAGCACGACAGGGTCCACGCCCGCGACTGCGAGCGCTGCGAGACGAAGGACGGCAAGATCGACCGCTTCCGCCGGCGACTCAAGCTGGAGGGCGAACTCTCCGACGAACAGCGCGCGCGCCTGCTCGAGATCGCGGACAAGTGCCCGGTCCACCGCACGCTGCATTCGGAGGTGAGCGTGATCACCGAGGCGGCGGAGCCCTGACGCCTCGCGCCGTCCGCCCGCCGGCGTCGCCAAGGGGCGCGTCGGCGAAGGCCGTGCGGCCGAGGCCCGACGCGGGCGCGGGCTTGACGCGCCATGCCGGCGCGGCTCCCCTGCCCCCCGCCACGACCGGAGGACAGGCGCGATGAACATGCGGACCGAGACGGTGGAGATCGCGGGGGAGACCTTCCGCGTCCGCGCCTGGGGCGATCCGGGCGCCCCCCTCCTCCTGCTGCTGCATGGCTTCCCCGAGCACGGCGGGGCCTGGCACGAGATCGCCGTGCGCCTCGCGGACCGCTTCCACTGCGTCGCGCCCGACCAGCGCGGCTACGGGGCCTCGCCGCGCCCGCACGACGTTGCGAGCTACCGCATCTCGCGCCTCGTGGCGGACGCGCTGGGCGTGCTCGACGCCTACGCCCCCGGCGCCCCGGCCCGCGCCGTGATCGGCCACGACTGGGGCGCCTCGGTCGCCTACGCCCTCGCCATCGCGGCGCCGGAGCGCATGCAGGCGCTCGTGATCGGCAACGGCGTCCACCCGATCCCGTTCCAGCGCGAGCTCGCCCGGGGCGGGGCGCAGTCGGAGGCGTCGCAGTACATCGAATGGCTGCGCGCCGAAGGCTCGGAGGACAAGCTGGCCGCCGGCGGCCTCTCCGGCCTCTTCCGCATGTTCGCCGCCAAGATGGACACCTCCTGGATGACCGAGGCCGACCGCGAAGGCTACGCCGAGGCCTGGGGCCACCCCGGCGCCGTGCGCGGCATGGTCAACTGGTATCGCGCCACGCCGCTGAAGGTCGCCGCCCCGGGCCGCCCGATCCCGCCCGAGGCGCTGCCGGAGATGGATCCGGCGGCGCTTCGCGTGCGCCCGCCCCATCTCCTGCTCTGGGGCCTCGCGGACACCGCCCTCCTGCCCGAAAGCCGCGACGGCCTCGCCGAGCTCTGCGACGACTTCCGCGGCGTCGTCGAATACCCCCGGGCCGACCACTGGCTGTTCCACCACGAACCGGGCGCCACCGCCGCCGAGATCCGCGCCTTCCTCGCCTGACGACGCCCCTCCACGGCGGCGCGCAGGCTGGCGGGCGGGCCGGCGCCGCCGCAGGCGGCGCTCGGGGCGTCCGACGGCCGCGCCCCACATCTCGCGTCGCCCCGCCGATGCCGCGCCAGATCCTGCGCCGCCCTTGCCGCGACCCCCCCGAAGCCCGATACTGCGACCCGAGCGAGCAGCACGAAGGACCGGAGCCGAATGGCCGACCCCGCGCGCAAGGCGCCCGACCTCTTCGGGGCCGCCGACCCCGACGCCTACGACGCCTCCCAGATCGAGGTCCTCGAGGGCCTCGAGCCCGTGCGCAAGCGCCCCGGCATGTATGTCGGCGGCACCGACGAGCGCGCCCTGCATCATCTCGTGGCCGAGGTGCTCGACAACGCCATGGACGAGGCCGTGGCCGGCCACGCCGACCGCATCGAGGTGGAGCTTCTCGCCGACGGCTCCTGCAC
>Ga0102943_1000585_pt1 | contig 24527 bp, 20 predicted proteins | sample SalPonC_black_MG_FD_78174 | JGI IMG/M metagenome (GOLD analysis project Ga0102943, IMG submission 78174) | Salt pond soil microbial communities from South San Francisco under conditions of wetland restoration - Salt Pond MetaG... | ecosystem: Environmental > Aquatic > Marine > Intertidal zone >...
ACGGCGCCGCCGTGGTCCAGGACGCCGACGGCGATCGCCGTCTGCTGTACGTCGGAGACGGCGAGGAGGCGACGCGACGCTGGCCCGACGCCGACGAGGTCGACGCGGGGTTCGCGCTCTCGCCGGTGCCGGTGAACGCCCACCTCCATCTCGATCTGACGAGCATGCCGCACGTCGAGGACGACTACGAAGCGTTCGTGCGGGCTGTCGTCCGTCACGGACGCGACGGGCGCCGCGGCGTCGAGGCGGCGCGGCGGGGCCTCGCCCAGCTCGCCGCGGCGGGCACGACGACGTTCGGCGACATCGTCGCCGACGAGGCCACCATGCGGCTTCTGCTGGCGACGCCCGGCGTCCAGGGCGTCGCGTACTGGGAGGTGTTCGCACCCGATCCCGCCGACGCGGACGCGGTGTTCGACGCCACCGTCGAACGGCTGCGCGCCTTCCGGGCGCTTCAGCGGCCGGACGGGCTCCGGGTCGGCCTGTCGCCCCACGCGCCGCACACCGTCTCGGCACCTCTGCTCGTCCGGCTGGCGCGGCTGGCGTCGGCGAACGACCTGCCGATGCAGATCCACGTGGCCGAGTCGCCCTCCGAGACGCGGCTCCACCGCCACGGCGACGGTCCGCTACGGGAGCTGATGGGTCCGCTCCTGAGCGACTTCCGACCTTCGGGTCGCTCGCCGGTCGGGTACTTGGCCGAGCTCGGCGTGCTGGAGGCCCGCCCGACGCTGGTGCACGGCGTGCACGTCGACGAGGCGGACGTCCGCGCCGTTCAGCGCGCGGGAAGCGCGGTCGTGCACTGCCCTCGCTCGAACCGCTCGCTCCGGACCGGCTCGTTTCCGTGGGAGCTGTACGCGCGTCACGGGGTGAGCGTCGCGTTCGGGACCGACTCGCGCGGGTCCAGCCCGTCGCTCGACGTCCAGGAGGAGGTCGCGGCTGCGGCGCGCTGGCACGGTCGGCACGCGAACCCGGGCGCGCTGGTGCGTGCCGCGGTGAAGGGTGGACACCGCGCGCTGGGCGCCACGCCGCCAAGGGTAGGGCGCGGCGACCCCGCCGACAGGCTCGTCGCGTGGCACGTGCGGGTGCCGGGCGGCGTGTCCGACGTATGACATCCACCGCGCTCCGCCAGGACGTATTCTCGTCCGAGTCCAAGTGCGGCGCGCGGCATCGAACGCCGGCGAAGCACGAAATCACGGGAGGAACCATGAGCGAGAAGCTGATCGAACTCAACGACGACACCTTCGTCGATACCGCCAAGGAAGGCCTCGTCCTCGTCGACTTCTGGGCGCCGTGGTGCGGCCCCTGTCGGATGGTGGGCCCCGTCATCGAGGAGCTCAGCCGCGACTACGCCGGCACGGTGAAGGTCGGCAAGCTCAACGTCGACGACAACCCGCAGACCGCGATGCGGTTCCGGGTCATGTCGATCCCGACGGTGATGCTGTTCAAGGACGGCCAGCCCGTCGAGACGATCGTCGGCGCCATGCCCAAGAGCGCGTACCAGGCGCGGCTCGACAAGCACCTCCCGGCCTGATCGCCAGGTCGTGCGTGTTCCGGCGCACGGCGCCGGGAACGCAGCGAAGCGGGCGGCCCCGAGGGGCCGCCCGCTTCGTGTTCGTCCGGTCAGGGACTCTGCAGGGCCGTGACGCCGCCGCCACGGCGGTCGTCACGGCCCTGCTCGCTACCGGCTCACCAGTCGAACGACTGGCGGTGGACGGTCCGGATCGTGCCGTCCTCGCTGGTGGTCACGGTCCACGACAGGCCGAGCCGCTCGGCGACGATGGCCAGCGCGTCGGGGCCGACCTCGACCAACGTCAGCAGGTCGGCGAACGGCGGCACTTCTGCCAGCGCCTCCTCGGCCGACGCGTCGGTCTCCGTCTCGGCCTCGGTCTCGGCCTCGTCCTCGGCACCGAGGTCCTCGGCGTCGTCGACGACCAGCTCGATCCTGTACGCGCCCTGACCGCTGCCGCCCCAGGTCGTGGCGCCGATCAGGAGCTCGCGCCCGTCCGACCGGAAGCGGATCTCCGACCGGTCGGTCCATGGGGCGTCGTCGTTCTCCGCCAGGACGTTGCCGGTCTCGGCGTCGTACAGGTAGAGGAACGTGTCCAGCGGCTCCGACGTCATCACGACGGACGCCTCCACGCCGGCGGGAAGCGCCGCGGGGCGCCAGAGATCGACGGTCTCGCCCATCTCGGCGAGGGTCGCGTCGGGTCCCAGCTCGGCGTCCACCGGAACGTTGGACGCCAGCGGGCGCGCCTCGACGGGGAGCGCGTCACCGATGCCGGAGAAGCCGGTCTGCCCGCTCAGGTCGACGAGCGGCTGCTCGTCGCCGAACGAATCGAAGTCGGGCTCGTCGGTGAGCGTCTCCTCGCTGCGCGCCTCCTCGAGGGCGGCGGACAGCCCCAGCGAGATGCCCGCCGCGACCGGCTGGGTGGCCAAGCGAAGCGTGTCGGCCAGACCGGCGAGGTCGGCCCCGCCGTCCGCGTACGACCAGCCGACGCGGCCGGTGGGGGAGGCGTCGACGATCGCCGACCAGCCTTCGCCGTCGCGGCCGTCGCCGCCATCGCCTCGGGCGACGGCGAGGACGTCCGCGAACGCGGTGGAGGGCGTCGCGATCACGAGGTGGTCGTCGACGATGCCGACGGCCAGGTCCGTGGTGGGGCCGATCTGGACGCGGCGCACGGCCACGCCTTCGATCTCGGTCTCGCGGACCGAGAGCATGGTCTGCACGCCGGCGAGGTCGTCGAGGTCGGCGGCCATCTCGTCGGTGGACGCCAGCAGCGTGGTGGCCGCCTCGGCCAGCGCGTCGAGCCCCGCCTCGGCCTCGACGGCGGAGGTCACAGGAACGATCGTCGCGGAGGCGGGCTGGAACAGCAGGTCGGAGACGGTGGGCGAGAGCGCGTCGAAGCGGACCGTGTGCGCCTCGTCGCCCAGCCAGGAGAGCAGCAGCGCGTCGAGGTCCAGGCCCGCCTCGTCCAGCAGGGCGGCACGCACGGTGGTCGGCTCGCCCATGGCGGCGCTCACGTCGCCCACGACGGCGTCCAGCCAGTCCAGCCACGCCGTCGGCCGCAGGCTCGAGCCGCTGGCCGACACCGCGTCGGCGGGCGCCCACGCCGGCTCGTTCGAGGTACAGGTCGCGCAGGTCAGCAGGTCGTACAGCGCCGCGTCGCCGCCGTCCGCGTCGGGCGCGAGCGTCGCTTCGAGCCGCCATCCCGCCTCGTCCAGCACGAGGCGCGATCCGCCGGCGCCCACGGTGCGGAGGATCGCGGCGACGCGGTCCACGGCCGCGACGACGGCCTCTTGGTCGGGCGGGATCGGGAGCGAGGAGGTCAGGACGTCGGCCAGACCGGCGACGTCGAACAGAACGCGCGCGCCCAGCGCGGGGTCGCCCGCGACGGCCGCGGGGTGGTCCGCCAGGGACGGCTCGTCGGCCCCGGCGGCACGGCGGAGCGCGCCGCGGACCAGGTCGGGGCGCGAGCCCGCCAGGAACAGGTCGCCCGAGCGCGCCACGACGAGCGGAAGGTCCTCGCCGTCGAACAGCACGTGCATCTCGACGCCGCCCTCGCTCCCCAATGCGTCGCCGCCGAAGCAGTCCAGCAGCGCGTCGTGCAGCGCGTCGGCCGAAGCGCGCGCGCCGTCCGCGACGCGGGCCGCCGCGAGCACGCCGGGCAGTGGCGCGAACGGATCGACGGCGACGGCCAGCAGCAGGTCGTCCGACCACACCTGCTGGCCATCCAGCCCGGCGACCGCCTCGGCAGCGGCGGGGCACGCCTCGCCCAGCGCGCCGGCGATCTCGTCGGGGGTGCCGACGTCGTCGGCCATGTCCAAGAGCCCGGGAACGAACATCGCGGCCGGACCGCCGCCGCCCAGCAGCGCCGGGGCGGAGCCGCCCAGCTCCTCGAGCACCGGCTTCAGCGCGTCCAGCGCGGCGCGTACACGTTCGAGGTCGAGGTCTTCGAAGGCGGCATCCAGGTCGCCCGCGGGAAGCTGCCCCTGCGTCAGGCCCAGCGCCAGGACGGTCTCCGCGGGCGCGAGGCGCTCCAGCGGGACGTCGCTCTGGGCCAGGCCCGGCGACGCCAGCAGGGCCAGCGTCAGGCCGACGAGCAGGGATACGATCCCGGCCGGGCGGGCGAGGCTCGAACGTTCGAAGCGTAGGTGTCGTGGCATGGGATTCCTTTCCGTCGAGATGAGGGAAGCGCCGTCCGGCGTCGGGCGAGGGCTGCGCGTGCGACGGCGTCTTGCGACGCTAGCACGCGTCCATCACGAGATCGTCAGCGCACCTCGTGCACGCCGCTGGGGTCGACGCGAAGGCCCGGCTCGCCACCGTCGCTCGTGACGGCCAGCGCGTAGTCGTCCGGACCGTACTCGACCACCGTCCAGCGCACGCCGCGGGGAAGGGCGAGGTCGACGAGCGCTTCGGTGCCGTAGACGCCCAGCCGAAGCCGGCCGAGCTCCATCAGCAGCCACGCTTCCCAGGCGGTTCGTTCTACCGGGCCCAGCGCCCTGGCGGCCTCGGGCGGGCGGGACCCGGTGACGTCGGACGCCGGTCGCGTCGTGGTGGGGGCGCAGGCGACGCCGGCGATCAGGACCAGCGCCAGGGCCAGCGATGCGGGTCGGTTCCAGGCCATGACCGCATCATAGAGCCGGAGCCTAGGGTCGCTGCTCAGATCGCGTCCTCGGGCGATACCGGGGCCAAGCCCAGGTGCACCACGTAGCGCTGCGCGCCGCGCTTGCGCTGGTAGCGCTGGAGGAGCTCGATCAGCTCGCGTTGGAGCTGCTTCGCATCGTGATAGTCCAGCTCCAGCGCGTCGCGCCAGGCCGACAGGACCGCGGGCCCCTCCGGACCTGGGGGCGCCACGTCGGCGTCTGGCCGGACGGCCATCTGGACCTGGACGCGACCGCGCTCGTCGCGGTAGATCCGCGTGCCCCACGTGCCCAGCGCCTCGCGCCGGGCGCGGACGACGGCGCGCCGGAAGAGCCGCTCGACCCACGCCTCGCGCTCGGCGAGAGCCTCTTCGAGATCGCCCGCGGCGCTGGCTTCGAACGGAACGAAGAACACGTCCGCGACCGCTCGGTAGCGGCGCATCGGACGGCCGCGCCGCGGGACGGTCTCGGCGACCTCGAGCAGTCCCGCGTCCACGAACCGTCGTACGCGACGCAGCACCGTGTTGGGCTTCTCGCCGGTCCGCCGGGCGGCCTCTCCGATCGTGAGGGCGGCGCCCAGGAACGGCGCCAGCTGGGCCCGGGTCCTGGCGCCCAACAGCAGTCGGGCTCGCTCTTCGTCCAGAACGACGAGCGTGGAACGTGATTCAGGACGGCTCATATCACCTAGAAGCGTACGACACTCTAGGGGAGCCCTACACCCGGTGCGCGCGACGCACCGTCCGCCACGAGGAGGAACGATGACGTCCCAGAACAGCTTCGGCGCCCGCCAACGCTTCGACACCGGATCGGGAGAAGCGTACTACTACCGACTCGCGACCCTGCAGGAACAGGGGCTCGGCGACATCGACCGCATGCCGTTCTCGATCAAGGTCCTGCTCGAAGCGCTGCTCCGCAACGAGGACGGCTTCATCGTCACCGCCGACGACGTGCGCAAGCTCGCGGCGTACGACGCTCGCCGGCCGGCACAGGACGAGGTGCCGTTCATGCCCGCCCGGGTCGTGCTGCAGGACTTCACCGGCGTGCCCGCCGTCGTCGACCTCGCCGCGCTGCGCAGCGCCATGCACCGCATGGGGGGCGACCCCGACAAGATCAATCCGCAGGTGCCCGTCGACCTGGTCATCGACCACAGCGTCCAGGTCGACGAGTACGACTCGCCGCTGGCGCTGCTCCACAACGCCGAGATCGAGTTCGAGCGCAACCGCGAGCGCTACGAGTTCCTCCGCTGGGGCCAGGCGGCGTTCGAGAACTTCGGCGTCGTCCCCCCGGCGTCCGGCATCGTGCACCAGGTCAACCTCGAGTACCTCGCCAAGGGCGTGCAGAGCCGCCCCCACGGCGATCTCGACGTCGTCTACCCGGACAGCCTCGTCGGTACCGACAGCCACACCACCATGATCAACGGACTGGGCGTCGTCGGCTGGGGCGTCGGCGGCATCGAGGCCGAGGCCGTCATGCTGGGCCAGCCGATCTACATGCTGACGCCCGAGGTGGTCGGGTTCGAGCTCGCCGGCGAGCTGCCCGAAGGCGCGACCGCGACCGACCTGGTGCTGGTCGTCACGCAGATGCTGCGCGAGAAGGGCGTCGTCGGCAAGTTCGTCGAGTTCTACGGCTCCGGCCTGGCGGGCATGACGGTGCCCGATCGCGCCACGATCGCGAACATGGCACCCGAGTACGGCGCCACCATGGGGTTCTTCCCGATCGACGAGGAGACGCTGCGCTACCTGCGGCAGACCGGACGGCTGGACGACGAGGTCGAGGCGGTCGAGCGCTACGCCAAGACGAACGGTCTGTTCCACGAGGCCGGCACGCCCGATCCGGTGTTCGCCGACAGCCTCTCGCTGGACCTGTCCACCGTCGAGCCGGCGCTGGCCGGGCCCAAGCGGCCTCAGGACCGGGTGCTGCTGAGCCGGATGCAGGACACCTTTCACGCCGACCTCCGCAAGCCCCACGCCGAGCGCGGCTTCGCGCTGAGCGAGGCCGACCTGGACGCGTCCGCGACGTTCGAGCTCAAGGGCGAGCGGCACGAGATCCGTCACGGCGACGTCGTCATCGCGGCGATCACCTCGTGCACGAACACCAGCAACCCGTCGGTGATGCTGGCCGCCGGCCTGGTCGCCAAGAAGGCGGCCGAGCGCGGCCTGCACGCCAAGCCGTGGGTCAAGACCAGCCTGGCGCCCGGCTCCAAGGTCGTCACCGAGTACCTCACCGAGACCGGGCTGATGCCCCACCTCGAGAGCGTCGGCTTCTACCTCGTCGGCTACGGCTGCACGACCTGCATCGGGAACTCGGGCCCCCTGCCCGAGCCGGTCGCCGAGGCGATCCAGGCCAGCGACGTCGTCGCGGCCAGCGTGCTGTCGGGCAACCGCAACTTCGAGGGACGTATCAACCCGCACGTCAAGGCGAACTACCTGGCCAGCCCGCCGCTGGTCGTGGCGTACGCCCTGGCCGGCACGGTGGACATCGATCTCGTGAACGACCCCGTCGCCCACGACGCCGAGGGTCGGCCGGTCTACTTGAAGGATCTCTGGCCCGACGGCAGCGAGATCAAGGAGCACCTCGAGGCGGCCATGAACCCTGGGACGTTCCGTCGGATGTACGACGGGATCGAGGCGTCGAACGAGCGCTGGAACGAGATCCCCGTCCGTGGCGGCGAGCTGTTCGAGTGGGACCCGTCCAGCACCTATATCCAAGAGCCCCCGTTCTTCCAGGGCATGGATCCCGAGGTGGCCCCGATCCGGCCGATCGAGGGGGCACGCGCGCTCGTGAAGGTGGGCGATTCGGTGACGACGGACCACATCAGTCCCGCCGGCGCGATCGCGCCGGACACCCCCGCGGGCCGCTACCTCAAGGAGCACGACGTAGCGCAGAAGGACTTCAACAGCTACGGCTCGCGTCGGGGCAACGACCGCGTGATGACCCGCGGCACGTTCGCCAACATCCGCCTCAAGAACCAGCTCGCGCCCGGGACCGAGGGCGGCTGGACGACGGACTTCTTGGACGGCGAGGTCAAGTTCATCTACGACGCGGCGCAAAGCTACCGGGACGCAGACGTTCCCACGATCGTGCTGGCCGGTCACGACTACGGCATGGGCAGCAGCCGCGACTGGGCGGCCAAGGGCACCTACCTGTTGGGCGCCAAGGCGGTCATCGCCGCGAGCTTCGAGCGCATCCACCGCTCGAACCTGATCGGCATGGGCGTGCTGCCGCTGCAGTTCGAGGCCGGCCAGGACGCCGACGCGCTGGGGCTCGACGGAACCGAGACGTACGCGATTCACGTCGACGACGATCTCGCGCCCCGGCAGGACGTGAACGTGACCGCCACGCGCGAAGACGGCTCGACCGTCGCGTTCACCGCTCGCTGCCGTCTGGACTCGCCGGTCGAGGTGGCGTACTACCGCAACGGCGGCATCCTCCACACGGTGCTGCGGCGCCTGTTCGAGGAGGCGCGGGCGGCGCAGGCCTAGGTCCGCGCCAGGACCGCCTCGCGTCCTGCGCGGGCTTCGCCCGGCGGCCGGCCCGGCCGCCGGGCGGCGTCGTACCTGCCCCCGGCCGCCGCGTCGGGCCACGCGGGCGGAGTGCCGGGGATGTCACGTCGCACCGCCTCGGGCGTGGAGTACGCTCTTGGCATGCGAGAGTTCCTGGGGTTCGTCCTGTTCGCAGCGATCGTCTTCTTCGCCGTGGGCGAGACGGTGGGATGGAACGTCGGCGTCGCCGGCTCGACCCCCGTGTTCGTCTACAAGCGCGACGGCGGCGCGTCCACCGCACGACGCACGATTCAGCGCGATGCGATGCCGATCGAGGTGGAAGGCCGGGTGCGCGACGGCCAGGTCCGGGTCCAGATCGTCTACCAGGACACCGGAAGCTTCCAGACCAACCGCTCGGCCGAGCCGCCCGAGCTCGTGTTCGAGGAGACGTACCAGCGTGGACAGCGCATCGCGATCGACGAGGTGTTCGACGAAGGGCGCGGCGAGTACACCATCGACCTCACCTTCAGCGGAGCGACCGGACTGTTCCGCGTCGTCGTGCCCGACAACAGCCAGCTCTGACCCCGGCCGGGTGCGTAGTGACGGGGCTGCGGCATGACGTCGGACCGGCGTCTCGCTGCCTCGTCGCCGCGGCGTGTCGCGATACGGCGTGTCGCGATCCCGCGTGTCGTGGTCCAGAGCGTCGTGGCGGCGGCCCTGCTCGTCCTGCCCGGCTTCGGCTGGGCCGGGCAGCTCGTCCGCGTGCTGCTCGAGGACGGGCTCGCCAGCGCGGTGGTGGCGCTGAGCGGGCCCCACGAGGTCCGAACGGTGCGCGGCGTACGGAGCGGCACGGCCTCGCTGACGTGGCCGCTGGCGGTAGATGAGGGCGGCATCGTGTCGGACGGCGCCGAGGTCGGACCGTGGCTGGAGCTCCTGCCCGAGAACGGCGTCGTGCGCAGGGACGGTCGCGCCTACCGCGGGGGTCTCCGCGTCGAGGTGCACGAGGGCGCGTTGCGCATCGTCAACCTCGTCGATCTCGAGGCGTACCTGAGGGGCGTGGTGCCCTCCGAGATGCAGGCGGAGTGGCCGATGGAGGCGCTGAAAGCGCAGGCCGTCGCCGCCCGGAGCTACACGCTGGCTTCGCTGGACCCCGGCGCGGAGTACGACGTGTGCTCCACCGACGCCTGCCAGGTCTACCGCGGGATGGAGGTCGAGCACCCGCGCAGCGACCGGGCCGTGGCGGACACCGAAGGGATCGTGATCGCCTGGGCGGGAGCGCCCGCGATCGCGTACTACCACGCCGACTCGGGCGGCTCGGTGGCCTCGTCGGCCGAGGTGTGGGGGCGCGACGTCCCCTACCTGCGTGGCCGCACCGACGTGCCGAGCGGTTCGCCGCACCGCGGCTGGACGGCGCGCATCGCGCCGTCGGCGCTGAGTGGCGCCCTGGCGAGCGAGGGACGCTCGGTCGGAACGCCGAGCGGGCTCACGATCCTGGCGCGGAGCGCCTCGGGCCGCGTGTCGCGCGCCGAGATCGCCGGCAGCGCCGGCTCGCTGGTCGTGTCGGGACCCACGCTCACGCGCGTGCTGCGGCGCGTCGGACTCAAGTCGACGCGAATCTCGAGCGTCGCCCCGCTCACCGTGCGGGGCGACGGCTGGGGCCACGGCGTGGGGATGAGCCAGTACGGCGCGCGCGCGCTGGCGGCGAGCGGCTACGACTACGGCCGCATCCTGGCGTACTACTACCCGGGGGTCGGTCTGCAGCGCAGGATCTACCGCGCCTCGAACTGACGGGCCCAGGCGCGAGAGGGCGCGCCGCCTCCCGGGATCGTCAGCCTCGCGCCAGCTTCACGGCGGCCAGCAGGTCGCCCACCTCGCCCGAGCCCGCCTCGAAGTCCGCCTGGCAGCGCCTCAGGTAGTTCTCGAGCACCGCATCTCCGGTCGCGTCCAGCGCGCTACGGACGCCGGAGAGCAGGGTCAGGATCTCGCGGCACGACCGCTCCTCGTCCACCATCCGCTGAAGCCCGCGTACCTGCCCCTCGAGCCGTTTGAGCCGGTTCAGGATGCGCTTCTTCTCGGCCGGGTCGATCGCGAACGGAACGCTGGCTCGCGGCTGGTCGGCGTTCGGGGGGATCGTGTCCATCGGGTCCTCCTGATCGGGGCGGAGCGAAGGGTGGCGCGGCGCGGTGGCCGGCTTCCCGGGCGGAGCTGTCGACACGACATGATACCCATGGGGGGTACCGAACGTCGTGTGCCGGACGTCGGTCGCATGCGTCGACCGGCCGGGGCGACCTGCTACGCTGCCCTCGTGATCGACGCACGAGCACAGTCGAAGCGGGGACCCTGGACGCGAGGACCGTCGTGAGGGCGTACAAGGGCGTGGTGTCCGGCAACGTCGTTCGCCTCGACGAGGGCGTGCGCCTGCCCGACGGAGCGGTCGTCACCGTGACCGTGGGCGAGGCCGAGCTGGTCAGGGCCGCGTTGCGCTCGGCGCTGCGCCGCAACGCCCGGCGCCGCAGTCGTGCCCGGCTGCGGCCCACGCCGGCCGGCGGCGGCGCGTGAGCCGACTGATCCTCGTTCCGACGCCGATCGGCGCCCTCCACGACATCACCCTCCACGCGCTCGACGTCCTGCGGAACGCGGACGTGGTCGCGGCCGAGGACACGCGCCGCAGCGGGAACCTGCTGACGCACCACGGCATCACGACGCCGCTCGTCCGGCTGGACGCGCACACCGTCGCCTCGCGGGGACCCGCGGTGCTGAACGATCACGCCACCGTGGCGTACGTGAGCGACGCCGGAACGCCCGGCGTCAGCGATCCCGGCGCGGACCTGCTGCGACTGGCGCTCGCCGCGGGTCACGAGGTCGAGGCGCTTCCCGGCCCGACCGCGTTCGTGCCCGCCCTCGTCCTGTCCGGCCTTCCCCTCGCGCGGTTCTCGTTCGACGGGTTCCTGCCGCGCAAGGGTGGCGCCCGCCGCAAGCGGATCGCCGCGATCGTGCGCAGGGACCATCCGACCGCGATCTACGAGGCCCCTTCGCGCGTGGCTGCGACGCTGGCGGACCTGGCCGAGGCGTGCGGCGAATCGCGGCCCGCGAGCGTGAGCCGCGAGCTCAGCAAGAAGCACGAAGAGACCGCTCGTGGCTCGCTGGCCGAGCTGGCCGCGCGGTTCGCCCGGACCTCGCCTCGCGGCGAATGCGTGATCGTCGTCGGTGGCCGCGAGGAGGAGGCGGCAGACGAGGACGCGCCAGAAGGGGACGCGCTGGCCGCCGCGCTCGCGTCGGCCGGCGTGACGGGTCGCACGCTGCGCGACGCCCTCCGAGCGCTGGGCGTGCCCCGCAACGACGCCTACCGTCTGGCGCTGGACGCGCCTGCGCCGGAGGAGCCCGGCCGGTAGGCCGGCGGCCGCCGCGCGGCCGGCGACCCTGCTATCCTCGTGGGCGGCGTGCTCCGCCCTGCGCGGGACGTCCGCACCAGGCTTCCCCCGCACGAGGTTTCGCGCGTACAAGGTGCCCCCATGACCCAGCCCTCCTCGACCCGAAGCGTCCCCCAGGGCGCGTCCGATCCGGCTTCCGCCGCTGCCGCGACGACCTCCGTCACCGGCGTGCGGGAGCTCGGCCTGCCGTCGGTCGCGCGCCTGGCGCGCTTCGCCCGGCACCCGGGCGAAGCGCTGCTGCTGACGACCGCCGAGCGGGCGGAGCGCTTCGCGGACGCGGACGCCTATCACGTCGCGACGGCGTTCGATCCCGACCTGGACGCCTGGAGCGACCGGCCCCGGAAGGTCGTGCTCACCCTCGATCATGCGCTCCGCGCGTTTCCACGCGATCCGGAGCGGTACCGCCTGGCGTTCGAGGTGGGTGGCGCCCACCCGCGCGACGGGCTGCTCACGACCCTGGACGCGTTCGGCTACCCCCGCGACGAGACGCCCGGGACCGCCGTACACGGTGACAGCGTCACGATCTTCCTGGCCGACGACCCCGAAGGGCCACAGCTGCGCCTCGGATTCTTCGGTGACGAGCTCGACGAGCTGCGCCTGAACGGCCGCGAGGCGACGACGTACGTCCTTTCGCCGCGTCGCGACGCGCCGCTGTTCGAGGAGGACGAGGAAAGCTGGGACGCCAAGGTGCTCGAGGCGCTGCCCGGCACCGTCTTCCTGGACGTCCCCGAGCTGTACGCGGGGACCGCGTCGGAGCCCGAGGCCGCCTGGCTCTGGAGCCACCTGGCCGAGCGCCAGGTGGTGTCGTTCGGGCGCGATCCGCTGGCACTCGAAGCGGCGTCGTCGTCGCTCGCTCCGCTGCCGTACTACCGGGCGCGCCTGGACGAGTTCGCGGCGGACGCCGAAGGCTGGCTGCGGGACGGGTACGCCGTCACGCTGCTGCTGCGCTTCGAGCGGACCGGTCGCTACCTGACCGAGAAGGCGATCGGGCACCTGGCCCATCGCTGGGGGAACGGCGTGTCCGACCGGAAGGGCGAGCTCACGCTGGCGCTGGCCGGCCGGCCCGAGGGCGGCTACCGCGACGACGCGCGGCGCGAGGTGGTCCTCACCGAGGACCTGCTCTACGGGCATCAGGGCGGACGGAAGCTCCGGCGGCTTCCCGGTCGGGCGGTGCAGGACGCCAGCCAGCTCACGGTCGGGGATTACCTGATCCATCCCGACCACGGCGTGGCGCTGTTCCAAGGACTCGAGTCGCGGCAGGTGCTGGGCGTCGCCCGCGACTACCTGAAGCTGCGCTACGCCGGCGAGGGCCGGCTGTTCCTGCCGGTCGAGCAGCTGCCACTGCTGCGGCGCCACCCGGGCACGTCGGACGTGCCGCCCAAGCTGTCCACGCTGGGCACGAACGAGTGGTCGCGAGCGAAGGAGAAGGCGCGCGTCAGCGCCCAGGAGCTGGCCGCCGAGCTGATCAAGACGTACGCCAAACGTCAGGTCAGTCAGGGCACCGCGTTCCCGCCGCAGCCCGAGTGGGACCCGCTGGTCGAGAAGAACTTCCCGTTCGTGCTGACGCCCGACCAGGCGACCTCGGTGCGCGACACGCTGACCGACATGGAGCGGTCGATCCCGATGGACCGCCTCATCAGCGGCGACGTCGGCTTCGGCAAGACGGAGGTCGCGATCCGCGCCGCGATGCGGGCGGTGGCCAACGGACACCAGGTCGCCATGCTGGTGCCGACGACGGTGCTGGCGAAGCAGCACTACGACACGGTCGCCGAGCGGGTCGAGGGGCTTCCGGTGAACGTCGCGCTGCTGTCTCGGTTCACGAGCGACGCGGCCGCCCGTGCCGCGCTGGCGGGGCTGGCGGACGGCACGGTGGACGTCGTGATCGGCACGCACCGCCTTCTGAACGAGGGGATCCGCTACAAGAGCCTCGGGCTGCTGATCATCGACGAGGAGCACCGCTTCGGCGTGGGGCAGAAGGAGAAGCTCAAGGCGCTGCGCGCCAACCTCGACGTGCTGTCGCTGTCGGCCACGCCGATCCCGCGCACGCTGTACATGAGCCTGGTGGGGCTGCGCGACGTCAGCCAGATCATGACGCCGCCCGAGGGACGGCAGCCGATCCAGACGGTGCTGCAGCCGTACGATCCGATGACGGTGCGCAGCGCGATCGTGCACGAGCTCGAGCGCGGCGGCAAGACGTACTACATCCACGACCGGATCGGCTCGATGTCGATGCGGGCCCGCACGCTGCAGCAGCTCGTGCCCGAGGCGCGCATCGGGGTGGCGCACGGGCAGATGGCCGCGGACGAGCTCGAGGCGATCATGCTGGGCTTCGAGGAGGGCGCGTTCGACGTGCTCCTGGCCACGACCATCGTCGAGTCGGGCCTGGACGTCGCCGGCGCGAACACGCTGATCATCGAGCGTGCCGACCGCCTGGGCCTGGCGCAGCTCTACCAGCTGCGCGGCCGCGTGGGGCGCCGCCAGACCGAGGCGTGGGCGTACCTGCTCTACCCCGGACGCCTCACCGAGCAGGCGCAGCGGCGGCTGTACGCGATCGCCGAGCTGAACGACCTGGGCTCGGGGCACCTGCTGGCCGAGAAGGACATGGAGATCCGCGGCGTGGGGAACCTGCTCGGTCCCGAGCAGCACGGGCACGTCAGCGCCGTCTCGCTGGAGGTCTACACCGAGCTCCTCGCCGAGGAGGTCGCGAAGCTCAAGGGTGAGGAGAAGGCTGCGGCGCGTCCCGCCGTGTCGCTGGACCTGAACGTCGATGCCAGGCTGACGCCGGCGTACCTGCCGAACGACGACGAGCGGATCGCGTTCTACGGACGCCTCGCGGAGGCCGAGGGCCTGGCCGAGGTGAGCCGCATCGCGCGCGAGCTTCGCTCGGCCCGCGGTCCGTTCCCGCCCGAGGTGAAGGCGTTCCTGGAGCTCGTCAAGCTGCGCCTGCTGGCCGAAGGCAAGGGCGTCGCCGCGATCAGCGAGCACATGACGGACGTCCAGGTGTCGTTCCGCGCCAACTTCGACGAGCTCGACTACGACCCGCGCAAGCTAAGGGACCTGCCGTTCACGGCGGAGGCGACGCGCTACCCGCCCGGCTTTTCGGTCAAGAAGCGGGGGTTGGCGTCTGCCGATCTGCCCCAGTCGCTGCAACAGCTGCTGTACGTCGTGGGCTGAGGCGGGCGAGCGCGTCGCGAGGCGGCCGGTACGGCGTCGCCCGCGAGCATCGTCATCGGGCGGGCACGGCGCGAACGAGATCGGGTCCGCTCACGAGGAGCGGACCCGAAGGTTCGTCGATGTCGATCGTTCGGTCAGAAGTCGAAGTGGTAGTTCACGCCGAGTCGGGCGTCGAACCCGAATCCGCCTTCGTCCGTCGCATCGTCGCCATCGATGTCGAACCCGAGCGACGGGCCGACCTCGAGAAAGACGCCGAGCTCTTCGATGCCGATGTCGCCGAGCCGGTACTCGCCACCGACGAGCGCCTTGACCGCGACGGCCTTGCCGAACACCAAGCCGGCGCCGCCGCCGACGTACACGTTCACGGGCACCTCGCCGGTGTCGACGTCGAGGCCGTACAGCGCGTCCGCACCGAACGAAGCGCCGTCGGCGCCTGCGTAGGCGTAGCCCACGTTCACGCGGACGTCCAGGCCATCGGTGACGATGTCCTCGACGCCGAAGTGCAGCGCGGCGCCGGGGTAGCCGCCGCTCAGGCCGACCCAAGCTCCGGTCTGGGCGAACGCGGCTCCACTGCCGAGCACGAGAGCGGCCAGCAGGCCGAACAGGAGATTGCGCATGGGATCCCTCCAAAGGAACACGAGATTCAGGGCACGGATACGGCGCCCCGTCTTTCGCGACTCTAGCACGGGCCGAAAACCCCCACAAGTACGGAAATTCGCATACGAACCGACGTAGACGGCGTTTCTGCGTCAGCCGCCACGGCTCCGCTCGCGGTAGCGGCGCTGTGCATCCCGCGTTCTGGGCGTGGCCTCGTTGCACGCCGGCAGCTCTCCGTGCCGCGCCAGGTGGCGGACCAGCAGGTCCGCCTCCTCGGCTTGAGGCACACGGCTCTCCGCCATGCGCCAGTACGCAGCGTGCCGAGCCACGCAGCCGTCCGCGGCGAGGTGCTGGCGGATCCGGCTCGGGACGTCGCGGGCCGACTGGCCGACGTAGATCGTCCGGCGCCGTTCGTCCGCGATCTCGTACACTCCGGGCGCCGGATCGCGACCCCGGCGCTGGGGCAACGCGCTCAACGACCGCCAGCGCGCGAAGATCGGCACGTCAGCCGTCGTAGCCCAGCTCGCGCAGCGCCTCGGTGTCCATCCGCCAGTCGCGGCGGACCACGACCTCCAGATCGAGGAAGATCTTCTGGTCCAGGAAGATCTCGAGCTGCTTGCGGGCGGTCCGACCGATCTCGCGGATCATCCGTCCGCCGTGGCCGATCACGATCGGGCGGTGCTGCGGCTTCTCGACCCAGATCTCGGCCTGGATGATGAGCGGCTGTTCCGCCTCCTCGTCCGCGTCGATCCACTCGTCCACCTTCACCGCCACGGTGTAGGGGAGCTCCTGGTAAAGGTGCGTCATGGCGCTCTCGCGGATCAGCTCGCCGGCCCACTGCTCGCGCGACTGGTCGCTCCGCAGGTTCTCGGGGAAGTAGTAGGGCGACTCGGGCAGCATGTCCAGCAGATCGTCGCGAAGCTCGTACACCGCCTTCGGATCGTTCTGGGCCGAGAGCATGTAGCGGCGCGTGATGTTCGCTCCCAGCTCGGCGTACAGCTCCATCGCCTCCTCCGGGTACTTCGCGACGTCCAGCTTGTTGCCGATGAGGAACACCGGCGTGGCCGGATCGATGCCGCGGAGCAGGCGAGCGACGTCCCTGTCCTCGTCGCCGGGAGGTCGTCGCAGGTCGACGACCCAGAGCACGACCTCGACGTCCGCCACCGCCCCGCGGATCTCGCGGGACATGAAGGTGTCCAGCGCGGTGCGTCCCTTGTGGAGCCCCGGGGTGTCGACGAACACCAGCTGGCGGCGGGCGGGAACGTCGGTCCAGATGCCGCGCACGCCGCGCCGGGTGGTCTGGGGCTTGGGGCTGATCGGCGCGACCTTCACGCCCAGCACCGTGTTCAGCAGCGTCGACTTGCCGACGTTGGGCTTGCCGAGGATCGCGACGAAGCCCGACCGCATGGGCGTGACGGGCACGTCCTCGTCCGGCTCGAGCGCGTCGATGCGGACCTCGGCGTCGATCGCCGGCGTGCCCTCGCTCCGCGTCTCGACGTGGACGTCGACGCGGGCGTCGGGAATCGTCTCCTGCGCCGGCGCCTCGTCGGGAACGGCGTCGGCCCGATCTTCGGCGCCGCCGTCGACGACGCGGTTCTTGCCGTCGGGCCGGTCGCGGTCCGTCTCGTCGTGGTCGCGTGGGGTGCGTTCGTTCAGATCGTCAGCGAAGTCGGTCATGACTTCCTCCCGTCGGCGCCGCGGTCTTCGTCCCCGTGCACGGAGCGCGTCCCGGTTCGGGAGTCGCGGACCGCGCCTGGGCCTGCACGACGAAGGGCCCCTTCCGGGGCCCCTCGCGGCGGTTGGTTGCGGGGACAGGATTTGAACCTGTGACCTTCGGGTTATGAGCCCGACGAGCTACCAGACTGCTCCACCCCGCGGCGGCGCAAAGACAAGTATAGACGAGGCGGTCAAGGTACGTCAAGGCCACCGTGATCACCGCCACGGTCATGGTCGACCGAGCCTCCCGCCGGCGTCGTTCCGGGGTACGGCTCGCCAGCGGCGCAGGCGGCGACCTCCAGGCGCAGGTCGGTGATCGCCGGCGCGTCGCCGCAGATGGCGCAGCCGGGCCGGCGAGCCAGCACGACCCGCTGCTGCGCCCAGGCGGCCAGGTCGACGTGGAGCAGGCCGTGCGGCGCAGCGCCGCCGAGTCCCGCGACGGTGCGGATGGCCTCGAGCGCCATCCACGCGCCGATCACGCCGGCGGCCGGACCCAGCACGCCCACCTCGGCGCACGAGGGGATGGACCGCGGCGAGGGCGGCTCGGGGTAGAGGCAGCGGTAGCACGGAGCGTCGCCCCCAGCCAGCCTCGCGACCTGACCCTCGAGCCGGGAGACGGCGCCGAACACCAGCGGCTTGCCTTCGAGCACGCACGCGTCGCTGACCAGGTAGCGCGTCGCCGGATTGTCGCTGGCGTCGACGATGACGTCGTGATCCCGCACCAGGGCGCGACCGTTCGCCGGCTCGAACGCCTCCTCCACGCCGTGGGCGCGCAGCTCGGGATCGACCTCGCGGGCACGCTCGGCCGCCAGCGCGGCCTTGGCCCGTCCGACGTCCGCGTCGCGGTAGAGGATCTGGCGATGCAGGTCGGCACGCCGCACGACGCCCGGATCCACGACCGTGAGCCGCCCGACGCCCGACCCCGCGAGGTACGCGATCGCCGGAGAGCCCAGACCGCCCGCACCGATCACCAAAACCGACGCGTTTGCCAGCGCGGCCTGGCCCTCCGGGCCCAGCTCGGGCAGGACCAGCTGACGCGCGAACCGCTCGCGGCGGCGCTCGGGTATCGCTGCGTACAGCATCTACGTCGGGTCGGCGCCCAGCAGCTCGAGCACCAACGGGGGCGCCTCGGCGTGCTCGGCGATACGGATGGCGCCCATCAGCGCAGCGCGTGCCTCGTCGAGGCCCCGACCGTCGCGGTGGACGACCGTCGCGACCGCCTCGCCCCGACGTACCGGGTCGCCGATCTTGGCGTGAAGCTCCACGCCGACGCCCAGGTCCACCCGATCGTCCTTCCGCGTGCGTCCCCCGCCCAGCAGCCGCACCGCCCGGCCCACGCGGAGCGCGTCCAGGTCGGCCAGCACGCCGTCCTCGGGAGCGGCGATCTCGACGCGGTCCGGCGCCAGCGCCAGCGCGTCCGGGGCGTCCAGGTCGCCTCCCTGGGCCTCGATCCAGCGATCGAACCGGCGCCGGGCCGAGCCGTCGTCCAGCGCGGCTTCGATCCGCTCCGGGCTCGCGTCCAGTCCCGATGCTTCGAGGACCTCGCCGGCGAGGACCACGACCAGCTCGCGCAGGTCGGCCGGGCCGCCGCCGTCCAGCGCGGCGATCGCCTCGCGCACCTCGAGCGCGTTGCCGACCGCCGAGCCCAGCGGCTGTTCCATGCCCGAGAGGACCACGCGGACGTTGCGCCCGGAGTGCCTGCCGATCGCCCGCATCGTTCGGCCCAACGCGCGGCCCTGCTCGGCGTCCGCCATGAACGCGCCGCGCCCCACCTTGACGTCCAACACGATCGACGCGGCGCCGCCGGCCAGCTTCTTGCTCATCACGCTCGCTGCGATCAGCGGCAGCGAGGCGACCGTCGCCGTGGCGTCGCGCAGCGCGTAGAGCACCTTGTCGGCGGGCGCCATCTCGCCCGACTGGCCCGCGACGACGACGCCGATCTCGCGCGCCTGGCGCAAGAACGCATCGTCGTGAAGCGAGGTCCGGTAGCCGGGAATGCTCTCGAGCTTGTCGACCGTTCCGCCCGTGTGCCCGAGCCCCCGACCGGACACCTTCGCGACCGTCGCGCCGCAGGCGGCCAGCAGCGGCGCCAGGACCAGCGTGGTCTTGTCGCCGACGCCCCCCGTGGAGTGCTTGTCGACGGTGTGCGGGAGGCCCTGGAGGTCCAGCCGATCGCCGCTGGCGGCCATCGCATCCGTGAGAACGGACGTCTCCTCGTCGCTGAGACCGCGGAAGAACACGGCCATCAGCCACGCCGCCGCCTGGTAGTCGGGGATCTCGCCGCGCGCGACGCCGCCGACGAAGGCGCGCAGGTCGGTGTCGGTGTGCGTGCCGCCGTCGCGCTTCGCCTCGATGAACGTGGGTACGTGCATGACGCCACTCTAGCGCAGCGGTAGCGAGCTCCCGTTCCCGTCGGAACGGCAGCGGCTACGCGTCCGAAGCGTCCCGAGCGGCGTCCGCGCCGGCGGCCCGTGCCGACAGGGCGGCGCGCGCCTCTTCGGCCTCGTTCCACGGCCGCCTGCCGTCGGCACGCTCCAGCGTCGTCTCGTGTCCCTTCCCGGCCAGCAGGACGATGTCGCCGGGACGGGCGCGACGGACCGCTTCGCGGATCGCGTCCCGCCGGTCGGCGATCCGCTGGAAGGTCACGCCCTCCTGCCCCCCCGCCGCCCGTGCGCCACCCGCGAGCTGCTGCAGGATCGTGTCGGGGTCCTCGCTGCGGGCGTCCTCCTCGGTGAAGATCGCGAGGTCCGCGCCGGCGGTCGCGGCGGCGCCCAGCGGAGCGCGCTTGCCCGGATCGCGCTCGCCGGCGGCGCCGACCACGACGATGCGGCGGCCGCCCGCCGGCGCGGCCGCAGCCAGCGCCTTCGCCAGCGCGGGCGCCGTGTGCGCGAAGTCCACGATCACCGCGAACGGCTCGGCCTGGACGATCTGCATCCGGCCGGGCACGCCGGGAAAGGTGGCCAGACGCGCGACGGCGTCGTCGACGTCCAGGCCCTCGTGCGCCGCGGCGGCCAGCGCCGCCACGGCGTTCCAGGCGTTGTAGCCGCCCACCATGGGGAGCCGTGCTTCGTGTTCGGCCCCGTCCGGCGCGCCGACACGAAGCGAGAGACGTCCACCCTTCGGGCTCACCGCGAGCAGCCGCCAGTCGGCGGAGGGGTGCTCGCCGTAGCTGGTCGATGCGGGCGCCTCGGCCGCGAAGAAGGCGTACGCGTCGTCGTCGCGGTTCAGGATCGCGTGCGGCGCGCGGCGCACCAGCTGCGCCTTGGCGTCGCGATAGGTGGCGAGGTCGCCGTGGAAGTCGAGGTGCTCGGGCGACAGGTTCGTCCACACCGCCAGGGCGTACGCGACCTCGTCGAGGCGGCGAAGCGCCAGTCCGTGCGAGCTCGACTCGAGCACCACGTGGGCCGCGCCGTGATCCACGGCCTCGGCCAGGAACGCCTGCACCACGTCCGCCTCCGGTGTCGTGAACGCGCCGGTCGTGGCGGGCTCCGTGGGCCCCAGCCGCGTCATCGCGGTCGAGGCCAGGGCGGTGGGGGACGCGCCGCTCAGCAGCCACCAGAGCAGCGCCGAGGTGGTCGTCTTGCCGTCCGTGCCGGTCACGCCGATGACGCGGGTGCGGCGCGAGGGGCGGCCGTGCACCACCGCCGCGAGGCGAGCGACGGCGGCGCGGTCGTCGGGGACGCGCAGGTACGGCACGCCCCGGAGGGCGTCGCGCGGGGGATCGTCGCGGGCGCCCGCGACCAGCGCCGCGCCCGCGTCCACCGCGTCGGCCACGAATCGGTGCCCGTCGACGCGGGCGCCGCGGCGAGCCACGAAGACGGCGCCCGGTCGGACGCGGGCGGCGTCCTGCACGACGCCGGTGACGACGGTGTCGGGCAGCGTACGGGCGACGCCTGCGAGCTCCGGGTAGGCGGAACGGATCAGGTCGCGCAGGCGCACGTCGCGGACCCCGCCCTCAGCCCCGGACCAGCGGCGGCACCAGGCCGTGCGGCTCGAGCAGCGCGAACGTCCGCTGCTGATCGGCGACCGAGCCGACGAAGTCGAGGTCGTCGGCGGGAACGACGACGACCCGCGACAGCTCGTACTCGCTCACGAACGCGTCGTACAGCTCGTTCAGCCGCTCCAGGTAGCTCTCGGCGATGTCGGTCTCGTAGCCGCGACCGCGTAGCGCGATCCGCGCCTGCAAGGTCGGGACGGAGGCCCGAAGGTAGACGAGCAGGTCGGGCGGCCGCAGCGTGGCGGCGATCGCCTCGTACATCCTGCGGTAGCTCGCGTGGTCGCGGTCGTTCAGCACGCCGTCGCGCCAGAGGGCGCGCGCGAACACGGCGGCGTCCTCGTAGATCGTCCGGTCCTGGATCACGCGCTCGCCCGGATTGACCTGCCGGAGGTGCTGGCGGAGTCGCTCGGCCAGGAAGAACATCTGGGAGTGGAACGCCCAGCGCGGCATGTCGCGGTAGAAGTCGGGCAGGTACGGATTCTCGTCGACCGACTCGTAGATCGGCTCCAGCCGGTAGCGGTCGGAGAGGAGTCGCGTCAGGCTGGACTTCCCGACGCCGATGTTTCCTGCTACGGCTACGTACACGTCTGCTCAGGCGACCTTGGCGAGCTGGAGAACGTCGGCCAGAACCGCGTCCCGGTCCGCTTCCGAGGCGACGAAGTCGACGTCGGACGCCTCGATCACGTGCAGCGGGTAGGGACAGTGCTCGAACCAGGCGTCGTACGCCCGGCCCAGCCGACGGAGGTACTCGGGATCCATGTCCCGCTCGAACGGTCTGGCCCGCTGCGCGATCCTGGGCAGCAGCAGCTCCGGATCGGCGCGGAGGTAGACCACCAGGTCGGGCGGCGCCAGCTTCGGCCGCAACGACCGGTACAGGTCCTGGTAGAGCTCCCACTCGTCACCCTGCAGGTTCAGCGATGCGAAGATCCAGTCCTTGTCGAACAGATAGTCGGCGACGACGTGGCGAGCGAACAGCGATCCCTGCCCCAGCTCCTGCGACTGCTTGAATCGCGAGAGGAGGAAGAACGATTGGGTGCTGAACGCGTAGCGTCCAGGGTCCTGGTAGAAGGACGCCAGGAACGGGTTCTCCTCGACCACCTCGAGCACCTGCCGCGCGCCGATCGCTTCGGCCAGCAGCCGCGTCAGGCTCGTCTTTCCGACCCCGATGGGACCCTCCACCACGATGTTCGCCATGCCACCTCCGCCTCAGGGAGGCGAGGATACCCCAGCCGGCGCCCGCGGGCCGGGAACGCCGCGGCGACGCCGCGGTCACCTCCGGACGGGGGCTCGCGGGGCCCTATGCTAGACTCCGCCCAGGACATGGAAGACGAAGACACCCCTCCCAGTCGATCGCGGCTCCCGTCGACACCCACGCTCCTCCTGCTCTTGCTGATCGTGATCGCGGCGCCCGCCGCGGCGCTCGCTCAGTCGCCGGCCGACGCCGCCGGCGGCGTTTCGTTCGGGCAGATCGCCCTGCTCATGGTCCTTCTCGTTCTTTCCGGCGTCCTGTCGGGCTCCGAGACGGCGCTGACGGCGCTGGGCGAGTGGAAGATCCGTCAGCTGCGCGAGGAGGGCCTCGATCCGAGCGGCGCGTTCGCGCTGCTCGAGGCGCAGCCCACGCGCTTCATCACCACCCTGTTGATCGGCAACAACCTCGTCAACATCGCGGCGACCGCGCTGGTCACGCAGATGTCGATCCAGCTCTCGCGCCAGTACGGCTTCGGCGAGTCGCTGGCCGTCGGCTCGGCGACCGGGATCATGACGCTGCTGGTTCTCGTCTTCGGCGAGATCACCCCCAAGTCGATCGCCGTCCACAACGCCGTCGGGTTCAGCCGGCTGGTCATCCGTCCGGTCTGGGCGCTGTCGATCGTGCTCTACCCGGTCGGGCGCTTCTTCGCCTGGATCACGACGCTGATCCTGCGTGCGATCCGCCTGGAGCCCACGACCACCCCCCTGATCACCGAGAACGAGCTGCGCCTGATGCTGCGGAGCGCCGAGGAGTCGGGCGTGATCGAGGCGCAGGAGGAGCAGATGATCAAGGGCATCATCGACCTCGAGGAAACCGTCGTGCGGGAGGTGATGACGCCGCGCGTCGATGTCGTCGCCGTCTCCGAGGACGCCGGCCTCGACGAGATGCTGGCGCTGGTCACGGAGCACGGCTACAGCCGCCTGCCGGCGTACGCGGGCAGCATCGACGACGTGCGCGGGATCGCCTACGCCCGCGACCTGCTGCCGTACCTCGGCCGGCCCGAGGCGCTGGCGTCCACACGGGTGGCCGACCTGATGGGCCCGCCGCAGTACGTCCCAGAGACGCTCTCGGTCCTCGCCCTGCTGCGCGACATGCGACACCGCAAGGTCCACATGGCGGTCGTCGTCGACGAGTTCGGGGGGACCAGCGGCCTGATCACGCTCGAGGACATCATCGAGGAGATCACCGGCGAGATCTACGACGAGACCGACGAGGAGGAGGCCGAGGACATCGTCGCCGCCGCCGACGGCGAGTACGTGGTGCAAGGCTCGGCGAACCTCGACGAGGTCGGCGACGCGCTCCGCATCGTGTTCGAGGACGACGGCGAGTACGACACGCTGGCCGGGTTCCTGATCGCCCGGTTCGGCTCGATCCCCCGGGTCGGCGACGCGCTGGAGTACGGTGGCGCCCGCTTCGAGGTGCTCGAGGGCGACGAGCGCCGCGTGAGCAGCGTTCGCGTCACCCTCGAGGAGCACGAGCCGGAAGACGCCGCGGACGCCGGCCCGGGGGCGACGAACGGCGGACGGTCCGAGGCGACGCTGTCTCGGTGACGGGCGTCGGCGCACGGCGCGTGACCGGACGCCTCCGGCCCGGACGCGTCCGGCCCGGACGACCCGCGCCGGACGACCGACGCCTGAAGGACCGTGCTACGACGGCCGGTAGCGACGCACGACGCGCCCGCCCAATCGGGTGAGCAGCTCGTAGGAGATCGTGCCGATCCGGGCCGCCAGCTCGTCCGCGCCCGGGCCGCCCGCCCCGAACAGCACGGCGCGGTCTCCGACCGTCACGTCGCCGTGGCCGACGTCCACCATCAGCTGGTCCATGCACACCGTGCCCACCACCCGGCAGCGGCGTCCGTTCAGCGCGACCTCGCCGAGGTTCGTGAGCGCCCGGGGATAGCCGTCGGCGTACCCGAAACGGACGGTCGCGACGGTCGTGTCGTCGGGCGCTCGCCAGCGCTGACCGTACGAGACGGGGTCGCCGCGTTTCACCGACTTGACGAACACGACCGGCGCCGTGAGCGTCAGGACACGCTCCAGGTCGGTCGCGGCCGTCGCGAGCTCCGGCCCGGGCGCGTAGCCGTACACCGACAGACCGGGGCGCACCAGGTCGTAGTGCGTGGCGGGCCACGCAAGCAGCGCCGCGCTGTTCGCCGCGTGGCGGACCTCCGGCCGCAGGCCCGCGGCGTCGAGGTCGGTCAGCGCCGCCTCGAACGCGCGGCGCTGACGCTCGGTGACGTCGCG
>Ga0102943_1000587_pt1 | contig 24512 bp, 24 predicted proteins | sample SalPonC_black_MG_FD_78174 | JGI IMG/M metagenome (GOLD analysis project Ga0102943, IMG submission 78174) | Salt pond soil microbial communities from South San Francisco under conditions of wetland restoration - Salt Pond MetaG... | ecosystem: Environmental > Aquatic > Marine > Intertidal zone >...
GAAAAAATATCTCGAAATCAGAGAACTTTAAATGAATGGACACAACCAATCAATCATATAACTTTAACTCCATGGATATTATTCGTTTTATTGTTCAACACAAGTGGCCTATTATTACGATTACGTTAATTGCAGCCATAGCATCCATAATTGTTTCATTGGTCATTACCCCTAAGTTTAAATCATCCGTAATATTTTACCCCAGAACACAGGTAGCTGCTTCGCATGCTTTAACCACCAGCGAATTGATTGACCCGGATGATCATATTATGAATTTTGGCGATGAGGAAGCTACCGAGCAATTGATTCAAACGCTCTATTCAGAAGACATTCGGTTTAAAATTATTGAAAAATTTGATTTAATGCATCATTATCAAATTGATGCAGCCGGAGAATACCCGATGACTCAGTTGCACGAAGAATATTCGGACAATATCCGGTTTAAACGCACCGAGTATATGGCGGTTGAGATTGAAGTAATGGATACCGATCCGCAGATGGCTGCTGATATTGCCAATACCATTGCCGCTTTGCTGGACTCAACCCTGAATAAAATGCAAAATGATGTGGCGGTTGAAATATTAAAAGTGGTTGATAAGGAATATAAGCGGACAAAAGCGGAAATTCAGGAACTGGAATCCGCCTTAAAAAAAGTACACCTGACAAGCCCTGAGTATGCTTCTTTGTCGCTGCAACTGGAGAATGAAAATAAACGCCTCAGCGGTTTAAAGTCAAAACTCGCCGAAGCCCGTGTAAATGCACACCAGCAGTTACCCCGTAAGTTTATGGTAACCAAAGCCTATCCGGCCGAGAAAAAATCGTACCCTGTACGATGGGTCATTTGTGCAGTTTCTACCCTTTCAGCTTTTCTGTTTGCTGTTTTATTGATGCTGTTTATCGAGCGGTACAAAGATTTATTGAAATTTAAATAACCGGTATCTTGCGAACGCGTAAAAATAAGATTCTTTTTTATGCTATATCTATTCTTTTTGTTGCTGTAAACCTTTTTTTTATAGCTCAGGATATATACTACATTGCTTTTTTGCCGGTTATCCTGTTATTTATTTTTGCCGGTTTTTTTTCCCTGGATAAGGTTTTGCTGGCGATAGTATTCTTTACTCCCTTATCGGTGCGGTTAGACGATATCTTTCCTGCTATCCCGGTTAATTTGTATTTACCTACCGAACCTTTACTTATCGGGATTTTATTTTTATTTATTTGCAAATTGTTGCTAGACGGGTATTTCGACAAAAAAATATTGGTTCATCCTTTATCGATTGCTATTTATATCAACGTAGGGTGGATTTTTCTTACCAGCTTTACCAGCACGATGCCTCTGGTATCGTTTAAGTTTTTTTTATCCAGGATTTGGTTTGTTATTCCCATGTATTTTTTGGCTACACAGCTTTTTAAAAACCCCAAAAACATCGAAAGGTTTCAGTGGCTTTACATTTTTGCCCTGGTGATTGTGATTGGCTATACCAACTATCGCCTTGCCGGATATGGATTAGATAACCAGAAGGCTTCGAACTGGGTGGTATGGCCATTTTTTAGCGACCATACCTCGTATGGTGCTATGCTGGTGATGTTTATATTCCCGTTGTTTTATTTTCTAAAACGAAAAAACAACGGGTTGCTTCAAAAATCTTTAACCGGACTGGTGTTTCTTGTGTTTGTTTTTGGCATCATATTATCTTACACCCGTGCTGCCTGGCTGAGTTTGTTTGCTGCCACCGGACTGTGGATTTTGATTAAGCTGCGCATAAAAATACAAACGGTAATTATTGGTGTACTCGTTGTTGTTGGTTTGTTTTTTGTCCTTCAGCAGGATATTTTATGGAAGCTGGAACAAAACGAGGCAGAATCGTCCGGCCGGTTTTCCGAGCATGTGCAGTCGATGGTAAATATATCGTCTGATGCTTCGAACCTCGAACGGCTTAATCGGTGGAAATGTGCTATCCGGATGTTTAAGGAAAAGCCTTTCTGGGGCTGGGGCCCGGGAACTTATATGTTTCAGTATGCTCCTTTTCAGTTTTCGTACGATCGTACCATTATCAGTACGAATTTTGCTGATCTGGGAAATGCACACAGCGAATACCTCGGTCCGCTGGCCGAATCAGGAGTTTTGGGGATGTTATCGATCCTGTTGGTGGTTTTTATGGCTTTCCGAACCGGATACAACGTATATCATCAAACCCCCTCGAAAGAAATAAAAGAGCTTACCCTTTATATCCTGTTGGGGCTGTCAACCTATTTTATTCACGGGTTTTTAAATAACTTTCTCGATACCGACAAAGCATCGGTCCCGGTGTGGGGGTTTATGGCTATGCTGGTAGCGTTGGATGTGTATCATAAAAAAGAGGAAAAAAAGTAGTAAGAGCTTCCGGTAATTCGTTAATTTATTGCTTTTTGTTGAGAATCCCCCGTTTTATTATTAATTCATTATATCGGTCCACATTTGCTGGCCGTGCATGTTTTTTTCGTAATTCACTATCAGCCGATAACGGACCAACACGAATATACACTTATATCATCAAACCGCTAACTTAGCGCAGCGTTCTCACAACCAAAGGGAGTAAAAACCCCGCATCGGTTGTGAAATACTTTTATATGTTGGGCGAACATGCCACCTTGCTTATCAAGTTGGTATAATTATTCCATAAAAACTGAAATAAATTTGTTTTAGGGAGGGATTGTTAATAAATGAAAAATGATTTTAAGAATATTTCAATTTTAAATAATTACTTTTAATGTTTCGCATTAAGCTCTTTAATTAAAGATGCCGAAAAGCATAATTATAATTGACTAAAAATATTTGCACAATACAAAAAATATACTTTTTTTTACAAAAGTTTAGCTTGAACTAAACATTATGACTAAATTTACGTTAAAGAAAATAGAAGAAATTGAAGGAAAACAAGATATATTCAAGATGGAAATCGACGATACATGCTTGTTTGATGAATTTGAAAATGATATTGAAAATAAGGGACAATATGAACAGGAATTGTATTCAATTTACAGTTTAATGGAAGATGTTGCAAACAATAAATTATTACCAAAACAAAAATTCAGAGATATAACAATTAATAAAAAAGATAGTCTAAAAGAATATGAATTTAAAAGTAAACATCTTAGAGTTTATGCTATTAAAACAAAAGAAGGTAAAGTAATTATTTTAGGAGGTTATAAAAATAATCAAAAGAGAGACATTAAAAAACTCCGAAATATTAAAGCTAATTATAAACAAACCTTAGGATTATGAAAAGAGAGAAAATAATAAAAAGCAAGGGATATAATATTACTAAAATTCAAAATGAATTATATAGACAACTAACTAACTATTTAGAAGAAAATAATATTACCAGAACTCAATTTGCAAAGGAATTGGGTGTTTCAAAAGGTTATGTTTCTCAAATACTAAATGGTGATTTTGATTATAAACTTTCAAAATTAGTTGAACTTTCACTTGCTATTGGAAAAATACCAGACATTAAATTTACGTCTTTTTCAGAATTTGATAAAAAAATGAATAAAGATGTAAAAATTGTTCATTTAGGAGAGAAGAGATTCAACAATCGACCAACAAACGTATCTATCAAGTCTCTTAATTTTAATGAAGCTAAGAAAGAAGTGCCTGAATTCAAAATTGCTCAATAATGGAAAGTCAAAAATTGAAGTATGAATATCCATTTAGGATAATTGATTTAAAAACAAATTCGTTCTTTGTACAAGAAATTGGCGATGATGAAATTGAAAATTTTGACGCCAAAAAACTTGAATTTGGTATCAGACCAAGTTTTGGATTTGATGAAAAATCAAATTTTGTAAAGGTAAATTTTGTAATTACTTACCATTATAATGAACAAGAAATTTTAAAAATTGATGTTGATACAATTTTTGAATGCGCTGTAATAAAAGATTTTGACATAAAAAATAAAAACCTATTAGCAACTCTATTAGGTATTTCTTTTTCAACTATTCGAGGAATTATATTAAATAGAACTATTGGAAGTTTCATTAATAAGTTTTATTTACCAATAATTAATCCAAGTGAGATTATCAATGAGGAATTCAATGATTCTAAATAATTTCAATTGCCCGTCAGGGCAAAATCGGGCGGGCAAACAAATTTATTTTTTATCATTATTACCAAACCACTCTCAAATAAATACATTATCAAACCGCTACGAATAGAAATAATGCTTTCTCTGTCAGAATGAGATGCAGTTTCCTAATTGCATGAATTATCAAACAGTTTAAATGATTCTTGATTTTATGTCTTTTCGATTTGAGATGACGTCGACCGATTTTTTAAGCGCTTTCATTATACTTCTCTGTTTCAAGGGTTAAAAATGAGCAAAAGGAGCGTTGGATTATGGTTAAACAAATGTAATATCAGACGCTTTAAACCTAACTTTTACTAAATCATCTTATATTTGTCATTTATTGCATTTTAGTATGCCATTAAATCCTTATTGTATGATTAATTTATTGCTTTTAATAACCGGGTTGGTCGGCTCATGTGTGTTTGCTTATGTAGCTTTTATCTCGCTTAGCGAGAAAGAAATCCGTGCATTCAGAGTTGCAGCTCTGTTATCTGTTGGCTGGCTTATCCCTTTTTTATTGATTTATTTATACGATTTTCCTCTTAAGGAGACAATATCTGTGGTTTTATTGGCTGGGGTGTATTTATTTTTCCTTTTGCTTTTATTGCCGGTAAATCCCAACATTCAGGAACCATTCCCTGCACCAAAGCAGAAGCACGATGAGCGCGATGTTATGTTTTCAAGGAATGAACTAAAACCCGGGACTAGTATATTTGAAAAATACTATGCCCAAAATCCTGAAAAGAAAAAGCTGGACGATAAGTTTAGAGAAAAACCCGGCCTTCTTTCTCCTGGGTCACTTTTATACCATCCGTATACTTTTGCTGTCGCAGATGCTAACTTTGAAACGATAGAGGCATTAAAACCATTGGTAGACGGAGAGATTGCTGAAAGAAAGCAGAATGTAGATCCGGAAAAGATAAGTCGATTGGTCAAAAGCTGGTTAAAAAAGTTGGGAGCTCATTCAGCAGGTATTACACAGCTAAAAGATTACCATTTATATTCGCATAAAGGAAGGGGGGCTTTGTATGGTAAAGTAATACAAAACAAGCATCCCTATGCCATTGCTCTTACCGTTGAAATGGACCATGACATGATTCAGGCAGCACCTAAAGGCTCTGCTGTTATGGAGTCCGGTCAGCAATATTTGAATTCGGGAACGATGGCCGTTCAGCTGGCATCTTTTATCCGGAAATTAGGGTATTCAGCCCGTGCCCATATTGATGGCAACTATGAGTTGATTTGCCCGTTGGTTGCCCGCGATGCCGGGTTAGGCGAAATTGGCAGAATGGGATTGTTGATGACACCCAAATTGGGGCCAAGGGTGAGAATAGCTGTAGTTACCACAGATATGCCAGTGATAATAGATGAAAAAAGAGACTATTCCTCTGTTATTGATTTTTGTACTATTTGTAAAAAGTGTGCTGATGTTTGTCCTTCGGCTTCAATATCGCATTATAATAGAAGTGTGCATGAAGGCGTATTACGCTGGAAAATTAATTCCGAAAGCTGTTTTACCTACTGGTCAGCCATTGGAACCGATTGTGGGCGGTGTATCGCCGTTTGCCCCTATGCCCACCCCAATAACCTGATGCATAATGCCATTCGTTGGGGAATTAACAATTCATACCTGTTCAGGCGGTTTGCCTTATGGATGGATGATTTATTTTATGGCCGCAGGCCAAAACCTAAGCCTTTCCTTTTTTGGTTGGATTATTGAGTTTTAAATCATCTTTAGAGTGAGTCGTCCTAAAATAGGTTGAAAGAAGTAGATTTGACTTATAATTAAATGTTTTATATATTAGCAAAATAAGTTTGAAAAAATAGTAAACATATGATAAATTACAAGGATTACATTGAGATTGATTCTAAAAAACGATTTGGGAAACCTTGTATAAAAGGAACAAGAATTTCTGTTTATGACATATTAAACTGGCTTGCTAATGGTATGACCAAACAAGAAATTAGTAAGGATTTCCCTGAACTGGATGAGAATCATATTAATGCCTGTTTGGCTTATGCCGCAAACAAAGAGCATAATTTAGGAATTGCTTCATGAAATTGCTATTTGACCAAAACATATCCTATCGGCTAATTGATAAGATAAATGATATTTTTCCAGAAGGCATACAAGTAAAAAAGTTAAATCTAGAAAATGTTTCTGATAAAGAAATTTGGCGTTTTGCTAAAGAAAATAATTATACCATTGTTACTTTTGAATCAGAATTTTTTGATTTGGCGATGATTTTTGGACACCCACCTAAAATAATCTGGTTGAGAACAGGTAATACAACTACAAATAATTTAGAAAAACTCTTGCGCAAAAAGCTGATATCATTAAAGAATTCAATGAACACAATTCTTTAAAACATTTAGGTTGTTTAGAAATAAATGAATAAGCTTTATTCACATACTCTCTGAATTGATTGCGAACTTGCCAAAAGAATTTTACTTTTATAGAGAAATAAATATCCACAACCAATGAAGCGATTTCGACTGTCTGTAATTTTTATCCTTTTGGCTGCTGTTGCAGTATCTGCAAACACGCAAAGTGACACGCTAACTCAGTATACCAATGAAACAGAAGCGCAGCAAAATATTTTACAATTGCTAGAGTTGTCTGAAACGTATCGGAGTAAAAATCCAGATAAAGCATTGACTTATGCTTTGTCAGCGATTAAAATCAGTAAAGAAACAAGCAACTACGAAGTGTGGAGTAAGGCAGAGTATCTGGCAGGCTTCGCTCATTATGCCCAAAATGATTTTAAGGAGGCGGTGGAACATTTTGAAAAATCGTTGGATTTAAGTGAAAATCATGGTTTTATTGAAGGTAGAGCTGCTGCATTAAATCGTTTGGGGAATACTTATCAGCTTATGGGGCAGTATGAGCAGGCGTTGAGATTTTACCAACAGGCTTTAACCATAAATAAAGAACTGGAGAATAACCAGGAGATTGCCCGCAACCTAACCAACCTGGGAAGTGTATACCGGTTGTTTGGAAATTATGAACTGGCCATTAATCAGCATCTTGAGGCTTTAAAGATATACGAAGAGCTTCAAAATAATGAAGGGATAGCGTGGTCGGCCTTAAATATTGCGCGTTTGTTTAAAATGATGAAAAATTATGTAAAAAGTATCGAATATATCAATCAATCGCTCGGTATTTATCAGGCAATTGAAGAAGATAACAGGGTTCCGGTGGGTGTAACCCTTTGCTTAAAGGAGTTTGGTGATGTATATTACGAAATGGGTGATTATGATCAGGCCATTGATTATATTAACAGGGTGCTTCGGATGAATGAAAAATCAGGCAATAAACTTGGTGTTGCCAATTCGTTAAGTATGTTGGGAAAAATTTATTTTGATGCTGCAGATTATACCAAAGCAACAAGCTATTTAAAACGGTCAAAAATCTTAAAAGATTCTCTGAATGACCTTACCGAAACCGCATCTATTTTGCGATATCTTGGCAAAATTGATCTGATTAACAATCAACTGCCCGAAGCACGCAAAAACCTCCAGAAAAGCTTGAAATTTGCCTTTAAGCAGAATTTAAAAGAAGAGGTTAAAGAAACTTACCTGGCTTTATCTGATTTTTACGAAAAAACAGGCAATGATTCTAAAGCACTTGAATATTATAAGCTATACACCGGTTTAAAAGATAGTCTGAATAACCAGAAAATAAATGAGTTAGAGTTGCAGTACGAGTTTGATAAAATGCAACGAAAAATAGAATTTGAGCAACAGGCCCGGTTACAAAAACAAAAAATATATACCTGGGTATTTGTTGGCGGATTTATTTTTCTTTTTATTTTTTCGATTTTTATCTATAAAAGCTACCAGCGAAAGAAGAAAACAAATAGTATCCTTACCCGGCAAAAAAAGGAAATTGAAAGCCAAAAAGATGAAATTGAAGCCCAGCGTGATTTTGTAACCAAACAACGTGACCAGATTGCTCATCAGAATGAGATTATAACTGATAGCATTGAGTATGCTAAAAGAATTCAAAGTGCATTGCTTCCCCAGGAGAGTTATTTGGAAAAATTATTGCCTGAGCATTTTGTGTTTATGCGGCCCAAAAATATTGTCAGCGGGGATTTCTTTTGGGTGACCGAGAAACAAAATAAAATCATTGTCGCTGTAGCCGATTGTACCGGACATGGAGTGCCCGGTGCCTTTATGAGTATGTTGGGTGTGGCTTTTTTAAACGAATTGGTAAACAATAGTTCCAATATAGATCCAGACTTGATTCTTAATAAGTTGCGTAATTATATTATCGAATCATTACATCAGGAATATGGCTATTCGGGTTCAAAGGACGGTATGGATATGGCTTTAATTTCCATCGATACAAAAACACAGAAAATGGAATATGCCGGGGCCTATAACCCGGTATTTATTATCCGAAGCGGAGAATTGCACGAAATAAAAGGAGATAAAATGCCCATTGGAATACATGCCGTTAAAATGGATAAGGAATTTACCAACCACCAGTTTCAGCTTCAGAAAGAGGACATGATTTATCTGTTTTCCGATGGTTATGTCGACCAGTTTGGAGGGAAAGACGGAATGAAATTAAAAATGAAGCCTTTTAAGGAGTTATTGAAAAATATTTCCGTTAAAACAATGGAAGAACAATACCAGGCACTTGGCAGCTATATGGAAAAATGGCAGGGCGATTATTCTCAACTTGATGATATGATTGTAATGGGAATAAAAGTTTAATCTTCGTTAATTTCCTCAATAGACTCCGAAACATTAATTACATAATCGGCCAGCTTTTCACTTTCTGAAAACAAATCGTTATAGATGATGCCGGTTTGATAGCTGTAGTCTTTTTTCTCCACACTTTTTAAATGTTCTTTTTTCAGCTTATTCCGGTAGTGATTAATTTCCTCTTCAATGTCAAGTGCTTTGTTAATATCGATAAGCTTATACCCTTTTTCCAGGTTTTGAATCATTTCTGCAATGGCTTCGGAAACCAGCGTAAACATTTTTTCGATATGCTGGGTTTGCTTTTCGCTGAATTTTACCTTCCAGTCACTTTTTCGCATAAGGGTTTTTCCCAGGTTAAAGCAGCTGTCGGCAATACTTTCAATATCCGAAATTACTTTTAACATGGCTTTTATCCGTTTGGAGCCTTCGATACTCAGTTCGCCTTCCGAAACTTTGGTCAGGTAGGTGGCAATTTCAACCTCCATACGGTCGCTGATACCTTCGTATTTTTCAATCTTGTTATACCGCTTATTAAATTTTTTATCGGATGTTTCCTGATACATCTTTTCTACAAAATGGAACATTTTTTCTACTCTTTCACCAAATACCGTAATTTCTTTTTTGGCTTGATGAATAGACAGCTCTGATGTTGAAAGCATTCCGGTATTAATATATTTTAGCCTGAATTCTTCGGTATCATCACGCATAGGCACCAGTTTGGTTACAATGGATTGAATGATCCGGGTGAACCATATAAATAGCAGGGTGTTGGTGATATTAAAGGTGGTATGAAAAATAGCCAGGGCTACCGGAATGGCATGAGCCGACTCGTAGGGTGAGGCCCCTCCGGTTTCGGTAATAAACCAGTTAATCCCCGAAAGGAAATGGTTAAATAGTAATGATACCCAGATTACCCCCAGAATATTAAAAATCAGGTGTGCCCGGGCGGCTCTTTTGGCTGAAACATTAGCTACCGCTGCAGCAATATTTGCCGTTACTGCAGTTCCGATATTTTCGCCCAATACCATGGCTGCAGCAATATCAAAAGAGATCCAACCGTTGTTGCACATCACCAGTGTAAGGGCCATGGTGGCACTTGATGATTGGATAATAATGGTTAAAATAGTTCCTATAGTTAAAAATAGCAGGTGTGATAAGACACCTTCCGAGGTATAATTGCTTAAAAACGCTAAAATTTCCGGATTGTTTTTTATATCGGGCACCGAAGCTTTTAAAAAGTCTAATCCTAAAAATACAATGGCAAAACCAATAATAAATTCGCCCCAGAATTTATTTTTTTTGGTTTTTGAAAATAGTAAAGGGAAACTTATACCAATCAATGGAAGAGAGATAACACTTATATCAACTTTAAAGCCTAACAGCGATATTAGCCAGGCTGTTACAGTAGTACCAATATTAGCACCCATAATTACTCCTATAGATTCTGACAAGGCTAATAACCCGGCATTAACAAAACTTACAACCATTACCGTTGTTGCTGACGATGACTGGATGAGGGTAGTAATTAAAAAACCGGTAAATACGCTTTTTACCGGATTTGAAGTCATCTTAGCCAAAATATTTCGCATCTTATCGCCGGCTACTTTCTGGAGCGCTTCGCTCATAAGCTTCATGCCATATAAAAAGAAGCCCAGAGAGCCGATAAGTGTTAGAAAATCTAATAATGAGTAATTCATCGATAAATTTATTAGAATTTGAAGTGACAAATCTATAAAAAAAATGTTTTTTGGTTAATGTTAAGTTAACTTTCAATTAACATTTTAATAACATATTTTCCCGACACGTTGATTGTAAAAGAACTTATTACCCGTGTGTTCTGCTTTTGTATGTTTTATAAAAAGAATAAATAGTATATTTTTTCGGATTATAATTCTAAATTTGAGCAAAATTTGAAAAATATGCATACGCTGAAAGAATTTCAACAAATTATAAAAGACGCTGTTGCCCAAGAGAAATTTGAAAAAAAACCACAGGCATTATACGACCCGATTAATTATACGCTTGCTTCGGGGGGAAAAAGAATTCGTCCTGCTTTAGTACTGTTAGCTTTCAATTTGTTTTCTGATGATATCCAAAAGGCGGTTAGACCGGCGATAGGACTGGAGATTTTCCATAATTTTACCCTTTTGCATGATGATATTATGGACCAGGCAGAAATACGTCGGGGAATACCATCGGTTCATAAAAAATGGAATGAAAATACAGCGATTCTTTCCGGCGATGCCATGCTTATCAAAGCCTACGATTATTTTTTGGATATTGATTCTCCGAATTTCAGAAAAATTTTACAGGTTTTTAATCAAACGGCACTCGAAGTATGTGAAGGGCAACAATACGATATGGAGTTTGAAAATCGGGACCATGTTTCCGAAAAGGAGTATCTACGGATGATTGAACTTAAAACATCTGTTTTATTAGCCGGAGCTCTTAAGATTGGAGCATTATTGGGGAATGCTCATGCTGCTGATGCCGATTTATTATACGAGTATGGTAAGAATATTGGACTGGCTTTCCAGCTACAGGATGATTTACTGGATGTTTACGGGGATGAGAAAGTTTTTGGGAAGCAGATTGGTGGCGACATTGTTTCCAATAAAAAGACCTTTTTACTGATAAAAGCCAGAGAAATTGCCGGCGATGAAGATTTAAAAACCCTGGAATTCTGGTTACAAAATAATAATAAGGGCGGCCGGGATGAGAAAATAAAAGAGGTAACTAAAATATACGATAATCTGAATATTAAAGAGGTAACCAAAGAAAAGATACTGAGTTTAACCCAAAAAGCATTAAACCTTTTGGATGACGTAAAAGTTGAAAATCATAAAAAGATTGAATTGAGAAACCTGGCCGGCAAACTGATTAATCGTAATTCATAAGTTATAAGTTAAATAAAACACCGGGGATAAAAATTAGTTGGGAAGTCTCCGAAATTAGATAGTTAACCTCGGCAAAAACTTCGGTTTTGTGTCCAATCTTAAACTGAATCCCACCACCCAGGTTAGCTCCGGGGACAAAGCGGAGCGTATTCAAATCATAGGTTTTGCCTAAGATATCAGAGTAATGGTTATCTTTAATATGCCATCCGCCGGCATGGACTCCCCCCAGCAAATAAATATAAAAATTACTTCGGGTTCGGTAATTTAAGATATAATGGAAGTTAACGTTCAGAGCATAAACCGTTGTAACAGATTCACCGCCATCTGCAAATTGGTTATTTTTGGGTAAATAAAAGGTAAGATCCGGGACCAGGTCAAATTTTTTGCCCAAGCTCCAGTTAGCCCTTACGTTTAGCCCTAACGAATTGTTCGTATATCCGGCTTCATAATCAAGTTCGTTGCCCATGGCAAGAACTAAACCTCCCCCTGCCTTGTTTAACTGCGCTGATGATTGCTGATAAGCAGCAAGGATAAAGAGGAATGTCAAGGCTGCAAGGATGTTTTTTTTCATGATTTTAACGATTAAAAAAGAAGGTATCCAAAAAGTATTAAAAACTAGTAAAGAGAATATTTTTTACTTCGTGAAACTTTGAGTCTTCTTCGAGAAACTCTGTGTAACGATGTTTTGTAATCATACCACAATGTCGCACAAAGGAATCACAAAGTCCCTCAATGGCTTTTTAGACACCCTCACAAATTTCTTAAAAAAATATTAGATTTAAAATATTAAAGCGCAAATAAAACCCCTAAATTAAACACCGCCTCATCGTAGTTGCTAATGATGTATTTAACCTCACTAAAAGCACTCATCGATGAGCTGAAATTAAGATTTATACCGGCACCCATGTTTAATCCTGGTTTAGTACCTATATCATCATTATAATCATAATAAGGACTTGAAGGGCCGGTATATTTTTCAGAGTAATGGGTAATATTTAAACCGCCAATAGCATAGAAATTAAAATTACCGGTGTTAAAGAAAGTCCAGTTTCCGTCAATATCAATACCCCAGCGTGTGTATTTCCAATTGGTGGTTGTTTTAGGGAAAAATAAGCCAAACTCAACCGAACCGGATAAATTTTCCAATAACATATCCAGCCCGTAAGTTCCCTTAAATTGTAATCCTACCGGAGGCCGGTCGGTTTCAAATACAAGTCCGCCGCCTAACTTTATCTCTTGTGCATTGGTTTTAATACCTGAAATGCTTATTAAAAGAACTACAGCAGAAAATATAACGATAAATTTTTTCATAATAATTAAATTTTTAAAAGATTAGTAAATGATTTCAACAGGTTTATCAAAATCTATGCAATACTTACAGCGAATTTATGAAAAAGTTCGATTCGATGTATCTAAAACAGAAAATAATCGTATAAAAAATTAAATTTGTAAAACAGAATAATAATTTACTACAAAAAAAAGAATCATGTCAAATCATTCAGGTCGAATTATACAGGTTATTGGCCCTGTTATTGATGTTAGTTTTGAAAATACCGATACAGAACTTCCTAATATTCACGATGCCCTTGAAATTAAAAGAGACGATGGCTCTTTACTAATCGTAGAGTGCCAGCAACACATTGGAGAAAATACGGTTCGTTGTATTTCCATGGACTCTACTGACGGGTTGCAGCGAGGGATGGATGTGAAAGCTACCGGAGCATCTATCCGTATTCCTGTGGGTGAAAAAGTTCGCGGAAGGTTAATCAATGTGATTGGTGAACCTATTGACGGGATTAGTGAACTGGATAAAACCGGAGGATATCAAATACATAATAAAGCTCCGGAATATGTTGATTTAACAACCGAAAAAGAAGTTCTTTACACCGGGATTAAGGTGATTGATTTAATTGAGCCTTATTCTAAAGGGGGAAAAATCGGACTTTTTGGTGGTGCGGGTGTAGGAAAAACTGTACTCATCATGGAGATGATTAATAATATTGCCAAAAAATATTCGGGAACCACTGTTTTTGCCGGTGTTGGTGAGCGTACACGCGAAGGGAATGATTTGCTTCGGGAAATGATTGAGTCGGGTGTAATAAATTATGGTAAGGAGTTTGAAAAAAGTATGGAAGCCGGCAGTTGGGATTTGACAAAAATTGATTACGAAGCATTGAAAACGTCACAAGCCAGCCTGGTATTCGGTCAAATGAATGAACCACCGGGAGCAAGGGCTACAGTGGCATTAACCGGGTTAACCCTGGCAGAATCTTTTCGTGATGGAGATAAAGAATCGGGAAAGGGAAATGATATTCTGTTTTTTATCGATAATATTTTCCGTTTTACACAAGCTGGTTCAGAAGTTTCGGCTTTGTTAGGACGAATGCCATCTGCTGTAGGATATCAACCGACACTGGCTACGGAAATGGGGATGATGCAGGAACGGATTACATCAACCAAGCATGGTTCAATTACTTCGGTTCAGGCTGTATATGTACCTGCCGACGACCTTACAGACCCTGCTCCGGCAACAACCTTCTCGCATCTGGATGCAACCACCGTATTAAGCCGAAAAATTTCAGAACTTGGTATTTACCCTGCTGTTGATCCGCTGGATTCAACGTCCAGAATTTTAACTCCTGAAGTTATCGGTGATAAACATTATCAAACGGCTCAACACGTAAAAGAGATTTTACAGCGTTATAAAGAGCTTCAGGATATTATAGCTATTCTTGGGATGGATGAATTATCCGAGGAAGATAAGATTGTAGTTCACAGAGCCAGGAGGGTGCAACGTTTCTTATCACAGCCTTTCCATGTTGCTGAGGCATTTACCGGACTTAAGGGAGAGATTGTTAATATTGAGGATACGATCAAGGGATTTAATATGATTCTTGACGGAGAAGTTGATAAATACCCCGAAGCAGCATTTCAGCTGGTAGGAACCATTGAGCAAGCCATCGAAAAAGGAGAAAAAATGCTTGCACAAACAAAGAAAAAACAATAACTTACATGTTGAAATAATTGGTCATTATGCAATTGGAGATTATTACGCCCGATAAAAAGGTGTATTCAGGGAAAGTTAATCTGGTTCAGGTACCCGGTACAAAAGGATTGTTTGAAGTGCTTGAATATCATGCTCCTATTATATCTACCCTTGAAAAAGGCAGGATAAAAATAGTAGAGGGCTCGGCTGAATCTTTTTTTGAGATAGATGGCGGAATCATTGAGGTAAAAAATAACCAGGCGATTATTTTGGCTGAATCCATCAAAGAGTAAGTTATTTATGAAGCATGTATTGTTTATACTGATTTTTTCTTTTTGTTATAACCTTTTAAGTGCTCAGGAAAAAGTTTCTTTTGTTGCTGAAGATGGCTTGCGTGTTACTGCAGATCTTTATCAGATTAATCCCTCCAAACCTTATGTTATTCTTCTTCATCAAGCCGGGTATAGCCGCGGCGAATACAAAAATACAGCCCGTAAAATAGTTAAATTTGGTTATAATTGCTTAGCTGTTGATTTACGTTCGGGAGGAGAAGTCAATTACATCCAGAATCATACCGCCTTAGTGGCTGTTCAAAAAGGCTATTCAACCGATTATTTAAGTTCCCGAAAAGATATTGAAGCGGCCATAAAATGGGTAAATCAACAAAGCGAGCAGCCTGTTATTTTGTTCGGTAGCTCTTTTTCTGCGTCATTGAGTTTATTACTGGCTAAAGATAACCCTAATATTGAGGCAGTTATAGCCTTTAGTCCCGGGGAGTTTTTTGAACCCCAAATCAGTATACAGAATAAAATCAGGGATTTTGGAAAACCCATTTTTGTTGCTGCATCAAAAAGAGAAGAACCTTACATCCAGGAGATGTTTCGTTTTGTCCCTTCCACAAATAAAACGATATTTGCACCTGAAAAAGGTCCGGGAGAACATGGTTCCAAATCATTATGGAACAGCAATCCGACCAGTAAAGAATACTGGCTTGCTTTAACCATGTTTTTCAGTAAAATACGTTAATCTGGCATGCAAAAAATTCGATTTCTTATTATTCGTTTCAGCTCTATTGGCGATATTGTGCTAACAACACCGGTAGTACGATGCCTGAAAAATCAGATAGAAGGAGCAGAAATTCATTATCTTACCAAACCGGCATTTCGTAAAATTCTGGAAAATAATCCATCCATAGATAAGGTACATGTCTTAAAACAATCATTGGCTGATACCATTCATACTCTTAAATATGAGCATTTCGATTATATTATTGATTTGCATAAGAATTTACGCTCCTACAGGGTTAAAAATAAGTTGAAGGTTATCTCGTTTTCTTTTAACAAACTGAATAAAGAAAAGTGGCTAATGGTAAACTTTAAAAAGAATAAATTGCCCGATTTGCATATTGTTGACCGCTACTTAGAGACTTTATCTGTTTTTGATGTGCAAAATGATAATCAGGGGTTAGATTATTTTATTCCTCCGGAAGATGAAGTGGATTTGACAAGTATCTCCAAAGATTTGGAGACAGGATATGTAGGGGTGGTAGTGGGTGCTTATCATAATACAAAAAAGCTGCCTTTAGCAAAGATTATTTCTATTGGTCAGAAAATTGATAAACCCATAGTATTGCTTGGAGGACCGGCCGACCGAGAGGATGCTGAAAAAATTAAACAAGCAATAGGTCATACCGTTTATAATACTTGTGGAAAGTTCAATATCAATCAATCGGCTTCGCTTGTAAAACAGGCAAATGTAATTCTGACACCCGACACCGGGTTAATGCATATAGCCAGCGCTTTTAAGAAAAAAATTGTTTCGGTATGGGGTAATACGATTCCCGAATTTGGGATGTATCCTTATTTGCCTCATCCGCAATCAGAAATAATGGAAATTAAAGGCTTAAAGTGTCGACCCTGTACCAAAATAGGATTCAGTCGTTGCCCCAAAAAACATTTCAGGTGTATGCTTGATTTGGATAATGAATTAATTGTCCGTAAGATTAAGGAACTGTATTAGCCGTTTGTTACAAATGCCTGTTTAGTGTTTCAATAAGGGTTTCTTTCTTAAAAGGTTTGGCGATGTAATCATCGCAACCTTCTTTCAGGCTGTATTCTTTTTCGCCGGAAAACGCATAAGCTGTTTGAGCAATTACAGGTACATTTTTATTATATGCTTTAATCAGCTTGGTTACTTCGTACCCGTTAATTCCGGGAAGCTGGATATCCATTAATACCAGGTCGAAATGAGCTGTTTCTTTAAAAATTTCGATGGCTTCTTTTCCCGATTTAGCCCAAAAAACCTGGATGTTTGTTGATTTCAGATAATTATCTATCAATAAAAAATTGGACGGTGTATCTTCTACCACTAAAATGGCTTTATTTTTCCAGTCAACCTCTAATTTTTTCTCCGGTGTATGTAAAAGTTTGGTTTCTCCGCTATCCAGTATTTTGTAGGGTAAGGTAAAATAAAATTCGGAGCCTTTGTTTAATTCAGATTGAACGCCTACTTTACCGCCTAACATTTGAACCAGTTTTTTCGATATTGCTAATCCCAAACCGGTTCCTTTATAGGTTTTTTTCCGATTATCATCCAGCTTACTAAAACGGTTAAATATATATTCCCGGCTATCTTCCGGAATACCGATTCCTGTATCTTTAACAAAGAATTTTAGCAGTTTTCTTCCTCCGGAGGTAATTCGTTGATAACCGAATACAATTTCCCCATCGTCTGTAAACTTAATGGCATTAGTTATTAAGTTATTCATAATTTGCTTAAAACGGGACTTGTCCGTATAAATAGCAATCTTCCCGGGTGTATCTGCATCATCTTTTTGAAGTTTCAACTCCACTTTATTTTTATGCAGGTAGTTCAAATCTTTTTTATAATAATTGTAAATTTCCTGCAGGATTCCATTTACATAATACAATGATTTTTCAACGATAAGCTCATCGGCTTCGATTTTGGATATATCAATAATATCATTAATAATGTTCAGCAAATCATTGCTGCTTGAACGGGCTAAATCGGTAATTTCTTTTCGTTGATCTTCGGTTATATCTGTATCCGACAACAGGCTTAAAAAACCGTTTATAGCGTTCATGGGGGTGCGAATTTCATGCGACATATTGGCTAAAAAAGCTGATTTTAGTTTGTCCGAACGCTCGGCTCTTTCTTTGGCTGTTTTTAATCTTTCTTCGGCAATTTTTCGGTCTGTAATATTTCTGCTAAATGTGAAATTATACTCTGTCCCTTCAAACTCTCTGAAGTTGAAGGTTACTTCAACCGGTATTTCATGACCCATTTTTGTTTGGTAAAACAGCTGTATAATCATCGACTGTTTATGTTTTAACTGATTCCAGTAATCATTCCACACATCGGCGGTGAATTCAGCAACGATATCGAAAATATACATTTGTTCCAGTTCATCTTTTTTGTAAGACAAAATATTACAAGCCGACTGGTTAACATAAGTTATTTTGCCGTTTTTTTCCATCCAAATAATGGCATCAAAGGCTAAATCGATAGAAAAATGAGCAAGTCTTAGTGCTGAAGTTTTCTCTTGTACCCGGAAATCCAGTTCCCGGTTAATTTTTTGAATTTTTTTGCTTTTTCTTCTTATCGTAAGGTTTTGGCGGTATAAGAAAAATAAAAATATAATGAGTGCTATCAGAATGGTTGAAATAATGATTATTTGAAATCGTTGTTCTAAAATTTTACGTTCCTGGTCGATTAAATCGTTTTGTGCCCTTAATTTCTCATATCGGGTAATATACTCTGAAATGCGTTGGTTGGTTAAACTTTCGTACAATGAATCTTTACTTGCATTATATTTTTTAAAATACGTTAAGGCTTTATCATAATTTTTCTCTTTTTCCCAGGCTTCTGATAAAAGTTCATAATTGTCGATGAGGCGTTGTTTAAGTTTATTTTCCAGGGCAATTTCTTTTCCTTTGTTTAATACTTTTATGGCCTGTTGGTTGTCACCTGTCTTCAGGTACACTTCGCCTAAGTAATTGTATGCTTCAGATATCCCGTTAACATTATCCATCTCAAGCCATTTCGTAAGCATCTGGTGATAATAAATAATAGCTTTGTCAAAATCACCGGAGGAAGCATAAACGTGGCCGATATTGCCCAAAGTGTTGGCAATGCCCGGTTTGTTATTTAAAAAATATTTAATTTCTAATGATTTTTCTAAATATTCGATAGCCAGCGTATAGTTCCCTTTCAGTCTGAAAATCATACCAATGTTATTGAGGCATTGGGCAATCCCCTGATCATTGTTGATTTCCCGGTATATTAGCAATGCTTTTTGATATTGTTCTAAGGCAGAATTTTCATTATCTAAATAATAATAAATGATACCTAAATCTTTTGTTGCAGTAGCTATATTAAGCTTATCACCAAGCTCTTCATAACTAAATAAAGCTTCCTGAATCAGGCTAATGGCTTTGTTATAATTATTGAACCGCATATAGGTTAACCCTAAAGCATGTTTAACTTCTATCCATGTTTTTTTATCCAATAAATCCTGGTAGTTGTCTAAAAGATGCTGGAAAACAGCCTCTGCTTCATAAAAATCGCCATGTGCATAATTTAATTTCCCCTGCAAATAAAGCGCCTTGCCTTTCAGTTGCTTGTCATTCAGACTGTCTGCATAACTCCGGGCTAAATCAATGTACTCCTTTGACCTTGTATAATCAATGGTTATTAATTTATTTGCAGTATCAAGTAAAAAGTCAATTTGTATTTGCTCAGATTGATTTGAAATGCTGTCGGGAAAACTAAAGTTGTTGTCTAAATCAGGTTGGTTCCCCAATAAAAAACCGTTTAAAAACAGAAGAAAAAAGCATAAAGCACCAATTCTTTTTAATAGACCCATGGATGAGTTAAATTAATTTATTGTAAATTAAAGAATTATTTGTTAGCCAAGAAATAAAATTAAAAAAAATACCTAAAAAAGTTGCTTTATTAGATGGAAATATTCTATATTTGACCAACCGTTCAGTCAAAAAAACAATATGTTGACTGTGAAATTCTAAAATAAGGGAATCATGTCACCAAGGACTTTTAAACAAAATAAAAAGATACGTGAAGAAAAAAAGCTGTTAATCATGCAGGTAGCGCTGGAACTATTTTCTAATGAAGGATATCACACAACATCAATTAGCAAAATAGCTGCCAAAGCAGGGATTTCTAAAGGATTAATGTATAATTATTTTAAAAGTAAAGAAGAACTACTTAAAGCAGTAATATTTCATGGTTTCGATGACTTAATACAGTTTTTTGATCCTAATCAGGATGGAGTATTAACCAATGAAGAGCTCATTCATTTTATCCAAAAATCCTTACATTTAATTCAGGAACATATTTCGTATTGGAGGTTATACTTTTCTCTGATAATGCAAACACCTGTTCTTAATTTATTTAACAATGAACTTTGGGAGATGATGGAACCTTTTTATGGTATTCTCTTTTCCTATTTTAAAGAACAGGGATATGAAAATCCACTGGCAGAAGTTCGCTTCTTTCAATCTTTACTGGATGGTGTCGCTTTGAGTTATGTTACAGATCCTAAAAGTTACCCGATAGAAGCAGTAGAAAAGAAAATAATAGCTATATATTCAAAAAAATGTTAATGGTTATGAACAGAAAAAATTTAATTAGTTCCGTACTAATAACTTGTATGTTATTAATTGTACTTCCGGTATTAGCACAAAATGCAACCGAAATTGTAAAAAAAGCCGATGAAAAATGGAACGGCGAAAAATCCAGCTATAGCGAGATGACGATGAAAATTATACGCCCTGACTGGGAAAGAACCATTGAGTTTAAGAACTGGACCCTGGAGAGGGATTATGCATTAACTCTTATTACGGCACCTGCAAAAGAAAAGGGGCAAACCTTCTTAAAACGTAAAACGGAAATGTGGAATTGGATGCCAACGATTAACCGGATGATAAAACTCCCCCCGTCGATGATGGCTGACGGATGGATGGGCTCGGATTATACCAACGAAGATATATTAAAAGAATCATCGATGGTTGTGGATTATACGCATAAAATTATCGGTTCGGAAACCATCGACGGATGGGATTGCTGGGAAATTGAAATGATTCCCAAAGAGGATGCAGCTGTAGTTTGGGCTAAAATAATCCGATGGATTAGCAAAGAAGAATATCTGATGATGCAATCGGAGTATTACGATGAGTACGGGGATTTGGTAAAAACAGAATTTGCTTCGGATGTGAAAAGGATGGATGATCGCAAAATACCTGCCCGGATAGAAATTATTCCGGCCGATAAGGACGAACAGAAAACAGTAGTAATCATCAATAAGATGCGATTTAATATAGACATTAATGAATCTTTCTTTTCGCAACAAAATATGAAAAGAGTACGCTAATATTCATGAATAAATTTTAAGGATATGAATAAAATAAATATAGCATGGAGGAATCTTTGGCGAAATAGGCGAAGGACTTTAATCACCGTAGCTTCTATATTTTTTGGGGTGCTTATTTCTACCATCATGAGCTCATTGCAGGACGGCACTTATGGAAATATGATTGATATGATGGTAAAATTGTCATCAGGCTATTTGCAAATACAGCACCCTGATTACCAGGACAACAAATCCATCAACAACACTTTTGAACCGACCCGGGAGATGCTGGATAAAATACATGCGGTAGACAAAGTAACCAGTGTTGCACATCGACTTGAGTCGTTTGCTTTAATTTCCTCGGGCCCAAATACCCGGGGAGGGGCAGTTATCGGTTTTGAACCTGAAAAAGACCAATATACTTCCAACCTGCAAAACTGGATACACAAAGGCCGGTTTTTAGAAAAGCAGGATGATGGGGTGCTATTGTCCTATAATATTGCCAAACACCTTGGTATGGAAGTTAACGATACGCTTGTTTTAATCAGTCAGGGTTATCATGGAGTTACTGCAGCAGGATTATATCCTGTGAAAGGAATTTTGAAGTTTGCTACTCCTCAATTGAATAATATTGGTGTTTTTATGGATATTTCAACAGCACAGGAATTTTATTCTGCATATGATAAAGTTTCTTCGTTGATGATTATGGTAGATGGCTATGCAGATGTCCATAAGGCTGAAAAAGAATTAGAAGAGATTACCAACGAACAGTATACTGTTTTAAACTGGCAGGAGCTAAATCCTGAAATGGTGCAGTTTCTGGAAAGTGATAAAGCCGGAGCCGTAGTGATGAAAGCTATTTTATACATCGTTATCGGGTTTGGTATTTTTGGAACGATTATCATGATGGTGGCTGAGCGAAGACGGGAATTAGGGGTTATGATTGCTGTTGGAATGCAAAAATATAAATTATCGCTGATTCTGTTTTACGAAACCATACTTATTGGACTTATTGGTGTTATTACAGGTTTTTTAGCAAGCATACCCGTTATTTTATTGTTATTAAATAATCCGATTCCTTTACCTGATGAGCTTGCTCAGGCTTATCTGCAATATGGATTTGAACCCTATCTTTTTTTCGGTACAGCTCCATCGGTATTTATCAACCAGGTAGTAACTGTTTTTATTATTACCCTGGTAATATCATTGTATCCGATTTTTAAGGTTAAAAACCTGAAAGTAACCAAGGCTTTAAGAGCCTAAAAGTTAAATTTTTAAAATGATAAAATTATGATTTGGTCTGTATCATGGCGAAATGTATGGCGAAACAAAACCCGAAGCATGGTTATTATTACAGCCATTGCACTGGGGGTTTTTGCCGGCGTTTATACCATTGCATTTATGTTTGGATGGGTTAATCAACGGATAAATTCGGTAATCAATACCGAGATATCACATATTCAGATTCACCAGCCGGAATATTTGAAAACAAGTGATGTACACGATTATATTCCTGATATCTATAAGCTGCAATCGTCTATAGCACAAAAGGCAAAGGTTAAAGCAGCTTCTGCAAGGGTTTTGTCTACCTGTATGATTTCATCAGCAGAAACCGGCTCGGGGGTACAGTTGGTTGGTATTAATCCTGAAAAAGAACAACAAGTAACCAATTTGCACGAAAAATTGATTGAGGGGAGTTATTTTAACGAACAAAAGAAAAATCAGCTGGTTATTGGTAAAAAATTAGCCGATAAATTGAATGTGAAACTCCACTCAAAAGTAGTTGTTACTCTCACCGAGATGGACGGGACACTCACCGGGGGTTCTTTCAGGGTGACCGGAATTTATCAGACGGCCAATTCGGCCTACGAAGAAAGAAAAGCTTTTGTGAGGGCTTCGGATTTACAAAGGCTGATTAAAATGGATGAACATGCAGGGCATGAAATGGCTATAATGCTTAACGAAAATAATATAGAAGAGGAGGTTACCGCCGATTTGAAAGCCGAATATCCCCATTTGAAAGTTATGTCGTGGTTAGAAATAATGCCTGATATGAAAATGATGAACGAAAGCATGAATATGATGATGTATATTTTTGTGGTTATCATATTACTGGCGCTGGGTTTTGGTATCGTAAACACGATGTTAATGGTCATCCTGGAACGAATAAAAGAAATTGGAATGCTGATGGCTGTTGGCATGAACAAAAGCCGTGTTTTTTTAATGATTGTTCTGGAAACAGTTTATCTGTCATTAACCGGAGGACTTGTAGGTATTGTGTTGGCTATAGTGCTAACGGCTATTACAGCCCAAACAGGTCTGGACCTTTCAGTGTGGGCCGAAGGGTTAAATTCTTTGGGGTTTGATGCGGTAATTTATCCCGAAATAGGTTTTGATGCGGTCATTGGTGTTACCTTGCTTGTAATCTTAACAGGGATTATAGCAGCTATTTATCCTGCACGAAAAGCGATAAAGCTTAAACCGGCAGATGCCTTAAGAATTGAGATGTAAAATTCTGATAAACAACGATTTATAAGAACATTAAATACAAAGTCATGAAAATAGTAGATTTAAAAAACCTGGTAAAAATATACGATGAATCAGAAGTAAAAGTCAAAGCGGTAGATAACATTAACCTGTCCTTTGAAGAAGGTGATTTTGCAGCTATTGTCGGCCCTTCCGGTTCGGGAAAAACAACGTTACTTAACTTAATTGGCGGTTTGGATACCCCTACCGAAGGAGAGATTGTTGTTGATGGCACCGATATAGGAAACTTAAGTTCATCAGAACTAATTAATTTCCGGCTCCGGAATATCGGATTTGTTTTCCAGGCCTATAATTTGATACCCGTTTTAACAGCCAAAGAAAATGTGGAGTTTATTATGGAGCTCCAGGGCAAAAAACGAAAAGAGAGGAGTGAGCGTTCTATGGAACTCTTATCGGCGGTAGGTTTAAAAGAACGGGTAAACAGCCGGCCTTCCCGCTTGTCAGGAGGACAGCAGCAGCGCGTGGCTGTGGCAAGGGCACTGGCATCAAAACCTAAATTTGTACTGGCCGACGAACCAACCGCCAACCTCGATTCCAAATCAACAGAAACCTTGCTGGATATTATGGAACATCTGAATAAAGAGGAAAAAATCACCTTTATATTCTCTACGCACGACCAGCGGGTAGTTAAAAAAGCTCATAGAATAATCACGGTCGAAGACGGGCATGTGGTTTCGGATGAAAAAAGAAAATGATTCATGGTTTAAATTTTTAAAAAATCAGAATATGAACAGGAAACAGATGAAACTGATCATGTAAACAAGAACACAAATTTAGCCGGATAATTTATCTGTGATTATCTGTGCTTACAGGTTAATCTGTTTTATCTGCGTTCTATTAAAATACGGTTATTATGAGAAAGTTAATCA
>Ga0102943_1000589_pt1 | contig 24452 bp, 22 predicted proteins | sample SalPonC_black_MG_FD_78174 | JGI IMG/M metagenome (GOLD analysis project Ga0102943, IMG submission 78174) | Salt pond soil microbial communities from South San Francisco under conditions of wetland restoration - Salt Pond MetaG... | ecosystem: Environmental > Aquatic > Marine > Intertidal zone >...
GCTTAAAGTTGACCCTTGGAGAAGTATGCGAGGGTAAAATCGCCTCGAAGCGTGCAAAGGGGAGTTAAAACAGCTCCAAATACCCCTCAAGGAGCGGCTGCTGCAACAACATCAGCCGACTGTTTCAATTTTAGTCCAAGCAGTTTTCAGACCCAAAAATCAAATCCGACAGGCTGCTAGTGGTATGAATTCCACAGAAACTGAGTTGAAAAAAATAACAAATCCGTCAATTTCGTGACGTCTATGCAGGCGCACAACATTCTTCTCGGTGTCAATATTGATCACAGTGCCACAGTCCGGCAGGCGCGCTATCGTGGCTACCCTCGCAATTGTGGCCATATGGTGGAGCCGGATCCGGTTGCGATTGCAGTATTGGCCGAGCGTGCCGGTGCAGACGCCATCACGCTCCATTTGAGAGAAGATCGGCGTCACATCCAGGATCGAGATGTCTCGCGTATGCGCGAGACCATACAGACGTCGATGAACCTCGAAATGGCCGCGACTAAGGAGATGGAAACCATTGCATTGCAGGTAATGCCTGAGGTGGTGCTGCTCGTGCCTGAAAGTCGCGAAGAAGTGACGACTGAAGGTGGCCTGAATCTACTCGCCAACAAAGAGCGCATTCGGTCGACTATCGAAGCAGTTCAATCAGCCGGAATTCGGGTGAGTTTATTCATCGATCCAGATGCCGCGCAAATAGCCGCTGCCGCCGAACTCGGAGCCGAATACATAGAACTGCACACGGGTGCCTACGCCAATGCGTATTATACAAACCCTGAGAAAAGACGATTCGAATTGAACAAACTCCGGCAAAGTGCAGTTCAGGCGCACGAGGCAGGTTTACAGGTAAATGCCGGGCACGGCATCAACTACGTAAATATTAAAGAGGTGATCGGCATACCCTGGTTACACGAATTGAACATTGGGCACAGTATCATCAGCCGCGCTATTGCGACCGGGATAGAAGCAGCTGTGCGCGAAATGAAGGCACGAATGGCAGGTAGATGACCCCAGAAAATTACGCATCTGCTGACGAAGTGTGTAAGACATTCGAGCAGGTTATCGATATGTTCATGGCTGGGCTTAAGTTGTTCTCAATTCGTTCGAAATAAGAAAGATAACGGGGATTTTTCGTTACAATTCTGGTATGGGCTCCGTTTAGTGGGACGGCTATTTACGGGGCACAATGACGATCTACATTCTAGTTGAAACACGGGAAGGCTCACCACATGCGCGTGCCGCGTTTTCGTCAGAGAAAAATCGGCAGGATTATTTGGATGAAAATGACGACATTCAGCAGCCCAAGTTTGATTTTTGGGAAGTCAGTGCGGGGGGCGCTGCAGCAACCGACATAAAGTTCATATATGCGGCGCACAGTCGGGAAAATATGAGCGACCGCATCCAACTGGCAGGGTATTACACACACCAATACGATGCCGTCCTCAGCGCAGGTCGCAATGGGCATGTCGTCGCCTTGAATATTGACCAAATTGAATATGAGCCGGAAGAAATACGCGTTGAGCGGAAGCAGGATCCCAGCTTTAAAATCTTTAAGGAAAAGCAAGTAGAAGAGCCGTCCATTTTAATGGATGAAGAATTGATTCCCCTGCCGGTGGCGACCCATGAGCGTAAACCGTTTTTACTGTTAAGTCTATTGATCATGATTCTGGCAGGAGCCATATGGATGCTGTTTAGTCATGAGTCGGTCAGTGTGGGCGTTAACCAGGCGCAGGTCGATTGGTTGCCCCCAACGTGTTCGAATGTATCTTTTTTCCTTTCACCCACGCTTGAAGCCTATGAATTTCGATGCACATCCGCCAATTTCGAGGCGTGGGTCAAAAGAAATGGCCTGCACGTTCGCAAGATTGGAGAAAACCCGGTGCATATCCATACTTACCGTCGTTATGCTAACGTGGAAATGGACCCGGCAATCGCTCAATTGCCCGAGGATGAAAAATGGGAGCAGTGGGAAGCCATTTCGCGCGCGACCGTTAAAGCCGGGTATCAAATCATCGGCAGTAATCAAGCGACAGACTGGGAGATTCAAGGAGCTTATGACTGGAGATCGGGGATTGTCTATTTTTGGAGGAAGCGACAGTAACCGGTTGCGTCGTCGAATTTAGAAAACAGTTGAAAAATAATCGGGTTCTCGAAATAACCATCCCTGTTATTTCAATAGACGATGATTGCCCTGCAAAATATATCCATTCAGTACGGTGAAAAAGTTTTATTTAAGGACATCAATGTGACCATCGGTGCTCGAGACCGCATCGGTCTTACCGGGCCAAATGGTGCAGGGAAATCGACCTTACTCAAAGTGATCAATGGCACTGAAGCTGTGGATGCGGGCAATGTCGCAGCTGCCCACCACGCATCGATTGGCTATCTTCCACAGGATGGCATCGTGCTGACGGGTAAAACGTTGTTCGAGGAAGTTGAGTCTGCGTTTGAAGCAGTGCTGTCCCTGCAAAGTAAAATAGATGCGACTGCGAAAGAAATTGAGTCATTGGCCCCTGACGATGCAACGTATTTAGAAGCCCTGGATTTAATTGGTGGCTGGGAGCATCAGCTAGAGGAAGTCGAAGCGCACAAATTGCCCTCGAAGATTGAAAAAATCTTATTGGGTTTAGGCTTTGCGATGGAAGACATGGAACGCGATTGTGCCGAATTCAGTGGTGGCTGGCAAATGCGCATAGCACTGGCAAAACTCTTACTGCGTCAACCATCTTTATTACTACTGGATGAGCCGACCAATCATTTAGACTTGGATTCGCTGCGCTGGGTCGAAGCGTATTTAAATCAATATGAGGGCGCTATTCTGCTTGTTTCGCACGATCGTGCCTTCCTTGATGGATTGACCAATCGAACGTTTGCCCTCAGGCATGCGCGCCTTGAAGACTACCGCGGCAACTATTCGTACTTCGAAAAAGAACGCAAGATTCGTGAAGAAAATTTGCAGCAGGCGTTTAAAAATCAACAAAAGCAAATTGATCACACCGAACGATTTATCGAGCGCTTTCGTTCCAAGGCGACCAAGGCGACTCAAGTACAAAGTCGGATCAAGGCCCTGGACAAAATCGACCGGATTGAACTGGAGGAAGAGGAGGACACCATTCAGTTCACATTTCCTTCACCACCTCGTTCAGGGCAAGTCGTGATGGAACTTGCAGGTGTGTGCAAGCGCTATGGCGACCTGGATGTCTTGAGCAACATTGAATTTAGAATCGAGCGTGGCGAACGCATTGCCATCGTTGGAGTCAATGGAGCGGGTAAGTCGACAATGGTGAAAATACTGGCGGGGGTAGAACCTTTTCACGCCGGCGAGCGGCGCATCGGACACAATACAACGATAGCCTACTTTGCTCAACACCAGGCAGACACATTGGATCCAAAACAGGACGTCCTGACGACAGTCGAGGATGTGTTGCCTCCGAACAGCGGTCGCAATCCGAGATCCGTACTGGGCGCGTTTTTATTCAAAGGAGATGATGTTTTCAAGCAAGTCGGTGTTTTATCGGGGGGCGAAAAGAATCGATTAGCGTTGGCCAAAATGCTGCTGCAACCCTTCAACTGCTTGATTTTGGACGAACCGACCAACCATTTGGATATGCAGTCAAAAGACATACTCCAACATGCGCTGCAACAGTATCCAGGCTCTTTCGTTATTGTCTCGCACGACCGAGATTTTCTCGATCCGATAGTGACCAAAGTGGTGGAAGTGAGCAAATCCGGACTGCGCACCTTTGTGGGGAATGTGAGTGATTACATTGCAAAAATCGATGCCGAACGGGCTGTAGCCGATGCGTCTGCTGCAGCGGGCAAGGTTAACATGGATTCCGCGCACGACAGCCAAAAGCTCAGCTCCAAGGAACGCCGTAAGTTAGTTGCTGAGCGCAATAAAAAACTCGGACCTTTAAAAAAAGAAGCGGCAGCGCTTGAAGACCAAATTGCTGAGATGGAAGCAGAGCATGCAACTTTGGAAACAGCAATGGCAGATCCCGATTTTTTCAAACAGGGCACGACAACCAAGGCATCCGTGGATCGCTACGATGAGCTAAAAGCAAAGATTCAGGCGGCATACGAACGCTGGGAGATAGTTACTGAAAAAATTGCTGGATGTACGGATTAGAGCGCTAGGCCCCAATCGTAAAATTTTGCAGTTTCGTATTTCACCCGCTTTCATTTTGCCCCATACTCCCTTCCATGTCTATAGCTACAAAAACTGGAGATGATGGCACCACTTCGTTGAGTTATGGCCGCCGCGTAAAAAAAACTCACCCTCGGGTGGTGGCTTACGGGGCAGTTGACGAGCTGAATGCAGCATTAGGTATGGCGCGATCCTTGTGTGACAACCCCCATTACAAGTCGATGTTGGAACTGTTACAGGAAGATTTAATTCGGCTCGCCGGCGGGTTATCGGTTGACGACCAGGACCACAAACGTTTGGCAGAATCACCCACCATTGGTGTGCACGAAGAACAGTTGGCACGTCTAGAAAACTGGTTATACGAAATGGAAGAGGAGGGGGTAAAATTCGAAGGCTTTGTGTTGCCGGGCAGTGACCCGTTCTCTGCGGCATTGCATGTGGCACGAACGGTATGCAGGCGTGCTGAATTGGAAGTGCTGTTGTTGAAAGAGGCTGGATTCATGGTGACCGCCTGCGATCAAAAATACTTGAACCGACTCGCCGATTTTCTGTGGTTGCTGGCCGAACATGATTGAAGCCCTTCTATTTCATTCCCAAAGACACCAGGGTCGGCCAGTCGTCTTTGGTTTGCGGCAGCAGCTTATCGAATTGGAAGCGAACAAAGAAGGATTGGCGGACGTCACGACCTAAGTTTATGCACATAGGTAGGGCTTCTCCCAAAACCCCTGTTTTTCAAAGAAGCAAAAATTATGTCGATTTCCCGGTAAATTTCGGGGCTAAAAACCTTATTTTAAAGATAATTTGTTAAAAATGATAGTCCCCTCCCCGAGGGGGTAGGGCTACTAGAAATTCTTATACGAAGCTTATGTGGGCCAAAACGTCTAAAAGCACTGCTTTTTAAAGAAATTAAAATTTTGCAAATTATTGATTAAAAATATCTTAAATCCGTGGGACAGGCCCTAGGTACATTCCAGGTCTTGTAATCAGAAATGGGAAAGGCGGTTTCATGGTAGACCTGTCTTAAGGGAGCCCAGCTTTTCACGATCGCATCGAAAAAGGTATCTATCATTGCGGTGTTCGTATCGATGTTTCGCGAAAATGTGCGCACGCGACCTCCACCGTTATTTCGGGCTGCAGCTTGTACAAAGTGTCGGTCAAAGTAGACAGGGAGTTTAACAACCAGACAGTCCAAGCACTGTGTGAGATACATCAATCAGATGAAAGATAAACGATTTTGCACAGGCAATTGATCTATGAAAATCAATCAGCATGGTGACGTAAGAAAGACCGTATCTGGATTAAGATTGATGGGCTACTACTGTATTTGCTCACTGCAGCGGCTTATTGCAGGAGCTTGTGGATGACATCTGCAGCACTGTAGGCATTCCTGTCTGGACCGATAAATGTTTTTATTTCATCGAGTGAGTCTCCAGCCGTTACCAGCGGCGGTTCTTGATAGCCTTGGCGAGTTTGAGCAAGCCCAACGGCAGCGCACAGGCTATTGCATAAACATTGCCTGCCGGTTTTTTCTTCGACGCTCCCGCCTTTGCGCAGATAGCCCCGTTCGTCCTCAGCTGGGCAGCGGTAAGTGACCTTATCGTCAGCCTCAACATGGATTTCACGCAAATACCCCAGATCGCATCGCTGTATGCGCTGTTCACGGATGTCGGCATCTGCCAGGGTGCCCTCTAGCTGTGTTACTTTGAAAGGAAAACCGGTGGGCGATAGACGTGGATCTGTCCGTACTTTGATGCTGCCGTTGATTACTTTTTCGATGATCCGGCTTTTCAGATCTTGAGTCAGTCCCGATTCATTGCACATGGCGAAAGCAGTGCCGATTTGAACACCCTCAGCCCCCAGTGACTTGGCTTTTTGGATGTTTTCTTTACTGGCGAAACCACCTGCTAACCAAAACGGAATGTTGAGTTGTTTAATTTTCTCGAGGTCAGGGGCGTCGCGGTCTGTGTAGATGGGTTCGCCGGATGCGGTGACACTGCGTTTGTCTCTTGGCGGAGCGTTGTGGCCTCCAGCAGTTGGCGATTCGATAATAAAGCCGTCTACCTTACCATTTGCTTTCTTGGCGAATGTTAAAGCCAGAACGGTAGAGGATATGATCGGAAAAAATTGTGGCCTGTTTAATTTTGGATACTCCGTTGGAAAGTATTTTTTAGGATCGAACCCCTGCCACCAACTAGATTGTTTGCCAGTCGTTTCGATTTCTTGTCCAGTTTCCTTGCCGTGAACCAGATCATCGAGCACTCCTGGGATTTTAAGCGGAATGCCCGCGCCCATCAGCACATAGTCAATGCCTGCCAATATGGCACCGAAAAGGATGGGGATGTTGGGCAGCTTCACCTTGGTGAGCAAATTGATCCCAACAGGATTTCCATGTCCTTCTTTGGCCAGAAACGTTTCCACAAAACTAGAAGCGACCGCCAGGTCGATCAAGTGTTCAGGTGAATTTAAGGAAAACATCGGCGGTGATTTGAAGGGTGCATCCTTAGCCTTACCGTTGGGAATGAAATAGCGCTCAATGATGTTGTTGGCGATCCTGGGCAAGGGAAAGTTTTGTAAAGCACGGCGTATGGCTCCGTCTATATCCCCCAGTTGCAAACGACGAACAATAACATTATCGATGGCGGTGCCACTGATGACACCTAGTTGACCGAGGCTGGATACAGCGTTGGCGAGCTTCCAGTTGGAAACACCAATTCCCATACCTCCTTGAATGATTTGTGGATAATTGAGTTGAGTCATCTTTTTATTGGAAAATAAAATTTTAAAACGTTTTTAATTGAAATTTAACTTTTTTTGCAAGTGGAATCCTGTCTGAAGGTTTGCTGCTATTAAATCCACGATGGTGGCTGGGAACCGAGTTTAATTAAAATTATGGTTCCTGGGTATGTTCGGGAAATTGGGCAATATTCGAGGATAAGTAAACGCTTGCGAGTCGGAACATTCTCCTCTTCTTACCGCATTAAATGGACAATCCGAGTCAGTCTTGCAGGACTGACAAGACTTGATTTCGCCGTGCATAATAAAGGCGAGTGTTTTGTAGATCCAATTTGCATATATGGCGCGTTCTTCTGTAGAGAATTCATCTGTAGTGTCCCAATCAGATCCTAACACGCTCACAAATGCTTTTTGGCCGGCTATCATGATTTCCAGGCATGCAAGGGATTCGGGGAATTCGGTATTACAGGAAAACGTAACATCAATGTAGTCCCGTAATTTGGGTAAATGGACGGGTGTGTTGGGCTTATTTTGAATTAAGCGAATTACTTCATCAAAAATTTGTTCGATATAAATAATGGGTAATTCACCGCGTTCAATTTCACAGGCCTCAGGAGGAACGAGGTCGACCTCCGTGATCCAAGTCTCAATAATTTGATACTTGTAATCTTGTAAATAGCTAATGATACGGCTAACCATGCATCTATTATCGCATAATAGAAGACACTCGGCTTAGCATGAATGGTCCGATTATTCGCATAAATTCTCGAATCAAAGTAATGTCATCCTGTTTTCCTTGGAAAAGATCTACAAATGCAACTCGTAGTGGCGCTGTTTCAGCAGGATTTGGGCGTCGGTTCTTTTCACCAGGCGATAGGAGTCGGGGTGCAGTTTGGCGTGTGTTCCCAAATGGACTGTTTGGATACCCAATTCCTTCAAGTTGCGTGCTAGTCGATATTTGAGTGCAACATTTACCCAGCTGTTGCGGTAGTCTTGCTCAACAGCAGTCGCATCAATCGTAGCATGGTTGTCATTAACAGTTGCAAGAATGAGTCCCAAAATGCGGCCTTTGTCTACAACAACCGGTGAAACAGCTTGCGAAAAACTATCCAAGTTACTCTGCAAACGCTCTTCAATCAAGTTGGGTAATTGACCAAGATTCCTCGCAATACAGTCGTTGAGTTCACTTTTGAAAGCAATATTTTCAACACTGTAGAGGTTGTTTTCAGCCGAGAATTTTTTGCGCGCCAGGAGTTTGTCGTAAATAGGACGAACCACCTCTAACACTTTTTCTGTTTTGAGTTCGTAGGTGGTGTATTGCAGGGTTCGTTCGAAACCTTTCGATTGCAAAAATTTTTCACTGCTGCTGCCCCCCAGAATCGGCCGCATATGCGTCACCAAATGTGCACCCGCATTTTTGGCAACTTCAATTGATTTTTCCAGAAGCGAGGACCCGACCCCTTGGCGCCGCAACTGTTGATTCACATGAATTAAAGTCATGGCTTTTTTTCGGCCTTGGTTGTCCATAATAAATTTTAAAGCCAACCAACCCGCCATCGTACCCTGCATATCCGAGCGATCGGCGATGAAAATTTCTGCAGGATGTTGGGTGTCGAGTAATTGCGGAAACCGCCGTCTGATGATTTTTAATTCCTGAGGCAGCGGACCGCGAATGTGCAGCATGGTGTGTATGGGCATACGTGATGTTATCCGAGTATATACCTGTCTAAAGGCTTGTTGGGTTTAGAGCTAGTTGGAGAGTGGCATCGAAAGACAGAATTAAGTTGCGAAAGACTGCCGTCCTTTGCCAAATGTATCAAGATCACTCCTAACAAAACGAGCATTCAATTTCGCCATATGTCAATATTTAATAGATATAATGATTATTTTAATTTTTAATCATGTGCAAAGCGATTTCTACAACCTTTTGAGGGTGAATCTGTTCGATAGGTGAGCCGCCGGTTGGCGAACAACTATCTGGTTGCAGGATCGTGTGGGGAGCGGTAAAAATAGGTCCTGTGCGGATGGGATTGGTCGGACCGTAAAGAGCAATAAGCGGCACTCCAAGTGCGTTTGCAATGTGCATGCCACCACTGTCGTTACCAATCGCCAGTCGACAGCTCGGAAGGAAATCCGCGACCTCAACCAGTGACGTTTGGCCGGCTTTGTCGAAAACGGTTGCATGCGGACAGCCGGCGATAATGCCCGTGGTAATGGCACGATCTTTGGCCGTGCCCAATAAGTGGAACTCACATTGAGTTTGCGCGGACAATCGGCGAATTAAATGCTGCCAATGCTGGATGGGCCAGCGCTTCTCCGGTGAATTCTCACTTCCGCAAAAAAGTGCAATGCGGCTGGGGCCATCGATCGCAGCAGAGGGTAGGGGCGTTTGGATGGAAAAGGGGGTCAGATCAATGCTGACTTGTAGTCCGAAATAGCGAAAATACTGCTCCCACACTTTGGTTTGATGAAGTTTTGTTTCATCGAGATCCTTTGGCAGTTGCCAAGTATGTGTGAGCCATTTGCGGGGCTTATGGGGACGCTGCATGCCAAACCGTTGAGGGGCTCCCACGCATTTTGCCTCGAGATCGCCGCGTAAAGAGTTGGTCAACAAGATGTGCACGTCCGGATATTCCTTCCGCAGGGCTTTGAACGCCGTGAAGTATCGCAAGCTCTTCTTTTGCGGAAGGGCGATCATGGCTTCAGCTATGCCAAATTTTTCCAACAGCGGGATAAAGTGGGGCTGCACCAGGAGGGTAATGGCGGCATCCGGACGGCTACAGCGCAAAGCCCTGATCAAGGGCAGTGCCATCACAATGTCCCCGAGCCAATTGGGCATGCGTAGCCAAAATCGTGTAGTGCGCGGCAGTGCGTCCCACTGATTGAATGCAAGGGTCTGCTCAATCCCCATCCGTTTTGCGCGCAGGCAAAACCGCTGTCGATAGCGATCTTGAGTACGCCATCTATCGTGCAACCACAACCAGTCGGCACAGAGCGACGTATCCGTTTTCAATTTATTGTAGAGCCAGTTATTTATAGTAAAAACCGTTGTCAGAGAGTCAGCTGGCGTCTCCAGCGGCTCGATATGAAGGGTGGCCTGCAGGAACCCATCTCGTTGAGGATAAAAAGCACCGACCATCGGTTGGAATTTTTCGACCAGCATGCCGGGAAGTTCAGTGCAGGAAGCAATGCGACGCATGCAGGTCGTGAGCACGCCTTGTTCTCCGGAATTTTGATCGAATAAAATACCCACCACGCCGCCTTCGCGCAATATGCTTAAAGCGGATATGAAGCCATTGCGCCTGGATAGCAGTTGAATTCCAAAGCGCTCACGACTCTGTTTTACCCAGTTTTCCAAAGTACGATTTTTTAACGGGCGATAGATAATGCCGGTGTGAGGAACGTCCGCATCCAACAGCAAAGGGGTGACCGTCAGCGCTTCCATAAGTGAAAAATGCGGAATTAAAAGAAGAACCGGGCGTTGGGTCGACCGCATCTGCTCGAGAGTTGCCTGCACTGTGGGAGCCACTTTAAACCAGGATTGCAAGGTGCTATCGGCTAAAAAGGGCGAGATCAGGTTGAGCATACCCATTTCAATCGTGCGCTCACAACTTTTTTTGGCAATCCGTTCAATCCAGGCATGATCCTTTTCGGGAAAGGCGTGATGCAGATTTGCGAGGAGCAGTCGTCTGCGCTTATACAGAAAAGTGTAGATGCCCCAGCCCAGTAATTGACAAATCTTCTGTAACCACGGGCGGGGACACTTGGCAAGGTTACGTCCCAGTAAAATGATGAGCGATTTTAACACGCGGTGATTTTTGGAGTCTGTTGTAATTTTTCAAGGATTTATAAATAGCCGGCGATGGTGGGGTTACGGGTTGGAAATTACTGTTTACGAATGATGTGTGTGTGTCTTTACTCCTTAGCGCTTTAGGCAATCGAAATTAACGAGCGTCTATGTTGAGGAGTCTTGTATGCAAAAAATATTGGTGATCAAACCTTCGTCGTTGGGCGACATTGTCCATGGGTTACAAGTGATGGCTGCCCTCAAGTCGCAACGGGCAGATGTACACATTTCCTGGGTGACACGTGATATGTTTGCACCTTTCGTCAGTGCCTGTGACCTGGTAGATCAGATATATGTTTTCCGCCGAGGAGCAGGGCTCAAAGCTTTTGTTGCATTGCTGCGTGAGTTGCGCACGCAGCATTTTGACTGGGTATTGGACATGCAGGGCTTGGCACGTAGCGGCCTTATGACATACCTGTCTCACGCCCGTGAAAAAGTGGGCCGCGCAGATGCTCGCGAATGCTCAAGTTTAGCTTATCGCAAGACGATTGCGCTGCCAGCAACCGGCAGGAACAGTCACGCTGTGGAGATCTTGCTGCAATTTTTACCGGTGTTGGGTCTTGCACCAAACGCATGTGGTCGCCTGACGTTTTCACTGGACAGGGACAAGAGGACTGTGGATATCGGGCAGAATGCAATATTGGTGTTTCCCAGCAGTCGTCGCATTGAAAAAGATTGGCCCGGTTACGCCGGGCTCACCGAGCGTATGTTCGAGCGTTTGCCACAATCGACTGTTTGCTGGGTCGGACAGCAAAGGTGCGAGCATCCAGGCGCCTGGGATGCCCTGAATTTTCGTAATTTCACCGGCACGACGGGGCTCTTAGAATTGGTCCATATGGTCGCGCATGCGCAACTCATCGTCAGCAATGACAGCGGTCCGATGCATTTGGCTGCGGCCATGGGCACGCCACTGGTGGCTGTATTCGGTCCCACCGATCCCAGACGCTTTGGACCGTATCCCTTGTCGAATCCACAGCACCGTGTTGTGCAGGCACCCTTGGGCGATTTCTCGCGGCTCAGCGTCGACGAAGTCTTGCAAGCCATAGAGAATTCGGTCTAACTCTCTCATTTTTACGGATTTTCCAATGATCGATATAAAATTACTTCGCGATGATTTTGCCACACTGCGGGACGCGGTAGCTAAGAAAAAATTCACGGTAGAGTGGGATACCTTGCTGGAATTAGACGCTTTGCGTCGGCAACGGATTGCTCAAGCTGAAGCGAAAAAGGCTGAGCAGAACGACATGAATAAAACGGTCGCTCAGATCGCCGATAAAAAATCACCTGAGTTTCAACAGGCGATTCAAGCCATGAAAGCAGTTGCGCAAGAACAAAAAGAACTCGATGCAGCCGCTAAAGCAACCGACGCTCAGTTCCATGAAGCGATCTTGAGCATTCCGAATATGCCGCATGCCAGCGTGCCTGTAGGCAGCAGTGAGGAAGACAATGTTATCGCTGCCAGCTGGGGCGATACCGAAGCAGTTTCGCCGTTTGCCCAACCGCATTTTGAGATTCCCTGGTTTTCCAAAGCGATTGATTTTGAACGCGGCGTGAAAGCAACGGGGGCAGGATTTCCATTCTATCTGGGAGATACTGCTCGTCTCGTGCGGGCACTGATCAATTTCTTTTTAGAGGAAGCAGCTGAGCAGGGGTACCAAGAAGTGCTGCCACCCATTCTGGTGAATCCTGCAAGTGCCACGGCGACTGGCCAATTACCCGATAAAGAGGGCCAAATGTACCACGCCGCCAACGACGACCTGTATTTGATCCCGACTGCAGAGGTGCCGGTGACGAACTTTTTCCGCGATGAAATTTTCGAGCAATGCAACCTGCCGGTTTACCGCTGCGCCTATACTCCCTGTTTTCGGCGGGAAGCCGGCAGTTGGGGGGCGCACGTACGGGGTCTGAATCGGTTGCACCAATTCGACAAAGTTGAGCTGGTAAAATGGGTCCATCCGGACGAGAGCTTCGCCGAACTGGAAAAACTGCGCCTGGATGCCGAGCGTTTGGTGCAAAAATTAGAGTTGCCGTATCGCGTATTGTTAATGTGCAGCGGCGACATTGGCTTTCCGCACGCGAAGCAGTATGATATTGAGGTGTGGGCCGGTGGCCAGAAACGCTGGTTAGAAGTGTCCAGTTGTAGTAATTTTACCGATTTTCAAGCCCGTCGTGCCGGCATACGTTTTCGCCCGGAGGGTGGCGGCAAACCGCAGATGGTGCATACCCTGAATGGCTCTGGACTCGCCGTGCCGCGCGTGCTGGCGGCATTGCTGGAAAATCATTTACAAGAAGATGGCAGCGTTAAAATTCCACAAGCATTGCACAAGTGGATGGGGCAAGAATATCTCCGGCATGCCTGATTTGGTCGCTGCGCAAGCAGGGGTACCACCTGCTACTTGAGTCCCAACAAATACTGGTCGAGAGACAGGATGTTTAAGTGCGCAAATTCGAATCTACACCCGTTATTATGCAACGGGCAGTTTGACACACAGCAGCAATCATCGCAACTATTGGATTCAAATCTATCGAAGCATCAGGTAACAGGCAGATGAGCGGGTGATGGACTGGCAACAAAAAGCACTACAGCTCGCTGCAGTTTTGCGAGTACAGAGTCTACATCCAGCGGTTGTGGAGCGTCTAAGGATAGACCGCACCGAGCACTGGGGGCTGGCTTGTTCAGGAGGCGCGGACTCCGTGTGTATGGCTTTGGTGATATGGGCTTTATTTCCATCTGCCCGCAAGCGGATGCGCATCCTGCATTTTAACCATGCAACGCGCGGAGCTGCATCTGCAGCAGATGAACAGTGGGTGAGGGATCTGGCGCAGGCACTTGATTTAGGCTGTGAAGTGGGGCAGCGCCACCCAACGCTGAATAGCGACGTCAATGAGCATGCATTGCGCCAAGATCGGCTCGCATTCTTCCGGGAAACCGGCTGCGCCTATATTTTGACCGGCCACCATTTGAACGATGTGGCTGAAACACTGTGCATGCGTTTGCTTCGAGGGAGTGGAGTGGACGGTTTGAGTGCACCACGTCCGGTCAGTGCGTCTGGATATGGCTTTGTCGGCTTGCGTCCCCTGTTAAACCTTAAACGTGTCACCATTGAACAAGCATTGCAGCAATGCGGTGTGCTCTGGCGTGAAGATGCGTCCAACAGCTCGCCAATATTTCTGCGCAATCGCGTGCGTGCTGCATGGATTCCACTCATGCAGTCGCTGAATGAGCGCGATTTTTTACAAGCTGCTGGCAGAACGCGCAGACTGTTGGAAGAGGATGCCGTCGCTCTGGATGCTGCAGCTGATTGTCTCTTTCGAAATGCCTACAAACACGGCCATCTGGACGCCAAGCCGTTAGAGGGAAGCGCAAAGGCATTGTGGAGGAGAGTGCTGCACATTTGGTTGAACACAGTCATCCCTGACATGTCGATGAGTGCGGCAGCCTTTGAACAATTGTTGGAAAGGTGGATGGCAAGTGAGGCTACGCAGCAGAGTGCAGGACGTTCACAGGTGTTTCGGGTGGAAGGCAGTCGATTGACATTGGTTGCTGTGCCAGATCGCCCTGTTGCCTGGGAGGCATTTTGGGCTGAGCCAGGTAACAGCTATCCATTGCCCAATGCTAAAAGTATCACTATCCAACGATTAACCCTCGACCTCGAGCTCAAAAAACATATTCTATCTGGCAAAATTAATAATGAAACCGCAGTCTTTATCGCGCTTAAAACGGGTCAATTTGCTGACAGAGTGCTGATCCGCCCCTGGTCACCTGGAGATAGCTATCGCCCACTCGGATCGCCAGGAAGGCGTAAACTTCAGGATGTTTTTGTCGACAAAAGAATTATTGAACCGGAACGAAAATTACGGCCCATTGTCTGTCTGGGACAGAACGACGCTATCGTCTGGTGCCCCGGGATTCCGCCTGCTGAATCACATAAAGTCACAACGACGACGAAGTGGGCTCTAAGATTGACTTACCAGAGCACTTCGTAAACATGGGATTTTACAACGAAAAGTATAATTAATGAGTAACCAAGATTCACCGCAACCACCTCCACCCAAAAATAGTCCTCCTGACCGCTTTCAACCTAAAGTGTTTGTCATTTGGGCTGCCGTTTTTGGACTCATCACTTTGTTCTGGATGATGACCTCCAATCACCAGGGTGCAGCCAACACCATCCCCGTTTCTGCGGTTGTGAAAGCAGCTGAAGATGGCAGATTAGAGAAAATCAAGATCAAATCAGAACCCAGCGGCGGTAATGAGTGGTATACCATTTCCGGAGAAATGGTCAACCCGGACTTTGCCGATGGCTCGGACTCTGCGAATTTTCAAGGAGACACGGTTGCTGCATCTAAACCGACCCTGACGTTTCAAGCAAAGGGGCGTCTGACGGAAGAGCGTTACAACATGTTGACGGATCCTGGCAATGGTTACGAGATTATCGAAGAACCGGCCAGCACGCTGCTGATGGAACTCGTTTTGGGACTATTACCGTTTCTGGTGATTATCGGATTACTTTACTTTTTGTTTGTGCGTCAGTTGCGCATGGCGGGCAAGGGGGCCATGAGCTTTGGTAAAAGCCGCGCGAAAATGTTAACGCGCGACAAAGAGCGAGCACTGTTTAAAGACGTTGCCGGGTGTGACGAAGCAAAGGAAGAAGTGTCGGAGGTAGTCGAATTTTTACGCGACCCGAAGAAATTCCAGCGCATCGGTGGACGCGTGCCCAAGGGCGTGTTGATGGTGGGCCCGCCTGGAACGGGTAAGACGCTGTTGGCGAAAGCGGTTGCCGGTGAGGCAGACGTGCCTTTTTTCAGTATCAGTGGTTCTGACTTTGTGGAAATGTTTGTCGGTGTCGGTGCTGCTCGGGTGCGAGATATGTTTGAACAAGGGCGTAAAAATGCGCCGTGTATTATATTTATCGACGAAATCGATGCGGTCGGTCGTCAGCGCGGAGCTGGCCTCGGCGGCGGCAACGATGAGCGCGAGCAGACCCTTAATTCATTGTTGGTGGAGATGGATGGATTCGATGGCCACGAGGGTGTCATCATCATCGCAGCGACCAATCGCCCGGATGTGCTAGATGGTGCATTGATGCGGCCCGGCCGTTTTGACCGGCAAATTTCGATCGATTTACCAGACTTAAATGGTCGTGAGGAGATTCTGAAAGTACACGCCAAGAAGATTAAGTTGTCTAAAGGTATTGACCTACGGCGCGTTGCGCAAAGTGCAACCGGATTTTCAGGTGCGGATTTAGCTAACTTGTTGAATGAGGCGGCACTGATTGCGGCCCGTCACAACAAAAAGGAGGTGCAATCGGTTGATATCGAAGAAGCGCACGATAAAATCCGCTTTGGCCGGGAACGGCGCAAGCTCATGGATGACGAGGATAAATTGCAGACAGCTTATCACGAAGCGGGCCACGCTTTGATTCAGGCCCTCATTGGTGACAAGCACATGCCTTTACACAAAGTGACGATCTTGCCACGAGGGCGGGCACTCGGCATGGCGATGACGTATCCGACTAAAGATTTGCTCGGCTATACGAAGAAACAACTCCTCAATCAGATTTGTATGGCCATGGGCGGTCGTTTGGGTGAAGAAATCACTACAGGTGATTTTAGCAGTGGTGCCGAAATGGACATTAAACAGGCAACCAAGATCGCCCGTCACATGGTGTGTGACTGGGGGATGAGCGATTTGGGCCCCGTTGCATTTGGTGAGAATCAGGATCACATTTTTTTGGGCAAAGAAATTTCACGGAATCAGAATTACAGCGAGGACACGGCGAAGCAAATTGATGTGGAAATTTCCAGAATTATTGAAGCACAATATAAAGCTGCCGAGAAATTGGTTAAAGATCACCGTGCAGCATTGGAAACCATTGCCGAATCTTTGCTCAAATACGAAACACTCGAAGGCAAACACGTCAACGAGATCATTGAGTTTGGCGAAATCCGTTCTGAAGTGGTGCGCAATGCGCCTAAACCTGAGTTGAAGGAAGACAACGGCGGGCAGTCGAATCGGAAGAAAGAGGTCAAGGATGATGATGGTGAAGAAATGGGACCGGAAGCGGAGCCAGCGGGCGTTCCAGCTTAATTCACCTCCTTCCTGCTGAGATGGATATTCAGTCTCTTTTTGTTCGACGGCGCAATGTGTTGTGTACCCGCGGGTGCTTTACGGATCTGTATACCGATTATTTTTTGCATTTGGGCCAGCATGGGTTGGCCATCAGTTCCGAGCAGGCCGAAATATTCAAATCCGCCCTGGCGGCATTTACCTTACACTGTGCAGCGCGTCCGCGGATGGAGCACGTGTCCTGGACGATTAATTTTCAGCGACCGCTGTTGAATATTTTTCTGGTTGCCGATACGGGAGAAAGTACAGTCGCCGGGCGGGCTTTCACCGAAAATGTAAAGATTGCTGAAAAAAATTCCTTTTATCAGGAAGTCGTCCGCAGTAACCAGCCCCTTACGCAAAGTTTCGTTGATTTCTCGGGCCGCGATCCGCTATTGGCAGCCGAGCGGTTTTATGAACAGAGTGAGCAACGACCGGCTCGTTTCTTCCAAATGAACAATGAAGAATTCGCTATTGTGTCCGCTCATCCGGATTTTGATAAGGAATGGTTCAAGCAGCTGACACTCGAAGATGTGAGTGCATTTGCAGCCAATGAAGAACTCAATCTACTCGAGACCCGCAAATATCGATGGCATTGTGGTTGCAGCCTGGAACGTATTTACGAAGTCCTGGCCAACATGTGCAAAGCCGATCCTGAGGGACTGTTTCAAGGAAGTGACTCAGTGATTGCCAATTGCCCGCGATGTGCAGCCAAATATCCTATCGAGCGGGCGCTCATCGACCGATTTTTGACTGAACGAGAAAAACTTCAGTAGCGGTAATTAGGCGTAAACAGCCAGATTTTGTCCTTTAGTCGGTTCTACTTGTGGGGCTTCCTGCGTGACTGAGTCAATGATGGTTTGAGTCGCTTTAGCCTGTTGATCCGTCACTTTTTTCTGTGTCTCAATTTGAACTTCAGCTTTGGATGTGGGGGCTTGACCAATTGATGTAACGTCCATGCTCATTGTTTTTGAAGGGGTTAGGGGATTATTATTTTCGCTGTAATGATGAATGCTTTAAAAAAGAGTTGCTCGTGCGAAAGCGTTTAAACCACTGTTCACACGATCTACGTTCAACTCTTTTCCAGGGTTTATAAGTCGTCGATTTTACCGCGAACTTTAAGTCTATTTTGCTGATACGAGTGAATGGGGTTCGACTTTCCTTGCGCATCACTGCCGCTTAGGTATTTTGAGGTGGAAAGGATTTTAGCAATTTCAATTCCGGGTAAAGACAAACCGGGGCTCGTCGAGTCGGTAGCCTCTGTGGTGAGCGAAAGCGGTGGCAATTGGCTGGAATCTCACATGTGCCATCTCAGCGGACAGTTTTCGCCGGTATCTTGCAAGTCCGCTGCAGAGAATGTGGATGCCATTATCAGCGGACTAAAAGATTTTGAGCAGCAGGGTTTAAGGGTATTGGTGCACTCTGAGCCGGGAGAGCCTTTGTTTTGCGCCCAAGCAATCTTGAGCATTCCTTAAGGGTGGGGACCTGGAACCATTTAAATCGAGTTAGCACAGATTGCTAACGACCTGACGGTCGAGATTGCGCTCGAGGACTGATTTTTTTAGGCTTAAATACGATAGTCGCCATTACTGCTGGACTCTGAGTGGTGCGAGTTTTTGCTTAAAAAGTCTATCAATGCCTGCAATTGTTGCTTTTTGACAGGCGACATCGTCGATTCGTGCAAGCGTTCTTTTGACTCTTTGAAAAACCGCACGGTCATCGCTTGAAGATTCTTTTTAACGGTGGTCTTGCGCAAAAGGCGATTGATTTGGTGCAAAGGATCGGCGGTTCCCCCGGGGCGTAGACAATTTTCCAAAATTAGCTTATCCTTGCCATTGAGCGCATCGTAAAAACATTTCAACAAATAGGTTTTTACGCCACTTCTCAGGTCGTAAGCGAGGGTCGGTTTGGCCTGGTCGATTTGCTCCAGTTCGTGTAAATCATTTTCAATTTGAAAGGCTAATCCGAGCGGTTGCGTGAAGTATCTAATTTCTGACAGGATGGACTGCTGCGCGCCTGCCATGATGGCACCGATGACGACCGGGCCTTCAATCGTGTAGCGAGTTGTTTTTAAATAATAGGTGTCGAGGATTTCACGTTCAGACACCTCCGCCAACGTTTGTTCCAGGTTAGCGATCTCAATCGCCTGGCCAACTCCCGTATCCTGGGCGATCCGTAGAAAATACCGCAATGCTCTGGTCGCAAAGTAACTGGGCAGCTTCGGGCTCACAAAACATTCCATCGCGTAACCAAATAAAATGTCACCGAAAATGATCGCTAAATTCTCACAGTTCTGGGAATCCTGGATACTTTTCTCTTGGTGTAAACGCACGTGCAGCGTCGGTTCGCCACGGCGTGAATGCGACTCATCGATGATGTCGTCGTGAATCAGCGCGAAGGTATGAAACAGCTCCAGAGCACACGCCACATCGAGAATGCCCTCTGTAATATAGCCCTCATCTTCAGCAAATAAATCATAACTACTCAAAAACAATTGTGGTCTTACCCGTTTGCCCTTGTTGGCAACGTAGGAGCGCAGAGAGCCCCAGGCATTGTGCAGAGAGGGGTAGGCACTGAAACGCTGCTCCAGGATTTTCAACACGGAATTGAAGTGAGTATCAAATTTTTCCGAATATCTGTTCCATAGCGGCTGAAATGAGTAGGGGCTTTTCGCCTTGCAATCTTTGAGAGACATGGTGCGTTTTATAACGTGCATAGATTAAAATGGAAGGCTAAACTCTTTTTACAAGATCGACGGGCACAATTTATTCATTACACACTATGCATCCTTTGCGACTCGCTGCGCTTAAAATTGCAAATTTTAATGGTCTAGTTGCAAATATTTAGGGCTTTTACCCAATAGTCATTATTGTGTCACAACAACTCTTCTACACGACTAAGCCATGTCGCAAACATCTGATAACTATAAGAATATTTACTTGATCGGCTTTATGGGAACCGGAAAATCTGCTGTTTCTCGTGGTCTAGCAAACCGGCTGGGCTACACCCGCATAGATGTGGATGAGGGGATTGTGGCGCAGGAAGGGAAATCGGTCTCTGCTATTTTTGCGGAGAAAGGGGAGGCGCATTTTCGTGCGCTGGAACGGACATTCATTGACCATGGACACCCTGAGCAGGGCGTTGTGGTCTCCTGTGGGGGCGGATTACCGGTGCAACCTGGAATGTTTGAACAACTCGAAGCACGTGGAGACGTAGTCGCATTGTTGGCAGAACCGGAAACGATTTTTGCCCGCATTCGTGCAGATACAACACGGCCTTTACTCACCGACAAAAATTCACTGCAAACCATCCGTACACTCCTCAACGAGCGCAGGGATGTTTACCAAAGCGCAAAGTTCCAGGTGTGGACCGATGGCCTCAGCGTGGAGGCGGTAGTGGACGCTGTGTGTGAACGGTTGGGACGGCTGTAAGTTATTCAATATTTCCCCTTCGTGCAAAGGATGCACTCATAAACACGCCAATACATGCAGCAAGCTGCGATGGATATCACTCAATTCAACTTTGGAAAAAAATATGCAGACTGCCAAATTTTACTCATATTTAAAGTTAAGTAATAGTTTAAATATACTTTAATTTATGATAAAAAATTAATTAATTATACAAGTGACCCCTTTCTTATACTTAATTTTACTTGTCTTGAATTGCACGGTTTATGGTTTATCCCCTTACGCTCCCTCAGCTGTTGGGACAAGTGCGAGCGGTGCCAATAAGAATGATAGAGGCGTATATACCTGCGATCCTGCAGGTAATCGTCTAGGAAATAGTGCACCAGATTACGAACAGGCCGTCAGTGTAGGATTCGTAACTAAACCCACCAGTATACAGCAAGGAAGTGAGCAGCCAGCAATAATCCGTTACGGGATTGCAGAGAGTCGGTATTTGCGTGTGCATGCGGATGGGCGCAAAACATTGTATCTAAAGGGGTACGGAGTATCGCCTATGGTCTCCAGATGAACCGAGTGTCCGCCAATCGGTTATTCAGGTGCAAACCAAAAGTTATAGCCCTGATATTCAAGTCGAATTAACACCAGGTGACGACCCAGAGTATACTTATTTGCTGAAAGATCATCTCGGTAGTACGGTTCTGGCCATTGACAGTTCACGCAACGCACCGAAACCAGCTCGTTTTGATCCTTGGGGTATGCAGGTAAATGCTGCGGGAATAGAAGTCAGCCTAGACAATGTCAAAGAGGTCGAACAGACTCGTGGGTTCACGGGTCACGAAACGATTGCATCTGCTGGGATTAGTCCATATGAACAGTCGCGTTTATGACCCGTTAGTTGGGCTCACAGGCCGGATAGATTTATTCAAGATCGTTCCAATTGTAAATTTGAATCGCTACGCTTACGTAGATAATACCCCGCTTAATTACCTCGATTTTACGGTATGGTATAAAGGATATCTCGGCATGATTATTATTGAAGAGGGCGACAGTATTCCGATGAATAAGCATATAACCACGGTTATGGGGGTTAAAAGTACCGCTACACATCCTCGTTTTAAAACCGGCTGAAAATGCCATTCACGCGCCAAATAAACTGATTATGGGCTTTTCCGCGCCTAAGTATGTCGACGAATTTGGCAGGTCAAGTCATCCTGTATGTGGCATTTAGCATTAAGGGCATATGGAACGGGGTGGGAAAATGATATAAAAAAGGTGATGGAATGATTTATTCATTTCCTAGACATAAACCATTCTGCTGCGACTCTGGTGATGGCCCGGGATAAATATACTCTGTGTTTCCATGCATAGTTTTGTTCACATAAAAACCCAGGAAATCATCCTCATCGCCACCTTAATTCCGGCATCTCACCAGATACCGTGCTCCCCTTTTTTCAAGCTCTGAGCGAAGGCAACCAACAATTTGACGGTATTTTCTACATCTTGCAGATCGACCATCTCACTCGGTGTGTGCATATAGCGGAGAGGAATTGAAATAATGGACGCAGCAACGCCGTTATGCGCCATTTGTATCGCTCGAGCATCCGTTCCGGTCGGGCGTGCTTCTGCTTCGACTTGAAATGGGATTTTCTGGGCCTTGGCGACTTTTAACAAACGTGCGAAAACGAAGGGATTGATATTGGGGCCGCGGCCGATAATGGGTCCTTTACCCAGCCTCTGCAAACCGTATTTTTTAGGGTCGCAATCGGGATGATCGGTTGCGTGGCCGACATCTACAGCGATACCGATGTGTGGATTCACTTTGTGGCTCGAGGTAATCGCCCCGCGCGTGCCAATTTCCTCTTGTGAGGTCGCGACGGCGACCACCTTGGCAGCCAGTTTTACTTTGGATGCAGCCAACCTGCGCAGTGTCTCACACACAACGTAGCAGCCGGATTTGTCATCAAAGGCCCGCGCCGCCCCAATCGTGCCATCGAGCAATTCAAACCCATGTTGATACACGACTGGATCCCCAATCGCCACGCGTGCTTTCGCGGCGGCTTTATCTTGGGCACCAATGTCGATCCACATTTCATGAATTTCGGGCACCTTTTTACGGTCTTCCGGTGACATAAGATGGACGGCACGTTTGCCAGTGATCCCTTTTACCGGTCCTTGCTCAGTCATAATGATGACGCGGCGTCCGGAAATCATGATCTTGTCATGCCCACCGAGGGTATCAAAATAGATAAAACCATCGTCATCAATGTAACGCACGATCAAGCCCAATTCGTCCATGTGTCCGGCCAGCATCAGCACGGGGTCCCCTTTATCGTTGATCGATGCAATACGATTACCGAGCGCATCTTTTTCATAGGTCTCGGCAATCGGTTTAATATAGGTGTCGACGACCTGTTGCGCTTCGTGCTCAAATCCAGTGGGAGAACGTGCGTCGAGCAAATCGACAAGAAACTTTGGCGGTGTAAATTTTTTTTGTGGCATCGAAATCGAGTCTGTGTGTTAACAAAGGTTATCTTTCAATCAGTTATGGCAGGATCGTACCGTAAAACAACTAAAAATTCCGCAAAGAAAGAAACCGCACGCTTAATGTATGCGAGTTCCGAACACAGTGCCGATGTGCTCTACTTTGCCAAAATGTTCGTCCCCGATCCGTTTATATGCATGCAGATTGGACGAAAAAAAATCGGCGTCTTTAACATGCTGGAGTATACACGGGCATGCAAAGTGTCTGCGCTGGACGAAGTACTCGCCCTGGAACCGTTAGTGCAAACAGCAAAAGCGACTTTTCAGGAAGAAGCGGTGGGAATGGCTGAAGTGATACAAGTGTTGGCGCGTAAGTATCGGATTAGCACCTTTGAAGTGCCGCATGATTTTCCTGCGGGCCTGGCGTTTGCTTTGCAGGCGGCCCGTCTGCGAGTGGTCGCCGTGCCGGGTGCATTTTTCCCGCAAAGAGCGGTAAAAAGTGCCGAGGAAGCGCATTACATAAAAGCGGGAAACGCTGCCAGTTCAGCCGGTTTTAAAGCTGCGGAAAAAGTATTAAAATCTACGACTATTCATCACAAACGGGGAAACCAGCTGTTGTATCAGGGCAAGGTGCTCACTGCTGAGCGCTTGCGCACGATCATTGACACAGCCTGCCTCGAGGTTGGCGCAATCGCCACGCACACGATTTGTGCAGGGGGCGACCAGGCATGCGATCCGCATTGCAGTGGTTTTGGGCCTTTGCTTGCGCATGAGTTGATCATTATCGACATTTTTCCGCGCATGGCTGCGACTGGCTATCACGGTGATATGACGCGCACCTACTTAAAAGGTAAGGCTAATCCAGAGCAAAAACGCCTGGTTGCTGCAGTGCGCCGTGCTCAAAAAGCGGCATTGCAACAATTGCGAGCAAATGTGGATGCCCGCAAAGTGCACGGTGCAGTTTTAAACGTGTTTTCGGAATTGGGGTATGCAACGGAGAAAGTGGAGGGGAGCTGGCAAGGTTTTTTTCACGGCACCGGCCATGGTTTAGGGCTCGAAGTGCACGAAGCACCCCGCGTGAGTGTGGCCTCACAAAAATTGCGCAAAGGAACCGTGGTCACTATTGAACCCGGGCTGTATTATCCAGGGGTAGGCGGCTGTCGGATTGAAGATGTTGCCTGGGTGCAACAAGGCGGCTATGAACTGCTGTCCAAGCATGCTTATCGTTGGATCATTCCCTGAACATCGACCACTTAAAGGTATTTCAGTTACCATCAAGCGTCTTTTAGTAAAATTCTGAAATTGTTTGGCTAGAATATACGAGCCAATGCCAGCAAAGATAAAAACGTCACTTACGAGCGTGCCGAGCAACTGGCCCGTCGTGAGCATCTGCGCCAAAAAATACAGCAGGCCAAACGTGCCATCGAAGCGCGCGATAAAGCCAAAGCCGTTGAAGGCCAAGCAGCCTACCTCAAAAAGAAGGCCGCCCACCAGGAGCGCAATGCCGGCGGGGGCCGTCGCAAAGGCTCGCCGCCCAACCCCCCAGCGATAAGCCCAAAGCCCAAGCTCAAAGCAATCTCACCGACGCGGACTCGCGCCTGATGCGCAAGGGCTAAAACGGTGCCACACACAAAGCTACAACGCTCAGGCCAGCGTCGAAGCCGAAGGCAGCCAACCGATCGTCAGTACCCATGTAAGCCAGAGTGCAGCCGACACGCCCGAGTTGGA
>Ga0102943_1000591_pt1 | contig 24399 bp, 20 predicted proteins | sample SalPonC_black_MG_FD_78174 | JGI IMG/M metagenome (GOLD analysis project Ga0102943, IMG submission 78174) | Salt pond soil microbial communities from South San Francisco under conditions of wetland restoration - Salt Pond MetaG... | ecosystem: Environmental > Aquatic > Marine > Intertidal zone >...
GCGAGGGTAAAATCGCCTCGAAGCGTGCAAATGGGAGTTAAAAAAGCTCCAAATACCTCTCAAGGAGCGGCTGCTGCAAAAAACATCAGCCGACTGTTTCAATTTTAGTCCAAGCAGTTTTGAGACTCAAAAATCAAATCCGACAGGCCGCTAGCCCGAACATCTCACCCCTCATCGAACATAATTGCCCGTGACCGACAATAGCAGCACAAAACTTGCCATGCGAATTTGCGGGGTGTCTACCCAACTGCATCCGCACAACAGGGTGCGTGCTTGTAATTTCACCCTAAATCTGTAAACAAAACGCGCCCCCTAATCCTGTTGAAAATCATAAACAGCGCCCAGTTGCAATAGTTGGGTCAATTCATCCAGAAACGTACACGACTCCGTATACAATGATGGGTCGCGCAAATCTTCCAGCCGCAGTTCATCCCGATAATGTTTCTCGACCAAATGAACCAACGCAGCATACAGCGTATCGTGCAGCATCACATGGGCTTGCACCGCTCCACGCTCTGCTTCGTTGAGAACCACCCTCAGACGCAGACACGCAGGGCCGCCACCATTGCACATGCTTTGTCTGAGGTTAAAAAAATGGACACTTTGGATTGGGTTGTGGGTGGCGGCGATCAACTCCGCAATCACCGCCGAGGCGTACGCATGTTGCTCACATTCCTGCGGTGCAATTAAAGCCATACCGCCTGCGGGTAGCGATACAATTTGGCTGTTAAACAAATACGTGGAGATGGCCTCGTCGAGCGGTAGCTTATCGTCTACAATGCGGACTGATAATAACTCGCTCTGCTGCATGGCCCTGTATTTACGTTGAACCTCAGCCATGACCCCAGCTTCATTGTGGTAAGCCGATGCATGATACAACCACAACGATTCATGCCCCACCGCTATCACATCATTGTGAAAGACCCCTGCATCGATTGCCAATGGACTTTGTTCAGCATACACAACTTGCTCGGGTGCAAGTTGATGAGAGGCAGCGATACGCTGACACGCCGACAATGTCTGCCGTGCGGGATACCCTCCCGGGCGATGGTGTGATACTCCATACACAAATATATGCAACCCGGGTTGCCCCTGTGCAACTGCCAGGCGCGTATGATTCGCCGCACCTTCATCCAGACATCCCGCGTAGCCAGGCAAAGGCGGGTGCACCGTAAAAAATCGCTCGTCCGCAAATAGACAGCGCAATATACGTGCAGTGGTCTCCACTTCAATAGAACGATGGTACTGGGTCTGCAAATTGGCAGGAGTGATGTGCACCTTACAGTCCCTGGCATCTTGCGAGGGGGTGATCGTTGCCGCATTGGCGGCCCACATGGAGGATGCAGAACAACACGCCATTAACAGCTTACGGTCTCGTTTCCAGACCTGCTCTAAAACGGTCCCTACAGTGCCCGTGTATCCTTGAGCACGGAGCACGCGCATGGCGGGACGCTCCTGCGGAGGCAGGACAGCTTGCGGAATCCCCAGGTCCATCAGGGCTTTCATTTTGGCCAACCCCTGCAGTGCAGCTTCTTTAGGGTGTGAGCGTGCGTGCTTGTTTTGCAGCGACGCTACATTTCCATAGGCCAGCCCCGCATAGTTATGCGTTGGCCCAACCAGTCCGTCAAAATTGATTTCCCCAGCCACTCAGATGGTCACCGTTTATCTGTACTTTCAAATATTTTGTCAGCAGATTTGGCCACAAACCCATTGAACAATGTCCCATCGGGTAATGGATACCTTTTAGCAAATTCATAATAGCAACAAGGAATCTCTTTTTCACCATCGGCGAAGGCCACCTTCACCGGAGATGCAAGCGTCGAAGATTGCTCCAAGTAGACGTCCGCCCCCCCTTTGATCTCACCCGCTGCAGTATTCAATGCATAGCCGGACTGACGGATAAATTCGTTAAAGGCGGCTAAATCTGCGAAGCCCTGCAAAGCATTGATACTGATGGTAAAATGATTGGCACAAAACCCAAAAGCGGCCAACCAGGCGGCATATTCGCTTTCCCTTCTCAAAGCCTCATAGGTTGCATACGGGATCATCGGCCATACGACGTTTGACGCACAGAAGTCCCAGGCGTGCACCACATTGTCAGGCACCGCATCGACTAATTCTTGCACCACCGCCTGCATATCTTTGGAAAACCGCTCGACTAATAACTCGCTGATAAATATGCGCGGGTAACGCTCTTCAGGGTGTTCGTAATGCTTGGCATTGAGTTGCTTTTCTGCAAACGTATAATGACCTTTTTCAACATAGCCAAACTGCAAAAATGTTTTTGCTAAAGCATCCACGTTGAGCTTTGGGTGATTAAACGTTCGAAAAGCTATGTGGTCATTGACGACCTGTTCTCCCATAGCTTGTAAAGCTGCGTGAATGTCATGAGCTTGCACATTGACCCTGGCATAGTGCTGCCACAGGTTGTGGAGTAAATCATCTAAACGATTCATAAGTTTATTCCTGGGGTTAAGGTTTTCGGCATTACCAAAGCCCTCGATTCAATGGAAGCTACCGGGTATGCACAATAGTCTGCGGCAAAATAAGCACTGGGACGATGATTGCCACTTTTACCGATTCCTCCAAATGGTGCGGCAGAACTGGCTCCGGTCATCTGCCGATTCCAGTTCACAATGCCCGCCTGCGAACGCGATAAAAGCACTTCATAGAGTGCAGCATCGTCACTGAGCAAACCGGCTGACAACCCATATTCCGTGCGGTTAGCTTCGTCTATCGCCGCAGGAAAATCATTCACTCGAATCAACTGCAACAAGGGCCCAAAATATTCACTGTCGTCCCTACCCTGCACATGGGTGACATCGATCAGTCCGGGAGTGAGCAACGCGGGAACCGCTTGGTCCTGTTGCATAGGCAACAAAGCGACCGCTCCACGGTTGAGCAAGATTGCCTGCACGTCCATCATCCGATTACCGGCTGCCGCTGCAATAACGGGTCCCATAAAAGGCTCTCGCTCGCCATTCCAGGCGCCAACCGTGATGCCTCTCAACATCTCTAGTAACGTCGCAATAAACGCATCGCCCGCACGTCCATGCGGCACAATCAAGCGACGCGCACAGACGCAACGCTGTCCGGAAGTGATGTAGGCAGATTGAATCGTGTTGTAAGCTGCCGCCGACAAATCGCCTACGCGGTGAACCAGCAATGGATTGTTGCCGCCCATTTCCAATGCCAATATTTTTTCGGGATGACCGGCAAATTGGCGGTGCAATGCTTGCCCTGTGGCAAAACTGCCGGTAAAATACAATCCTTTAAGTGCGGGGTGGCTGGCCAAGGCACTCCCGACGGCGCGCCCTCCTTGCACACATTGCAAAACGCCTGCGGGCAAACCAGCTGCATCCCAACATTGCAATAAACGCTCGCCCACAGCCGGCGTATAGTCGCTGGGCTTGAACACCACGGTATTGCCAGCCAGTAAAGCCGGAACGATGTGCCCGTTAGGCAGATGTCCCGGCAAGTTAAACGGCCCCAAAACGCCGACAACACCGTGCGGCTTAAAGCGGGTGACACTTATCCCTCCCGGCATATCCGCTCTGCGCTCACCGCATCGTTCACAGTATGCCTGAATGGAAACCGCCACTTTTCCGAGCATTGCACCGACCTCCGTCTTTGCTTCCCACAAAGGCTTGCCAGTTTCCTCACTTATGAGCTGGGCAAATTCATCGCGCTGTTGTCCCAATACAGCTTTAAATGTATTCAAATAACCAATACGCTGATCCAGTGCTGTGCGAGACCATGCTGTAAATGCAATCGCTGCCCGAGCGATGACGTCGTCAATTGCCCGAACATCGGTTACGCGCCCTTCCCACACGACACTCCCATCAGCCGGATTTACCGACATCAATCGTTCATTTTCGTAATGCGTCTCTGATTTCATTGCTTGCTTTCGTCACCATGCTTCCATCCTGCGCGAACTGGTGCCAGATGCACAGGATCCCCTACCTGAACCACAAGCGCTTGCGCAAGGACATTGCCCAATATCACACTGTCTTTGCCGATCGCTACGGGTCCCACGGTTAACCTGAACGCAGCTGGCTCTTTACCCACCGCGAGCAAACACATGTCTGCATTTTCCGGTACTACATCTCCAATCGCCCCAATCGGCAACATTCTCTTCAGTTTAATCGTTCGAATCGAGTCCAATTGTGCGCCCAACACAGGCCCGGCTTCAAATATATCCACTTCATTTAAAAACTGAAACCCCTCTTGCACGAGCAGTTTCTGAGCCGGCACGGTATCGGGATGCACTTTACCAATCATCGCTTGCGCTGCGGGGGGGAGTAACGGAATGTAAATCGGATGGCGGGGCATTAAGTCAGCAATAAACGACTTGTCTTTATTAGACATGCGATCGGCTTGTTCGAAAGGCATATCAAAAAAGTGCTTACCCAGCGAACGCCAGAAAATGGATTTTTCATTCTTATCCATATAACCGCGCAGCTCGGCCAACACCTGTTGCTCAAAACAACGTCGAAACATACCCATGAACATAAACCGCCCCAGGGACAAGGCCCGCCCATTGTGGCCACGACGATATTCCGGGGTTAAAAACAGCGTACCGATCTCGGATGGACCGTTGTGAATCTTTTTTAAACTCAAATATTGAATTTCCTTACTTACTTGCAGGGCTTTGGAAGCATTGATGAAGGATTTGATTGCATACGTCCAAAAAGGCTCAAACCCGCCAACTTTGGTAAACGCGGCACAGGTGCCCACCACCCGATCCAGCTCCGAATCTTCCAATACAAACATGAAAGATTCGCCTCCCGGTTTGACCGGGGGATACGCAACGTTGCGGACACTTGTCTCGATGCGCTCCTGCAAATAATCGCGATCTTGCGGCAGGGTCGTCAACCCCACTTTCGTTTGACCGGCCAAACTATATATCTGGTCGAGATCGCGTCGCTCCACTGGCCGTAATACCATCATGCCTTGGTAGGCTCCCGCTCGTTTGCAGCTACTGCGCGCTCCAGTTCGTTGGCGATGATCGCGCCCACCGCATCAATATCCTGCATTTTAATCGCAGCAATCGGCAGCAAAAAACGCACACGGGTTGGCTGAGCACCCGCGATAAAACAAATAACGCCAGCATCGAACAACCGATCAGTAAAGGCCTTGCTCTGATTAAAATCACCGCCAAACACCGTAAATCCAATCATCGCACCTGTGCCAAACGGGCCGCATATTGCCTGGGGAAAGCGTGCATGCAGTTGCTTTAAATGACCGACAAACCGTTGATGACAACGCTCTATTTTACCGTCCTCACCAAAGAAATCACCCTGCAAAAACCGCTCCATGATCAAATTTCCGGCGGCAATAGCGGACGAACTTGCCGTAAAAGTTTGGCTGAGCAGCCCCGGACCGGGTTTATAATTTGCGGTAAACAATGTGGCACACACCTGACTTAACTTGCCAACCGTTACCACATCCACGCAGTCGTCCAATTGAAAATGTTGAAAGGCAAATGGCTGCGTCGTACGCCCAAAGGTTTGAATTTCATCGACCCATACAGCTATTTCGTGTTTCTGCAACACCTCGATCAGCGCCATGAAAAAGTCATGTGAGCCGGGATAATAGCCCGCTTCGCCCTGGATCAATTCCATGCACATACCCGCATGCCTTTTTGGAAAACGGCCCAAATGTTGGTTGAGTCTGTTAACCGCTCGGTCGGTGCTGCCAGTTGGATCTTCGGGGTCGTAAAAGGGCACATAGTCGACCGCCAGAGCGACCGGCAACCCATCCCGATAGGCGGCCTTATCCGTCATTTGCGCTAAGGCCAATGTGCGGCCGGAGAAACACTTTTCAAAACACAGGATGCGCTCAGCCGGTCGTTTTTTTTGCAGAATAATTTTCAGGGCATTTTCGTTCGCGGCGGCACCACTGGTCGATAAAAAGCAATGTTCTAACGCCCCTCCATTTAACCGGGCAAGCTGCACCGTCGATTGCAGCAACTTCAATGAATCGGTATTCTGCTGCAAGTTACCCTGCATCACCGTATCGCCCAAGGCTGCGTCGACTCCGGCTTGCATCATGTCCGGGTGACTGTGCCCCCAATAATGGGGCCCAATGCCACTGATAAAGTCGTATTTTAAACTGCCATCGGCCAACTCGACCAGAGCCCCTTTACCAAACCCGCTGCCAAGATAGGGATAATACAACGAGCCCCCCCGCGCTTGAGCACAATCGTGCAACGCTTGTGCGTAGGCCACCTGCTTATCCGGGTCGGCTGGGCGAATGCCCTCCACTTTACGCTGCACATCTGCCAATGCCTCTGCGATCAATTGCTTTGCTTTCTTAACACGAGGATCGTTAAAAAATTTTTCGGCATACAGTTCGCCCATACAGTCACTCCAATCTAATTGCTTGATTTGCAAATCGGTTTAAAAGCAAGAAAGTTAATTGTGCGCGCTGTGGAAAACTATCACATAGACAGTATTCTTCAGGGCTGTGAATATCACCGCCTTGCACGCCCAGCGTATCTACTGTCGGCAAGCCATAAGCAGCCAATTTATTGCCATCACACACCCCACCCGTCGGTTGGTGCTGCAAATGCATACCGATCGAGCGCCCACAGTCGAACACGTGCTGAAAGAGCGATTCGTGACGGGCATCCATGGGCTTCGGGGGAGAATAAAACTGGCCGTGTAGCGTGTAATGATAGTCCGTTTGCGCATTTAACGTTTTGACGATGTCCTCCAAAGCGTCGGCCACCCACACCATTTCCGTTGAAGATTTGACCCGTACGTTGAAATGCCCAATCGCCAAATCAGGCACCACATTCAAAGGTCCACCTCCTGTAATCCGCCCAACATTCAGGGTCACGTCCGGCCACTCATGGTTAATCCTATCCAGTTTTTGGATACATTGACTTAAGCCAACAATCGCATTTATCCCTGCATGAAACTCACGACCCGCATGGGCTGCCTTGCCTTTAACGATTATCGAAAAGTTCCCCGAACCCTTGCGCGCTCCCACCAACGCACCATTTGGCAGACAAGGCTCAAACACCAAGCCAATATCGTGACCTTGCGCATACGATTCCAATAAACGCATCGAACCCGGCGAACCTATTTCTTCGTCAGGGTTCAACAATACCGTCCAACCAAAATCCTGCACCGGTGAAAATCGCTCCAACGCAAGTAGCGACCACAATAACACAGCGATACCGCCCTTGGCATCTGCAACCCCTTGTCCGTATAAGTGTTCGCCACGCATCCGAATAGTTTGTGCAGGACCCTCCAGTGGATACACCGTATCGGTGTGAATCATTAAAAGCGCACGACGGGGTGCGTGCGGACGTTTTTGCAAGACCAGCAGCCTTCCCAGTTCTCTTTCAATGCGCTCTCCGCGATCATTCACCAGGCTGAATGGATCGACAGGTGTCCACTTCAGCGCGGCCTCCAAGGGCGCAAGGTCGCGCTCCAGCATGCGGCCAAGGTCAGCCAATCCCTGCAAATTGAAGGTGTGGGTATTGACGCCCGCCCAGCGCACAACGGTATCGACCATCGAACGTTTTTCATCATGGAGCCAGCCCAAAGCTGCATTTTCAATATCTGTAAGCATGCCTTCCAGGCATGCCAGCGTTGCGCTGCAATACCCATTATAATATACTTTAAGTAAATAAGAAGTCAAACGCATGGAGCCATTTGCACAATAGGTTCTCACAGCAAAAATCCCCCATTCGTTTTGACTATTTGGCACTCATGCATATCTCTTATATCAATGTTGTCATTTGGATGAAAATTGGCATCCCGAAAGAAATTAAGGACAAAGAGGATCGGGTCGCCGCCACACCCGGAACAGTTCGCATGTTTACCGCTGCAGGCCACACGGTTTTCGTCGAAGCTGATGCAGGTAGCGGCAGCGGTTACACTGACCTTGAGTATCGCAATGCCGGCGCCACCATCGTGCCTTCAGCACAACAGGTGTTTGCTGAGGGGAACCTGATTCTCAAGGTAAAAGAGCCGCAAGCCTCGGAATGCGCCTTGCTGCAACCTGAGCAAATCCTTTTCACTTTTCTGCACTTAGCCGCAAATCCTGCGCTCACCCGCGAGCTCCAAGCTCGCAAAGTCGTCGCGATTGCATACGAAACCGTACAGGCGGACAAGCGTCTGCCATTATTGGAACCGATGAGCGAGATTGCCGGCAAAATGTCGGTGCTGGTCGGTGCCTATCACTTATCCACCTGCAATGGTGGGAAAGGCACACTACTGGGCGGAGTGCCGGGTGTATTGCCGGGTAAAGTCGTTGTCCTGGGCGGCGGCACCGCCGGCGTCCAGGCCGGGCGCACTGCTGCTGGACTCGGTGCCAATGTGACCATCCTCGAAGTCGATTTAGAAAAAATGCGCTTTCTCGATATCACCCTAGACGGCAGGCTGCGTACCCTGTTCTCTAATGAGCAGAATTTACACACGATGCTGCAGGATGTTGACTTGCTGATAGGCGCAGTGTTATTGCCAGGAGCACGTGCTCCAAAATTAATTCAGCGCGATGCGCTCGATCGCATGCAACCGGGCTCCGTTTTGGTCGATATTGCCATCGACCAGGGCGGCTGCGCCGCAACGTCGCGGCCAACAACTCACAGCCAACCTACCTTCGTCGAAGCGGGCATTCTGCACTATTGCGTGACCAATATGCCCGGAGCTTTCGCTAGAACAGCTACACAAGCCCTGACGAACGCAACAGCTCCCTACACTCTACGCATTGCTAATCTCGGCTGGGAGGCGGCCTGCGAAGCCGATCCTGCTCTCGCCAAAGGCCTGAATGTGTGCCTGGGCAACATCACCTGTCCGGCAGTCCAGGCTGCGCTTGAGGAACACCGGTAATCATTCGACGCAGAAGGGGTCGCGGTGTTCAAAATGAACGCACGCGACCCTCCCCCATCTAAATTATTGTATCATTACCTCATCACCGATATGAATCCGTATCCATTGCCATTAACGTTACTCGGGAATGAGGTTTGCACAGTTCGCCATTTGTCGGCACTCAAATTTAAGCAGCCAACGAGATGCGATCAGCGTGATTCGCTGCAACTACAGTGGTTCACACAATCAGCTGATTGCTGATAGCATAGCGCGTGATCTCAGAGTTGGATTTCATCTGCATCTTTTGCAGAATGCGCGTGCGGTAGGTACTAACGGTTTTGACACTCAGTGACAGCTCCTCGGCAATCTCTTTCAAGAGTTTGCCACCCGCAATTAAGCACAGCACTTGATATTCTCGATCCGAGAGCTGCTCGTGAGGAACCGAACCCAATTCTCGACGGATACTGGAGGCTAGCTTATCGGCCAAACTGGGAGTGATGTAGCGCTCACCCTTAATCACTTTTTCTACAGCATGGACAAGGTCCGTCGGTACGCAGTCCTTGGTCATATAACCCGCAGCTCCCGATTTGATCACCCGCAATGCGTACTGACTTTCTTCGTGCATCGTTAAGACCAAAACCGGCAAGTCTGGAAATTCATAGCGAAGATCTTTTAACACATCCAGGCCATGACGGGTCGGCATATTCAGATCCAAAATGACCAAATCAAATTTTCCCTTGCGGACACATTCCAATACCTCAAGTCCGTTACACGCCTCCACATACTCTACAGCAAAAGAACAGTCTGCGAGAATCTGTTTCAATCCACGCCGGACTACCGAGTGGTCATCACCAATAAGTATTCGTACTAACTGCCGTTCTTGTTCAATCATCACCCAACCAAGTTTACCCCAAACTAATAAAACGAATATAGCTGAAACCAGCACCCGATGGCGAATCAATTCAAGGCTCTCAAGAGTTGACAGGTAATGTAAGCATTTTTCCTACATTTCTATTTTTCAGGGCGTTGCCGCATGCTTGACGAATGTGTTGCCCTTAAATGTGGGCTAGTATCGGGCCAAGGAACTGGCGCCACGCGCAAAATACTCAAGTTAAAGTCGACTCCGTCGAATTAATAACAGCGTCTTTATCCCTGGCCCAATTGCTTCACTGCACTTTTTTGTGATGCCTGTCCGCGGCGGATAAGACCTCGTAAGCTTAGCTCAAACCTTACGCGACATCGCCAAATGCCGTTCATTCAATCAGCAGACAAACATGGGACTTACAATTCAATATCAAGGCCGTTTGACCAATACCGCTAATGTTTCGAGAATCCGTGCAGAACTGAAGAGCTTGGCGAACAGTTTAAACTGGACCTTTCAAGAGTGGAACGATGATTGGTCGAAACCCTGCAACGCGCAATTGGCAGTGGTGGATGGCAAAAAAAGGATCACCGGGCATTTTTCTTTAAAAGGAGGCACCCTTGTCATCGACAAACACAACGAAGCGATTCCATTGTTATTCGACAAAAAGGGCCATTTGCGCAGTCCAGTGAACATTCTTAACGCTCAAACGGATTCCGCGCAACGGCCCGTATCTGTCACCCTGGGCAACACTGTTTCGGACAATGCGATATGGATGCTGGGCCTGCTCAAATACATGAAAAAAAATTACATCCCGAACTTAGTTGTAGCGGATAATGCGGACTTTTGGACGGCCCCTGACAGAGGCAGACTGGAGCAACTGCTGCCACCGGGCAATACAAGCGCGCGCCGCTGCACAGCTGATCAAATTGCATCAAAACTGGAAACCATGTTTAAAGTGATGCAAAACTGAGCGAAACCCCGCTCTGTCTGTACCTATAAGTAGACTACTGGAGCAACAGGTATTCGTTGGCAGCGACCGATAAACGGGTGTCCTAGCCCGAATCTCTGACCAGAGGCGAAGCAGAATTGTTCATGTCTAGAAAATAGCAGTGCAAAACGCAGTCATGGGCGATTCTGCTCGATGAGTGGTAAGAGATACGGGCTTGCCAGACCGGTAAAGCTGAAGAAAGTGCGTCTACTTTAGCCCATGGGGCGTTTGGGAGAATATTCAGTAGTCAGCCAACAAATCTTACCGAACAGTCGTGAAAATTCCGAGGGACTGCGCAATCTTTCAGAGCTTTGGCCGTTGAACAAGGCTGTCTGCTCGCAGAGAGACACATTATTTCGTTAGTTCATAAATCGCGTACCCCGCCCGCAGATTAGGACAGTATTTACACACGGTTTTCCAATCAGCGCCCAGATAGACTTTGCGCGAAATTTTTAAATCGTGTGCGCGACAAAAATCTTCGAAGTCCTGCACGCTGACTGGATTACTCGGACGACTCGCGTACCATGCTTCCGGATACACTTCGTTGACCACTCTGCTGCCGCGGATAAAGAAACTCCAGCGGTTCTGCCAAAACCCCTGGTTCACAAAACCTACAGCGAAGCGCTTGCCGACTTGTAAAGCCTTGAAAATAGTCGCCTTTGGTTGGCTCAATTCGTGCAAGGTGCGCGAGCACAACACCCAGTCAAAGTAGCCGTCGGGATACACCGACATCATCTGCAAAATATCGCCCTGGTACGCTGGAACCCCTCGCTTTACGCAGCCGACAATTTTCGAGCCATTACTGTCGACCCCCACCGCATAGGCTTGCTTCGTCTGCTGGAGATGCTCAAGCAAAATCCCGCGACCACACCCTAAATCCAACACCCGACTCCCCGGCTGGACCCAATCCGTCAGGATCTGTAGATCGACTTCTCGTTTTACGGCACTGCGCTTCATTGCTCTCTAAGCAATAAAGTTGAAGATTGAAAATTCAAGGCTGAACCCAGTAAGTTATTCAGTTTTAAAAGAATTGAGCTTTAACGCAAAAACTTCCTTAATTGAACAAACCTTAAATATCCACCGCAGTGAGTCAGGAAAAAACAGCTATTCAGGTTACCCATTTGACCAAATCGTTTGGTCAGGTTAAAGCCATCGACAGCGTTTCATTTGCAGTCCAATCAGGCCAAATCGTCGGCTTTCTGGGTCCGAATGGAGCGGGCAAGAGCACGACAATGCGCATCTTGTGCGGATTGCTGGAGGCCAGCTCTGGCGAAGCTAAGATTTGCGGCATTTCGGTAGCAAGTCACCCCGCTGAAACCAAACGACGCATTGGCTATATGCCTGAGCGCAACCCGTTGCCAGAGGATATGCGCGTGATTGAATACCTGCGCTACCGCGCTCGGCTGAAAGAGATCCCGCGCAAACACATCAAACCTGCGGTCGAAGAAGCCATGGCGCTGTGCGACCTCAATCGCAAGGCGAGCCGCCGGATTATCGGCACCCTCTCCAAGGGCTATCGTCAACGCGTCGGGATTGCCGATGCCGTACTGGGCAGTCCTGAAATCATCATTATGGACGAACCCACCATTGGTCTGGACCCCCACCAAATCCTGGGGATTCGCCGCCTGATCAACACGCTGCGGGGGAAAATGACGGTGATGATTTCCAGTCATATCTTGCCCGAAATTGAGATGTGTTGCGATCGCGTCATCATCATCAACCACGGTCGTATCGTTGCCCACGGTTCGTCTGCCAGCTTGCGCAAGTCATTTTTACCCAAAACCACCTACCGCCTAGCCGTCAAAGCCGCGAGTGCAGAAATGGAGAGTATCCTGACGGGCATGCAGGAAACCTTGTCGTTAGTGTCCCACCAGGATGACATTGACGGCTACCGCAAATATTTCGTCGAGACTAGCGACGATGCAGACATCGTCGAATTCCTTATCGCAAAACTGACGGAACGCAGATGCGCAATCCGCGAAATCGCGCGGCTTGAGCCCAATCTGGAAGACATTTTTATGGCCGCTACCAAGCGAAGTTGGGACGAAACACACACCCCCTCCATCCAGCCTGAAACCTCAACTGCCGATATTTAATCCGCCAAATGCGCCTTGCTCAAGCAGGGCGCAAAAGAGCGACTACCAAGCATATGAAACATTTTTTCCACCTTTATCTGCACGAGCTGAGAATGCAGCTCATTGCACCGGCCACCTATATCGCGGCCACCATTTTCCTGGTCATCATGATATTTATCTATGTGCTGACACTGAGCGATGCCAGCAAGACGTTGCAAACCACTCTCCTTTCGGAGCAGTTTTACAAAGGTTTTAGTGTGCCAGTGCTGTTTATCGTGCCCTTATTGACCATGAAATCCATCGCAGAAGAGCGGCGGCTCGGCACCTTAGAATCACTCATGACCACCCCTGCCAGCGCTTTTGCAGTCGTGCTGAGCAAATTTCTGGGTGCTTATACATTTTATATCGCGCTCTGGGCCATCACCCTGTCATTCCCTTATTTTGTAAAATCGGTGCTACCTGCCGACGATATGATGGTCTACCTGTTAAACGGACGCAGTATGCTTGGCAGTTTAATGTTCATTTCCATCAGCGGTACTTTATATATTTCTATTGGCATATTTACCAGCTGCTTGACCCGGAGCCAGCTGGTCGCCGGCATGTTGAGTTTCCTGATTCTTTTCTTCGTCCTGATGATGAGTTTTTTCGTAATCAAACTGCCCATTATGAACTTCAATGCACTGAGTTTGGTGGAAGAGCCGCTGGACTACATTCGGGCTTTTAAGCACCTGGAAGATTTCAGCCGCGGGATGCTCGATACCCGGCCTTTCTTCCTGTACCTCAGCACGACTCTCATGTTTTTGGGGATCACCACGCTGGTTGTGGAGGCCAAAGTATAAACGATGAGCAAATTTGATAATTTTCGCTACACCCGTTGGGTCAAAAGACTCAACCGTATTGCCCAGATTGCACTGTGCGTGGTCCTTTGGCTGGCCCTTAATTACATCGCCGCGATTCAATTCTTACGCGTCGATATTTCGCGTGACCACAAGTATTCCCTGTCGATGGAAACCCTCAAGTACATCGAGAAAATCGATAAGCCTGTGCAAATTTACGTGTGCACTGCCAGTGAACAACCTCGTAGCGAGGTAGCCGGCATTCTCGAAGACATCAGCAATCTGCTCCGGGAATACGAATACGCAGGGCGGATCCACGGTAAAAAGAAGATCGATGTGCAATTCATCAATATCTATCGGGACCACAGTCAAGCACAAATGCTCGTGGATAAATATCGCGTCGACCCGACCAAAGAATATGCGATCGTGGTCGCTTGTGGAGACAACTACCAGGAAATATTGTTGACCGAACTCTACAAGGACGGCGAAGCCAGCGAGTTTCGTGGTGAAGAGGTGTTTACTTCCAGTATTCTCAATGTATCCAATCCCGAGAAACGTAAGGTCTACTGGCTCACCGGGCACGGCGAAATGGATATGAATGATGTGTCTCCTGACCGGGGGCTCTCGCTAGCCGCCCAATCTCTGCGCCAGAGCAATCTGGAACTCGCGCCATTGGACCTCACCAAAACGCCCGAAGTTCCGGATGACGCTGACTTGGTCATCATTGCCGCGCCCAAAACCATTATTGTCCCCTACGAGGTAGAAAAGCTCCGTAAGTATTTGGACAATGGCAGCGGGCGTATCATGGCGTTTCTGCACCCGGGTCTTGTCCACGGCCTGGATGACATGTTTTGGAAATGGGGTATCCTCGCCGACGACATGCTGGTCGTGGTGCCTGAAGACAATCTCAGCCCTGGCGGAGGCATTCCCATCGAAAATTTTGGCGAACACCCCATCACAGATTTTCATCGCACGCACCATCTACGCGTGCTGCTCACCGGGAATTCCAGACCCGTCCGCGAGGATCCGGGCACGGCTTTCGATGAACGTTTAAAAATCAGCCCCCTCCTTCTCACACCCAAAGCCAGCTATGCTGAACGCAATTATTTGGAGCAACCCTACCGAATCGATCGCCAACAGGATTTACTGGGTCCGATCAGCGTCGGTATGGTCGCGGAACGGACGATCGACTCCAACCTGGGACTCAACATCCCCAGTGGTCGCCTCATCGTGTTCGGCAATGCCAGTTTCATCACGAATCGCGCATTCAACGTCAGTGGCAATCGCTACTTGTTTGAGCATGCGGTTAACTGGGTGCTGGGACACAACGAACTGCTCGGCATCCCGCCCCGCAAGCATGAGCAGTATCAACTTTCACTTACCAAAGCAGACCTTAGACAGCTCCTGTTGTTATTGCTCGCGCTGCCAGCTGGAACCATTGCCTGCGGTGCCATCATTGCCCTGTTACGGCGCCATTAACGCGCATCCACGGCCATATCTCCAGACGATAAGCTTTCAACTTTAATTACCAATCATGCGATTCAAACTGACTCTCATCCTGATCACCCTTAACCTGCTTGCAGGGTACTACATTTATACCCTAGAAAAACGCAGTGAACTGTCCAATGAATTTGAGCAGGCGTCCACCAAAGTATTTGCAGACGTGTTTGACATCGATCATTTGGTCATTGAAGCCCAGACCGCACAAGCAACCTCCAAATATGTGCTTAATCGCAAGCGTCGACACTGGCACATCAGCGAACCCATTGACTGGCCCGCAAACGACAATGCGGTCGAACGCATCATCGAGCAGTTACAATCGCTTGAAAAAGAAATCAGCTTTTCGCTGGAAGATTTGGAAAAAGGCCAACAAAGCTTAGCCGACTATGGGCTCGATAATCCAAGTATACGCCTGACGTTCTCCAGTCCTAAAAGCGCGCCACAAACACTCAATATCGGCGCGCCCACGGAAATGGGCAGCCGCATCTACGTCATGCACCCAGACGGCCAGGAAGTCATCGTCATCGGCGACACCCTGCTTAGAAGCCTGTCGATAAGCCTGAATGAACTGCGCAGTCAGCAAATTTTCAGTCTCCCCTTATTTGCGATCGATTCACTCGTCCTGCAATCCGGCGAACAGCGCACCCGGATTGAAAAAGATAAAGAGCACTGGCAATTCGTGACGCCTGTCTCCGCACCGGCCAACTCCAGTCTGGTCGATCACACCCTGAACGAGCTGGTCAATGCGCATGCGATCTTACTGCTCAACACAAAGGAAAACGATCTGGAAAAACTGGGCCTGACCACCCCCAGCATGCGGATCATCCTCCGTGGCAATAATCGCCGCCAAACCCTGTCCCTCGGCAATGTCGTCGATTTTGAAAACAAACAGGTTGAAAGCCCTCCGATGCGCTATGCTCTGCTTGAGGACAGTCCCACGGTTTTCACCGTAATTGCAGAACCCTTTGACAAACTGAAACAAGCTCAGGCTTTCTTGCGCGAAAAACAGTTTTTCCAATTCGACCCCAAACTCGTCAGAGACATCACCATTGCACAGTCGAATCGAGAAGTAAAATTACAAAAACTTGAAGACCAAAATGAGGCTGCGGCCACCCCCGCCTGGCAAGTCATGTCCAAAGGCGACAACGGCAATATTGTCTCGATTCCAGCCGATGCCCGTATCGTTGCCCAGCTCCTCGGACGTCTCAGCCAGCTCGAAGCGATGCAGTTCGTCAGCGATGCGCCGGCGCCGGGTGATTTGACCAGCTATGGGTTCGACAACCCGAACGGCACCATCAGCATACAGCTTGAAAACGGCGAAACCCAAACATTGCTGTTGGGAAATACTGCGGTCCCCAGCGCCTCTGACGCTGCGATTACCACAGTATTTGCCAAACGCAAAAATGCTCCTTCGATCTACCAGGTACGCTCGCAGACACTCGCACTCGCCAACACCGATCCCCTGTACTATCGCAAACGGGTGTTAGAGAAACATCCGAATTCTGCCCAGGTTCAAGCACTCACCCTCACCCAGGTCGGCTCTGCAGAGCCCCTCTTTGCGCGCAGCATTGATCTAAAATCCACCACCTGGCCCCTCGCGCTGGAGGACATGGCAGCCGACCAGGCGAAAGCAGTTGTCAGCCTGATCGACAGCATCTGCACTGAATTTCGGGTGAACAACTACGTAACCAATGAATTCACTGAACTGCCCAACTTACCGTGGGCTTACAAGTTGGTCGTCGAGATCTCACTGCCCGGCGGTCAAGAAGCACAAACCATCCGTCGCACCTACTTCTTCACCAAACGGCTTGAAGGCAATCGACAAATTGGCGGTTCAGTCGAACTCGGCTTCGTGTTCACCCTCACTCAGGAGCTGATCGACGCGTTATATCCTTTGACCTCTACAGCCAGTTTACCCGAGCTGCCCGACACACCGGAAGCCGTGGAAAAAGCTGAACTGCCAATTCCACAACCCTGATTGTTCCCTGCTTCATGCGCACGCCCAGTCCAGAGACGGCCGACTCAAAACTGGCAACATGCTGTCCGTCAGGAGCGCGGATTGTGCGTTGCCTGCTCGTGCTTACCCTGCTGCTACAAGGCGTGCTCATCGGCGTGCTCCATTACTACAAGGATATTCCCATACCAAATGTTCTGCTCGAGCAAGTTAACCGTCAACTCGCAGAACAAGGCGTCCACATCACGACTCAATCGGTCAAGATGGATCTGTCTGGAGAACTGCTCATCGAAGATCTCGAGCTGCACCACGAGGATTTTCAACAACCGCTCATCACCGCTCCATTGACCATTGCCGATTTTTCAGTCCTGCGACTCATCATTGGCCAATTGTCCATTGAACGGATACGCATTGCCGACGCGACCGTCCTATGCCCTGGACTCTATTCCCCTACCGGTGTTTCGGAAAAGGCAGTCGAGCGCCTCTTTTTAGATGTTACCGCCACACCTCAAGGTTGGACAGTGCGTAACCTCCAGTTAAAAACCGGCTCGCTCCATGCCTCTCTGCGCGGCGCCGTACCGCGCAGATTATTATCTGCATATGTCCATGCCGATACGCTCCCTGCTCGTGCAGATCCCGCAAGCCAGGTGCACGGCTGGTTACGGCACCTGAAATCACTGATCCGTCTCCGCCAACAGTTCGAGTATTTTAAAGACCCTACCCTGCGCGTAGAATTACGGACTCCCACCCGTTCATCCCTCCAAGCACAGATGCGCATCCACAGCCTTGCAGTAAACCACCCCACAGGTGTTTATACCGGTCCCATTTTCGGCAACTTGGTCTTCAGCTATACAGATCATTGGACGCTGCAGGGCGAGCGTTCATACCTCGTCACCGACACACTGCGATGGCAAGACGCTCTGACGACCGCCACCTGCTACGTACAATTTCCACCGCGGCCGATTCGACCGCAACTCAACCAGCATTTGCTGGCCGACCTGCAAGCACGGGCATACGCAGTTGTCATCCGTGGGCTCCAATTGGACACCGTTCAAGCCCAGCTCCTCGATTACAGTGACACTCGGATCAAATTGGCAGCGTCGGCCGTAAAACAACGAGAATACGTGCAACTACAAGCGACCCTTCACCCCAACACCCAGGCAGGAACGATTGATTTCGATGCATACTGGACTCCAAAGACCCTGCTCGAATTTGAGGGAATCGAGCCCAACCCCATTTTCGAGCGCTTTGCGCTGGCAGATACCCCCAGAATTCGAGGCTCCCTCGCACTTAAGCCGGGTTTTACATTTGGACGACTTGATTTCGATGTGCATGGCTCTGGCGTCGCTTACCGTGATCTCAAACTCAATTACATGCACGCTCAAGGGAGCTACGCCGATCACATCCTCAGCATTGAGGAAAGTCGCTTAGTGACCGATCGGTATACCGTCACCGGCTCGTATCGTCACAATCTGCGCACTCAAGACTATCGCTTCCTGCTCGCAGGACAGGTCGACCCAACCGACCTGAATGCAATCATTAAGGAAGATTGGTGGCTCAACTTGTGGCCGATGTTCACCTTTCACAGCGAACTCCCCTACTGCAATATCGATCTGCAGGGGCGTTATTTTGGAGGGGCAGCGTATCGGCGTATATTCGCCTTCAATCGCTTGCAAGACACGTCTTTTCGCGGCACGCATTTGCGCACAATTGAAGGTTATCTGCTCGGCCAACCCCAAGCAATTCGGCTGCATCAATTGCGCGCTGAAGGCTATCAAGGCGGCCAGACCGACCTCGATATCGAATGGGACTATCGCAATGGCCCGCAAAGAAAATACAGTACGCTGTTTAAAGGCACATCCAGCTTACCACTCGACGAAGCCGCACGGATGATCGGGCAGGAGACGATGGATTTTGTCGCTGATTTTGCTCTCAACGCGCTGCCGAATATTCAGGCGTGTGGGATCATTTACGGGCAAAATAGCGATCGAGCAGGCGAAGAATACCTCCATATTCAAGGTCAAGTCGAACACCCTATCCGCTATCACAATGTAACGTTCGATTTCCTAAAATTCTCCGCATTCAAAAATGCGCACTATGTCAGGCTCCGAGACCTGCGAGCCGGCCTGGGGCAAGGCACAGTAACCGGCAGGTTAGACGCATTTTTGGCAGATGACCCACAAAACATGCACCTCGTTGCAGATTTGCAGCGTGCCGAATACGGCCCCCTGAAAGCAGCCATACCGGATATCTTCGGGCCAGCAAACACAGAAACCCCAGCCGCACAACCAGAGCCCCCCCCCACCCATATTGACCTCTCATTCAGCGCCCAGGGCCCTCTCGAAGATATATGGAAATTTAGCGGCGAAGGGCGTATTCGTGTCTATGACACCGATTTTGGGCGACTGCACTTAATGGGCGCTTTTTCGCGCTATTTGTACGGCCTGGCGAAACTGAATTTTGGCTCCCTCAACTTTAACTACGCAGAGTCCACATTTGCGTTTGCCAATGGGAAATTTACCTTTCCCGACATCCGCATCACCGGTCCCACCGGTCGGCTCGAAGCCAGCGGTCAACTCCAGCTTCCTGAGGAACAGCTCAATTTTGACATCCTGCTAGCTCCTTTCGGTGAAATAAGAACACCGGTAATTTCACAGCTGTTGTACGTGTTTAATCCACTGGCCAACACCCTCGAAGCAGACCTGACCGGCACGATTGAAAACCCCATATACGATATCGACTTCAAGCCCCTCAAAGCGCTGACCGGAAATACCACCCGAACCTCTTCCAGCGATACAAATTAAGGCGTTGCACCTTGCAATGAAAGTCATCTATAGTCCTCATTTGTTCGCAAAAAATGCTCACATATTATTCTAATCCAGGAAGTAAACTGTATAGTTATTCGACGAACCGATGGTTCATTTCTCTTTCAAACAATTATGGATATTAAAGAAATTAAGCAAATCGTGGAGATCATGAAGCGGTCTGACCTGACTGATTTTGAGATTGAAGAAAAAGACTTAAAGCTGCGGATCAGCCGAAGCTCTAAAAACGAGGGCGTCCACATGTCCACGCTGCCCGTGATCCCACAAGCAGCGCCGCTGCCCACTCCGCCTGCCGAACAAACGCCACCGCCAGCAGCGGGGGCCGCGACACCTGCAGAAGATGCAAATGTGGACATCATCAAATCCCCCATGGTAGGCACCTTTTACCGCTCCCCCAGCCCAGAGAGCCCTGCCTTTGTCGATCTGAATACGCAAGTGCAGCCAGACACTGTCGTGTGCATTGTCGAGGCCATGAAGGTCATGAATGAAATCCAAGCCGAAATTCAAGGAACGATCATCGAAGTCCTGGCTGAAAACGGTCAAGCCATCGAGTTTGGACAACCCCTGTTTAAAGTTCGGGTTTAAGCATTACACATCAACTGCGCAAAAGATATTGCACACAGCTCTTATTTAAAGGCTTACATTTTTTATTCTCAATTTTTAACCGCATTTTTATGATCAAGAAAGTCCTGATTGCTAATCGAGGAGAAATTGCATTGCGCGTGGTCCGCGCATGTCGTGAGTTAGGTATCAAAACCCTGGCCGTTTACTCAGAGGCTGACGAACAATCGCTGCACGTTCAATTAGCCGACGAGGCTATTTGTATTGGTCCCGCCCACTCGGCGGAAAGTTACCTGAAAAGCGACCGTATTATCAGTGCAGCCGAGGTGGCGGATGTGGATGCCATCCATCCGGGATTTGGCTTCCTGTCAGAAAATCCAGATTTTGCTGAGCAGTGTGAATCCTGCAATATCAAGTTCATCGGCCCCAAATCGTCTACAATTCGCCTGATGGGCGACAAAGCGATGGCCAAGGAAGTGGCGAAAAAGGCGAAGTGCCCGGTGATTCCTGGTAGCGAAGGCATTATCAGCGACGAAAAAGAAGCGCTCAAAATCGCTAAAAAAATCGGCTTTCCGGTGATTGTCAAAGCGGTTGCTGGCGGCGGTGGCAAAGGTATGCGCCTGGCGCACAATGCCATGTCCTTCTCCCGCGAATTTGAAATGGCGCGGGTCGAGGCTGAAAAGGCATTTGGCAATGGCGATGTCTACATTGAGAAATACATTGAGGACCCACGCCACATCGAATTCCAAATCCTCGCCGATGAACACGGCAGAGTGATCCATTTGGGCGAACGCGATTGCTCGGTGCAACGTCGCTACCAAAAACTCATCGAGGAGGCACCCTCCCCCTTTTTAGACGAATCCATGCGCAGTAAAATGGGCAAGGCCGCCGTCCGCATTGCCGAAGCCTGTGATTACCAGGGAGCGGGGACGGTAGAATTCCTGGTCGATAAGCACGGCGATTTTTACTTTATTGAAATGAATACCCGCATTCAGGTCGAACACGGTGTAACGGAAGAAGTGACCGATATCGACCTCGTCAAGCGCCAACTGCTTATCGCTGGTGGTCAGGCGCTGGGACTGGAACAAAAAGATATCAAAATTCAGCGCCACGCCATTGAATGCCGGATCAACGCCGAAGACCCTTCGCGTAATTTTGCGCCCTGTCCGGGAGAAATCGGCCTCTACTACTCGCCGGGCGGGCACGGCGTACGCATCGACTCGCACATCTACGGCGGCTACGTCGTGCCGCCGTATTACGACAGCTTAATCAGCAAGGTCATCACCTATGCGGACACGCGCGAAAAGGCCATCGACCGCATGTACCGCGCGCTGAATGAATACATCATTCGCGGTATCAAAACCAGTATTCCATTTTGTTCCGCCATCATGAAAGATCCCACCTTCCGCAACGGTCACGCCACCACCAAATACATCGAAGACTTCATCGCCCGTGCTCCCAAAGAGCTTTTCAACAACCACGAAGGATGACATTGCTATCGCCCTTCACACCCATTAATATCGACGCAATTATGACAACAAAAAAAGCATCCAATTCTGAGCAGGCCGAGCACACCGAAATTCCGACAATCAGTGAAGAATCGACCGGCCTGGGTGAAATCAAAATCAACCATTCGGTCATCGCCAGTATTGTGCGTCTATCCGCCCTTGAAGTCGAAGGAACCCATTCGGTCGGCGGCGGTGGCTTCAGCGAAGGACTTACCGAATTGTTTAAAGGCAAGGAAGCATCCGGCGGTGTCCGCGTCGCCGAAGACGAGGCCGGCAATTATTTAATTGAAATTCGCGTCGTGCTCCGTTTCGGAGTAGAACTGGCCAAGGCCGCGGTCGCCATCCAGGAAAACGTCAAGGCCCAGATCACCCGCATGACGATGAAAGGCGTCGCCAAAGTCGATGTCATTATCGATGGCGTAAAAATGGAAAACGAGCCGAACAGTGTCAGCGATGAGTACGATCCCGGTGCCGACTGAATAAAAGTAAGATAGACAGGGCTGCCAGCAGAGCGCCTCACGCCTCATACAATGCACGCTTTGCCGTCTTGCTAAAATGGCGCATATGGCGTATTACAGACTGTGACGTCTCAGCATAAAATCGAAAGTTCAGTTCATATCAAGGGGAAAAGGTCGATTAATAAATTAGACAGAAGGCCGCCAATCACGGATACTGAGATAAGGAAATCTTCGCTGATTTCCATTGAAAAATCACAACCCGTCGCATCAAGCAACCGCTCAAACAGAAAGCTTCACTATGAAACAACAGTGGCAAAATTTTTTAGAAACCTACATCCATCCGTTTGTCAACGACCCGCACTTTACACCCTATATTTCCATCCTGGGCGGTGTGGTGGTGTTTGCTGTCATCCTGTTTATACTGTCGCGGCGCTCGAATCGGTCGATCCGGGTATTCGACAATCAGGCCGGTCATGTGCATGTTTCTAATAAAGCACTCTCCGAATTGGTGAGCAGTGCGTGCAAGCGCATTGGGTCGATTCACAAGTCGCGTGCCTATTTCAAAACATCCAGAGGAAAACTGCACATTTTAGTGAAGTTAAAACTCGAAGAGGGCAAACGCTTGGCAGAGGTGTCCGACATCCTGCAAAATCAACTTAAACGCACGTTGCGCGACACACTCAGTATCGAAAAAACAGTGTTGATCAATGTGGTGGTGACAGGCTTTGTCAAAGGAGCTGTCCCTCCGCAGGACCCGGCAGATACCTCCGCTCCGCTGGTCAATGAGCCCGAAGTTTCCGATATCACTGCGGCCCCTGAAAAGCATTCAGTCGAACGTGAACAAACCGCAGATTGGAGTCTCTACAAAAAACCCGCCCGCACAACCCCGGACCCTGCTGCCAAAGAAGACGTCCAAAAGGATTCCGGTCCTTCCGCACTGGATAAACCAGCGGATCCGCCCACAAACGACAAAGATATCCCTCCACCGCCGCCCAACCCAACAGTGGCGGAAATCGAAAAAAAGAAAAAGTCGTTTTTCAATTTCGGGTCGAAGAAAAAAGCCGCTGAAGCGGAAGCGGAGGCAGACACTGGTAGCGACAAAGACACTGACGCAAAGCTTTTCAAACACAAAGAAGGCGAGACGATCAAGTGAGCCGGGCAGATGCTCAATTTTACGGCATCCTCGATACAGCTTATACGAGTAGTGAGCGGTGGGTCGCTACCTGCAAAGCCCTGATAGAGGGTGGTGCAGGCATCATCCAACTGCGTGCCAAGCACCAATCCCACCCTGAACGCAAGGCCTTGCTGGAGTCGATTTTACCCCTGTTTGCGTCTGCCAAGAGCCCGCCTCTCATCATCAACGATGATTGCGAACTGGCGCTGCAGTACCCGCATCTGGGATTACACATTGGCCAAGACGATTTACCAGTCGCAGAGGCGAGGGCAGCGCTGGGACCCGAGCGGATGCTCGGGCTGTCGACCCATTCCCCCACTCAAGTAGAAGCAGCCATTGCCCAGGCCGATCAACTTTCCTACTTCGCAGTCGGGCCGGTGTTTGCCACCCAAACCAAGCCCAGCTACACCCCCGTCGGCTTGGAACTCGTCCACTACACCGCCCAATTAGGTCCATCGCTTCCCTGGTTTTGTATCGGTGGGATTAACCGCGAAAATATAGGGCAAGTAAAAGCCCATGGCGGGCAACGCGTCGTGGCGGTTTCGGATGTATTGTGCGATGCCGATCCGGCAGCCGCTATACGAGCGCTGAAGCGTCAGTTATAATACCAGGCATCCCTGTGCGCCAGTCGAACGGATAAAAGTACGCTGAGCGCCCGACGCTTTGAGTAGCACATCTTGTCCCGCAGCCAATCCGACAACTCCATTGCTGGATTGAATACTGCCTTGATTGTCGATTTTCCTGCTTACGAGAAACACATTCTCCGGTTGCAATGATAGTGCCCAGTTTGATTGTTTATCAACCCAGCAAAAGGCATGTATGGAAACCGA
>Ga0102943_1000592_pt1 | contig 24397 bp, 19 predicted proteins | sample SalPonC_black_MG_FD_78174 | JGI IMG/M metagenome (GOLD analysis project Ga0102943, IMG submission 78174) | Salt pond soil microbial communities from South San Francisco under conditions of wetland restoration - Salt Pond MetaG... | ecosystem: Environmental > Aquatic > Marine > Intertidal zone >...
ATATTAGCCATGGTAAAAGCAAAAGATATGCCAGGATGATACCAGGAATGTTTTAGATATAAAATCAAGCAGTTAAAATATTTTGGCCGAGAAGGATTATCTGAATCAGCCAGACGGCCGGTATACACCGGGAAATTTTTGCCGCCTATACCAGTTTGTCCAGTCCGAGCATCATTTTTTCCGCAACCGTCTGTGCATTGACGTTGTATAGACCTGCCTGGACCTGGTCCTTTAGGTCAGATACCTGTTTTTTTCTGTCTGCCGGCTCTGCTTCTATGGCCTGGCTGATTTTCTGGAGATCTCTGGTTGTGTCAGATAATTTGATAGTATCTGATTGCAGCTCATCTGCCTGTCTGCCGGTTTTGGCCGGAACAGCAGCTGGCATTGCCTTGCTGGCATATTGGGCAATAATATTATTATGGTTGGATATTTTCATGATATATACCTCCTTTAAGACGTCATGTTGTTATCAGCAACCTGACGTGCCAGCTCTGTCATTCTGTTTACCACAAACTTTGAATCTTCCACTGACAGGGTATGGCTCACCCTGTTGTTGTGGCTGTCCACTGCTGTATAGGTGAACTGATTTTTGTCCCGGTCAAAGTTGAGTTTTTTGCCAAGTTCTTTTTCAATCTGGCTGGCAATCTGTTCTTCGTTCTTTTCCTTTGGTCCCTCTGTGATAATTTTTTGTACAATACTGGCAGCAACTTTGTCGATAATGGCCTTGCGTTTGCCTTCGGAGGAAATGGTAACATTGTCGGCAGATATATTATGGGCATTGTTGAATTTGTTTCTGCTGAGGATTTTCCCCTGGCTCAACTGTCTGGAATACACCTTTAATACATTCTGTATCTGATAAGAGGGTATCTGCATATAATAATTTTCTCCTTAACCACAGTATCGGTAAGGGAAAATTAAACCTTTAGCTTTTTTTTCAATCCTCAAAATCACCCTCAGGGCCCTTGTCTGAGCTGATACCAGCAGCTTTTACCATAATTTTTTCACGGGTCCATTCCTCTGGAGATTCGATGGTTTCGGCTTTGCCCCCCGGGTCGTGGGAACTGGTGTGAAGAATTTGGGCCATGACAATATCAGCAGTATCAGCTGCATTGAACACCTTGGTGAGCAGGGAATAAACAAAGGCTTCCACGCCTTCTGCCATGCGGTTCCGGATATTTGCGGACTGGGCAAGCAAACGGTTTTCAAAGGGGGCGTTGAGCTTTTTAAAGTTGCCGCCGGTGAGGCTGTGGGATTTTGCATAGGCCAGCATCTGCTCCCACACATTTTCATCAACCCCCTTGTCCGGCTGTTTGATGAAGTTGCCGTCAGAATCCAGAATGGCATTGCCATAGTCATTGACCTCCACCCCCCAGGAAATCATCTGCAGGGCAGTGGCAACATTGGCTTTGGTGGTTCTTGTTTTTGCGGCAATCTCCCGGAGCCGTTCCGAACTGTTGCCCGAGGTGCCGTGCTGTGCTCCGGAGACCTTGTAGGGTGTAAGCGCATCATGGATCTGGGCGGTCAGCTGCACATTTATACCGGCGTCACTTTGCTCGATACCGTGGGTGGTGCCGTTGTTCAGGGCGATCCAGTCCGGAAAAATACCCCGGCTATTAAGGCCCTGGATCAGAAACAAGGCTTCCTGGGCAGTGGACAATCCCAGCTTTCCTTTTATTTCTCCCACTTCTGTTTCAAGGCCGGCCCAGTCCGGAACAAAGGGAAACAGTTCAATATTGGCCAGCAGATTCTGGTCATCGGGCATGTGGGAGGCATCAATGGCAATGGAGGTGATGCCTGCATCAAACAGCGAGGGGATTTCAATTTTTGCAGAGTCGATATCTTCGGGTTTTTTGATGCCGAAATGGTCTGCATGGATGGCCACCGGTATGGTGATGCCCAGTTCGTTCATATAGGCATCTGTCTGCCGGGCAATATTCCACAGGTTGACGGCACAATAGGCATCTTTGCCCCCTTCGGACCGGGCGATTTCAACGATGATGGCGGCATTTGCCCTCTGGGCCGCGCGCAGCGCCCCCCTGATGACAAAAGCGTTTCTGCCGTTGGCGGCAATGGTCATGCAGCCGCCTTTTTTCAGCATGGCCCGGTCAATGTATCTGCCGCTGACAATCAATGCCCTGGAATTGGGGAACAGCTTTTTTACATTGGGGGGCCTGCCAAAATCAAGGGCTGCCTGGAAATCTCCAGAATAATGCTGTGACATGGTTTTTCTCCCGTATGATTTTGTGCTGTTGAAGATTACTATATTTTTTCATGAACACATGTTAAAAGCAAGGATTATCAAATAATGAATTTGTATTCATGGAAAAATTTTTTATTCCTGAACTTTTCAAATGAATTTCCAAATCAAGGCTGTACTATAACTATCTGGAAAATAACATTAAAATCAAACATATGAAAATTCTTTTTCAACAAATATCTGCTTGACTTTTCTAAAAAACTAATGTTAAATAATGAATTATTGTTCATTTTATTGCGGAAAGGCGGGAAAGGCTTGCAAAAAAACAAATCGGAAAAATACCACAAGATTCTCACCAGTGCAGGGGATGTTTTTGCCCGGTTCGGGTTCTACAAGGCCACCATTTCCCAGATAGCTTCCCGGGCCGGGGTGGCTGACGGCACCCTGTATCTGTATTTTAAAAACAAGGATGATATCCTTTATCAGTTTATCAATTATAAAACCGGTGTGGTGTTTGAAAAAATGAACACAGCCGTGGCCCGGGGTAAAAACGCGGAGGAAAAACTACGCAACCTCATACACTGTCATTTACAGGAGTTCCAGAACGACAAGAACATGGCGGTTATTTTTCAGTCTGAAGTCCGGTATCTGCGGGATATCCAGTCCCAGATCAAAGACATCTCCAAGATGTACCTGGACCTGCTGTCAGATATTATCGAACAGGGGCAGATTGAGGGCTCCATGCGACAGGATCTTTTTGTGGGTCTTGTAAAGCGGTTTATCCTGGGGGCGGTGGAAGGGGTTATTTCCACCTGGGTGTCGGCCGACGGCCGGTATGATCTTGTGGCCATGGCAGATCCCCTGGTGGATCTGTATCTCAACGGGGTCAAAGGAGAATAAACAGTATACAGTAGATAAACGGTATACAGTTTTTAAATGGTTTTGAATCAGGCTTTTTGCTTGACGGGGGTCGCCATCTTTATTAAAGCTCATTGAGCCATTGTTCATAAACTGCAAAAAAAAATATATTTTCTGGAGGTAACAGTATATGTCTTCGATCATCGGTCCGGCAAATTTTGACTTTTTCGGGATATTTCCGGCATCAATCCTGGCCTTTATCCTGCCTGTGGTGGGGGTGGGAATATTCGCCTATATCATGGCCCGGCGCCTGGCGCCTCTGGTAAGGGCTGCCCCGGATTACCGTTTTGACCATATCGGCCGGCGGATTCAAAAATTGTTTGTCATCTGGCTGGGCCAGATCAAACAGCCACGGTATATGCTGGCAGGGGTCCTGCATATTGTTATTTTTGCCGGCTTTCTGATTCTGTCCATCCGCTCAATTTCTCTGGTGATCATGGGATTTTCCGAGGGATTTGTCATGCCCGGCTTCAGCGGGTGGGTGGGGGTTGTGTATAATTTTTTAAAGGATTATGCCGCCACCTTTGTGCTCATCGCCTGTATTATTGCGGCTGTCCGCCGGGGATTTTTCAAACCGGCCCGGTACGCAGTGCCGGAAAAATACGGCAAGGACCATACTGCAGAAGCTATCTTTGTACTGGGGATTATTGCTACATTGATGATTTCTGAAAGCCTGTTTGAAGCCTCTGAGCTGGCCTATGCCTTAAAGGAGACCGGCGAGGCACATTTTGTGGCCCCCCTTACCCTGGTATGGATGTTTAAGCATATGCTTTCCGGGGCCTCCTTTGAGTTTCTTCAGGGACTGCACATTTTCTCTTATTTTCTGCATGATGTCACCTTTTTCTTTTTTCTGTGCTTTCTGCCTCTGGGCAAACATTTTCATGTGATCACCTCCCTTTTCAATGTATTTTTCATGCGCCTGGACAAAGGAAAGATCAAACCGGTACAACATGGGGTAACAGCGGAGCAGCTGGATGACCTGGAATCTTTCGGGGTCAAAAAACTGGAAGATTTTACCTGGAAGCACATGCTGGATTTTTATTCGTGTGCCGACTGCGGCAGGTGTTCTGACCAGTGTCCTGCCAATGCCGTGGGCCGGCCCCTTTCCCCGCGGTTTATCAGCATCAAGGCCCGGGATCTGATGTTTAAAAATTACCCCCTGTCCGGTGAAATCTATAAAAGCAGGCTGCTGGTGGAAGATATCTATACCGAGGATGAGATCTGGTCCTGCACCACCTGCGGTGCCTGTGAGGAAGAATGCCCCCTTGCCATTGAATATATCGACAAGATGGTGGATCTGCGCCGGGGAATGGTGGATGAGGGCATGGTGCCCCAGTCTTTGCAGAAACCGTTGAAAGCCCTTGAAAAACGCGGCAATCCTTATGGAAAGATGGAGAAAAAACGCGCGGACTGGGCTTTGGAAAAGGAGTTCAAGGCAGTACACACCATCAAGCATCTGGCCAAAGACAAGGCAGACACCCTGTATTTTGTGGACAGTATCACCTCCTATGATGACAATATCCAGGAAATCGCCCGGCACACCGCTGTTATACTCCAGCGGGCAGGGGTGGATTTCGGGATTCTGGGCAAGGAGGAAAAAGACAGCGGTCATGAAGTGCTCCGGTTCGGAGAAGAGATGCTGTACCAGGATTTAAAGGAGCAGAACACCCAGGCCATTCTGGCCACCGGCGTAAAACAGATTGTCACAGCCGACCCCCATGCGTATAATGCTCTGAAAAATGATTATTCCGGACTGCCCCCGGTGCGGCACATCAGCCAGGTGGTGGCGGAAAAGATCACCAGCGGAGCATTGTCCCTCAAGCCCTGTCTTGAGCCGGACAAGGTGTATGTCTACCATGATCCCTGCTACCTGGGACGGCACAACAGGCTGTATGAAGATCCCAGGCAGGCCCTGGATGCCATTGACGGGCTCACCCGGGTGGAGCTGGAAAAAAGCCGGGACCGGTCATTCTGCTGCGGCGGCGGCGGTCTCATGCTGTTTTATGAACCGGAAGAAGACACCCGCATGGGGGTGCTGCGGGTGAACATGGCAGCTGAAGCCGGTGCCAATGTTATTGTCACTGCCTGCCCCTTCTGCCTGGTGAATATCCAGGATGCCATCAAGGTTGCCGGAAAGGAAGGGGAAATGGAAGCACTGGATTTTACAGAACTGATTGTCCGGCATTTACGATAATGATATAAAAAAGCAGACGGCAGGCACCGTCAACCGGTGATCCTGCCCACACAAGCAAAGGAGGTAATACATGGAGATTTTGGTATGTGTCAAGCGTGTTCCGGATACTGCTGAGAATGAATTTGAACTCAATTCAGCGGGCAACGACCTTGACCGTGACGACCTGGTTTACTCAGTGAATGAATGGGATAATTATGCGGTCGAAGAAGCCATCCAGATCGTGGACAATGCGGGCGGCAGCGTTACCGTTGTTACGGTGGGGGATGATGAATCAGAAGAGGTGCTCCGGCGTGAGATGGCCATGGGTGCCAACAATGGCGTGCTTTTGAGTGATGAGGGATTTGAGGGATCCGATGGGAAAGGCATTGCCGCCATCCTCAAGGCGGAAATTGAAAAAGGCAAATACGACCTGATCCTCACCGGTGCCCAGGCAGATGAAGGGGCCGGCCAGGTGGGGGGTATGCTGGCTGCCATGCTGGATTATCCCTATGCCTCTTTGGTGAACAAAATCGAAGTTGTTGATGATGCCGTCATCAAAGTGGGCCGGGAAATCGAAGGTGGAAACCAGGAAATGAATGAGATCCAGCTTCCCTGTGTGCTGTCCATCCAGACCGGTATCAATGAACCCCGGTATGTGGGGATCCGGGGCATCCGCAAGGTGGCCAGTGTGGATATCCCGGTAAAAGGGGCAGGAGACCTGGGTCTTGATGCCGCCACAGTGGGCGATGCCGGCGCAAAAACCAGACGGGTGGATTATTTTGTACCGGATCTCGGAGAGGGAGCGGAAATGCTGGAAGGCTCCACAGACGAGATCATTGAAAAGCTGATTGAAAAGCTGAAAGCCAAAGGAGGACTTTGATCATGACACAGATTTTTGCATATATTCCCTTTAAAAACGGCAGCGCAGAAGATGTGGCATTGGAGTATCCTGACGCGGCCGGAAAAATTGATCCAACCGCAAGCCTGACCGCGGTTGTTGCAGGTGCAGACCCGGATGCGGATGCAGTGGCACAGGAGATGGTCAAAACCTACAAAGAGGTCATCAAAATCAGCCATCCAGACCTGGCCTATCCCAATGCCGAACTGGTGAGAAAGGCTCTGACAGATGCACTGCCCCATGATGCGGTTATCCTGGTGCCCCATGATACCTTTGGCATGGACCTGGCCCCGGGCCTGTCCGTGAAAATGGATGCTGCCTATGCTGCCGACATTGTCGATATCGAGGGGCTGGACGGCACCAGCCTGAAAATGATCCGCCAGGAACTGGGGGGCGCGGTGTACACCCATGTGACCGCCGATATATCTGCAGGTGCAGTGATCACCATCCGTCCGGGGTCTTTTGCCCCCACCGAAGAAGGTTCTGCCGGGGGCACGGTAATTGATAAATCAGGGGAAGTCAAAGACCTTGCCGCCAGAAGAAAATTTCTGGAAGTGGTGGTGGCGGAAGTGGGAGATGTGGACATCACCAAGTCTGACGTCCTGGTTTCCATCGGCCGGGGTATTGAAGATGAGGAAAACATTGAGCTGGCCCAGGAACTCGCAGAAGCCATGGGCGCGGTTGTCTCCTGCTCCCGGCCCATCGTGGATGCCAAATGGCTGGAAAAATCCCGCCAGGTGGGTACCTCCGGCCAGACCGTCAAACCCAAGGTGTACCTGGCCATGGGTATCTCAGGTTCTTTTCAGCACCTGGGCGGGGTCAAGGGAAATCCCTTTATCGTGGCAGTGAACAAAAATCCCAAAGCTCCGATTTTCCAGGTGGCTGATGTGGGCATTGTGGAAGACATCCTGGAGTTCATACCGGAGCTGACCGAAGCCATTAAATCCCAGTAGGGTGATCTGATCCCCTGGCCTATGACCGATATCCGAGCCTGTGGACTTTTTGGATCAATGGGCCAGGGCCTTGTGATTTCAGCAGAAAAAGGCTGTAACAGAGACATTTTACCGTGTCTGTTGCAGCCTTTTTGTCTGTTATAGCCGCGCAGGGTACTCTCTGACCTGCCATCAATTTTTCCACTTATAAACCCTCTGAAATCTCCAGGTGGGGGTTTACATTTTTCTTTCGTCCAACAGTTTTCTTCCGGCTGCAACCGGGCAGGTGCACGTGCACCCTGATCAGTGAATGCGAGGAAAATCTGTTAAAATTCTCATTTTGGTTATATTTTGTTATTTATGGTTGGCATTAGAAAAAACAAAATTGTTATTGACCATAATTAACAAAAAAGGTAATACTATTTCTTGATAAGGATCGAAAACCCTTGGCGGGAAATTATACAACAGGGGCACTGCCTGCAACTGAAAACCAGAAGAAAAGATAACCCGCTGTGAAAACAAAACAGGACCAGAAAGGAGACAATGAATGAAAAATGTATGGAAAATTATAGCAACGGCCTTTGTTTTAGGTTTTCTGACGATACCCGCGTTTTCCCAATCCACGTCTTCCCTGATGATGGCCACCACCACCAGCACAGACAATACCGGCCTTCTGGAATACCTGTCCCCGGAGTTTACAAAGGATACGGGTATTGCCTTGAAATGGGTGGCAACCGGAACGGGCAAGGCCTTGAAGCTGGGTGAAAACTGCGATGTGGATGTCCTGATGGTCCACGCCCCGGCAGCTGAAAAAAAATTTGTTGCAAACGGTTTTGGCACAGACCGCAGAGAAATCATGTACAATGATTTTGTGATCATCGGTCCGGCATCTGATCCTGCCGGAATCAAAGGAAAATCAGTGACAGCCGCCCTGAAAACCATTGCAGAAAAACAGGCTGTCTTTGTCAGCAGAGGGGATAATTCCGGGACCAATAAAAAAGAGATATTTCTCTGGAAAGCCGCAGATATCTCCCTTCCTGAAAAGGAAACCTGGTATGTCCAGACCGGCCAGGGCATGCTCGCCACCATAAACGTATCAGAAGAAAAAAACGGGTACACCATGACCGACCGGGGCACGTATATCAAGTATGCCCACACTGCAGGCGGTGATCCGAAACTGAAAGTGCTGGTCGAAGGAGATGATGTTTTAAAGAACCAGTACAGTGTCATGGCAGTTAATCCCGCCCTTTGTGAAAATGTAAAATACGAAACCGCCCTGAAATTTGCAGACTGGATTACCGGTGCCAGGGCCCAGAAATTGATTGCAGAATTCACACTGCTGGGAAAGGTTCTGTTTATCCCCAATGCCAGATAGCTGTTCTCCGGCACAGGCCAGAACTGCCATCATCAAAGCAAAGCGTGCTGTTTTACTTTTCCGGATTTTCACCAGATACCTTTGGCCTCTGGCGGCTGGGTTTCAGGATACCGCCAGAGGCCATGGTTTTTTCGCCCCATCAGTCCTGGCGGTCACCAGGAGAGATGCTCTCCGGTGTAACAGGTGACTGCCGGTCAATGTGCACCGGTTTTTTCTTCAGTTTTTCAATTGCTTTTTCAAGATTTTCAAGGGACGTGGATGCGCTGGTATATTGCCTGGCTCCCAGCGCTTCAAGATAGTTGTCAAAAGCATTGGAAGCATCATCGATCAATTCTTTGATTGTTCTGTCCTCTGATACAAATTTTCCAGGAAGGTCCGAAGGTTCTTTTCGGTCTTTGAACAACTGTTCCAGGGCCTTGTCAAAAGAAGTTGCATAGCTCAGGTTGTCATCATGCATTACCGCCACAAGCCGCAATTCCGGATATGCAGCTGTTTCTGCCTGAAGGTAGATAGGTTCCACATAAATCAGTGTCTCTTCCACAGGAATGGCAAGGACATTTCCCCGGATAACGTTTGATCCCCGCTGGTTCCAGAGAGAGAGCTGACCGGAGAGATAACTGTCCTGATCAATTTTGGTTTCCACCTGCTGGGGACCCAATACCCTTTTTTCCTTGGGAAACTGGTAGGCTATCATTCTTCCGTAATCGCCCGGATCGCAGAGACCTGCAATCCATCCGATCATGACCTGCCGTTTCTTGGGCGTGAACGGCAGAATGAGGGAAAATACCACATCTTCTGATCCAGGCGGCTTCCACAGGATATAATACGGTTCAACCGGCACAATTCTGTCATAGTATTTTTCTGTCGCTCTTATCCATAAATCTTCCTGGTTGTAGAAAACAGCGGGATCAGTCATGTGAAATTTTGCATACACCAGCCCCTGGACAAGCAGCATATCTGCAGGGTATCTGATGTGCTCCAGAAGAAAACCGGGCATATCGGATTCCGGTTTGAACATATCAGGAAAAATTTTCTGCCACACCTTTATGAGCAGATCATCCTTGTCAAATACATAGAAATCGACGCTGCCTTCATAGGCATCCACCACACATTTTACCGCGTTTCTCATATAGTTGACCCCGTAAAAAGAAGTCAGGGCAGAATCCTGGAAAGACAAACGGTCCTGTTCCCGGGTCCGGAACACATCCGGCGTGAAATTCTCACTGTAAGGAAACCGGTCGGATGTGGTATAGGCATCGACAATCCAGTATAGTTTTTTATTGGCCAGCACTATGTAAGGGTCATTGTCAAACTGAAGAAACGGCGCAAGGGTGCGGATCCTGTTCAATACATTCCTGTGAAACAGGATCCTGCTTTCCCTGTTCGGGTAGCTTGAGAGCAGCAGCTGTATGCCGGCAAATTTCCATCCGTAAACCAGTTTGCGCCACAAATTTTCAAGCTGTACGCCGCCGGAACCGTCATACCTGTTATAGACATTTTTTTCTCCGCTGGGATAATCAAATTCTTTTTCATTGCTGTTGACAATGGCGTATGAATCGGTTGCTTCACCATAATAAATGCGCGGTTGTCCCACTTCAAGGGCAGGTGAGGAACTTACCGGCGGAATATCCTTTATTTCCAGATTCGGCAGACCCTCGGGTGTAAATTCATTGACATTGGTCAGGGTTATGCCAAATCCGTGGGTATACTTGAACCGCTTGTTTACAAAGGTCTGGCTTCTTTCAGGAAGATTGTCCAGGTCCAGTTCTCTTGCTGATACCATCACCTGACGGTACTCACCGTCAATGGTGTACCTGTCAATATCCACATCCAGAAATTCGTAATACAGCCGGATTTCCTGGAACTGTTCATATACTGCATCCAGTGCCCGCCAGTCCCACAAACGCACATTGGAAAGCAGTGTTTTGTTGTTTTCAACGAGCTGCTGATTGAAATCGCCGGAAGCAGGAAATTTTTTTTCTTCAATATGCTGCAGGTTGAAACCGTGCCTTGTAAACTGAATACTGTTTTCAATGTAGGGTTTTTCCAATGTTATCTCATTGGGTTCAACCCTGAATTTCTGGAAAATTGCGGGCAGCACGGTCAGGGTTACAACTCCTATAACCACCAGTATTGCAGCCATGGCACCCAGGGCGGGAACAGGTGTTGGAAAATTTTTCAGGCCGGCATTTTTTGCAAGCCGTCCCAGGCGTCTTCGAATGGACGGAACCACTATTATCACCCAGGAAAGTGCGGTTACAATAGCCATTGCCACATAGAGCCGGGAACGTATATGGACATCAATCCATCCCGGTCCGGTTATCGCCCCCCACGTTGAATACATAAGGTGGAACCGTTTGAGAAATATGCCGCAGGCCATTATTACAACAAATACCGCAATATTTATGTAAAGAAGCCTGGATGATTTTTTCGCAGAACTGTCTGAATTCTCCCTGGTGATCATCCGGATATCACCTGACCCGGTATCAATTTTAAAGAAAATCGAAATACATACAAAAACAAGCGCCATGCCCGAAAGAATCAGGCCCAGCTGATAGAGCGCATCAAACAGGGGGAGTTCAAACAGGTAGAACCCTGGGTTTTTGCCATATATAGGCTCTGTCAGGCTTCCCTGCACACTGTTAAAAAATTTGAGACATTTTTCCCAGTGTATCATTCCCCAGGCCCCACCCAGTAAAAATGCCAGGGCAGGGGGAATCCATCTGCTCCATTTTTTATGGATAAATGACCTGAATGTCAAAAGCCATACAAACGCAAATGATAAAAACCCCATACAGACAGTAAGGCCAAGCTTGACTAAAAATACTTTCCAGAAGCGGTGCCCGTACCCCAGTGACTGAAACCAGAGAAGGTCTCCGTAAAACCCCAGAAACCAGATCAGAAAAAAGTTGCCGGCAATAATAAAAAGCCCTGCCCATAAAAAAAAATGTTTCTGCTTTTCAAGACCCTGGTAAAGCAAAAATATGCCCAGACCAGTTATTGCTGCAAAAAATAATGTGTACATTCAGGGCCTCCCTTGATTTTTTTTCCAGGATTGCAGTATACATGTCTGGCATCCATGATGGGGTATCTCTGGTTATATAGCAATGGGTGAAAACCTGTATATTTTCTCCAAAGACAGCGGTTTTGATCATAATTATTCTTTACTGTGGCCCTATAGTGGTTAGAATATTAGTTTATACATGTATTTGTGTATTGAAAAACCAGTTTCACCGGTTTATTTTTAATCAGTTTAATCAGAATCATCCTGGTAAAACAGCAGGAAAACCAGGCATGTTTTATTGCAATAATACAAAAAGGAGGATTGAAAATGCCATCAACACCACAACACTGTCCAGGTTTTACAAATTTTAAAGATCTTAAGTCATTTGTATGTGCATGTCCTGAATGCGGAGAGAAAAAAGAAATTTTTTCAGACGAGTTTGACCGTCCTCATACATGCAGAAACTGTAACGCCCAGATCGATTTCAACCAATGTAAACTGGAAGGACAGGCAGGCACCAGTGAGTCAGCTTAGATAATTTTCCGATAAGGTGAAAAAATTAAGGAGAAAGGAGCAGCAGGCCATGAAAAACAATTCCCTGAAAATGTTCAGATGGGTTTTTCTTTTATCGGCAGGTCTCTTTGTGGTTACCCAGTCAGCCTATGCACACTGTCAGTTGCCATGCGGTATATATGATGACAATGCAAGGGTTCTTTCCATGCTCGAAGATGTGAGAACCATTGAAAAATCGGTCAGACTTATAAAGGAACTGAGCAGCAGCAACGACCCCTTAAGCCAGAATCAGCGGGTTCGCTGGGTAATGAACAAAGAGGAGCATGCCCAGAACATCATATCAGCCATTTGTGATTATTTTCTGACCCAGCGGGTGAAACCGGATGCAGATGATTACCTGAAACGTCTTGAAAAACACCATATTGTCATCATTGGTGCAATGAAAGCAAAGCAAAATGTTGACATGGAGATGGTCAAAAAATTAAAAAAAGATGTTGAAGCGCTTTTAATGTATTACCCTGCACATGATCATTAAATTATTTTTATGTTCTGTGATAATCCAATCAGAGGGCGGATCAATGCAATAACAACCTAAAATTAAGGAGATTTATTATGCCAGCTGTCGGAGAAACGTACAAATGTGAAATGTGCGGCAATGTTGTGGAAGTAAAAGAAGCAGGCGGCGGAGAACTGGTCTGCTGCGGAGAGGCGATGAAAAAACAGTAGCAACTCATTAATTTTTGCCCCATTGCTGAAAAAAAAAGCAGAAGGTGTCTGGAGACGTCTTCTGCTTTTTTTTGTTATTTTTTCCTTATAGCAGCTTACGCAATGAGCGGTTTGAGCATATAGAGAATATCGCTTTCCCGGGATGGATAAGGGGCCATGATATGGTCATCGCAAAGTTTGGAAACAGGGGTTTTGTCAATTATGGCCTGTTTGAAAACATTGACCATGCCGGTGGTATTATCCGCCAGAAAATGGGCACCCAGGATACAGTCATTTTCATCCACAAGAATTTTATAGGCTGCATGTTTCATGCAGATCCGGCGGTAGGTGGGCCAGCTCAGATCTGTATCATAGTTTTTCCGGTATGACAGGTTTTCCTGCTGGAGATCCTCTTCGGTTTTGCCCACCATCCCCAGCTGGGGATAGGTGAAAAGTACCGAAGGCACGGCAGAGTAGTCCATGGACGGCAGATCTGTGCCTTTTTCCAGGGCCAGGACAGACCGGGCAGCTGTATGGGCTTCCATGTCCGCCACCCTGGCAAGCATCACGGTCCGGGCACAGTCCCCGACCGCAAAAATGGTGGGAATGGAAGTTCTCATGGCCGCATCCACCGGGATCCCTTTTTTGGATGCGGTTACACCGGCTTTTTCCAGCTGAAGCGGTGCTATATCGGGCATCCGTCCGGCACCATTGACCACCAGGTCTACTTCAAGTGACGGGCCTGATGCAAAATCAATGGTATATCCGTGATCCTTTTTTGTTACCCCTGAAACGGAAACGCTGGTCCGGATATGAATGCCGTCGGCTTCAGAGGCTTTGATCAGCTGTGCCACCATATCTTTGTCAAAAGGGCCCAGGGGCCGGTCAGCAGCTTCCAGAATATGGATCTCCCCGCGGCTGCTCCCGAGACGCGCTGCAAAATGGGCAAATTCAAAAGAAATGAAGCCGCCGCCGATAAAGGCGATGCGCCGGGGCAGGAAGGTCAGATCCAGAAAGTCATCACTGGTGATCACATGCTGTGCTCCGTCAATGGGCAGGTTCATGGGGATGGCGCCGGAAGCGATAATAACATAACGGGTTTTGTAATCATAGGTGTCAATGCGCAGGGTTTCTGCATCAATGAATTCGGCCTGGCCGGAAATATAGGTGATGTCACGGCCTTTCAGGCTGGTGATGGTGTCTTCTGGTATTTTGGAAGTAAATTTGCTTTTTTGTGTTTGTATCTGCTCCCAGCTGATGCCGGGTGGTTCTGTAATGCCTTTGCCCAGAAGATGGCGGCTGCGGGCCACCACCTCCATGGTCTCGTAGAACCATTTTTTGGCCTGGCAGCCCCGCAGGGCGCACACACCGCCTGGCGTCGGGCTGTTTTCTGCAATGGCCACACGGTACCCTTCTGCTGCCAGATCAAAGGCAGCTGTCTGTCCTGCGGTACCGGTACCGATAACGATGACGTCAAATTGTTCCATAATGCTCCTTTTCTTTCCGGATTCAGGTTAGCATCGGTACAGTCAAACCGCCGTCCATGAGAAACAGCACCCTGCTATTTTTTCCTTTTTCTTCCAGGGCCTGGTCCAGGGCAGACTGCAGGTCGGAAAAAGGCGTGATGAACAGCGGAGATATCACCTCAGGGTCCACATCGGTGACAGCCCACATCTGTGCCCACAAACCGATCTCCGCCATTTTGGCGGCCTTGTGATATCCCAGGACATAGCCCTGTTCGATTTTTTCCAGGGCTGCTTTCGGGGAGTCGCAGGAACCCAGCAGGTCGGCAAAGGCTTTGCCGCCGATGCCGCACCGGCATTTGGCCACCAGGATCAGAATGCCGTTCTCCTTCAATGCCAGCTTGGCATTGTCAATGCCTTTCTGGGCCTGGTATAAATCAATGTCCTGGGGAAACTTCACCACCGATACCACAATGTCGGCTTTTTGGGCCAGGGGCGCGCAGAACACCTCATTGGCCCGGTCAATGGCCGCGTGAAAGGAATCATGGATATGACCGGAACAGGCGGCATAGACCTGGTGGTGCTTGTCCAGGACCGTCATGATGGAAAAGATCTCCTGTTTTACCGTCTTGATGGCATCCATCATGTCTTCATGCACCGGGTTGCCGGAAAGGGCCAGGGCACAAGCCTCAGGCGCCAGGGCCAGCTTGTGGTTCTTTTCCACGGTCTTATATCCGGCAATTCCCGGCAGAAAAGATTTTCTGCCCCCGGTGTACCCGGCAAAATAATGGGGCTCCACCGATGAGATGATGATGATTTTGTCCGCTTCCACCCCGGCCTTGTTCACGTACATGGGGGTGCCGTTGGAGGAATCGCCCAGATAGACCATGTCTTCTTCTTTTCTGGCGTCATGGACAATGATGCGGTCCCTGATCCGGGCATAATAGTTCCCGAAAATCTGGAGGTATTCTTCTTCAGACGGCCCCCGGTGGACCCCGGTGGCGATGATGAACCGGTAATTGGTTTTGGACAGATCATCAAAGATTGCATCCAGCACTTTGGATGTGGGGGTGGGCCGGGTGGCATCGTTGACAATGACCAATACGTTTTCAGCATCCTTCAAGAATACATCAAAGGATTTGCTGTTGACGGGATGGGCCACGGACTGGGCAATGACCTGGTCCTGGTCTGCGATGGTCACATCGTTGGCTTCCAGAAAGCCGGGCTGGATGCTGTCATCCAGTTCTGCGGTCATGGTACCGTCTTTTCCATAGGGCACGGAAATTTTCATGGTATTGATGTCCTTTTTGTGTCTTTTTCGTCTGCAAATCATTGAAAGCAGGGAGGACAGGCAAACCGTCCCTGCCGGATGGCTTACATGCCCGGGGGCGACCAAAAACACCTGTCGTGATGGGTTGCACGGTTTTGTCTGCCTGAATGTCCATGGGGCAGAACCTTTGTCAGCGGATGGGGCCCATGCTGTTGAGCCGGTCGATAAATGTGTCGATCTCTGCCTGGAAAAGGGTCTTGTCGCCGGCCGGGATTTCCACCACCTGGAGGCGGGCAGGGTCAATATCCACCCGCTCCATGGTGGACCGCAGGCTTTCCACCAGTTTTTTTGCCCGGGTGCTGCCGTTTTTGTGCTGGCACTCATCTTCCGGGCAGGCTGCCACCAGCACGCCCCAGGCCTTGTTTAAAAACGGGGCCATGAGCAGCTGGGATTCCAGGCGGCCGGCACACATGTTCACATAGATCTCATAATCTTTGTCGTGGGTTTCCGACTCCGGAAGCCGGGAGGCCTGCAGATCCGGATAATAAGACCAGTTGCAGGCAAACACAATGGCTTTGGCAGAGGTGTGGGTGGTCAAAAACCGGGAGGATTCCGCAATCAGATCTTCTCTGCCGGTACCGAAATTATTTTCAATCTTGGCAGCCCCTGCCGGGCAGACTTCCACGCAGATGCCGCAGGCCTGGCATTTCACCGGATCGGTTTCAATGCCGTCTTCCCCGTGGAACCTTGCCTCATGGGGGCAGGCCTTGACACAGACCAGGCACCGGGCACAGTTCAGATAGGTCACCGAGGTGGTGCCGGGACCTTTGAACCCCATTTCCAACAGGTCTTTTTTGGCATCAGTGAACACCTCGGTCAGGGTCACCCCTGAAGAACAGGCCGCCTCACACCGCTTGCAGTAAAAGCAGTTGAAAATTTTGTCCGCAGCCATTGTGGTAGGTTCCAGTTCACCGGTCAAAAGCCCGAAGGCGGTGATGATTTTGGCTCTGGGGGCATCCGATTCCCAGCCGGTATATTTAAACATGGGACAATGCTCAAAACAATAGCCGCACCTGATACAGGCGGACAGGGTTGATTCCCATTTTTCCAGATGTGTGAACCGGGTTTTTTCTTTTGTGTCCATATGTCATAACCTCTTAAAAAGTAAATGAATTCATCGTTGTGAATCAGCCACCGCAGTTGTGCCGGAATGCATCAGTTGTGCACGGCATATCTCAGACCGGTTGCCGTGACCCAGTCCTCAGGGGCCTGCATGAGTTTGCCCGGATTCAGGATGTTGTTGGGATCCAGTGCCTGTTTGATGGTCTGCAGCAGTTTAAGGGAATCAGCTTTTTCCACTTTAAAGGATTCTGCCTTGGACAGGCCGATGCCGTGTTCTGCAGAGGTGGTGCCGTTGACAGACCGCACATATTCATAGATCTCGGTAATGGCTTTTTTGGCCGATGCCCACTGGTCTTCCCGGTTGGTGTCCATGAGGATTTTGGTGTGCATGCACCCGGATCCGCAATGGCCGTAGGCGGTCATGATGATATTGTTTTTCTTGGCCACTTCATGGATTTTACCGGCCATTTCCGCCATTTTGGAATAGGGCACGGCCATGTCATCGGCCAGGGAGGTGGAAGACAGGCTGTCATCATATTTGGACAGGGCGGGAAACAGTTTTTTGCGGCCCATGAAGATTTTGGCCCGCTCCTTGGGGTCATAGCTGGTCTTGATATCGCTGCCGTGGTGTTTTGTGCAGATCTCCTTCATCTTGTTGATTTCATAGTCCACCGCTTCCTTGACCATGCCGTCCGCTTCAAATATCAGGGAGGCTGCCACCTCTTTGAGCCCGAGGTTCATGGTCTTGTTCACCGCTTTGATGGCTACGGAATCCACCAGTTCCAGCATGGAAGGGATGGCCCCTGATGCCATGATGGCCCCGATGGCACCACCTGCATGGGACAGGTGGTCGAAATTGGCAATGCCCATGCACCGGTATTCCGGGATGGGCACAAAATTGAGGGTGGCTTCCACCACAATACCCAGGGTGCCTTCAGATCCCACCATGAGCTTGTGCAGCTGGTAGCCTGAGGCCTCCACCCGGGTGTGGGCCCCCAGGGTCACAAGATCGCCGCTGGGCATCACCACTTTCATGCCCAGCACCGCATCCCGGGTGGCACCGTATTTGACCGATCTCACACCCGAGGCATTGTTGGCGATCTCTCCGCCGATGGTGGCAATGCGCGATGATGCCGGGGTAGGGGGGTAAAACATGCCGTGGGGCTTGAGTGCCAGGTTCAGGTCATCATCCACCACCCCGGGTTCCACCCGGCAGTAGACATCGGGCAGGTTGATCTCCAGAATCCGGTTCATGTGTTTCATGTCCAGAATAATGCCCCCCTGGATGGGAACGGTCTGGCCGCACATGCCGGATCCGCCGCCCCTGGGAATAACCGGAATCAGGGCATCATTGGCATAGGCCATCAGTTTTTGCACCTGTTCGGTGGTATCCGGTCTGACAACAGCCCAGGGCATGGCGTGGTGGACCGAGGAATCAGACCCGAAGGCGTACAGGTCGGACGGGTCTGTTTTGACGTTGTTGTCACCGAATATTTCCCGTAATCTCGATTCGTCAACTGATTTCATTGTTATCCCCTTTTGATGAATCATGCATTCATATGTCCTTGTTTACCCATGTAATGATGGTGTTGTGATGCCAAATATTTCATAATTCCATAAACCTGTGCAAAATTCAATGTAATTTGACGTGTAAAATTCAAATAAATGGGTTTGTTCCTTGGCAAACCATAGAGTTGGGTTTATAATTGTTGTTGTTTGAGCATACTGGCGGATGTTTTTGCCGCTTTTTCATATATTTTTACGCGTATTCCCAGGGAGGATTTTTTTATGACCCATACCATTGAGTTTTTACCCCATAATAAACAGATAACCGTTGATGACGGCGAAAGCCTGATCCGGGCCGCAATGGAGGCCGGGGTCCATATCAATGCTTCCTGCGGCGGCGCCGGGGTGTGCGGTAAATGCCGCGTGCGCATTGAATCCGGTGAGGTGGGTGGCGGTATTTCCGAGCAGCTGCCTGATGCAGACAGAGAAAAAGGATACCGTCTGGCCTGTCTGGCCACGATAAATTCTGATCTTTCGGTGCGCATTCCTGTGGAGTCTGAAGTGGAAACCAGCCGCCTTACCCAGGCCATGGACCGGCACACGGCCCAGGCCATGTCCATCGACCTGGAGGATCTCAAACAGGACGGATTGTTCATACCGCCTATGGAAAAAATATATCTGGAAATGGACCCGGCTGCCGAGATGGACAATCTGGCAGATGTGGCACGGATCATGAATCACCTGCGGATTCATCATGACGAACACCGGCTCACCCTGGACCTGGCCCTGATCCGCCGGGTGCCGGATGTTATCCGCCAGGAGAATTTCAAGGTCACGGCCACTATTTTGCGGCCGGTGCGGGAAGATGGAAAGAATGAAATCGTGAATATTGAGCCCGGAGATACCACGGACAGAAATTTTGCCCTTGCCGTGGATGTGGGTACCACCACGGTGTTTGGTCAGGTTCTGGATCTGCATACCGGAGAGGCGCTGGCCCAGCAGGGTGAGTTCAATTCTCAGATCAGTTATGGCGAGGATGTGATTTCCCGGATCATGTATGCGGAAAAAGGGGAGGGGCTTCAAACCCTGCACCAAAAAGTGGTGGAAACCATCAACACCATCATCAACAGTATTGTGAAAAAAGCCGGGATTGAAAAGCATGAGATATCCACCATCACCCTGGCCGGCAACTCCACCATGACCCAGCTGCTGCTCAAGATAAATCCCAGTTATATCAGAAGAGATCCCTATGTGCCGGCCGCCATTCTGTATCCCCCGTTCCATGCTGCAGAGATCGGACTGGATCTGGCAGACCATGCTACGGCCCTGGTGTATCCCGGGGTGTCCTCCTATGTGGGAGGGGATATCATATCCGGTATCATGGCATCAGGCATGTACCGGTCTTCTGAACTGACCCTGTATATGGATATCGGTACCAATGCGGAGATAGCCATCGGACACCAGGAATGGATGGTATGTACGGCTGCATCAGCCGGCCCGGCCTTTGAAGGGGGCGGGGTGAAGTTCGGCATGCGGGCCGCCAAAGGCGCCATCGAGGATGTGTCCATCAATCCCGTCACTTTTGAACCCATGATCATTACCGTGGGCAATAAAAAAGCCAGAGGCATCTGCGGATCCGGACTCATCACCCTGGCGGCCAAGATGCTGGAAACCGGGATCATCGATTCCCGGGGCAAATTCAACCAGGACCTGGATACTCCCAGAATCCGGCAGACCGAGGACATCTGGGAGTACGTTTTGGTATATGAGGAAAATACCCAGATCGACCGGGACATCACCATTACCGAACCAGATCTGGACAACCTGATCCGGGCCAAAGGGGCCATGTATTCCGCGGCCCTGACCCTGCTGGATGAGATCGGTCTCACAGTGGGGGATATTGAACGGATCATTCTGGCAGGCGGATTCGGGTCCTATGTGGATCTGGCATCAGCCATTACCATCGGGCTGCTGCCGGAGATTGAACCGGAAAAGGTCACTTACCTGGGCAATGGCTCGCTGCTGGGATGCCGCATCAACTGCCTGACCAATTCGCTGCGCCAGGATGTGACCCGGGTGGTGAATATGATGACCAATTTTGAACTGGCCTCCACCCCATCCTACATGGACCATTACATGGGGGCCTTGTTTCTGCCCCACACCGAACTCAATTATTTTCCTAAAGTCAAGGCCCGGCTGGAAGGACTGCGCAAATGAGCGGGTCCGGATATGTGCGCACCATAAGCATGTCTCCCCCGGCCCTGGGAAATAACACAGCCGATGTCCAGCGTCTGGAACAGGCCTTGAGAAAGGAGCTGGACACCGGATATGTGCATGTTCCCTGGCACCTGGTCCGGGATCTTTCGGCCCGGCTGCGGGCCTGGGACTGGCAGGCAAAGGTGGTGCTTTTCAGGGACCGCCGCTCCTTTCTGGTGGTGGATCTGCTGGACCCGGCAGATAGCGGCCCGGTGCTGGGGGCGGCCCTGGATATCGGCACCACCCGCATGGTGATCGCCCTGATGGATCTGGAGACAGGTAAAAAGTTTGCCGAAACCGGGTTTGACAATCCCCAGGCAGATATCGGACCGGATGTGCTCACCCGGATTCACCATGCCCGGACCCAGGACGGCCGGTCTGAACTCCAGGCTATGGCAGTGACAGCGGTCAACCGGCACCTGGCGCAATTGTGCAAAGAAATCGGTGCCCCCCCGGACCGGGTGTTTCTGCTGGCCGGGGCCGGAAACACCGCCATGACCCATCTTTTTGCCGGACTGCCCGCCTTCGGCATGATCCAGGAACCCTATATCCCCTGTACCAATATTCCCGACACCCTGGCCGCGCAACGGATCGGGCTGACCATGCATTCAAAAGGACAGGTGTTTTTGTTTCCCAATATCGGGTCCTATTTCGGCGGGGATCTGCTGGCAGGCATTCTGGCGGCAGATCTGGATCTGGAAGAGGCCCCCTGCATCATGGTGGACGTGGGCACCAACGCGGAAATTGTGCTGGGCAGTAAAGACTGGCTCATGGCCTGTGCCGGGGCTGCCGGCCCTGCCCTGGAGAGCGGGGTCAGCACCATGGGCATGACCGCGAAGCCCGGGGTGATCGACCGGGTGGCAGTAGACTCCGATACCAGGAAGCTGGTTATCCACACCATTGAAGAAAAACCGCCTGTGGGCATCTGCGGATCCGGCATGATCGATCTGGCAGCAGCCCTGTTTCTCACCGGCCGCATCGATATCCGGGGAAAGCTGGTGCCTGAAGCCTGTGAAGGGCGACTGACCGACCAGAACGGGATGCCGGCATTTATGCTGGTGGATGGGGCTGACTCCGGCACAGGAAACCCCATCTGTCTGTCCCAGGTGGACCTGAATTCCCTGACCAGTGCCAAAGCAGCCATGTACACAATCCTGGAGGTGATCGTGGCCCAGACCGCAGGGCTTTCGTTTCAAGACCTGGAGAAATTTTATGTGGCCGGTACGTTCGGGTCGTTTATTAACCCGGAGTCCGCCATATCCATCGGCATGCTGCCCGATATTCCGATGGACCGGTTCCAGGTGCTGGGCAACACCTCCCTGAAAGGGGCACAACAGGTGTTGACCGATCCTGCGGCCTTTGACCGAATAATGGCGGTGAGAGACACCATAACCTACATCGAGCTGAACGTGAACCAGTCGTTCATGACCCTGTTTTCCGGTGCCAAGTTCTATCCCCATACCGACCGGTCTCGCTTTCCCTCCGTGCAGATCTAAATCATCCTGCACCGGTGGGTACGCAGTTCCGGCAGTATCCAGATTTGACGTATTACCTCCCCTGCAGGTGCTGCGCAGCTGTCCCCCGGTGGTGCCTTGCCGCCGGCCTGAGAACACAGTTCAGACAGTAAGGCGGCAAGGCACCACCGGGGGCGCGGCATTGTAGGCTCTTCCAACCTGGAAATTTTCCGGAAAAGATAAATATACCTGTATATACAACCAGCCTGAATTGTGATACAATTTTTGAAATTTTCATATAAACCGCAAACCAATGAGAAAGGAAAGCTGTATCATGAAAAAGATTGTTGAATGCGTGCCCAATTTTTCCGAAGGCCGCAACACGGAAACCATTGACGCCATTGCCCATGCCATCCGCACCACCCCCGGGTGCACCCTGCTGGATGTGGATCCGGGCCGCTCCACCAACCGCACGGTGTACACCTTTGTGGGGGAACCGGCCGCGGTGGTGGAGGGTGCTCTGGCCGGTGCCCGGGTGGCCCGGGAAAAGATCGACATGACCACCCACACCGGAGAACACCACCGCATGGGGGCGTTGGATGTATGCCCGTTCATTCCGGTGGCCAATGTGACCATGGCGGAATGTGTGGCCCTTTCCAAGGAGTTCGGGCAAAGGGCTGCGGATGAGCTGGGTGTTCCCGTCTACCTGTATGAGGCATCTGCCGCGCAGGATTACCGCAGAAAACTGCCCCAGATCAGAGAAGGCCAGTATGAGGCTGTCAAGGAGCGGATTGTTACGCCGGAATGGAAACCGGACTTCGGCCCGGCCAGATTCATTCCCGAGTGGGGGGCCACGGTCACCGGTGCCCGGTTTTTTCTCATTGCCTATAATGTCAATCTGCTGTCCACCCCCAACCAGGCCCACCGCATTGCATTGGACCTGCGGGAAGCAGGCAGGGGGCCGGATGAACCCGGCCGGCTCAAAGAGGTAAAGGGTATGGGCTGGTATGTGGATGACTACAACCTGGCCCAGGTCACGGTGAACCTGAACAATTACCGGGTCACCCCGCCCCATGTGGTGTTTGAAGAGGTGAAAAAAGAGGCAGCCCTGCTCAATGTGGCAGTTGCCGGATCTGAAATTGTAGGAGTGGTGCCTTTGGAAGCCATTCTGGCGGCAGCGGATTTTTATATTGAAAAGGAAAGCCTGTTTATCCTGGATGAAGACCAGAAGGTACGGCTGGCCATAGAGCGGCTGGGGTTGAATTCTGTAGCACCCTTCAATCCAAAGGAAAAAATCATAGAATACATCATTGCAGAAGAAGCTGACGAACCGCTGGCCGGCTTGAGTGTCCGGCAGTTCATTGAGGAGGTGGCATCCCGCAGTTCCGCTCCGGGCGGTGGATCGGTATCAGCGGCCATCGCCGCCATGGGTGCGGGTCTGGGATCCATGGTGGGTAAACTCACCCTGGGGGTGAGAAAATTCGAAGATGTGGATGCCAGAATGCGGAAACTCATCCCGCCCCTGCACCAGGCAGCCCATGCCCTGATCCCCATGATTGACGCGGACACCAGTGCATTCAATGACTATATCGCAGCCCTGGGCCTGCCAAAGAACACGGAGGCGGACCGGGGATACCGTGCTGAACAGCTGCAGCTGGGATTGAAAAAAGCCATTGACACCCCCCTGTCGGTGATGAAGACCGCGGATGCGGCCTGGGAGGCACTGGCAAAGGTGGCGGAATACGGCAACATCGCCTCGAAATCCGATGTGGAAGTGGGGGCAAGGGCGTTGGAAATGGGTATATGGGGGGCGTACAAAAATGTGGTCATCAATATGGTGGATATCACGGACGAAACCTACAAAAAAGAGACCCTGACCCAGGCAGAATTCCTGAAAGACCGGGCCGAAGCCATGAGCAGACAGGTGCTGGAGATTCTGGATTCCCGCACCTGATGCCGAACCCCGGCCGGTCTGAAACCCGCAAAGACCGTCTTACAAAAGTTTGGAACCTAAAGGAATTCAAGAAGGGTTACCTGGGCTGACCCGGACGGTATGATTTATATTGACAGGGCTGTGTATTTATAATACAGCTATATCGAAGCTATAAAGGCGAACAATATAAATAAATTCCCAGGAGGGTTACATGAGAGAAGTTGTGATCGCAAGTGCATGCAGAACGGCAATCGGCGGATTTGGCGGGTCTTTGACCCCTTTGAGTGATATAGATTTCGGTCCCATTCCCATCAAAGAGGTGATCAAACGGGCCGGGCTCACCGGTGATCAGATAGATGAGGTGATCTATGCATCAGGATACCGCACCGGTGATCTTCCCATCAACTCAGCCCGGGTGGTGGCGGTAAAGGCAGGCATTCCCCAGGAAAAACCCCAGTTCACCATTTCCAAGGCCTGTGCCGGAAGTATCAAAGCCGTGACCCTGGCCGCCCAGGTGATCAAATCCGGTGATGTGGACACGATTGTGGCCGGCGGCATGGAAAGCATGAGCAATGCCACATTCATGCTCAAAAAAGCCCGGTGGGGATACCGCCTGGGTCATGGCCAGCTCCAGGATCAGCTGATTTTGTTTGATCCCCTGAGCGGCAACACCATGGG
>Ga0102943_1000593_pt1 | contig 24380 bp, 14 predicted proteins | sample SalPonC_black_MG_FD_78174 | JGI IMG/M metagenome (GOLD analysis project Ga0102943, IMG submission 78174) | Salt pond soil microbial communities from South San Francisco under conditions of wetland restoration - Salt Pond MetaG... | ecosystem: Environmental > Aquatic > Marine > Intertidal zone >...
CTCGAGCCGGTGCGCCTCAGCGCCCGCAACGGCTATCTCCGGCTGAGCGCGGCCGAGGCCGACGCCCTCTCTCCGATCCGCCGCCTGCCGTCCGATCCGCCGCCGGTCGCCGTGTTCTGGGGCGAGGGAGAGCACGAGGAGTTCAAGCGTCAGTCGCGGGACGTCGCCGCCGCGCTCGGCCCCGCCGCCATCGTGGCCGAGGCCCTGCCGGCCGACCATTTCGAGATGTACGACGCCTTCGCCGACCCCGGCTCCCGCGTGGTGCAGGCCGCACTCGCCCAGATGCGCGCGCCCGGATGACGTAGCGGCTCCCGTCCAAGGCTACGCGATGCGGGGCGGATGCGATCCGATCCGTCGCCCTCGGGCGTCTCAGCCGAACGGCGTGACGATCTCGATCCAGACCGGCGGCGTGCGCTCGCCGATCCACTGGCGGGTCTTCCAGACGAAGCCGCTCTCCGGTTCGACCCAATGCAGGTTCACGAAGCTCCCCGTCGAGGTCGTGCAGCGCTCCTCCACCCGCACGAGGTCGTAGCGGCGCTCGAGGATCTCCACCCGCTCCGCTTCGACCGCCCGCGGACGGCACTCCGCCGCGCGCACCGTCTCGCGGCCGAGCGCGTCGCTGAACCGCCAGGTGCGCACCAGCCGCGACGGCCAGGCCTCGAGCGGCATGCGCGTGACCAGCGGGTCGGGGCCGGGGCCCGAGGCGTGCGACACGAGGCCCGAGCCGACGCCGCGGATCGCGCTGACCGCCGCGCCATGCAGGATCAGGTTGCGCCTGTCGGCGGCCGAATAGGTGACGTAGTCCTCCGCCACCGCCGCCGCGACGAGGAAGGCCCGCGGCCCCTCGTCCGAAAAGCGCGCCGCGATGGTGGCGAACCCCAGCGCCTCGACCTCGGCGCGCGTCGGCTGCGCCGGCGGCGGCGGATCGACGAAGCCGCCGCGCACGGCCGCGATCACGGCGCCCGTCGGCGTGCGTTCGAGACTGCTGCAGCCCGCCGCAGCGGCCACGGCGAGAAACGCGCCGAAGACCGCCGCGCGGCGCAGGGCGGAGGCGCGACCGGTCATTTCCAGAAGTTCCCCCAATCCTCGCGAAGCCCGCCGCGGTCGAGGTCGCGGACATGGCCGTAGAGCCGGTTGTCGATCTGAAGCCGCGCCCCGCCGTCCCGGGTCAGCGGACGGATCACGGTCGAATACCGCGCCTGTCCCGCCCCCGGCAGCGACCAGCCGAGCGGGATCGTCAGCCGGATGCCCTTGTCGAAGCTGCCCTCGCCGAACTCGTCGAAGGGCACGTCGGTCAGCGTGAAGAAGCCGCCGACTTCCCAGCCGTTGCTGAAGCGCCGCGTCAACGCGAAGGTGCCGCCCCAGTCGCCCGCCAGATAGCGCCCGGCGTCCACCTGAAGCTCCATGTCGCGCCAGCCGGTGTCCCAGTAGACCGAGCCATGGCCGGTGACGACGTCGTAGTCCCGCAGGTCGAAATTCATGTCGAACCCGCGCTGCACCGCGTAGTTCAGGTCGGCGCCGAGGCCCCAGTCCTGCGTCGCCGGCTTCCACAGCACCTCGCCGCCGACGCCGGCGAACATCTCCTCGAAATAACCGACCGACCCCCGCGCATAGATCTCGGGGCTCAGCTTCAGCACCTGATCGAGGGTCAGGCGCTCCATCACCGGCGTGTCGTTCTCGAGGTAGCGACGGAACTCCGAGCGGACGCGCGGCAGCTGCGAATCCGAGGTCCGGTCGATGTCGCCGAGCTGACCGTAGAGACGCTGGGTCACGCGCCCGTTCACCGTGAATCCGGGCGTGACCTCCAGCGCAGCGTCCGCGCGCAGCCGCAGATCCCAGCGCAGCGGCTCGTCCGGATCGAACAGGCCGAGCCGCAGATAGGGATTCAACCCCCAGGTGATCCGCGGATAGGCGTCCTCGACCGGGCGCATGCCGCGGGTCGCGGCGGTCGGCGCGTCGCTCAGCGTGGCGTCGAGCCAGCTCAGCCGCGCCGCCTCGGGCCGCGCGTAGCGTCGCTCCAGCGCGCTCCGCCGCAGGACGACCGTCGCCGCCGGAACGCCGCCCCCGACCAACGTCACCTCGAGCCGCTCGACCGACGGCGGCAGCAGCCCGGAGACCGCGGCGACGCTTCGTCCGATCGCCTGCGGCGCCGCCCGGTAGGTGGGATTGCGCAGATCGACGGCGAAGGTCGTCGGCTCCAGCCGCCAGGCCTCGACGATCAGCCCCTCCGCCGCCACCGCCGCGACGGCGGCCCGCGCGGTGCGACGCCGGGTTTCGGGATCGGCGTGCCAGGCGGTGTCGGGCTCGGCCGCCGGGGCGCTGCGCGCGGCGACGTGCTCGCGGCCCTCGGCGCGCAGCACCACGCTGCAGACCGGCGCGCCGCCCTCGCTCCGCAGCGTCACGCCGTCGACGACGCCGAGCCAGGCGTCGATCTCCCGCGCGGCGTCGACCGGGCAGGCGTCGCCCGGCTCGGCGTCCACCGTCGCCTCGGCCCAGCGCGCGCCCTGCGTCTCGACCGCGAGAGTCATCTCCGCGACGCGCAGATCCGAGCCGTCCGGCGCATCCTCGCCGATGCGCTCCAGCACCGGCCCGAACTCGGGCGCCGTCACCGCCGGCAGCGACGGGCGCACCTGGAACGGCGCCGGGCCGCGTTCGAGGTCCGGCGGCGTCAGCGGCTCCTTCGGGTTGAAGGACACCGTGGCCCGCAGGCCGACGGCCGTGCCGTGCATGGCGTAGGCGCCGAAGCTGACCGGCGCGAAACCGTCGTATTCGATGCCGAAATTGAGGGGGATCTCCTGCTCGAAGCCGTTGAAGCGGCCGTCGCGGGCGTAATCGTCCGACGAGTACTCGCCCTTCACCACGAGCCCCGGCAGGAACCGCGGCCGCCACTCGACGCCGCCGAAGAAGGCCAGATCCTCGCCGCGGAAGAAGTTGCCGAACTGCACCTCGCCCGCCTCGCCGAAGCCCTCGCGGCTGCAGGCGCTGTCGCGGATCGAGCAGACGGGATTGCGCACCCCGTTCAGGCCCGAGAGCCGCCCCCAGCCGAAGCCGGCGGTGACCGCGAGGCTCTCGCCGAACTGCTTGGTGCCGACGAAATACTCGGCCGAATAGATCCCCGTTCCGAGAAAGTCGCGCAGCCCGAACGCCACCGCAGGCAGGCTCCGCGTCTCGTCCGAGAGCAGGATCTTCAGATCGAAGCTGCGGTCGTAGAGGTTGACCCCGTCCTCGAAGAAGTCGTCCAGGATCGAATATCGGAACGAGCCCTCGATCCGCGGCAGCACCTGAAACGTCAGCGTGTTGCGCAGGAAGGGGCCGAAGCCCGCGCCGGTGAGCGAAAGCTGCCCGTCCGGCTGCATCCGCGCGGAGGGCATGTCCACGAGGCCGGTGGCCCCGTAGAGATTGAAGCTCGCCGGCTGACGCGGCTCCGCCGGCTGCGAAGCGGCCGATCCCGCCGCCCCCGCAATGACCATCACCAACGCCGCGCCGCGCGACGCCACGCTGCCGGCGCCCCGACGCTTCGCCCGACCTGCCTTCATCACCTCGTCCGCCGTTCGCCGTCTCGTTCGCTCCCGCGGCGCGAACCTGTTGGCACGGCGCGGCGCGGCCGTCCACAACCCTGAGATGCGTCGGCGTCGGATGGCCACGGCGTGTCTCTAGCGCACCACGTTCAGCACGCGGGACACCATGTGCCGCCAGCCTTCGCGCAGCCGGCCGCGTCGCGTGCGCACGAAGGCGCGCTCCTCGTGCAGCCAGTCCAGAACCCGCTCCGGCGTCGCCGGCAGCCCGGTGCCCGGATCGACGTAGCGCGGATAGAGGATCAGCGCGGCCGCGGCGAGGGCGTCGAGGCTCAGCCGCCGGCCGCGGTCGAACGGCGTCCCCGCCGCCGCGGTCAGCCCCCAGCCGTGGTAGAAGGGCCGCCCGTGCACCGCCACCGGCTTGCCGCGCAGCAGCGCCTCGAAGCCCATCAGCGAGGTCATGGTCTCCACCTCGTCCGCCCAGTCGAGACAGGCCTCGGCCGAGGCGTCGGGCGCCGCGGCGTCGGCGGCCTCGGCGAGCGTCGCGGCGTCGACCGCGCCCTCGCGCAGCCCGGTCAGCACGTCCGGATGCGGCTTGTAGAGCAGGAAGGCGTCCGGGTTGCGCGCCCGCGCCGCGCGCAGCAGTTCGGCGTTGCTCCGGATCGAGGGAGAGCCGAAGCGGAGCGAGGCGTCGCCCTCCACCTGCCCCGGCACCAGCAGCCGGCGCCGCCGCGTCTCCGGCAGCGCGGCGGCCCCGCCGACGTTGTATTTCGTGATCCTGAGCGCCACCAGCCGCCGGCGCAGCGCGCCCGCCCGGGCCAGCAGCGCCGGCGGAAACGCGGCCTCCCGCGCCAGCCGCTCGAAATCCGTCTCCCGCGTCGCGTCGAAATAGAGGGCGAGCGCATCGACCGCGAGCGAGGCCGGCGGCGCATGCCGCAGCCCGAGCCCGACCGAGCGCACGAAGCCGTCCTCCAGCCGCAGCGTCTCCAGCCCCGCGGCCTCCGGCGGCGCCGGCCGTGCGCCCCAGATCGCCAGCCGCGCGCCGCGCTTGGCGGCCGCCCGCGCCGCCGGGCCGGGCCGCGCGCGATGCGTCGCCGGCCCGCAGGGCCCTTCGAGGAACGGGGCCGCGTTGCGCCGCTTCCAGGCGGAGAGGCCGAGCGTCACCACCGGCCGGTCGTTGCGCTGCGCCGCCTCGCGCAGCACGGCCAGCGCCGCCAGCGCCTCCGCCGCCGCCGTCTCCTCGCCCCGCCACGGGTCGAGCCAGCGCGCCCGCGCCAGCCAGCGCAGCGGATCCGCCGGCGCTCCGGCCGCCTCCGCCTCGATCCCGCCGAGCGCCGCCCAATGCGCCGTCGCCCCGCCGGCGGGGCCGAGCACGCGCCGCAGCCGCCGCGGAGAGATCCAGGCCGCCGAGTCCGCCGCCTCCAGCCCGGCCTCCGCCGCCGCGCGCCGCGCGGTCTCCCGCCCGCCGGTCAGCGCCACCGCTCCGCGCGGCGCCGCCGTGACCAGCGCGGCGGGGTCCGCCGCCTCGGCGAGGTCGATCAGCGTCTCGGGCGCGGCGGCGTCCGCCCGCACCGCCGGCCACCAAAGCGTGCGCTCGCGGATCGTCTCCAGAATCGCGCCCAGCCGCCGCCGCTCCGGCGCGTCGCCGAAGCCGATCGCGACCGGCGGATGGCTCGGAAGCGCGCCCGGCAGCAGCCGCGGCAGGCAGAGACCCGGCGCCGGCGCCGTCTCCCACCCGACCCGGCGCGGCGGCGGCGCCGCGCTGAGCGCCCTCAGCGCCCGTCGCAGCGCCCGCCGCTCCTCGCGCTGGGTCATGGCGCGGGGGGCGGTCCGCCCGCGCGCGCCGTCATCCGGCCGCGCCGAAAGGCAGGGGGCGCGCCCGGATCCCGGCCAGCGCCTCGGCCGTGACCGCGACGGCGCGGTCGATCTGCTCGGCGGTATGCTCCGAGGTCAGGAAGAAGCGCAGCCGCGCCTGCTTCTCCGGCACCGCGGGGAAGGTGATCGGCAGCGCGTTCACGCCCGCCTTGAACACCGCGTCGGACAGCATCGCCGCCCGCGCGCTGTCGCCCACGATCACCGGCATCACGGCCGAGCCCATGGCCGTGCCGACGTCGAGATCGGCCGCCTTCGCGACCTCCAGCAGCCGCCGGCCGTTCTCCGCCAGCCGCGCCACGCGCTCGGGCTCCGCCTCCAGCACCTCCAGCGAGGCGATCGCCGCCGCGGCCAGCGGCGCCGCGAGGCCGACCGAGAACACGAAGCCCGGCGCCGTCGCCTTCAGGTACTCGGTCAGCGCCGAGGACCCGGCGACGTAGCCGCCGCAGGCCGACAGCGTCTTGGAGAGCGTGCCCATCCAGATCTCGACCGAGGCCGGATCCACCCCCTGCAGCTCCCCGAGGCCGCGGCCGGTGCCGCCGAGCACGCCGAGCGCGTGCGCCTCGTCCACCATCAGCCAGGCGTCGTGCCGCGCCTTGACCTCGACGAAGCGCGGCAGGTCCGGCCAGTCCCCGTCCATCGAGTAGAGGCCCTCGACGCAGATCAGCACCCGGTCCCACTCGCCGCGCCGGCGGGAGAGGAAGTCGTCGACCCAGGCCCAGTCGTTGTGCGGGAACACCACGCGATGCGCGCCGGACAGGCGCACGCCCTCGGTGATCGAGTTGTGGATGTAGCCGTCGACCAGCACGAGGTCCTTCGGCCCCATCAGCGTGCCGATCGTCGTGACGTTGGTGGCGTGGCCCGAGACCATGACCACCGCGCTCTCGGTCCCGTAGAAGCGCGCCAGTCCCGCCTCCAGCCGGGCGTGAAGGTCCCGCTCGCCCGCGACGACGCGGGAGGCGGAGACGCTGACGCCGTAGGCGTCGATCGCGGCCTTGGCGGCCTCGCGCACCTTCGGATGACCGTTCAGCCCGACATAGTTGTAGGAGCTGAAGTTCAGCAGCTCCCGCCCGCCGATGCGGCATGTCGCGCCGGCGTAGCCCTCCTGCTCGCGGAAATAGGGCACCTCGATGCCCAGCATGTCCGCGGCGGAGCGTTGCAGCCGCATCTGCTTGTGCCCCGGCAGGGTCGCGAAGTCGAAGGCCCTGGGCTTGGCCTTCGGGGCCGGCGCGGGACGCGCCACGGGCCGCTCCGGCCCCGCCCGCTTGGAGCGCGCCTGCCGCAGTTCGCGCACCAGGGCGCTGCGCTTCGCGGCCCCGAACCTGCCTTCGCCGCCTTCGGCGCCCGCCATCTTCCGCTCTCCGTCAGTTCAGCGCCGTGGCGCGATCCTCGGCCCGTCGCACCATCTCGTCCACCGCCTCGGCGCCCATCGCCCCCTCGCCGTCTCCGACCAGGTGGCGTTCCGCCAGCGCCGCCGCGTCGCCGTCGCCCTCCGCGTCGGCCGCGCCGACACGCTTCACGACGCGCGCCGCGATGTCCATCAGCGTCGCGCCCCCCGCAAGGCTCATCAGCGGGATGTCGAGGCCCAGCGTCTCCTCGGCCGCCATGCGCAGGTCGACGGCCATGAGGCTGTCGAAGCCCATCTCGGTCAAGGGCTGGCGCGGGTCGATCTCCTCGGCCGGCAGGCGCAGGATCCGGCTCGTCTCCGCCGCCAGCAACTCGGCGACCTTGGCCAGCGCCTCGGCCTCCGGCAGGCCCGCGATCAGCGCCGAGAGATCGGCCGAGGCCTCCGCCGACGCCGCCTCCGGCATCCGCATCCGCCGGAACAGCGGCGTCTGCACCAAGGCCAGCTCCCGCGCCGCGGCCGACCAGTCGATCTGCGCGTAGGCCAGGGCGGAGGCGTCGTCCCCCGGCTCCGCCGCCAGCGCCAGATCGAGGCCCGCCAGCGCCTCGGCCGCGGTGATCGACTGTCCGCCGAGCCGGTCCGCCAGCAGCGCCTCCGTCCTGGCGTCGCGCGTCAGGTAGCCGGCGTCGGAGATCGCGCCCCACGCCATCGCGAGCCCCGGCAGCCCGAGCCGCCGGCGCTCCGCCGCCAGCGCCTCCAGCGCCGCGTTCGCCGCGACGTAGGAGGACTGGCCGGGGTTGCCGATCAGCGTGGTGGCCGAGGAATAAAGCACGAACAGGTCCAGCTTCAGCCCCCGCGTCAGCCGGTCCAGCACCTCCGCCCCCGCCAGCTTCGGGCGCAAAACGGTGCGGATCCGCTCCGCGTCCAGCGTCGCGAACAGCGCGTCGTCGAGCGTCATCGCGGTGTGCAGGACGCCGCGCAGCCGCGCCGGCCCCGCCTCGATCTCGTCGATCAGGGCCCGCATCGCGGCCTCGTCCGCGGCGTCGCAGGCCCGCGTCGTCACCTTGGCGCCCGCCGCCTCCATCCGCCGGATCGCGGCGCGCGCGGGGTCCGTCACCCGGCCGGAGCGCGAGGTCAGCCAGACGTGCCGCGCCCCGCGCTCGACCAGCGCCGACGCCGTCTCCGCCCCGAAACCGCCGAGCCCGCCGACCACCAGATAGGCGCCCTTGCGCACGATCTTCGGCGGCTTCGCGCGCACCGGCTCCGGCCTCGGCGGCGCCTTCACCACGATCTTGCCGATATGCCCGGACTTCTGCATCAGCCGGAAGGCGTCCGTCACCTCGGCGGCGTCGAACACGATGTGCGGCAGCGGGATGAAATCGCCCCGCACGAAGCCGCGGCCGAGCGCCTCGAACACCTTCACCGCCAGATCGGGCCGATAGACCAGCAGCTGGTCGGCGTCGACGCCGAAATAGGTCAGGTTGCGCCGGAACGGGCGCAGGCCGATCTGGCTGTTGGCGTAGTAGTCCCGCTTGCCCAGCTCCACGAACCGGCCGAACGGCTTGAGGCACTCGATGGAGCGCTCCATCGCCTCGCCGAACAGCGAGTTCAGCACCACGTCGACGCCCGCGCCGTCCGTCGCCGCCGTCACCTCGGTCGCGAAGTCGAGCGAGCGCGAATCGAAGACGTGCGCCGCGCCGAGCTGGCGCAGAAGCTCCCGCTTCGCCGGGCTGCCGGCCGTCGCGATCACCGTCGCGCCCCGCGCCGCCGCGATCTGCAGCGCCGCGAGGCCGACGCCGCCCGCGCCGCCGTGGATCAGCACCGTCTCGCCCCGGTCGAGGGAGGCGAGCTCGACCAGCCCGTACCACGCGGTCAGGAACGTGGTCGGGATCGTCGCGCCCGCCGTCATGTCCACGCCCTCGGGCAGCGGCGCCACCGCGCTCTCGTGCACCGTGACGTGCGTCGCGAAGCAGGCCGGGGCGAAGGCGATCACCGGGTCGCCGACCTTCAGACGCCGGCAGCCTTCGCCCACGCGCACCACGACGCCCGAGCACTCCATGCCCAGCGTCGGGCCGGCGAAGCCGTCCTCCAACGCCTCCTCGGGCAAGAGGCCCTGCGCCCACATGATGTCGCGGAAGTTGAGGCCGGTGGCGTCGACCTCGATCTCCACCTCCGCCGGACCCGGCGCGCCGCGCCGCTCGGTCCGCCACTCCAGGCTGTCGATGGCGCCCTGCTGGCCGAGCGCCAGACGCCGGCACGCCTCGCCGTTGACCCGCGCCGCGCCGGCGCGGTCCTCCAGGTCGGCGACGCGCTCCACCCGCACCCCGGCGCGTCCCGCGGCGTCGAGCAGCACCTCCCGGTCCTCGCCCGGCGACAGCATCTCGGCGGCGAGCCGGCCCGCCGGATCGTCCAGCGCCGGATCGACGTCCACCAGACGCACCTCGAGATCGGGGTGCTCGTTCGCGATCACGCGGCCGAAGCCCCAGACCGCCGCCTCGGCCGGTCGCAGCGGCCGCAGCGGGCCCGCCGCCACGCCGCCCCGCACCGGCAGCCAGAACCGCGCCAGCCGCTGCGGCGCGGCCAGCGCGCCCTTGGCCGCGGCGAGACGGCCATGCGCGGCGTCCAGCGCCGGGCCCTCGCCCCCGAACCCCGTCAGCAGCACCAGCTCGACCGGCGCCTCGGCCTCGGCGAGCGCGGCGTCCAGCGCCTCCGCCGTGACGGCCCGCGCCGCGCCCCCCGCCGCCGCCAGCCGCTCGGCCAGATCCACGGCCAAGGCCGCCTCCTCGGGGCCGTGCAGGACGATCGCCTCCGCCCGCGCCGGCGCCTCGGGGCGCGCGGTCCCGCCCGTGGGCGCCGCCGCGAGGATCAGCGCCGCCTGCGCCTCGGCCGAGGCCAGCGGCGCCGCCTCCGCAGCCTCGAAGCCCGCGCCGGCCAGCGCGTCCGCCCAGTCCGCCGCATCGCGCAGCCGGCCCATCGGGAAGGCGGGATCGACCGTGTCCCGCCACCAGGCCGCCTCGGATCCCTCGACGAGATCCGCGGCGAGATGCGGCGTCTCCTCGACCGCCACCAGCGCGCCGCCCGGCGCCATCCGCCGCCGCAGATCCGCAGGATCGACGTCCGCGAGGCGCGAAAGCGCGTCGCCGGCCAGCACCAGGTCGAAGGCCTCGCGCGGCTCGACGCGGTCGAGCGCGGCATAGGCGACGCCCGGCCGCTCCGGATCGCCGACCTCCATGGCGCGCACGCGGCGCGGATCGGGGTCCGAGACCACGCAGCGCGTGACGCCCGCCGCCGCGATCCGGTCCAGCAGCGCCGCCGGCGCCGCGCCGAGCACCAGCACCGAGAGGCGCCGCCCCGCGCTCGCCTTCAGCGCGGCCTCGAAGGCCGCCGCCAACGCGCCCCAGCGCGCCTCGCCCGAGGGGCCGGAGGCCGCGAGCCGCAGTTGCGCCGCGGTCGCCGCCGCCTCGCTCTCCCGCGGGCCTTCCGCGAACAGGGTCGCCAAGGCCGCGGGCAGGCCCATCAGGCGGCTGGTCTCCCCCACGCGACGCGGCGCCTCCGCGAACAGCGCCTCTACGAGCGCCGAAAGCGGCGGATACGGAGCCTCGGGCGAGAGCAGCGCGCGCCCGTCCTCGGCCCGGCCGACCGCGTCGTCCTCCTCCAGCGCCATCAGGATCCGCTCCAGCGCGGGACGGGCCGACGGCGCGAGCCGCCCTTCCGCCTGCAGCGCCGTCACGTCCACCACGCCGCCGTCGGTGGCGAGCCGCGCCACCGCGTCGCGCGCTATCCTCCGCGCCGTGGTGTCGAGCAGCAGCGCCGCCGCGCTCGGCTCCGGCGCGTCGTCCACCCTGAGCCGGGAGAGCGCCTTCGGCAGCGTCGCCCCCAGCGTCGAGGCCGGCCCCTCCGGCGGCGCCAGCCGCGCCAGCGCGTTGCGGTAGACGAGGCTCGACACCGGCTTGGCCTTGACGATGCGCACCGCCTTGAAGCGAACCCCCGTCAGTGCCGCGATCACCGCGCCCGTGGCGTCGACCAGCGTGAAGCGCGCCTCGATCGAACGCTCGGAGGCCTTCTCGACCTCCACCCAGGCGCCGGCGGGAACCGCGCCTGTGACGCTCAGCCGCAGCGATCCGATGCGCACCGGAAGGAAGGCGAGGCCCTCCGCCTCGCGTCCCGCGATCAACCCGAACAGGCCGTGGAAGGCCGCGTCCAGCAGCGCCGGATGCAGCGCGTGCCGCCCGGTCTCCGCCTCGCCGGCGTCGAGCGCGACATAGGCGGTCCGATCGTCGGTCCGCCGCACCGAGACGGCGCGCCGGAAGGCCGGTCCGTAGCCCAGCCCGAAGCGCCGCGTCAGCGCATAGAGCGCGTCGGCCGTCATGGTCGTGGCCGCGTCGCCGCCCGGCGCCGGGCGCGGCGCGGGGCGCGCTCCGGCGGGTCGGCGCAGGCGCCCGCGCGCGTGCAGCGCGAAGTCGTCGCCCGAGAGGCGCCGGCGGCTCTCCACGTCCACCACGCCGCGCTCGCCCGCCAGCGTCGTGCGCAGCTCCGCGCCGTCCTCCAGCGTCAGCGCGCGCAGGATGTCGAGGTCGACCAGCTCGACCTCGCCCGCGCCCATCGCCTCCAGACCGGCCGAAAGCGCGAGATCGACGTAGCCCGCGGCCGGAAACACCACCGCCCCGTCGACCGCGTGATCGGCGAGCCAGGCCGGCGTCGCCGGATCGACCGCCGCGCGCCAGTCGCGCGCGCCCTCGCGCAGCGCCGCGCCCAGCAGCGGGTTGCGGTCCGCCTCCGCGTCGAACAGGCTCAGCGCCTCGGACGTCGCCTCGGCCCGGAACCGGCGCTGGTTCCAGGGATAGCTCGGCAGGTCGACCTCGACCTTCGCGTCGTGCCCGAAGAAGCGGTTCTCCACGATCCGCGCGCCGCGCGCCGCGGCCAGCGCCACCGTCCGTCGCAGATCGCCGCCGTCCGCCCTCTCCTCGAGCGAGGGCAGCACCGAGACCTCGGCCCCCGCCTCCTGCGCCGTGTCGCGGACGTAGGTCGTCAGCACCGGGCGCGGCCCGATCTCCACGAAATGCCCGCAGCCCTGCGCCAGCAGCGTCTCCAGCCCCTGCCGGAACAGCACCGGCCGGCGAATGTTGCTCCACCAGTAGCGCGGCCCCAGCTCCTCGCCGTCCGTCGCCCGCCCGAAGGTGGCCGAGACGTAGGTGCAGCGCGCCTCCTGCGGGCGCAGCCAGTCGAGGTCCGCGATCAGGTCGTCGCGCATCGCCTCGGCGTCCGGCGAGTGGAACGGATAGTCCAGATCCAGACGCTTCACCGCGATCCGCTTCTTGCGCGCCGCCTTGGCGAAACCGGCGATCGCCGCCTCCGGCCCCGACAGCGTGGTCGAGCGCGGCGAGTTGTCGGCCGCGACGCAGAGGCCTTCGCCGCCGAACTCCGCCAACGCCGCCTCCGCCGCCTCGGCCCCGGCCAGCACCGCGGCCATGCCGCCGCGGCCCTTGATCTTCTCCTGGTTCCGCGAGCGGACGTAGATCAGCCGCACCGCGTCCGGCAGATCGAAGGCGCCCGCCGCCCAGGCCGCCGCCACCTCGCCCACCGAATGGCCCAGCACCGCGTCCGGCTTCAGCCCCTTCTCCGCCAGGCTCTCCACCGTCGCCACCTGCACCGCGAAGATCAGCGGCTGCGCGAGGCTGGTGTAGGGCAGCCGCGCCTCCAGATCCTCGTCGTGCATCGCCTCGACCAGATCGATCTCCGCCAGCTTGGCGAAGATCACGCTCACCTGATCGAAGGTGGAGCGGAAGATCGGGTCCTCGGCGTAGGCCGTGCGGCCCATCCCGACGTATTGCGCGCCGTTGCCGGAGAACACGAAGGCCGTGCCGCCCGGCTTCGGCGCCGCCCGGCCATGCGCGAAGAGGGCCGAACCCTCGCCCGCGAGGAACGCGTCGAGCGCCGCGGCCTGCGCCGCCCGCTCGCCCGGCAGCGCGATCAGCCGGTGCGGCAGCCGCTCGCGCTGATAGGCGGCGGCGTTCGCCATCCGCGCCGCCTCCGTGGCCGAAGCGCCGTCGAGCCGCTCGCGCCAGGCCCGGGCCAGCGCCGCCAGGCTCTCCTCGGACCGCGCGCTCAGGATCAGCGGCGCCGGCTCCACCTTGCCGGGCGCCGGCCGGCGCTCCTCGGCCTTGGGCTGGCGCAGCACCACATGCGCGTTGGCGCCGCCGAAGCCGAACGAGTTGACGCCCGCGTAATGCGGCGTCTCCCGCTCGCCGAGCGCCGTCGGCTCGGTCACCACGCGCAGGTTCCAGCCCTCGAAGTCGATGTCGGGGTTCGGCTCCTCGAAATGCAGCGAGGCCGGCGCCACCCCGTGCTCGAGCGCGAGCTGCGCCTTCAGCAGCCCGACGAGGCCGGATCCCGCCTCCAGATGCCCGACATTGGTCTTGGCCGAGCCGATGCGCAGCGGCTCCGACCGCCTGACGCCCAGCGCCTGGCCGAGCGCGTGCGTCTCCAGCGGATCGCCCGCGCGCGTGCCGGTGCCGTGCGCCTCGACGAAGGCGAGCTTGTCGGGGTCGATGTCGAACCGCCCGTAGACGTCCTCCAGCAGCGCGCGCTGCATCTCCGAGGAGGGCAGCGAGACGCCGGTGGTGCGCCCGTCCGAATTGATCCCGGCGGCCGAGACGACGCCGAGCACGCGGTCATGGTCCGCGATCGCGGCGTCGAGCGCCTTCAGCACGAACACCACCGCGCCCTCGGACCGGACGTAGCCGTCGCCCTTGGCGTCGAAGGCCTGGCAGAGCCCGACCTTGGAGAGCATCGTCGCCCGGCTGAAGCCGATGAACGGCCAAGGCGAGAGCAGCATGTTCACGCCGCCGACGATGGCGGTGTCGACCAGCCCCGCCTGGATCGCCGTGAACGCCTCGTGCAGCGCGAACAGGCCCGAGGAGCAGGCCGTGTCGACCGTGTAGCTCGGCCCGTTGAGGTCGAGGCAGTAGCTGATCCGATTCGAGATCAGGCTCAGCGTGTTGCCGGTCATGAACTGCGCGTCGATCGCCGCGGGATCGACGTAGAACCGGTTGGCGTAGTCCGAGGAGGAGGCGCCCACGAACACCCCGGTCGAGGTCTTGGGCAGCTCTGACGGACGCATCCCCGCCTTCTCGAGCGCCTCCCACGTCACCTGCAGCAGCAGCCGCTGCTGCGGGTCCATCTGCTCCGCCTCGCGCGGCGAGATGCCGAAGAACGCGGCGTCGAAGGCGAAGGGATCGTCGATCTGGCCGGCGGCGAAGGTGTAGCTGCGGCCCGCCGCGCCCGCCTCGGCGCGCCAGCGGTCCAGCGGCCAGCGGTCCGCCTGCACTTCGCCGACCGTGCAGCGGCCCTCCTGCAGGACCCGCCAGAAACCGGCCGCGTCCGCGGCGCCGGGCAGACGGCAAGCATAGCCTACGACGGCCAGCTCCCTCGCTTGAACGGACTTCAGCACGCCTGCCCTTTCCGACCTCGGTGGAGACCCGTGCATCGCGGGCCGCCTTGTTGTCCGGTCCCCTCGTCGGCGGTCGCGAGCGTCACGTCCGCACAGTGGCCCACTTCGGGCCTACATCAATTCTCCGCGACCCGCAACGCGGCCGCTTGCGGTGCGAAACGGTCTCCGCCCGAAGCGCGAGATAGGATGCCGCGGGCCGGCGTCGACGCCGGCTTCACTCCGGCGGCCCGATCCTGCGCAGCAGCCACCCCGCGAGATAGAGCGAGCCGCAGATCAGCACGCGCGGCGCCGCGTCTCCGCCGACGCCCTCGGCGTCGCGCGCGAGCTCCGCCGCCGCGTCGCGCACCCCGGCCGCGGGCGTGGCGGCCAGTCCGGCGCGCCGTCCGGCCTCGGCCAGCGCCTCGGCGCTCCAGCTCGCCGAGGCGCCGGGAATCGTCACCGTGCGGACCGACTTCGCGAGGCCCGCGAAATGGCGCAGGAACGCGGCCGGGTCCTTGCTCTCCAGCATGCCGACGATCAGGTGCAGCGGCGCCGCCCGGCGCTCCTCCAGCGCCGCCATGTGCGCCGCCAGGACCTCGCCCGCCGCCTCGTTGTGCCCGCCGTCGAGCCACAGCTCGGCCCCCGCCGGGGCGCCGGGAATCGCCCCGGGCGCGAGCCGCTGCAGCCGCGCCGGCCACGACGCCCGCGTCAGCGCCGCCGCCGGGTCGCCGTGGCCGAGCGCGCGCAGCCCGGCCACCGCGGCGCCGGCGTTCTCGATCTGGTGTCCCCCCGCCAGCGCCGGCGGGTCGAGGTCGAGCAGCCCGTCCTCGTCCTGGAACACGAAGCGCCCGCCCTCGCGCCACGCCGTCCAGTCGCGCCCGGCGAGGATCAGCGGCGCGCCGACCGCCTCGGCCCGCGCCTCGATCACCGCCAGCGCCTCCTCCCGCTGCGGGCCGACCACGCACGCCACGCCGGGCTTCAGGATGCCGGCCTTCTCGCCGGCGATCTCGGCCAGCGTCTCGCCGAGGAACTGCTGATGATCGAAGCTCACCGGCGTGATCACGGTCAGCGCCGGCCGGTCCGTCACGTTCGTCGCGTCGAGCCGCCCGCCGAGCCCGACCTCCAGCAGCGTCCAGTCCGCCGGGTTCCGCGCGAAGGCGAGCAGCGCGGCGCAGGTCGTGATCTCGAAGAAGGTGATCGGCTCGCCCGCGTTGACCCGCTCGCACTCCTCGAGGGCCGCCGCCAGCGCCGGCTCCGCGATCAGCCGGCCGCCGAGGCGGATGCGCTCGTGGAACCGCGCGAGATGGGGCGAGGTGTAGACGTTGCAGGTCTCCCCCGCCGCCTCCAGCCCCGCCCGGATCATGGCGGTGGTGGAGCCCTTGCCGTTGGTGCCCGCGACGTGGATCACCGGCGCGAGATCCCGCTCCGGATGCCCGAGCGCGGCGAGCAGCCGCCACATCCGCTCGAGCGTCAGGTCGATGCTCTTGGGGTGCAGCGACAGCAGCCGCTCGAGGATCGCGTCGCTCGGGAACTCGGGCTCCGCGCCCCAGCCGTCCCCGCCGCCCAGCGCCGCCGGCGCGCTCACGGCCCCTCCGCGGCCTTGGCGCGGCGCCGGCCCTCGGCCTCGCCGCCCGTCGGCGTCGTCTCCTGCGCCGGCTCCGGCGCGGGCGCCGCGGCCGGCTCCGCCGCCGGCTCGGGCCGCGGCAGGTCGCCGTGCACCCGCGGCGGCAGGCCCGTCAGCATGCGCAGGATCTGCGACAGCTCCTCGCGCATCCGCCGGCGGTCGGTCACACGGTCCAGCATGCCGTGCTCCAGCAGGTATTCGGCGCGCTGGAAGCCCTCCGGCAGCTTCTCGCGGATCGTCTGCTCGATCACCCGCGGCCCCGCGAAGCAGATCAGCGCCCCCGGCTCGGCGATCTGCACGTCGCCCAGCATCGCGTAGCTCGCCGTCACGCCCCCCGTCGTCGGGTCCGTCAGCACCACGACGTAAGGCAGCCCCGCCTCCTTCACCATCCTGACCGCGACCGTGGTGCGCGGCATCTGCATCAGGCTGAGGATGCCCTCCTGCATCCGCGCGCCCCCGGCGGCGGAGAACAGCACCAGCGGCGCCTTGCGCTGCACGGCCCGCTCCGCCGCCGCGACGATGGCGTTGCCGACGGCCATGCCCATCGAGCCGCCCATGAAGCCGAAGTCCTGCCCCGCCGCCACGATGCGCTGGCGAAAGAGCTCGCCCTCCGCGACCAGCATCGCCTCGGTCTCGCCGGTCTTGCGCCGCGCGTCGCGCATCCGGTCCGGATAGCGCTTCTCGTCGCGGAAATGCAGCGGATCGGGCAGCGCCTCGGGCACGGCGATCTCGTGGAAGACCCCGCCGTCGAACAAAGCCGCGAAGCGGTCGCGCGGCGTGATCTGCATGTGGCGCCCGCAGGCCGGGCAGACGTTCAACGCCTCGCGCAGCTCGCGGTGGAACAGCATCTCGCCGCAGCCGTCGCACTTGCGCCAGAGGTTGTCCGGCATGTCGCGGCGCGAGAACAGCGAGTTGATGCGCGGGCGGACGTAGTCGGTGATCCAGTTCATTCCGGCCTCCCGGGGAAGCGGCGGGTCGCGCGTGGCCCTATCCGGGGGCGCGGCGTTCGGCAAGCCCGCCGCGTCTTGACCCCGCCGCGGCGCCCCCCGACTGTAGCGCCGACGACCGCGCGAGGAAGGACCCCGACCCATGGCGATGAGCGACGGCGAGATCTGGACCTGGGCCGACGGCGTCTGGCATCAGGGCGAGGCGCGCCTGATCGGCCCGACCGATCACGGCTTCTGGCAGGGCTCCATGGTCTTCGACGGCGCCCGCGGCTTCGAGGGGACCGCGCCCGACCTCGACCTGCACTGCGCCCGCGTCAACGCCTCGGCCGAGGCGATGGGCCTCGAGCCGACGCTCGAGGCCGGCGAGATGAACGACCTCGCGCAGGAAGGCCTCGCCAAGTTCCGCGGCGACGTTCCCGTCTACGTGCGACCGATGTACTGGGCCCGCCACGGCGACGCCTCGCTGATCAACGCCGATCCCGCCAGCACCGCCTTCGCCCTCTGCCTCGAGGCGCTGCCGATGAGCGACCCGGAGGCGATGCCGGAGGGCGGACTGCGGATCACCACGACCCGCTTCCGCCGCCCCCTCCAGAGCATGGCGCCGACCGAGGCGAAGGCCGGCTGCCTCTATCCCAACAACGCCCGCATGATCCGCGAGGCGAAGGCCAAGGGCTTCGACAACGCCGTCTCCTACGACGCCATCGGCAACGTGGCCGAGCTCGCCACCGCCAACATATTCGTCGTGAGGAACGGCGTGATCGCCACGCCGATCCCGAACGGCACCTTCCTCGCCGGGATCACGCGCCTGCGCGTCATGAAGCTGATGCGCGACGCGGGCCACGACGTGCGCGAATGCGTGCTGACCGAGCGCGACCTGCGCGAGGCCGACGAGGCGTTCTCCACCGGCAACGCCAACAAGATCATGCCGATCGTCCGCTTCGACGACGTGGTCTACGGCGCCGGCCCGGTGACGCGCGAGGTGCGCGCCCGCTACTGGGACTACGCCCACGCGGCCTGACGCCGCGGCGTCCTCGCGGCCGGCGCGGGATCCACCCGGCGGGGGTCCGAAGGCCGCACGCTCCCGGTCCCCGGCCCGCCCACGGCCGCCCCGGCGCCCCGGCCGTCGCGAGCGGCCCGCCCGCCCACCCCCGCCGCGACGGCCGGGGCGCCTCCGCGCTTCAGCCGAGCCCGGGCCAGACGGGCCTGCGCTTCTCGAAGAAGGCCGCGATGCCCTCCTCGGCCGAGGCCGTCTCCCAGGCGTCGGCCAGCCGCCGCGCCGTGTCGGCCATGACCGCCTCCGTCACCTGCGGCCCCAGCGCCTGCACCAGCGCCTTCGAGGCCGCCACCGCCTCGGGCGCCGCCGCGAGATAGGGCGCGACCTCCGCCTCCACCGCCGCGTCCAGCGCCTCCGGCGTCGTCACGCGGGCGGCGAGGCCGAGCTCGCGCGCCTCCGCCGCGTCGAACAGGCGGGCCGAGAAGAACACCCGGCGCGCCTTCGCCTCGCCCATCCGCGCGATCACGTAGGGCGAGATCGTCGCCGGGATCAGGCCGAGCCGCACCTCGGTGAAGCCGAAGCGCGCGTCCTCCACCGTCAACGCCAGGTCGCAGACCGACATCATGCCCATGCCGCCGCCGTAGGCCGGGCCGTTGATCCGCCCGATCAGAGGCTTCGGCAGCCGGTTCAGCGCGCCGAGCATCCGCGCGAGCCTCATCGCCTCGGCGAGCCGCGTCTCGCGGTCCACCTCCCGCTGCGCGCGCATCCAGGCGAGATCGCCGCCGGCGCAGAAATGATCGCCCTCGCCCGTCATCACGACGACGCGCACCGCCGGATCGGCCGCCAGAGCGTCGGCGGCCGCGTGCAGCTCCGCGATCATCCGCGCGGAAAGCGCGTTGCGCTTCTCCGCCCGCGCCAGCGTCAGCGTCGCGACGCCGCGCGCGTCGGTCTCGATCCGGATCGTCTCAGGCATCCGCCCCCTCCCTCAGCGTCAGTGCGAACGCGGCCGCGGTCTCCAGCTTCGCGGCGTCGACCCCCGTGCGGAAGCCCCGCGCCTCGACCGTCGCCAGCACCTTTCGCGTGTCCACGTTGCCCTTCGCGCCCGGCGCGTAGGGGCAGCCGCCGAGCCCGCCGACCGCGGCGTCGAAGGTTCGCAGCCCGCGGGCGAGGCAGGCCGCCACGTTGTCCGTCGCGCGCCCTTCGGTGTCGTGGAAATGGCCTGCAAGCCGCTCCGCCGGAACCGCGTCCAGCACCGCGTCGAGCATGGCGTCGACCGTCTCCGGCGTCGCCGCCCCGATGGTGTCGCCCAAGCTGACCTCGTGACAGCCCATCGCGATCAGCCTGGCGGCGACCTCCGCCACGGCGCCCGGCGGCGTGCGCCCGTCATAGGGGCAGTCGGTGACGCAGGAGACGTAGCCGCGCACCGGCGTCCCCGCCTCCGCCGCCGCGGCGAGCACCGGGCGGAACCGCTCCAGGCTCTCCGCGACGGAGCAGTTGAGATTGGCCCGGCTGAAGCCCTCGGAGGCCGAGGCGAAGACGGCGACCTCGTCGGCCCCGGCGGCCCTCGCGCCCTCCCAGCCCTTCAGGTTCGGCGTCAGCGCGGAATAGCGGACGCCCGGCGCGCGGCGGATGCCGGCCATCACCTTCGCGGCGTCGGCCATCTGCGGCACCCATCTCGGGCTGACGAAACTCGTGACCTCGATGCGTCGCAGCCCGGTCGCGGAGAGGAGATCCACCAGCCGGATCTTGTCGGCGGCCGGGATCAGCCGCGCCTCGTTCTGAAGCCCGTCGCGCGGCCCCACCTCGAACAGCAGCACCTCGTCCATCGCCGACCCTCCCCGCGATCCGCCCCGCCCATCTGCACCCGCCGCCGCGCGCGAGGCAACCGCCGCGCCCCTTGGCGGGCGACGCCGCTCGGGGGGCGTCGAGCCCCCGCTCGCGGCGGCGTCGATCCGCCGGGGCGGATCGCCGGGGGCGCCCGGTCGCATCCGCCGCGCCCCGATCTCGGCCTCGGGAAGGCCGTTCGGGCGATCGCCCGCCTCGCGGCGGCGCCGGCCCGAGGGTCGTCGCGGGGCGCCCGGCGGCGTCCGGCGCGCCTCGCCTTGCCGCCCGGCCCGCCGCGGGGCATGGTCGCCCCGACCCGCCACCCACAGGCCGACGGAGCGCCCCATGCCCCTCGCCCTCTTCAGCCATCCGGCCTCGCACGGGCACCTGACGCCGCCGGGCCACCCCGAGCGCGCGGCGCGGATCGAGGCGGTCGACCGCGCCCTCGCCGGCGTCGACGGGCTCGACCGTCGCGAGGCGCCAGCGGCCGAGGACGCCTTCCTGCTGCGCGGCCATTCCGCCGCCTATCTCGACGCGATCCGCGCCGCGGCCCCGGCGGAGGGTTCGGTCCAGCTCGACCCCGACACGCACATGTCGCCGGGCACGCTCGAGGCCGCGCTCCGCGCCGCCGGGGCCAACGCCGCGGCGGTGGATCTCGTGCTCTCCGGCGAGGCCCGCGCGGCCTTCGTCGCGACCCGCCCGCCCGGCCACCACGCCGAGCCGGAGCGCGCGATGGGCTTCTGTCTCTTCTCCAACGCCGCCCTCGCGGCCCTGCACGCGCTGGAGGCGCACGGCCTCTCCCGCGTCGCGGTGGCCGACTTCGACGTGCATCACGGCAACGGCACGCAGGCCGTCCTCTGGGACGAGGGACGCGCGGCCTTCGCGTCCTCCCACCAGATGCCGCTGTTCCCCGGCTCCGGCGCCGCCCACGAGCGCGGGGCGCGGGAACAATGCCTGAACTCTCCCCTCGACCCCGGCGCCGGGAGCGTCGATTTCCGCGCCGCCTGGGAGGAGACGCTGCTCCCCTTCCTCGCCCGGCACGAACCCGAACTGGTGATCGTCTCCGCCGGATTCGACGCCCACCGCGACGATCCGCTGGCCGACATGCGTCTGACGGAACGGGACTTCGACTGGGTCACGGAGCGCCTCTGCGATCTCGCGGACGCCCATGCCGAGGGCCGCATCGTCTCCACCCTCGAAGGCGGCTACGACCTCGACGCCCTCGCCGCCTCCGTCGCCGCCCACGTCTCCGTCCTCGAGGAGCGCGCCCGATGACCGACAAGCCCGATCTGCCGCCGGTGGATTCCCTCTCCTACGAGCAGGCCCTCGCCGCGCTGGAGGCGATCGTCACCACGCTTGAGCAGGGCGAGGCGCCGCTGGACGACTCCATCGCCCTCTACGAAAGGGGCGCGGCGCTGCGCCGGCACTGCGAGAAGAAGCTGGAGGCGGCCGAACTCCGCGTCGCGCAGATCGCGGAAGGCCCGGACGGGCCGGAGGCGAAGCCCTTCGCCCATGAGTGACGCGGCGATGCTGAGCGGCGACGACCTCGCCGAACTGGAGGGCCGCCTCGCCGCCTGCGCCGCGCGGGCCGAAGCCGCGCTCGACGCGCTGTTGCCGCCGGCGGAGCTGCTCGGCCCCGACATGCCCGTCGCCGCCGCGATGCGCCACGCCGCGCTCGGCGGGGGCAAGCGGCTCCGGGCCTATCTCGTGATGGAAGGCGCTGCGCTGCTCGGCGCCCCGGCCGGCCGCGCGGACCGCGTCGCGGCGGCGGTCGAGTGCCTGCACGCCTATTCCCTCGTCCACGACGACATGCCCTGCATGGACGACGACGCCCTCCGCCGCGGGCGCCCGACGGTGCACGTCGCCTGGGACGAGGCGACGGCGGTGCTGGCCGGCGACGCGCTGCAGACGTTCGCGTTCGAGCTGCTGTCGGACCCCGCGACGCACCCCTCCGGCGCGGTTCGGGCGGAACTCTGCCTCGCGCTCTCCCGCGCCTCGGGCGTCGCCGGCATGGTGGGCGGCCAGGCGCTCGACATCGCGGCGGAGAGCGCCGGGACGCCGTTGGACCTCGCCGCCGTCGAGCGGCTGCAGGCGCTCAAGACCGGCGCGCTGATCGTCTTGGCGGCGGAGACCGGCCCGATCCTCGCCGAGGCCGAGGCGGCGCGCGCCCCGCTCCGCGCCTTCGCGGCGGCGATGGGCGCCGCCTTCCAGATCCAGGACGACGTCATCGACGCCCGCGGCGACGCGGCGGAGGCGGGCAAGGCCGTCGGCAAGGACGCCGAGGCGGGCAAGGCCACATTCGTCTCGCTTCTGGGGCTGGACGGCGCGGCGGCCCGCGCCGCCGATCTGGTCGCCGAGGCCGAGGCCGCCCTCGCCCCCCTCGGCCCGGAGGCGCGCCCGCTCGCCCTCGCCGCCCGATTCGCGGCCGCCCGCATGCGCTGAGGCGCTTTCGTCGCCCTTGCGCCGCCCCCGGTCACTCCGATTTAACGCGACATGTCGCGCCATGCGCCTGTCCGCCGGCCGAGACGGCTTGGGTGTCCAGTTGAATTGACGTCGTTGTGTCAGGAAAACTGGACAGCCTGCGACGATCGTGCTCCGATGGCGGAACCGGCCGCCCAGCCGCGCCGAAGGGAGAGACGCCCGTGACCGAGACCGACCCGACCCGCCCGAACACCCCGACGCTGGACCGAGTCCGCTTCCCCTCCGACATGAAGGCGCTTTCGGACTCGGAGCTGGGCCGATTGGCGGAGGAACTGCGACAGGAGACGATCTCGGCCGTCTCGGTCACCGGCGGGCATCTCGGCGCCGGACTCGGCGTGGTGGAGCTGACGGTCGCCATTCACGCCGTCTTCGACACGCCTCGCGACAAGCTGATCTGGGACGTCGGGCACCAGTGCTATCCGCACAAGATCCTGACCGGCCGGCGCGACCGCATCCGCACGCTGCGCACCGGCGGCGGCCTCTCCGGCTTCACCAAGCGCAAGGAGAGCGCCTACGATCCGTTCGGCGCGGCGCACTCCTCCACCTCGATCTCGGCCGCCACAGGCTTCGCGATGGCGCGGGAGCTCGGCCACGGCGACGGCGGCGACGCCATCGCGGTGATCGGCGACGGCGCCCTGACCGCCGGCATGGCCTACGAGGCGCTGAATCACGCCGGCCATCTCGGCAAGCGGCTGATCGTCATCCTCAACGACAACGACATGAGCATCGCGCCCCCGGTCGGCGCGATGTCGAAGTATCTCTCGCGCCTCTACACGGCCAAGCCCGCGCAGGACTTCAAGGCCGCCGCCAAGCACGCGCTCGACATGCTGCCGCCGCCCTTCCGCGAGGGCGCGCGCCGGGTCGAGGAGATGTTCAAGTCCGTCGCGGTCGGCGGCACGATGTTCGAGGAGCTGGGCTTCGACTATGTCGGCCCCGTCGACGGGCACGACATGGAGCAGCTTCTCGCCGTGCTGCGCACCGTCAAGGCGCGCGCCGACGGGCCGGTGCTGATCCACGCCATCACGCAGAAGGGCAAGGGCTACGCCCCGGCCGAAAGCGCCGCGGACAAGGGCCACGCCACCGCGAAGTTCGACATGGTCACCGGCGCCCAGAAGAAGTCGCCCTCCAACGCGCCGCAATACACCAAGGTCTTCGCCGAGGCGCTGATCGCCGAAGCCGAGGTCGACGACCGCATCGTCGGCGTCACCGCCGCCATGCCCGGCGGCACCGGCATCGACGTGTTCGGCAAGCGCTTCCCGGGCCGTGTCTTCGACGTCGGCATCGCCGAGCAGCACGGCGTCACCTTCTGCGCCGGGCTCGCGGCCTCCGGCATGAAGCCCTTCGCGGCGATCTACTCGACGTTCCTGCAGCGCGGCTACGACCAGGTGGTGCATGACGTCGCCATCCAAGGCCTGCCGGTGCGCTTCGCCATCGACCGCGCCGGCCTCGTCGGCGCCGACGGCGCCACCCACGCCGGCAGCTTCGACGTCGCCTATCTCTCGAACCTGCCGGGTTTCGTGGTCATGGCCGCGGCGGACGAGGCCGAACTCTTCCACATGGTCGCCACCGCCGCCGCCCGCGACGACGGCCCGACCGCCTTCCGCTATCCGCGCGGCGAGGGCGTCGGCGTGGAACTTCCCGCCCGCGGCACGCCCCTCGAAATCGGCAAGGGCCGCGTCATGCGCGAAGGCTCGCGCGTCGCCATCCTCTCCTTCGGCACCCGTCTGGCCGAGGCGATGACGGCGGCCGAGGAACTCGACGCCCGCGGCCTCTCCTGCACCGTCGCCGACGCGCGCTTCGCCAAGCCGCTGGACCGCGACCTGATCCTGAACCTCGCCCGCAACCACGAGGCGCTGATCACCGTCGAGGAAGGCGCCGTCGGCGGCTTCGGCTCCCACGTCCTGCACCTGCTCGCGACCGAGGGCGCGCTCGACCACGGCCTCGCCGTCCGCCCGATGGTCCTGCCCGACCTCTTCATCGACCAGGACAGCCCGGCGAAGATGTACGAGCAGGCCGGCCTCGACGCCGCCAGCATCGTGCGCACCGTGCTCGGCGCGGTGGGCGTGGCGGAGATCGGCGCGGTCAAGGCGCGGGCCTGAGGCCTCCCCGCCGGCCGCGGCGGCGCCGCCGCCGCCGCCGCGCCGCCGTGAGCAGCGCCGCGGCGACCGGAAGCATCAGCGCCCCGGTCGCGGGCAGCGGGATCACGAAGGCGCCGTTTTTCTCGGTGGAGAAGATCAGCACGCCCTGCGCACGCTCGCCGTCGGCGCCGTCGAGATCGACCCGGAGGTCGAAGGTCGCGAGCGGGCCGAGCGGCAGACCGTAGGAGAATCGGTACTCGTAGTCCTCCAC
>Ga0102943_1000594_pt1 | contig 24362 bp, 15 predicted proteins | sample SalPonC_black_MG_FD_78174 | JGI IMG/M metagenome (GOLD analysis project Ga0102943, IMG submission 78174) | Salt pond soil microbial communities from South San Francisco under conditions of wetland restoration - Salt Pond MetaG... | ecosystem: Environmental > Aquatic > Marine > Intertidal zone >...
GAATCTACCGCAGTTATCACTTAGCGAAGCCTTAAATCAGAGGAACCGTATGCGGGAAAGCCGCTCGTACGGGTCTGTGGGGGAGCGGGGAGGTAACGAACCGCTCTACCCGGAAGTGGGAAGCCGGAAAGTGGAAAGCCGGCCCGGTGGAATGATTGCTTCGCGGCCTGGTCAGATAAAACTTAGCATGTCCGATTTCTGACTTCCCACTTCGAATGTTCTACTTAGAATCACTCCTGCGTCTTGGCGCCAAAGGCCAGATCTCCTGCATCTCCCAGACCGGGGACGATGTAGGACTTGGCAGTCAGTTCGTCATCACAGGCGCCCATCCAGACGTCGGCATCAGGATAGAGGCGCTGTATGTATTCCAGGCCGTAAGTGGAGGCGATCGCTGTAACGATGTGAATCTTTTTGGGTTGACCGAAGGCCAGCAATTCTTTGATAGCCAGCCCCATAGAGGCGCCGGTAGCGAGCATGGGATCACTGATGAGTAGCGTACAGTCGTCGAGCCGGGGACAGGAAATGTATTCGAGATTGATTTCGAAGGTGCCGTCTTTATGGTGTTTGCGATAAGCCGAGACAAAGGCGTTGCCGGCCCGGTCGAAATAATTGAGAAAGCCTTGGTGAAAAGGCAGGCCCGCCCTCAGGATAGTGGCCAGGACGATGTCATTCTGAGGCGTTGACACCTCGGCCAGGCCCAGCGGGGTTTCTATCGCTTTATCCGTGTACTGAAGCGTTTTGCTGATTTCGTAAGCGATTACCTCCCCAAGGCGCTCGAGGTTGCGCCGAAAGCGCATACTGTCCTGTTGAAGGTGTACATCGCGGATTTCGGCGATGAACTGATTGGCAATCGATGGGTGTTCGCTGAGGTTAAAATTCATCAGTAAGCCTTTAGCTGTATGAAGACCAAAGTTAATAAATGTAATTCACTCTTCTTCGGAGAAATACTTATTCCACGGCGCTTTTTACGAGTTCTTCATAGACGGCCTGCCAGCCTGACCAGCCTCCGAGCATGGAAAAAGAACTGTTGTGCCAAAGCGTGGAAAACCGCCCCCCTACGGCTTTGGTGCGGCGGGCCAGCATTTGGAGCCGCTCCAGCGCGGCATCCGGCGAAAGCTTGAGATAGTGCCGCAGAGTGCCGTCCATAGCCTGGAAGGGATAAATCATCAGATCAGTCTCTTTTTCCTCTTCCAGGTCATACCAGGGGAAGGGAGTTGCCGTGCCGGCCCGGAAACCGGTAGCATCGGCGAAGCCCATACTGTACTCCTGCCGGATGCCGCTATCCAGCAGGCTGCGATAAGTATGCGGCAGGCGAAAGCGCAGAAAATGCTGCCGGCTGCGACCTACAGGGGCCCCGGTGATGCGTCGAAGCCGGTCAACTTCCCTTCGCATTCGCCGGGGTTCTTCACTGCTGAAATAGGAGGGGTGAATGCCCGTCCGGTAACGCTGTGCAAGATCCCGGATGAGTTCCTGCAGCGCGGGAGTTCCCGGCGCAGGGTTGGGGTCGTAGGCGCCGGGAGTGGCGAGCAGGAAAAAATAAACAGGCTGCAAGGCGTACTTTTTATTCAGCTGATCCAGATAGGGAAAAGTGTAGTAGGGGTCGGGAATGCTCCGGCTAAGCACCTGGTAGCGCAGTTGAAGCTCGGCGGTCCGGCCGTATAGAAAATCGCGCATAGCCCCTCCTGCCTGCCGGTATAGACTGCGATGGCGAAAAGCCCAGGGCAGGTCAATGTCGTAAGTGGGTAGAAAGCGGTAGCCGGAACGTCGATCAGCCCAGCCTGGAAAACGCCGTTGCAACAGCGCGGCCAGGCGGCCCGCCCATTCGTCTACTACCGGCCGGTCCAGAAAACCTTGTTGACCGGCCAGACTCGCGGTGGCCGGGAAGCGCCCGTGCCGGTCGGGAGCAAAAGGCAGGTATTCTTCGTAGCGTGAAAGCAGATAGAATACCATAGCCGGCAGATCGAAAGGCAGATCGACACCGGGGTAAGAACGGGGAAAAAGCGCAGGGCCGGCAGGACCCGCTTCCCGGTATAACCCGACCAATAGCGAACGGACACCGGCTTCGAAAAGCAAGCCCCCCGCGGGCAGGAACAGCTCCTTTTCCTCCAGGCGCTGCCGGCTGTAATTCAAGCGCGGGCCCTCATAGCTCCGGTAATCCTTTTTATTGCCGATGATCTCATAGGCACAGGGCAGCAAATGCCCGAAGAGCAACTCCATGGTGTAGCGAAGCCGGGGCGCATCAGGATTTTCGGAATAGATGAGGAGCATAGACATTTCGTTAACCCTTTCCTATCCGGAATATCTTTCGCAAAAGTCGGAGCAAAAAGGTGTCCGGTATTAAACAATTGGATGCTTAAAAGAAAAAAGATCGATTATTTTGTACATCTGGAGAAACGCGATACTGTTTTTTCTGTTTATAATTACGTAAATTTAGGGTAGAGTAGGTAGATTCATCCTTTCACCAGGAAATTCGGCTGTCCCGCCTCTACCAGACTTAATCGCTAATACAGGTTGTCGTCGCATCCATTACAGCCGCGCTACACAACTTCAAGATATAGGCACAATGATGAGAAAGCTATACGCTGCATTTGTTTTTGTTTTACTTTCATCTTGGGTTCTGGCTCAGCAAACCCTCGAGCTGGGACAGAATTACTATGATGAACAAAAGGGAATTGTTTACGACCGTGAATTTACCGTCGACCTGAAACTGCACACCAACGGGTATGCGCTGGGCGTGAATATCGCCAATTTGCGTACCTATTACCTGACTACCTTTCTGAATTTTGAATTTGGTGAGATCAAACACCCCAAACAATTTCGCCAAAGTTTTGATTTCAAACCTACTGCCAACGGGAAAGTATCCCGGGCTTTCGTCTTTGGCAAACAGAATAACTTTTTCGTCCTGCGCGGCGGCTATGGCCAAAAACGATACTTCTCCGAAAAAGCGAAGCGCAAAGGGCTGGCCATCGGTATCAGCTATGAACTGGGCCCTTCTATCGGACTGCTTAAACCCTACTACCTCGAACTGCAGTATCCGGAGCAAAGTACTAACGAAATCGTAACCCGTAGTGAGAAATACAGCGAAGAAAATGCCAATGTTTTCCTCGATATCACCCGCATCTTCGGATCTTCCTCGTTTTCCAGAGGCTTCAGTGAAATATCGGTGATTCCGGGCGGGCACGCCAAAGCTGCCGTTCACTTTGACTGGGGCGCCTTCGATGAATTCGTCAAAGCCATCGAAGCGGGGGTTATGCTCGATTTTTATTTCCAGGAGGTACCGATCATGATAGAATCGTCTAAAGTGGAAAATACTGAGAATCGCCCTATATTTATCAACCTTTTCCTCAATCTGCAGCTAGGGAAACGTTGGTAAAGCAGCGCTGCTCTCCCCAATCATTTCAATACTTCCTCTTTGCCCGCATCGCTGAGGTTCTGCTTGACAAAGTTGGTGATCCGGCGGACCGTTTTACGACGGATCTCTCGTTCCAGCTCGCGGTTGATCTGATGAAGGATGTACTGAAACTTGAACGCCAGGCTGTCTTTCCGGATTTCCACCACCTTGAGGTTGTAACTGTTCCTTTCAATATGCTCCCTGTAATCAGAGATCGCTTCGGTCAGGTGGGCTTCGAGTTCTTCCACCGTTTCCAGCGCCTGAATATTGAGTTCGAACTCAATACTCACTTTTTTGATCTCCTTGCGGGTGTAGTTGACGATTTCGCTGGTGTATACCTTATTGTTCGGTAAGAAAATGATATCGTCATCTTCGTTGAGTAAGGCGATTTTCGTGAGGGTGATATCTATAATGCGCCCCTTGTGATCGCCGATTTTAACGTAATCGTCAATAGCGACTTCCTTGGAAAAAGCGATGATCATACCGCTGATAATTTCGGAAATGAAGTCTTTGGAGATGATCGCGATAGCCGCCGCTACGATACTCAGGGAGGTGAAGAGCTCGGCGGGCGCATAGCCGAAGGAAGCGGCAATAGTCAGGGTGACCGCCAGGAAAAAGACGATATAGTAAGCATTTTGTAACCCGAGTACTACGTTGTCGACCTGATTGGGACGCATCTTTTTACTGCTCCGGTATACGCTGATTAAAAGGTGAATGCCCAGGTTCAACACCAGTATGAAAATAGAAAAGTGCAACAGAGCGCCGAGGAAGTTCTCCAGTCGCTGCTGAAGAGGAATGCTGAAAACATTCAGGAGCGGTTCCCAGCGGTGCTGAAAGACCAGCAGCAGGATCAGCAGCCCCAATACCAGGAATTTAATAATGGTCGATAAGTAACGCATACATGCTTGCTTTTGCATGGTTTAAACAATCGGGTCAGGATAAAAAGTTTCTCACCGGACCTGTTAATTCTTAGTAGACGCGAACTGCATCAAAAGTATCAGTTTCCGGCAGGATGAAATTTTTCTCCTGGTCTTCCGCAATGTTCATGAACATCAATCGCCGGATGCAGTTTTACGAAAAATACTCCTTTCTAATACAAAAATACAAACGAAAATGCCAGAATCCATCATCATCACCGGAGCTAATGGCAATCTAGGATCCGCGGTCTGTCGTAAGCTGTACGAAGAAGGCTATCAGATCGATGCGGCCCTGGGACCCGGCAATGAGCTGGAGGACCACGGGGAGCGTCTTCACCAGGAACCCGTTGACCTCATGAAAGCCGGCAAAGCTGAGGAATTCGTCGAAGGAAGCATCGGTCGCCGGGGGCAGGTAAGCGCCGCTATCTTGCTGGTCGGCGGCTTTGGAATGGGGCATTTGAAAGATACTGGTCCGGAGCAACTTGACAAGATGATCAACCTGAATTTCTATACCGCCTTCCATATGGTGCGGGCCTTGTTCCCGCATTTTGAGGAGAAGGGTGGGGGGCGCTTCGTGCTGGTCAGCGCCAAGCCGGTATTCCATCCGGAGGCCGGCAAAGATCTCTTTGCTTATACCCTCACAAAAACGATGGTGCTGAAGATGGCCGAACTGATCAACGCCGAGCCTACCGAAAAGAATATCCGGGCAGCGGTTATTGCGCCCAGTGTGATCGATACCCCGCCCAACCGGAAAGCCATGCCCGACGCCGATTTCAGTGACTGGGTGCCGCCGCAACGCATCGCCGAAGCGATAACCTTCCTGCTATCGGAGGCAGGAAGAATGATGGCGGAGCCTGTTCTCAAGATCTACCACCGGTCATAGGAGCACTAGCCCGGATTATTCATGTTAAGCCTATGAATAATGACGATAAATAATCTAAAATCATTGATTTTCAAATATTTGTATCAGGGTTAGTTCTTGATTGCTTCGACTTGCCTTTGGGGGAGCAGATGAAAAATGTTTAAGGTTTTCGACAACTCCCTGCCGGTCGTCTTCGAAAACCTTAAACATTTTTCATGAGGGCATTGGGCTGGAGATTTTGGTACTTCGTATCCTACTTCCTAAGTCCTTTCCAATGCGCTTCTTTCATCGAGTTAAAAGAGAATAAGGATATGCCCTTGGCGCCGGTTTCCATACCCGAAGCGATGGCCTGTGGCAATTCTTCCGGTGTCAGTGCGGGCAGGAATAGCCCGGCGTATACCGGTTTGAGATTATTACTGTTGCGCAGTCGCTCGTAGGCAGCAGTGACTTCATCCCCGATCCAGTTAATGTCTTCTTCGTAGAAGGAATGATACAGCATAGGCAGGAAGCCGTCGAGGTTCCAGGTGTGCCATTGCTGACGAACGTATTCCCAGTTGGGGAAAACGGCGGCGGTGATTTGCTTGTCGTATTTTTTAGCGGTGGGTACCAGCTGTCCGTTAACGAGATTACTGATGCCGTCATAGCGGAATTGCCGCCAGGCTTCATCGGCGGAAGGATCTTCCAGGTCAGTTAAGGGGTCTATGCCGCTTTGTTCCTTGAAGGTGCGGCGGCATACCTCGCAGTAGCAGTAATCGTACTGCGGGTACTCTCGATCCTGAATGATATCATATTTGGACCATAAACCCTTGGCCAGAATTACGTCCGGAAGGCGTACGTAATCAAGGTGCACCCCGTCGAGTTCGTCGAACTGAGCCAGCGCTTCCACATTGCCGCGCACGAATTCCTGCACGCCTTCGCGGCGCGCGCACATGAAGCGGTAGTAGGGGACATAGGCCGGCTTTTCATGGGCTGGTTCTCCCTCGCCGCTGACGGCGTACCACTCCGGATACTGCTCGATAACCTTTGGATTGTTGTTGATCATCGTCCACATCCAGGCATGGATCTCCAGACCGGCTTCATGGGCCAGTGGGATGAGCATCTCGAGTACCCGCTTCTCTGTTTTGACGATGGGATTGGGGTGTTCGAACAGCGCCTCCTTACTGGCGTATACCTGGGGCAGCACAGCGTCGATGCCGGCTTTCTTCATCTGGGCGAAGATGCGTTTCCAGTCGTCTTCGCTGCGTTCGGTGCCGGGATGGATCCACATCCAGTTTTTTACCGGGCCGGGAATATTCGAAGCCGCAGGAGCCAGGTTTTCCCCTTCCAGGTTTTCCGTTTTATTTTGGCAGCTCCAGATAGCCGGCGCGGCCATCGTCGCCAGTGCGCCTTGCCCCAGGGTTTTGAGAAATGTTCGTTTGTTCATCGGCGTACAGTTAAAAGGTTCGAGGTTCGAGGTTCAAAAGCGGGGTGGTCTCCGGTCCTTGGTTTGGGATAAAAGGATCATTTCAGGGGACCGATAACTTTTGAACCTTGAACAGTCCGCCCGGTTTTTAAAGGTTTAATTTTTGAGAAAGAACCTCAAGGTTCCCCCTTTCACCAGCTCATTGTGATCGATGAAGTAGGAACGGTGTCGTTTCCCGTTCCATTCGATTTTATCGATGCGCAAGTGTTCATCTCCATTATTATTGACGGTTTCGATGATGAGTTCCCTGCCGGGATAGTATTTGGGATCGAGCTGTATGGTGACGCGGTCGAAGACCGGGCTGGTCAGGGTATAGAGCGGGTTTCCCGGGCTGTCGGGATACAGGCCCATCATGCTGTAGAGCAGCCAGGCGGAGAGGGTGCCCGTGTCGTCGTTCCCGGGCAGGCCGTCCGGGGCATTAAAATAATACCGGCGGATAAGTTCCCGCACTTTATCCTGGGTGCGCCAGGCTTCTCCTTCCACGTAGTTGAAGAGGTAGGGATAGGTGATGTCCGGCTCGTTGGCCATATCGAAGTTGTCCGTCTCGAAGCAGGCGCGCAGGGCTTTCAGGAACTCCGCTTCGCCGCCAAGCAGTTGGATGAGCCCATCGATATCGTGCGGAACGTAGAAGCGGTACTGCCAGGCATTGCCCTCGATAAAGCCGATCACCGGTTCGAAATTTTTACCGGCTTCCGGGTTAAAGGGATCGAGCCACTGGCCGTCTTCCATGCGGGGACGCAGCATACCGGTTTCGGGGTCGAAGTAATTGCGGTAACTGTGGGAGCGCTTCAGGAAGTACTTATAATCCGCTTCTTTGCCCAGGGCTTTGGCGAGCTGGGCCAGATTCCAGTCGGCGATGTTGTACTCCAGCGTGGTGGATACGGTGCCGCCGAAGCCCACAGCATTTTCAGGGATGTAGCCCAGGGAGTCGTAATAGGTGATGCCGGGGCGCAGCTTATTGTCTTCGAGTTGGGTGGCTGCCTTGCGGGCAGCCTCGTAAGCAAGGTCGATATCAAAACCGGTCAGGCCGCGGACATAGGTGTCGTTGAGCACCGGTGTTGCCGGGTCGCCGACCATCACGCCGGTTTCCATACTCAGCAATTCCCACTTGGGCAGCCAGCCGCTCTCGCGGTACATGTCCAGCATGGACTGCAACAGGTCGAGTTGCAGGTTGGGATAGACCAGGCTGAGAAAGGGATGCACGTTGCGGTAGGTGTCCCACAGCGAAAAGACCGTATAGCGGTTGCGGCCACCATTATTTTTTATTTCGTATTGCTCCATAGCCGGATAGTCGCCGTTGACATCCTGCAGTATATTGGGGTGAAGAAGGAGGTGGTAGAGACCGGTGTAGAAAATGATCTTGTCTTCTTCCGTGCCTCCTTCGACCTGTATCCGGTTTAATCGCTGATCCCAGGTGTTGCGTGCTTCCTCATGGATGGCATCGAAGGACCGTTGGCCCAGTTCTGTTTCCAGGTTTTCCCGGGCGTTTTCGATGCTGACGTAGGAAATGCCGACGCTCACTTCTACCGGTGTTTCCTTTTCGAAAAAATAGGAAAAGTAGGCGCCGATGTCTTCTCCCGCCATTTCCTGCCGGTAACCCGGATAGGGCTTATAGGTGTCGTCGTACTTTGTCCAGGCGGCTTCCAGCTCGCCGTATTTGGGCATCTTCTTCCAGGCGCCGTAGTTACGCGCCGGCCGGCTTAGGCGGGCGACGAAGTAGACGGGCCGCACATCTTCCGGGTTGTAGCAAAAGGTGCCGATGAGTTTGTAGCCTTCTACCTCCTGCGCGTCGACGATGCGTAGCATAGCGCCGCTTTCATTCGTTAAGCCGAGCCCCAGGTTGAGCAGTATATTGGCGCGGCCGGCCGGAAAAGTGTAACGGCTGCGCCCCGAGCGCAGCGCAGCGGTCATCTCGGCTTCAATGCCGTAGCGGTCCAGTACGCTGCGGTAATATCCGGGACTGGCTGTTTCACCGGAATAAGAGGTCCCGTGTTGCTCCGCGTCGAATTCCAGGGTCCCATGCGTCGGCATCAGGAGGATGCTGCCCAGTTCGGGACAGCCCACACCGCTGAGGTTGACGTGGGCAAAGCCAGTCAGAAATTTATTTTCGTGAACATAAGTGCGCGAATGCCACTCACTGTCTTTCTCAAACCGGTTTTCCTCCCCTTTTTTATAGGCGACATTAAAGGGGACGACGGAAGCCATCCCCGCCGGCAATACCGCTCCCGGGTGCGTCGCCCCGTAGTTGGAAGTACCGATGAAAGGATTCACGTAATCAGCCGCTGCTTGTTGCGCGTTTAGCGAAAGCGAAAAGGACAGGAATAAACCCGCAAAAAGGTATGTTTTGTGCATAGTGTCGTGATTAGGGGAAGGCCCAAAATAATAAAAGCGTCTGTGTCCGCACACATTTCATCCCTGTTTTTGGTCGCTTGCTCCGCAAATGCGTAATTTCGGCTTTTAAACTTGTCTGGCAGGGCAATAAATGCAGGTTGGTAAACAGTTGAAAACCAGCAGAAGCAGCCGGTAGGGATACAGGAAAAGAAGAAAGGTTAGTGATGCGCCGCCCTGTCCGGTGTATTAATTTATCAGTTAACAGCGTCGGCTTTCGGCAAAACATACCATATTATGAGTAAGGGAAGTATTTCAATTTTATTATTCACAGTCCTCATTCTGATGAGCTGCGGCGGTTCCGGTTCTTCCGGAGAGAAGGATGCTGGCAATCGGGGCAGTTTTGAACGGCTCGACGCCCGGCGCACCGGGATCACCTTTGCCAATCAGCTTACCGAAACCGAGGAACTGAACGTGCTCTCCTACGAGTATTTCTACAACGGCGGGGGTGTTGCTATCGGGGATATCAATAATGACGGACTGCCGGATCTCTACTTTTCGGCCAATATGCTGCCTAACAAACTTTACCTGAATAAAGGCGATCTGAACTTTGAAGACATAACCGAAACCGCGGGCGTAGCCGGGCGGCCCGGTAGCTGGAACACGGGCGTCAGCATGGTCGACATCAACGCCGACGGCTATCTGGATATCTACCTGTGTTATTCAGGTGATCTGCCGGTGGCGCAGCGACGCAATGAACTCTATCTGAATAATGGTGACGCCACCTTTACGGAAAAAGCCGCCGTTTACGGGCTCGATGTGCCGGCCTATACCACACAGGCTCTTTTCTTCGACTACGACCGGGACAATGATCTCGATGTCTATTTGCTCAATCACAACATCGAGGAGTTTCAAAATTTCGATGCTTCCTTCGTCAAGAAAATGAAAGATGAGTATGCCGGTGATCAGCTCCTTAGAAACGATAACGGTCGCTTTGTCAATGTGACGGAAGCTGCCGGTATTATCAATAATCCCCTGGGCTTTGGCCTGGGAGTCGCCGCTTCCGACCTCGACAATGACGGCTGGCTGGACCTCTATGTTTCCAATGATTACATCGAGGAGGATTACCTCTATATGAACAAGGGTGACGGGACCTTCAGCGAAGAACTGGAAAAGCGACTCGGCCACATTCCCCACTTCTCGATGGGGTCCGATATAGCTGATTACAACAACGACGGGCGGACCGATATCCTGGCCCTCGATATGCTGCCGGAGGACAATCGCCGCCAGAAGCTGCTCTTCGGTCCGGATAAATACGAAAAGTACCAGTCGCAGCTGCGCAACGGCTATTACCATCAGGTGATGCGCAATATGCTGCAGCTCAACAACGGGGATGGCACCTTTTCGGAAGTGGGGCAGTTGGCAGGTATTTCCAACACAGATTGGAGCTGGGCTGCCCTCTTTGCTGATTTCGACAACGATGGCTGGAAGGATCTGTTTATTTCCAACGGGTACCTGCGGGATTATACAAACCGTGACTTCATGGACTATTACGCCGATCAGCGCATCCGGGAATTGCGGGGAGAAAAATCAGCCGCCCTGATGGAGATCATCAACCAGATGGAATCGAGCAAAACCCACAACTATATATTTCGCAACAACGGCGATCTGAGCTTTTCGAATAAAGTGGCTGACTGGAGCTTCGATGATCTTCTTTTGACCAACGGCGCCGGCTACGCCGATCTGGATCTGGACGGTGACCTGGACCTGGTGCTCAATAACATCAACGAGCCGGCGGCCATTTACGAAAACCGGATACAGGGCGGTCATTACCTGCGGGTGAAGCTGCAGGGGAGCGGCAACAACCGCAACGGTATAGGGGCCCGGGTAGAACTACACCGCGGCGAACAGGTCGCCGTTCAGGAATTTATTCCGGTACGGGGCTTCCAGTCGGCTATGCATCTGCCCCTGCATTTTGGGCTGCCCGCCGCAGAACCGGTCGAGCGCCTGGTTGTAAACTGGCCCGACGGCCGGCGGCAAGTGCTGCAGGAAGTATCACCCGACCGGGAACTGGTGCTGGATATCAATAATGCCGGTCGCGGGCCGCAGGAAAGCCTGGCGGACGCCACCTACTTTAAAGCTTCATCCGCTGCTCCGGGTTTCGAACACCGGGAAAATACCTCGGTAGACTTTAAGCGGCAGGCGCTGCTGCCCTGGATGCTCTCCACCGAAGGGCCGGCGCTGGCCAGGGCCGATGTTAACAAAGACGGCCGGGAGGATCTCTTTATCGGCGGGGCCAAATTGCAGGCGGGGGCTTTATTCCTGCAACAAGAGGACGGAAGCTTTATCGCTTCCTCGGCCGCTGCCTTCCGTAAGGACATCATCCACGAAGACATCGACGCTGCTTTCTTCGATGCCGACGGTGATGCCGACCTCGACCTGTACGTCGTCAGCGGGGGCTACGATTTTCTTCCCGAAGATCTCGGATTGCAGGACCGCTTGTATCTCAATGACGGCGCCGGCAACTTCGAACGGGCGCCGCAAGCCCTGCCCCGTATGCTGATCAGCGGCGGCTGTGTGGCTCCTTTTGATTTTGACGGCGACGGGGATATGGATTTGTTTGTCGGCGGCCGCCTTATCCCAGGCAACTATCCTCTGGCGCCGAAGAGCCACCTGCTCCGCAACGATGGACTGGGCATTTTCACCCTGGTGACGGAGGAAATGGCGCCTGAACTATTGCAAACCGGCATGGTGACCGATGCCGAATGGATAGACGCCGACGGCGACAGCCGCCCCGACCTCGTCCTGGCCGGCGAGTGGATGCCGCTGCGTGTTTTCCGCAACGGGAACAGCCGGTTCTTTCCGGCAGATCTTGATTTGGGAGTACCTGCCAGCGGTTGGTGGAGCACCCTACATCAGGCCGATCTCGACAATGACGGGGATCCCGATCTGGTCGCCGGCAACCTGGGAGACAACCACCAGATGCAGGTTAACGCGGAAGAACCAGCCACAATGTATTACGGTGATTTTGATGATAACGGCTCCGTCGATCCCATTCTGACCTACTATATCCAGGGCAGGGAATATCCAGCCTTCAGTCGCGATGAATTGTTCGGTCAGCTCGTGAGCATCCGCAAGAAATTCACCGATCATGAATCTTACGCCGAAGCAACTATCGAGGACATCCTGTCGCCGGAGCAACTGGAACAGGCCGGCCGCCTGCAGGCTGATTTTGCCAAAACCATATGGATCGAAAACCAGGGCGACGGCAACTGGACCATGCACGAGCTACCGAATATAGCCCAGGCTGCCCCCGTTTACGCCATCGCCACCCTCGATGCCGACCGCGACGGACGTACCGACCTGCTCCTGGCCGGTAACCGCGAGCGAACCCGTGCTAACTGGGGACGTTGGGATGCCAATTATGGCCAGTTATTCCTCAACCGTGGGGAAGCGGGATTTGAATATGTGCCTAACTATCGCTCCGGCCTTAGCATCCGGGGCGATGTGCGGGGGATCGCAGTTATGGGAAACCGGGTGTTCTTCGTGCAGAATAATGGCCCGGTGGTAGGGTATGAGAAGCAGGTAGTTTTGGAATGAAGTCAGGAAAACAGGCTTTTCTGCAACTACTTCCGCGGCTCTCTTCTGGAATCCCACACCCGGCTGGTGAAAGCGCATCAGCAAAACCTGGTTTCAAAGGAGAGGTATTCTAAAATGTTCATCCAACTTTTTCCCGGCTAGATGCTTATCATACCAAAGGAAGCATTAAAACAAAAAGGCCATGACCGACTTTATTGATCAGTACAAAAACGAATTGCTGAACAGCGTACTTCCTTTCTGGATGAGGCACTCCCGTGATGATGAGCAGGGTGGGTTCTTCTCCTGCCTGCTCCGGGATGGAACGGTGTACGACACCGACAAATTTGTCTGGCTGCAGGCCAGGCAAACGGGAACTTTTGCCATGCTCTATAACCGCCTCGAAAAGCGGCAGGAATGGCTGGAAATGGCACGGCACGGCGCCCGTTTCCTGGAGAAACACGGCCGGGATGAGCAGGGCAACTGGTATTTTGCGCTCAACCGGGCCGGCGCTCCACTGGTGCAGCCATACAATGTATTTTCGGATTGCTTTGCCGCTCTGGCTTTCGGAGAGCTGTACAAGGCTACCGGCGAGAAACGCTACGCCGAAATTGCCCGACAGACTTTTCAGCGCGTAATCCAGCGACGGGATAATCCCAAAGGGAAATACAATAAGGCTTATCCCGGTACGCGCGAACTGAAGAATTTCGCTCTGCCTATGATACTGAGCCACCTGGCGCTGGAACTGGAGGATTTGTTGGAAGAGGATCTGGTCCAAGAACTGACCCGGGATGTGATCATCGATGTGATGGACGTTTTCTATCAAACCGAGGAACAGGTTGTTCTGGAAAATGTGACGCAGAAGGGCGGCTTTTCCGATTCCTTTGACGGACGCCTTCTCAACCCCGGCCACGCCATCGAAGCGATGTGGTTTGTTATGGACCTGGGCGAAAGAATGGGCGACCGCGGCCTGATCGTACAGGCTGCCCAGCGCGCCCTGCGCATGATCGAGTATGGCTGGGACGAAGAGTACGGCGGGATTTTTTATTTCATGGATATAAAGGGCTATCCACCCCAGCAACTGGAGTGGGATCGCAAATTGTGGTGGGTACACCTGGAATCGTTGGTGGCAATGCTGAAAGGCTGGCGGCATACCGGTGAGGAGGACTTTCGCAAGTGGTTTGAGCGCCTGCATGAATACACCTGGCCCCGCTTCACCGATGCGGAACACGGAGAGTGGTTTGGCTACCTCAATCGTCGGGGCGAGCGCCTCTTCGATCTGAAAGGCGGGAAGTGGAAAGGCTGTTTTCACGTGCCGCGGGCCCTGTACTACTGTTGGCGGGAGCTCGAGCTTTTAGAAGGTTAATATTGGGGAGGAGGAGTCAAAATTCAAGGTTGAAAGGATACCTGTCAATCCTTTGTTCCCTGCGGATCCTCGCTCACATAGGGCGGATAGGGATACTGGTCGGGGATGACGACCACTCCGGTTGTTGACTTGAAGGGCGTCGGCGCAAAATCTCCAAAGGTCAGTTCCACGAAAAAAGCCCGCCATCCTTCATCCGGAACCGGCACACTAATTTGGTATTTCCCGTCGGACTCCAGTGGTATATGGCTGGCTCGATAGGCTTTGCCGAGCACCGGCAGCCGGAAGTCACGCGCTTCCGGATTATACGCTTGCCAAAGGGTAATGTTTGAAGGAGGCATATCGGTAGAAGTAGAGATATAGATGGTATCATTTTCCACCCGCCAGTCGAAAGTCGGGCGGGGACGATCATTGACGATACCATAATAGAAGGCGATAAAGGTTTGCAGGGCATCGCTCTCGCTCAGGGAGTGCCCGGTGTTGGGTACATAGCGCAGATGTTTCTCCCCTTCAAGTTCAGGGTAATAAAAGCGCCAGGAATCAGGAAGGAAGAATTCATCGCCGGTAGCATTGATGAGCAATTTGGGCAAGGTCAGTTGATCGTGGTAGGAAAAAGGTTCAACTATATCGAGCATAGCCCGGTATTCATGGGAGTGCTGCCATTCCATGATGCCCTCCTCTACGTAATCGTTGACGGCCGGTGACCAGAAGCCATAGGTGCGCCAGTGATGCTCGAAAGAAGGGACGAGGTTGAGCAGGTCGATGACAAAGGGAGCGATGGCGACCACCCGCTCGTCAGTTACCGCGGTGGTCCAGGTTGTCCAGCCTCGTTTGGAGCCGCCGGCGACGACGAACTGTTCTATCGCGGTTCCTGTTTCCGACTGGGTAAATACCGTAATCGCATCCATCGCCCGCACGGCTGCTTTGGTCATCGGCAGGCGCGAGAGCCACTCGGTGTCCTTTGTTTTAATGCCGTCTTCCAGAAACTGCCGCCAGCCATAGGCAATGATGCCGTCTTCGTAGCGAGCGCCGGTATTGTCGTTGTCAAAGTAAATAGGCTGATTGGGAACATTATGGACCCTGGCGGTGATACTTTGCGTAGCCAGCGCCGTTTGCAGCGGAATGGGGTGGGGGCTGTCGGGAATTTTATCCTCGCGGGTGCCCCCGTCTATGTACAGCATGCCGGTATTGCCGCTTGCCCTGTCGGGAATCACGATTTCCACATAGTGCCACCAGGTGGGATCTTCCACCAGGGAACTGTCCAGCCACTCCTGGGAAGTCATCCGCAGTACATGGAAGGTGTAGCCATCGCTTTTGATCTGCCGCACCGGTTCGAACTTAAAAACGGAATCTGCCTTTTCGACGTAGGCTTTCAGTGGATTCTCCTCCGCGACGGCTGCCACTGAGGTCTCCGGCGGTGACTGACCGCGGGAGGTACAGCCGGCCAGCAAAAGCAGGAACAGAAAATAGACTGTCCGGCGAACAAGGAAAAAGAGCGGGATTCGGCGTTGGTCCATGACGCTTCTCATTTTGTCGATTTGGATTTTAACTAAATATCTGAAATTTTAGCTTTCCATTTAGAATAAAAGCCCCGTCCAGTTATTTTTTCCAATAAGGAAGCAGCGTTTACAGCATCAAAATCGTAAATAAGTATTAAAGAACGAAATGGTGTGTACGAACACATTTTAGAAAAAAAGAACCGTGTTCGCACACAAATACAGCATTTTTCTTTATGTTTGCATTGGAGTTCAGCTTTCCAACCTGCCAAATCAGTTTAGAAATCTATTGCTCCATCTTCTGGAATTAGAACATGACTTTTCTGTTTTCCCAATGAACATGGCCAATTAATTATGCGGCCTTCCCGCAATTGATCGCACAAAGTATATAGATATACCTCTCCATTTTGTATTTACCCGGTTTCGGGAAAAGTATGCTTGGCCAGGAGGAAACTTCTATCATTCAATTAGGCAATAGTTTTTAGTGCATATTAAAACCAGGACAATGAAAAAAAATCATTTACTCACTTTAACCCTGTTTCTATTCGCGGTGGTGGGGGGCTGGGCACAGACTGTGACCGGCACCGTTACCGACGATTCCGGGGATCCGTTGATCGGGGTGAACGTCATTGAGATGGGTACCCAGAATGGTACCATCACCGATATTGACGGGAACTACTCCATTGAACTGATTACCCAGAACCCTTCCTTGCAGTTCAGTTATACCGGTTACGCCAACCAGACCGTTGAGGTCGCTGGCCGTCCGGCGATTGATGTAACATTGCAAGAAGGGGTAGCCCTCGACGAAGTGGTAGTGACCGCCTTGGGTATTTCCAGAGAAAAGAAAGCTTTGGGTTACTCGGTCAGTGAAGTCGATGGCTCTGAACTGACGGAGGCGCGTGAAAACAGCGTCATCCGGCAGCTGTCCGGCAAAATCGCCGGGGTAACGGTGAATAATGCCGCTACCGGCCCGGCCGGTTCCAGCCGCGTTGTTATTCGCGGGAACTCCTCGCTGGGTGGTAGCAACCAGCCGCTGTACGTTATCGATGGTATTCCTATTGACAACTCCAACCTCGGCGGCGCCGGTATGTGGGGTGGTATTGACCTCGGTGACGGGCTTTCCAGCATCAACCAGGATGATATTGAGTCGATTACTGTACTGAAAGGCCCCTCTGCGACGGCCCTGTACGGTACCCGCGCCCAGAACGGCGTCATCCAGATTACGACCAAGAAAGGCAGCCGCCGCAAAGGTCTCGGGGTGGAGTTCAACAGCAACTTCGTCACCGAAGCGCCCCTGGATTTTTATCAGGATGTCCAGACCAGCTACGGCTCTGGTTCTGAAGGCGTTCGTCCGCAAACGCAGGAAGAAGCACTGAATAACACGCGTAGCAGCTGGGGAGAACGCCTCGACGGCGCCGATGTCATTCAGTTCGACGGTTCTACAGCTCCTTATGTACATAACGGAAGCGCCATCGATCAGGTTTACAACAACGGCCAGACCTGGAACAACACCCTTGCCCTTTCCGGTGGTAATGAAGATGCTACCTTCCGCCTGTCGGCTTCCGACTTGCGCAACGATGGTATGTTTGAAAATACCGGTTACAACCGAAATACTATTTCTGCACGGGGGACGAGTAACCTGGGCAACGATTTTATCACGGTAGACGCCAAGATTACCTATATTAACGAGCGGGCCGACAACCGCCCGGCACTTTCCGATTCGCCGCATAATCCGGGTCACCTGAATGAGGTAGCCACTTCTGTCAACCTCGATATTCTCAAACAGACAGATCCCATTACCGGCGAATACGACCCGCTGTACAGCACCAGTATTTTCCGCGTGAATCCCTACTTCGGCGTATACCAGCAGTTTAACGGTGATAAGCGTGACCGCCTGCAGGGCTTCGCGCTGGCTCGTATGAACTTTACTGACTGGCTGTCACTGCAACTACGGGCGGGTACCGACTGGTACACCTTCCGTCAGACGCAGTGGGACGGCGAGCGTACACCCCACCTGAACCGCCCGGGCCGGATGTGGGAGCGCGAGTACCGCATTCGCGAGAACAACTACGATTTCCTGCTGAACTTTAACAAGCAGATAGGAAGCGACTTCTCGATTTCGGCTAACGCCGGTGGTAACCTGCTGACGCAGTCGGATGAACGCCTGACGCTCTTCGGGAATGAATTTATCATTGAAGGGCTTCGTGCCGTAAACAACACCAAGTTCCCCTCGCAGGGATACAGCATCAGCGAAAAAGAAATTCACTCGCTGTACGGCTCGGTCCAACTCGGGTTCCGCAATTATTTGTACCTCGATTTGACGGCCCGTAATGACTGGTCCTCGACGCTGCCGGAGCAAAACAACTCCTACTTCTATCCCTCCGCCAGCCTGAGCTTTATCTTCACCGACGCCTTCAATATTCCTTCAAATATCCTCTCCTTCGGTAAGATGCGGTTCTCGGCTGCCGAAGTTGGCGGCGATACCGACCCCTACCGCCTCGACCTCACCTACAGCGTTGTCGGGCAGCCCCACCTGGGGAATCCACAGGGACAGATTGCACAGGGGAACATCCCGCTGAAGAATCTCAGACCGACCAGTACGCGCTCAATCGAAGCCGGTCTTGACCTGCGCTTCTTCAACGGTCGCATCGGACTGGACGTGACGTACTACAACATGAGCACCCAGGACCAGATCCTGTCGACGACCGTTTCGCCTACCTCGGGTTACGGCTCGGTTACGGTGAATGCCGGCGAAATTCAAAACCGGGGCTGGGAAGTGTTGCTGACCGGCTCGCCCATCCGCTCGCAGAGCGGGTTCAACTGGGACGTTTCGCTTAACTTCGCCCGTAACGTCAACGAAGTAGTTGCACTTGATGATGAGGGTAAACTGACGGCCTTGCGCCTCGGCCAAGCCCGCACGCGGAACACCTTCGTGGAAGCCCGACTCGGTCAGCCTTACGGCGCCATCGTCGGCCGTCCTTACCGCCGCAACGATGCCGGCGATATCGTCTACGATCAGAACGGACTGCCGCTGCAGGGCGATCTGGAACTCCTCGGCGTAGGGGTGCCGGACTGGACTTCGGGCATCACGAACACCTTCAGCTGGAAGGGCCTTTCCTTCAGCGCACTGCTCGACTTGCGTTTCGGCGCAGAGCTGCACTCGATGACCAACTGGTCCACTTATTCTACCGGACGCCATATCAATACCCTGGAAAAGGGCGTGCCGCACCCACAGGCCAACCATCCTTCCCAGGCTGATGTGGATGCCCGCGCCGGCTGGTTCCGTTCCGAACAGGAACGCGAAGCCGCAGGAGTTCCGCAGGAAGATTGGGCCCCCACGGGCGGCGTATATGTATCGGGTGTCAATGAAGACGGAGAAGACTTCGCCCGCTTTGTCGACCCGCAAGTATACTACGGCAATGTAGCCAGCCGCATCTCCGAGGAGTTTATCTACTCGGCTGATTTCATTAAGATGCGCCAGATGACGCTGAGCTACACGCTGCCGCGGCGCTGGATTCAGAGTTCACCTTTCCAGAACGTGACTGTATCACTGGTAGGGCGTAACTTGTTCTTCGTGTACAAGAACGTTCCGAACATCGATCCCGAAGCCAGCTACAACACCGGTAACGGCGGCCAGGGTCTGGAGTACGCTACGATTCCGACGGCCAGAAGCTTTGGCTTTAACGTGAATCTTCGCTTCTAAAGAAAAATTGAGTCAATCAAACGGGCCGGGAGTGCGGCCGACCTTGCGTCGCCAAGCTCCCGAACCCTTGGATTCTCTTCAATCAAAAAATAATGACAATGAAATTTCATTTAAAATATCTGCTCCTGTTCGGGCTGCTCGCCTTCGGCTTCCATAGCTGTACGGACGACTTCGAGGAGCTCAATACCAACCCTACGCAGGCAGTTACTATCGATCCGGCTCTACAGCTGACGCGGGTCGAACTGACTACCTCCAACAACCGCTACGAACACTGGCGGGCACAGTACATCTATTCTTCGACGATCATTCAGCACAACGCCTGCTCCTTCAGTTACTGGTCGGGCGATAAGTACAACATGATCGACTCTTATGCCAGCGCACAGTGGGACAGCGACTATCCCCGCGGCATCAAAAACGTGGTGGACCTCGTCAACCGCACCTCGGAAGACCCCTTCCTGGTGAACTTCAACGCGGCGGCGCGGATCACCAAGGTGTTCCTGTTTCACCGCCTGACGGACCTTTACGGCGATCTGCCTTACTTCAATGCCGGTCAGGGCTTCATCAGCGGCGTGCTGTTCCCCGAATACGACCGTCAGGAAGACGTATACAATGACTTCTTTAAGGAACTGGACGAAGCATCCAAAAGCTTCAACCCCGATGCCCGTCCGCTGGAAGGTGACTTCTGGCTGGGTAACGACATCGACAATTGGAAGAAGTTTGCCAACTCCCTTCGCCTGCGCCTTGCTTTCCGCCTGCAAAAGGTGGATCCGGCCCGCGCCCAGCAGGAGGTACAGGCTGCGATCGGCGGTGGTGTGATGGAGAGTATTGATGATTCTGTAATTGCCGAGCATACCGATCTGGAAACCAACGGTAACTCCGATGTGATGGTGGCCGATGACAATTACCGCATGTCCGACGTGATGGTTGATTTGCTAAAAGCTACCGGCGATCCCCGTCTGCCGATTTGGGGCATGACCTACGATGATGACGGCAATCCGCAGCCTGATGTGTCGACCTGGGAAGGCCTGCCAAACGGCACTGACGGAAATTCGCCCGAATTTGAGCGTCTGGCCGATTTCGTTCGCCACAACCGCTCGACGATCAGGACGCCTTCTGCCCAAATGTTCCACCTGATGCATTCGGAAGTGGAATTCCGCCTGGCCGAAGCCGCCGTTCGAGGCTGGGGCGCGCCCCTGTCAGCTGCCGAGCACTTCGAACGCGGCCTTCGCTCTGCTGCTGAACAGGTAGCCCTGTATCCCAATGCCTCAATTGATCCGGCGGACATCGACGCCTTCGTGGCTGCCAACCCCTTGGATGAAAGCTCGACGGAAGCTGCGCTTGAGCACATCAATACACAGCTTTGGGTATCTTTCTACCAGAATGCTATCGAGGCCTTCGCTAACTGGCGCGCTTCCGGTTATCCGGAACTCACTCCGGTTAATCACCCGATCGGAACGACCGGCGGCACCATTCCCCGCCGTCTGTACTATCCGACCTCGGAGAACGGCCTGAACCCAAACTACAACGATGCTGTTGCACGTCAATTCCCGGACGGTAACGATGACCTCACCGGCCGCGTCTGGTGGGATGTGGAAAATTAAACATCCGGAAGGCCAATGATACTGCCTCCCGAATGCGGTACAGTATTCATTAGCCCTCTTGAAAACTTTTAAGCAACGAACCCTGTGAGGCAATAAGCAGCCCGCAGGGTTTGTTGTATATTTGTCAGTCCGGACAGCCAACAGCTCGTTGCTTATCTACCCGGACCTACATTACATTAACACTTAATTAAAGCCAATAGAACCTATGTTGATTTGGAATTTTCTTTTTGCAATTACTTTAATGATTAGTCCGTCCGGTACCGCTCCGGTGGTCTTGGATGCTGAAGACTGTGAAGTCCTGCTGGAAGCCATCAGCGGCACTTACGAAGGAGACTGCAAACGCGGTAAGGCCCACGGTGAAGGAAAGGCAGTTGGAACCGATAGCTATGTTGGAGAGTTCAAGAAAGGGCTACCACACGGAGAAGGCACCTACACCTGGGCCAACGGCGATGTGTACGTCGGTGAATTCAAAAAAGGAGAGAAGGAAGGAGAAGGCACAATGACCATGGCCGACGGTACCGTTAAGCAAGGATACTGGGAAGAGGATATGTATATCGGAGCCAGCAAAACGCCCTACGAGGTCATTAATAAAACCCCGACGGTCAACCGCACTGCTTTCCGTCGTCAGGATGCAGAGCCTCAACAGATCGATTTTAAGTTCACTTATCTCGGCAAGCCGACCCAGGCGCGAAACTTCCGTGTGCAGGGCAGCTTTGGTGTTGTGGTGAATGAAACCGATTATGTGAAAACGGTCGAAGTTTACGAGTTTCCCCTGCAGGGTGAAGTGCTCTTTGAGGTGGAAACTACCCGCGATGCCGCCGGCGGGATGTCCGGCGACTATGTAAGCGGCAATATGGAATTTCGCATCAGCCAGGCCGGTAACTGGGAAGTGACCATCGATATGCGAGTCATGCGCTAAAGCCTCCGCGGTAAGCCTTTTTTATGTTCATTCGATGAAAATATATCTACCCATGACTTACTTCCGCTTTTGCGGCCTGCTTCAGCTGGTTTTTCTCACCCTGAACCTCTCAGGCCAGCAACCCTGCCAGGTACTCCTGGAAACTATTGATGAACACTACGAAGGAGACTGCCGGCGCGGCCTGGCTCACGGTGAAGGCAAAGCCATGGGAGGAGACAGTTACGTCGGCGATTTTAAAAAAGGCCTGCCGCACGGTGAGGGCGTCTATACCTGGGCAAACGGAGATGTGTACGTCGGCAGTTTCAAAAAGGGCGTTAAGGAGGGGCAGGGCGTGCTGACCGAAGCTGACGGCAGCGTGCACCGCGGCTATTGGAAGGACGACAAGTATGTCGGTGAAGACAAAAAACCCTACGAACTGATTTCCCAAAACCCCCGCGTCAACAGGGTTCATTTCCGCCGGGGCGACGAGATCCCGCACCACGTCGATTTCCGCTTTACCTATCTCGGCCGGCCGGTACGGGCCCGGAACCTCAATGTGCAGAACGGTTTTGGCGTGCTGATCAATGAAAGCGATTACATCAAAACGGTAGAGGTCTATCAGTTCCCTTTCATGGGAGAAATCACCGTAGAGGTAGAGTCGGCGCCCGATGATACCAAAGGCATGCCCCGGCAATGGTGGACCGCCAATATTACTTTCAAAATCAATCAGCCTGGCAAGTGGGTCATTACGATCGAGATGCGCCCGGCATGAATTACTCGTACCTTTTCAATACAATGAAAAAGAAACTTTACCCTGTTCTGAGTCTACTGCTGACCCTTTTTTCTACTTGTCAAACCGAAAGTCCTTCGGAACAGTCGGAAACGGATCAAAATAATGATAAGACCGCTTACATCAACTCCTTCACCGGCACCGCAGAGCACGGTCACGTGTACCCCGGTGCCACTGTGCCTTTCGGCGCCGTACAGCTGAGCCCCGACAACGGAACGCAGGGCTGGGACTGGTGCGCGGGTTATAATTGGGCGGATAGCGTTATCGTTGGCTTTAGTCATACCCATCTCAGCGGCACCGGTATCGGCGATCTCTGTGATCTGCTGGTCATGCCGACGCTGGAAGACATCGACTTCAGCGTGCCGGTAACCGACCCCAAGCTGCAGCCCTTCCGCAGTACTTTCTCTCACGACAAGGAGGAAGCCGAAGCCGGGTACTACCGGGTGGCAATGGACAATGGCATTTCCGCCGAACTCAGCGCTTCGACCCGGGTCGGCTTCCACCGCTACATTTTTCCGGAAGGGGTGAGACCTTCCTTCGTGCTCGACCTGGGGCACGCCATCAACTGGGACCGGCCGGTGGAAACGATGGCACAGTTGGAAAACGACACCCTCCTCACCGGCTATCGCCACTCGGCGGGGTGGGCGCGCGATCAGCGTCTGTTCTACGCCATCGCCCTATCGGCGCCCGTAGCTTTCGTGAAGCTGGCCGACAGTACAGCGCTAGCCACCGCCGACAGTCTTCGCGGCCGGCAGGTGCGCGCGCAAATTACCCTGGATGCTACGGCCGGCACGGTGCTGCAGCTGAAAGTAGGCATCTCCGCAGCAAGTATAGCCGGGGCCAAGGCGGCCCTGACCGAAATCCCGCACTGGAATATGGAGCAGGTGCGGGCATCGGCCCGGGATGCCTGGTCGGCAGAAATGAATAAAATCACCGTGATGGGAGGCGATGAGCAATTGAAAGAGGTATTCTACACAGCACTGTACCGCACTTGTCTGGCTCCGGTGGTCTTTTCTGATGCGCAAGGCGATTACAAGGGCCCCGACGGACAGGTGCACCGCACTGAAGGCTATACCCGATACGACATTTTTTCTCTCTGGGATACTTTCCGGGCAGCCAATCCGCTGTACACCATCACCCAGCCCGATAAAATCAACGATTTCATCCGCTCTTTTCTCGATCACTACGAGCAGCACGGCCTGCTGCCGGTCTGGTCACTGCTGGGCAATGAGACGAATACCATGACCGGCTACCATGCCATTCCGGTAATCGCCGACGCCTACGCCAAAGGCTTCAGGGATTACGATGCCGATAAGGTCATGGAAGCCATGCTGGCCAGTGCGATGCAGGATATCCGGGGTACTAACCACTACCGTGAATATGGCTACATCCCCTATGAGAAAGAGGGACAATCGGTCACCAAAACCCTGGAATACGCCTACGACGACTGGTGCATCGCGCAGGTGGCCAGGACTATGGGCAAAGAAGAGCTGTACCGGCAATTTACCGAACGGGCCGGCTATTACCGCAATATGTTTGACGCCGGAACGGGGTTCATGCGTGCAAAAATGACCGACGGTTCCTGGAAAAAGCCCTTCGACCCCAAATTTTCGGATCACAACTTCGAAGTGGCGGAATATACCGAGGGCAATGCCTGGCAGCACAGCTGGTTCGTTCCTCATGACCCGCGAGGATTGATTGAGCTCCACGGCGGCAATGAGCGTTTCGTGAAAAAGCTGGATTCCCTCTTTACGGAGAACAGCGAAATTACCGGAGAAAATCGTTCGGCGGATATTTCAGGACTAATCGGACAGTACGCTCATGGAAATGAGCCTAGTCATCATATCGCTTATTTATATAATGGAGCGTAAAACCCACCGGTCTTCAGCCGGTGGGATGAAAGCGAGACGCTTTACCCCTGTGACAAGATGTACCGCCGGATCGTATTTGGAGATGCTTCCCCAATCGAACAAAC
>Ga0102943_1000600_pt1 | contig 24148 bp, 20 predicted proteins | sample SalPonC_black_MG_FD_78174 | JGI IMG/M metagenome (GOLD analysis project Ga0102943, IMG submission 78174) | Salt pond soil microbial communities from South San Francisco under conditions of wetland restoration - Salt Pond MetaG... | ecosystem: Environmental > Aquatic > Marine > Intertidal zone >...
TTCTCATATTCAAGAAACCTGAGAATATCTTCGTAGAGTTGTAGTTCTTTATCGCTCATTGAGATCCGTTTTATAAGAAGGTAATTGGTGGATGGAATGGAATCAAGTTCAGACCCACCCCAACCCCTCCCTATCACACAAAAAGATGTGTGACAAGGGGGGACTGAGGGGATGGGTTGAAATAGCGCGAGTGTCTTGCTCGTGTCCATCTCCAGCTATGGGAAATAACAAGGATTTTTATGTAACCAGGGAGATTATTTTCATTAAGGCAAGCTTTCCTGCTCCAGTCGTCTCAACCGCTCAAAATATTGTTCAATAAGCCGCTGGTATTTTTCAGAAAAGCGAGTAAAACTTGGATCCTGCATTCGGGCACGGATCTCCTGTTGCAGTTCCTCAAGTGTGATATCGGGTGGCAGGATACGTTCAAATTCGGATGCACTGGTGCCCTCGCGCTGATTCTCCTCACCGCGTTGCTGCATCGCATCTTCTGCACTCAACATTCGGGAAAGAATATTTTGTTGTCGTTCAATCATCAGCGGATCTGTCACGCCACCCCGCATATCATTGATGGAATCCTCCATATCCTCCATCATTCTTTGGAGCTCACTCAGCATTCTGTCCCCCTGTTGGAGAGCGCCGCTTCGCTGGAGCTCTTCAAGTTGCTTGCGAATCTCATTTTGCTGTCTTGCCATCTGGTTTAACCGTTCCGACTGTTCCCGGTTCAATCGATCTCCCTGGACGTCATTAATCATCTGCTGCAGCTGCTGGTTGAGCTGCTGCTGATTTCCGGACATATCTTGTAACTGCTGAACCATCTGCTGCATGGTCATACCACTTCCGGCTCCACCGCCTCCCTGTTGATTCATCAATTGGTCGAGGAGGGAGGCAACCATTGAGGTCAGATCGTTAATACCGCCCAATGCTTCCCGTGAAGCAACCGTTGAACCGCGTTGACTCCGCTCCACCATTTCATCCATCGTCCGATTAAGCTTTCGTTCAACATCCTCTTTTTTTCGATTAATTTGATTGGGAATCCCGGGAATCTCAGATGAAACCTCAAAAAGTGTATCGGCAACAGCAGTAAACTGATCATTTACGTTTTGCTGAACTCGTGCAAGCTCAATGTACCCCTGGCTTCGGCTGCGTGTGTCGGTAACTGTTTGTGCCAAATACTCTTCCATGTTTGACAGTTCAAGCAGTGTATAGAGTGATCGCTGGAGGGCAAGAATGTTAACCTGCAGTTGCTGTCCACTCATTTGCTGAATGGATGATCGGAATTTTTCCGCCTCTTTTTGAAGCGTTTGGCTAATCTGCTGCTGTTGCTGCTGCATCTGCTCGTTTGGAGAATTTTGACCCTCTTGCATCTCACTTTCGCCTTTTTCCTGTAATTGATTCATCTCCTGGCGAGTAGAATCCAGTTGTTGTTGCGAACTTTTCTTTAATTCTTCCAGTCGTTCTCTTGCGTTTTCAGGGGGATTGCTGTCCAGGTTTTCCAGCTGTTCCTCAACGGAATTCATATCCTGTTTTACAGTTTCCATTTCGTTTGAAAGCTGCTCGATAGAGCTATCCTCTTTTGGCTGCATACGTTCCGCCATATCTTCATATTGGCGAGCCAGTTTGTCCAGGTCGCTGTTCATTTTAAGTCGTTTGAACAGCTCAACAGTTCGTTTTAAACGCTCCTGGTACAGATTCTCATTGAACGAAACGTTTTCAAGTGCCTGCTCCAGATCCTGTGGCGAGATATTTTCTAATGCCTGCTGTAATTCTTCCATCGCTTCTTGAAGGGCCGGGTCATCCAGTTCTTCCATCAACTGTTGAAGCTCCCGGTAAGCCTGTTGAGTTTCCTGGGATACCCGATTACTCTGTTCCATCTCATTTCGGAGTTGTCGAAATTTTTCATTCAGGTTCTTAACAGTTTCATCAATCTGTTGCTGACGCTCCTGAACCTCTTCCAGCATCTGTTGTTCTTCAAATCCACCTTGCGGGTTTTGGCGGAGTTTGTCCAAGAATTCCTGGTATTGGTTCTCCATATCATCAAACTGCTCGGAAACCTCATCTAACTCACTTTGTACGTCTTGCTCTTGCTCATCCAATTCATCAAAATATTCGGTGAGTGAGGGAATTTGCACGATCACTTCGGATGACTCACTCATCTTAGCACCAGATATCTGATCATTATCCCACACTCTAATACTGAATGTCAGTTGATCGCGTGGCTTCAGGTCAAATTGTTCAAGATCCCATTGAAAGCGCGTTACTCTTCCGTTTGAAGGTTTGTTTAGGCGGAGTGATCCTGCTTGAGGCTCTTCTGTAAATGCCTGTTGATGACTCCAGGTCAGGTCTGCTCGCGATAAGCCAAAATCATCCGTTGCCTGATAAATAATTTCTAATTCAGTCGGGTCGGTTTTCATCACAGTCCCGGTGGGTTCCTGGATTACGATGACTGGATATTGGTCTTCCTGAACATTCAAAATGGTCCGGAACGGATTCCTGTTTTTTAGTCCCTCCTCATCCGTCATTGCAAAGGTAATCGTATCCGTTTCTTCCGGGTTGATAGATACCTCAAATTGGCTTTCAACCGAACCCGAGTGCTGCATTTCAAGAGTATCACTCAGAGTAATCATTTCTACAAATTGCACAGGTTTGTTGGTAGTACCCGTGAAGCTAAGTTCAGAGCCCGGATATAAACTAATCTCTGAGAATGGGTATTCATTTTCGGAAACCGGTAACCCGGTGTAGGGGGGAGGTGTGACCGATGCTGTTAACTGATCAAAACGAGGTTGAAGTTGTACATCAATTCTGTAATCCTGACTTACAAAATCGTCCATAACTACTCGATAGTTTACATCATTCGTCAATTCAATTCCGGACGATTGAAATACACCATTTTCTGTTTGCTGCATCTGCCTCTGCCGATAATTTTCTTCAACATCTGTTTTAAACTCAAGGACAGATTCACTTGGGAGATAACCATCCTCAAACCGGATGGAAACAGTTGCTTCAGATCCGTGTTCAATCGTTGTATCAGCAGGAGAGATGGTAAATGAAAAGGGGTTTGGCTGCTCGTAACTGTTCCAAAAGTGGAGAGTACGTAAACTTTCAGATGGCAGAGAAAATGCCACAATAAGTGCAAATACAGTGGCCAATCCCGATGCCATTAAACTAAGTTTCGACAGTTTATGAACCCTGGACCGATTGATGAATTCCTTTAAGTTTTTTCTGAGAGCAGCCAATTCTACATGTTTTAAATTGGCAGATATTGCAGCGGCATAAAACCTTGATCTCTTCTGTTTATCATCAAGGTACAGGTCAATTGCGCTATGCACTTCATCTTGTCCGCGGGAAGCAAAAAAATCTTCAATAAAGGACTTGAAAGAATCACTACGTATGGTTTTGGATAGATGATAGACCGCAAAGGATGATCCGGCTATCAGAAGAAACAACAGGATCGATTTTACCATAGCGGAGAGATAGAAACTGCTCTCTATAAGAACTACCAGAAACAAAGCAGCTAAAAGAGTGGCTGAAAACGTAGCAACCTGGGCAGTGCGCTTTTTTCCCGTCAGTTTTTGGTGATAAGACCGCAGAAGAGATACTATCTCACGCGCTTTCGATTCTGTCTTTTTTTGGTTGTGCATAGTTGCACTTCTTAGTCTGGGTTATATAAAATGCAGGTCTCTAACGGATAAAATGACAATTTATGAGAGATCAGCAAGTGATAAAGAATCTTTTAACAAAAATTTCCCGTTTTCCTTCTGAACGGTAACGATTTCATGCTCAGCATCGTGCTCAAGAAAGAGATACCAATTTTTTTCAACCGCTTCATTTAGAAACGTCTCTTTTTCCGTGAGCGTTTGCAGCGGTTTCATATCATAGCCCATGACCCAAGGCAGGGGGATATGAGCGAACGTGGGAATAAGGTCAGCTGCATAAACTATTTTTTTATCTTCATTTGCAAAGACAGGTAACTGCTGGCCTTCAGTGTGACCATTCATTGGTAGAGTTGTAAACCCAGGTTCAAATTCGTGGTGATCATCGAGAAGGTTTAGACGCCCGCTGTTTTTGATGGGATCAATATTCTCTGAGAAGAAACTTGCCTTTTCCCGTTTGTTCGGATTTGTAGCGGTCTTCCAGTGTTGTTTATTGACGTGATAGGTTGCGTTTGGAAAAACCTCTTTTATCTCACCATTCTTATCATATGTGGTTGTGCCGCCGCAATGATCAAAATGGAGGTGAGTAAACACCATATCTGTAATATCCCGGGGTTCAATTCCATATTTTTTCAGTGATGATTGCAGATCACTGTGTTCATAATCAAGGCCGTAAATAGAAGTCATTTTTTCGCTAAACTTGTCTCCGCTTCCGTTGTCAACAAGGTAGATTTTCCCGGTGTTTTTTGATTTGATCAGCAGGCAGCGCATTCCCATTTGGATTCGGTTTTTTTCGTCGGCAGGAATCTGCTTGCTCCAAAGCGTTTTAGGAACGACTCCAAACATGGCTCCGCCATCTAATTTAAAGCGTCCGGCTTCTATGCTATAAAGTTCAAAATTTCCAAAAAAAGTGGGTTTTGTATCTGGCATAACTTTTTAAATTTATTCGTATCCCTAGAGAAAATACAAAAACTATGTTCAGTATCTGGTTTGGATTTAAAACAAAAAAAGCCGGCTTCGTATGAAACCGGCTCTCTTCTAAGTTTAGAAAATAGTATCTAAAACGAGGGTACAGGATCTATTCTGTACAAGGTATCTAAAAGTGTGATACCTATTAAAAGCATAAAAAACAGAGCCGACATGATTAATATCATGGTGTTAAACTTACTATCCCAAAATAGATTCATAAAAAATGCGGCTACAACAGTGGCTTTCACAACGGCAATTGCTATAGCAACAACCACATTCCATGGCTCAGGTATTTGAACCCAGGTTACGGCCACGGTTAGCACCGTTAAGATGAAAAGAGCGATTCCGACGCCCCATAAAAATTTTGCTGAAGATATGTGATGTTCGTGTGCAGACATAGTCAGTTAGAATTTTCAGTCGTTAGTCGATTAAGTAAAGAAGAGGGAAAAGGAATATCCAGATGATATCCACAAGGTGCCAGTATAGGCCTGTAATCTCAACGGGAGTATAGTAACCGCTGTGAAAAGCTCCTTTTTTTGCTTTATAAACCAGCCAAATCATCAAGCCTATTCCAATCAGAACGTGAAGGCCATGAACACCAGTCATCATATAATAGATGCTGAAAAAGATATTAGCTTTTTCATGTGCAATTCCTTCAAATGTGTAGTACTCGCCGGGATATATTCCAAGATGGAATTTGTGTGCGTACTCAAAATACTTAATCACCATAAACACAAATGCCAGTGCAATCGTAATGTACAGATTATAAATCAGCCCTTTAATCTGGTTTAATTGAGCCGAGCGAATAGCCATGGCTACTGTTAATGAGCTTCCAATCAGTACACCTGTGTTTATAGCCCCCCAAAACGTATTCAGTTCAGTTGATGCCTGGATATAGAGTTCGGGGTACCAAGATCGATAGACAATATATGCCGCAAAAAGCCCTCCAAAAAAGAGGATCTCGGTTGCAAGAAAGATCCACATTCCAAGTTTAGCAGATTCGAACTGTTGATCCGAATCTATAAAATGGTGTTGGAGATGATCTAAACGTTTTTCGATTGTTGCTGAAGTTCCGGACATAATGTTTCTGAATTTTACGCTTTTTCTTTTTCGGTTTCAGCTACGTCCATACCCTCTTCTTCGTGGTGGCCGTGGCCATTATGTGATGTTGCAATTCCAAGTTGAAACTCCGACATCGGTTTGTGATAGTCATAAGGACCGTTAATAATAACCGGAGTATGCTTAAAGTTATGCAGATCCGGTGGAGACGATGTTTGCCACTCAAGAGCACGACTTCCCCACGGATTTGAGGATGCTTTTTCACCCCGAAGAAGTGAATGCAGAAGATAGGCCGCGATGATCACGAAACCAACTCCCATTACATATGCACCAATCGTAGAGAATTGGTGGAATGCTTGAAACTGATCGATGTAGTTGTAATATCTTCTGGGCATTCCCTGGGATCCCATAATAAACTGGGGAAGGAAAGTCATATTAAATCCGATGAAAATGATACCGGCAGAAATTTTAGCCCAGAACTCATTGTACATCTTCCCAAACATTTTAGGCCACCAGTAGTGGAGTCCTCCGAGGAATGCCATTACCATTCCCCCCATCATAACATAGTGGAAGTGGGCAACCACGTAGTAAGTATCATGCAGATGAACATCCACAGAAAGAGCCCCCAGCATAATTCCTGTAAAGCCACCGATGGTAAAGAGGAAAAGAAAAATCAACATATAGATCATGGGTGTTTTCAGGTCGATCGAGCCTTTATACATGGTAGCAAGCCAGTTAAAAATTTTGATACCGGTCGGGATTCCCACAAGGAATGTGAGGAATGAAAACACCATAGCAGCCAATGAAGATTGACCGGCTGTAAACATGTGGTGACCCCAAACCAGGAAGCCGATAAAAGCAATTGCTAATGAAGAAAGTGCTATTGCCCAGTATCCAAAAATTACTTTTTTCGAGAATGTTGAGATAATTTCAGAGACAATTCCGAAACCCGGTACAATCATTATGTAAACGGCGGGGTGTGAATAGAACCAGAAAAAGTGCTGGTAAAGAACAGGGTCTCCGCCAAGAGCGGGATCAAATATTCCAATACCCAAAACTCTTTCCATTGTGAGGAGAAGAAGTGTGATTGCAAGAACGGGGGTTGCAAGAATCTGGATCAAGCTTGTTGCATACAATCCCCAGAGGTTAAGAGGTAACTTATTCCAGGTAATACCGGGAGAACGTAACTTGTGAATCGTTACGATAAAGTTTAACCCTGTTAAAATAGAGGAGAATCCAAGTATAAAGATTCCAAGCGTCATCATTGCTACACTGCCTCCGGTAGTGGAGCTGTAAGGTGTATAAAATGTCCATCCGGTATCGATACCGCCGGTAAAGATTGCGGTGAGCGTAAACAATGCGCCAATTACATAAATATAAAAACTGGCGAGGTTTAAACGGGGGAATGCAACATCCTTGGCGCCTAATTGGAGGGGTAAAATAAAGTTACCCAAAGCTGCAGGCACGGACGGAATTAAAAAGAAGAAAATCATGATTGCGCCATGCAGGGTGAATACCTGGTTGTAAACATCGGCGGTCATGAAGTTTCTTGCGGGTGTTAGTAGCTCAGTTCTCAAAAGGAGTGCTAAAACTCCGCCAACTAAGAAAAAGAAAGCTACAGACATGAGGTACATCAAGCCAATCTTCTTATGATCAACCGTTGTTAGCCATGCCCAGAGTCCTTTTTCCTGGTTTAGATAATGTTTCTCAGGATACTCTTCCGGCTTGAATCGTTTAACCTGAACTTTTCGGGTTGGTGTTTCTTCTGTCGTAGCCATGTGCTGCTTCTTAATCTAAGGTTTTGATATACTCAATTATAGCGTTTATCTGGTTATCATCCAGAGTTCCGGCATAGGAAGGCATAACTGGTTGAAAACCTTCATGAATTTTTGCCTGGGGTTCTAATATACTTTCGCGAATGTAGTTTTCATCAACTGATACTGTTTCTCCGCTTTCAAGCGGGGCTTCAGATCCAAACAATCCCTGGAAGGAGGGGCCTTGCAATACTGATCCGTCAACTGAATGACAGGTTGTACAAGCATTTCGAGTTGTCAACTGTTCTCCAAGTTCAGCAGGAGTGAGGTTCTCATCTGCAGATCCAGCTGTTTCAAGCCAAGTCTCAAAATCTTCCTGTGTATGAACGATGGTTGTAGCCATCATATTGGAATGAGCGTTACCGCAGTATTCAGTACAAAAAACAACCGATTCCCCGGGATCCGTAGCTTCAAACCATAAAGATGTATATCGATTAGGGAGAACATCCTTTTTAACTCTGAAGTCGGGGATATAGAAAGAGTGAATTACATCTGTTGAACTCATCACTAATTTCACAGGCCTGTCTTCAGGAACGTGAAGTTCGCCAACACTAACATAACCTGTGGGGTAGTGAAATTCCCATAACCAGCTTTTTCCAACAACTCGAATCTCATATGAATCATCCGGAGGCGTTACTTTATTCATATATCCGGTATAACCCCAGCCAAAAACAATAATCACAAGAATTAGAGGTATAACTGACCATGTAATTTCAAGTTTATTATTGTGAGTAATAACAGGAGTAACATCATTCTCTGACTTTCGCTTGTATTTCCAAGAGAAATAGATGATTGCAACTGTAATACCAACTAAGAATATGAGACTTGTAACATTAATAAAGTTGAATAGTGCATCCGTTTGTCCCGCCAAAGTACTTTTGGCAGGTGGGAGCATAAAATCGCTAAGGCTATTCATCGATCAATTTCAATTTTTGGTGGTTGGGAAGAGTTTCGTTCTCGCTTCCAGAAAACGCCAAGAAATATACCCAGAATAATCACGGTAGCCAAGCCACCGAGCTTCATTATGTTGAGTGCAACAGGTACATAACTTTGAGAATCCGGATCGTACGAAAAACAGTATAAAACGGCCTTATCAACAGCAGAGCCGATTTTTCCGTCGGCTGCTTCGTAGAGTGCATTACGTAAATTAAATTCACTGAATGTTGCACCGTAGAGATATCTTACTACTTCGGCCTGTGGGCTGAGAAGCATGATACTTGCAAGATGGTAATACTGATCATTCGATTCGTCGTACTTATAGCGAAAGCCGATCGCTTCCGTTAGTTTATCAATAGACTCTTGTGATCCAGTTAAAAAATGCCAGCCTTCTTCAGCACCGGTTCTGCCCAAATCACTTAAATATTTACTTTTGGATTCAGCTGCAATTGCCGGCGTTTCTCCGGGATCGATACTAAATGAAATAATTGTGTAGTCTTTACCGGGTGTCCATTTAAGTTCATCAACTACTTTAAAAACAGCATCAAGTACAACTCCACAGAGTATCGGACACTCATAATAAAGTGGATTTAGTAAAACAGGTTTTTCCTTTTCAATAAGGTCGCCAATACGAACAGTTTCACCCTCGGAGTTAACAAACCGTAAATCTTGCGGAATTTTATCTCCAAGATTTTCGTCAACACCAATCTCATTGAGAATGGCGGGTTTACCCTGATTTAATTGCGCATGTGAACTATCAAAAAGAAAAAACACTGAAATGAACGTCAGTATGCTCAGTGCCAGGTGTTTCATATTTGATGTAAAACTCTATTCATTTGCAATGTCTGTAATTGCGCTGTCTATGGGAATTCTGTAAATACCGGCTTCGGCATCAACAACGCCAAATGAGTTCAATGTTTCTTGGTCGTTTTGTTGAATCTCTTCGATATTGTAAAATCTACTTTGTTCAGACCGTAGCTGTGACGTTGATGTATTTGTATAGTCATAAATTAGAAAAATAGACAGTACAAAGATTAGAATAATTACTGTTCCAAATACAGACCAAAAAACCAATCTTTTATAATTAAGGTCGTCGAAGGTAGCTCCATAAGATAACGATTTAAAGAAATCGTCTGATGCATCCAAAGAGACTTCCTCCTCCTTCTCTTTAACGGGTTTAACACCTGTTTCGCGTATCCAGTTCCTAATTTCTTCTTCAGAGATGTTATGCTTTTCCGTGAGTTCTTTTATGGCATCATCACCACCAGATACAGCTTTTAGAGCAATGCTGTTCTTCTCTTCATCGGTAAATTGTTTTTGCTTCTTACTCATACTGGTAAAATTTACAAATGGTGATTATTGGTGATAGGTCTTGTGCAATGAATCTGGGAGGTTCGGATCATTTACAGGTACCAGTTTATGTTTTTTGAGACGCTGGAAAAAGAGCCCCATAAATATTCCGCCAAGTCCAATCAGCGTGGTAAAATCGAGCCAACTGATTGAAACTCCGTGATGATGCAGCGTTGGCATAACTATCCAGTAAAGTTCAATAATGTGCATAGCTATAACAAGGATCGATACGGAAATTAATACTTTGTGATTGTGCTTAGTATCGCGGTTCAGGAGTACAATAAATGGAATTGCAAAACGGCATATAATCAGTGAATAGCTGACATAAGCCCAGCTTCCTTCCAACCTATGATAAAACCACAATGTTTCTTCCGGAATGTTAGCATAATAGATCAATAAAAACTGGCTGAAAGCGATGTATGCATAAAAAATGGTAAAGCCAAAGAACCAGGCGCCAAGGTCGTAGATATGAGACTTTTGAATTGTATTCTCGAGGATGCCTTTTTTATGCATCCAGAATATGATTAGAATCAAAATCGGGAAAAGTGCCTGAAAACTCATTGCAAAATAGTAAATACCGAACATTGTAGAGAACCAGTGCGGATCGAGTGACATCAACCAGTCGAAACTTGCAAAGGCTATGGTAATTGCAAAAATTAAGATTCCCGGTGCACTCAGTTTCTTTAAAAGCTCCATCAAACCCCAGTCGTTCGTCTTATCCATGTCCACGGAAATTTTATGGAGTTTGTACCCCAAGAAACCCCAGATTCCGAAATAGATAAATTGCCTGATCACAAAAAAGGGCGTATTCAGGTACGCTGTTTTACCAGCCAGTATTGGGTCCTGGGCAACGTAGTCTGCGTGTGTCCAATGGTAAAGTGAATGCATTCCCAGTAGTATAGGAATGATAAAAATTGACCAGATCCAAAGATTTGAAGCAAATGCTTCAGGAATTCTGCGTATTACAACTCCCCAGGATGATCGTGTAATGTGGTGGATCATCAATAAAATAAGAGATGCCAGACCAATACTAGTAAAAAAGGCAAAACTGGTGAGGTATGAGAAAAAGAACTGTTCAGCATTCAAAAAATACCCAACACCACTGGCAATTAAACCCACTGCACCAAACCCGTAGAATGTTTTGGTTACATCCAGGTTATCAGGAAATTGGAGTGAATCTGTAATTTTTGGACTTGTTGAAGCCATTTATTTTATAAATTTTTTGATCTAAATTATTCCTCAGATGCTGATTGATCAGATAATGTTTTTATAAATTCAATAAGAGACTGCACTTCACCTTCACTCAGGTAATCGTAAGGAACCATAGCGTTGTCGTATCCTTCAACAACTTCTGTACCGGGCTCTCTTATGGATTGGACAAGGTATGCTTCGTCAGCCACACGCGTTGATCCGTCATTAAATGTTCGTTCGCTTCCGAATAATCCCTGGAAGGATGGGCCAACTAAACGGGTTCCATCAAGTGAATGACAAGTTTGACATGCATTTTGTGTGTAGAGTTGCTCACCCCTTGCAACAGAAATTTCTTCCTCACCCCTGGCGGCTGCCCGTTCTGCCTCAAGGGCAGCTAACCGTTCCTGCTCAGCCTGGTAATCTGCTTGTAACTGAGCCAGGTCCACGTCATACTGTTCCATTTCCGACTCGGGTACATTCTGACTTCTTTGAAGCGCACGAACATAAGCAACAATAGCCCACCTGTCTTCTACTTTAATTTGTGTAGCGTAAGATGGCATATTTCTGATACCGTTTGTGATGGATGAATAGAAGTGACCATCCGGCATCTGGCGTATGTTTTCGGTATGGAAAGATGGGGCGGGTACATATCCGTAATTTCCGGTCATAATTACACCTTGTCCGTCGCCTGTTCCTCCATGGCATACACTGCAATAAATATCATATCGTTCTTTACCGCGGTAGATGAAGTCTTTAGTTACTTCGACCGGAATTTCCTCTACCAGGTTGCCTTCATCGTCTAAACCTTCGTAGTAAGTGTCATCTTGTTTAAGATGTCCGCGTGCAACAGTTCCCTCAACAGGCGCTCTCATGGCCATGTTGTTTTCAAAAAAAGAGTTTGTTTCCTGCGCATTGAACCGATTTTGGAAATCCATGTTTTGATTCGGATGAACCGGTGGTTTTTCCGAAATCTGGCCGCGGCAAGACAACATAAAGAGCCCCGATAGAATCAATACGCTTATATTTGTTTTCGATAATTTCATAGTTGAGAAACTATTCCTCATAAATGGTTTCAATATTGGTCGCACCAGCATCTTTTAGAAATTTGGATACTTTCTCTTCCTCAAATTGAGGATCCTCGGATTCGATACAAACGAAAAATCCATCATCGGTGGCCTTTTTAAAATTTTCGGAGTCAAAGAGCGGATGATTGAATTTTGGAAGTCCGTTTAAAAAGAACATCCCAAAAACAGCACCGAAGGCCGATAATAAAACTGTTAATTCGAACAATACCGGAATCCATGCCGGCACATTTATTAAAGATTTACCACTAATATTCATGGGATAATCTACGACCATTGTGAAATATATTAAAGCTACACCGCCAAGAAGTCCCAGCAGTCCATGTCCTGCTACAATCCACCCAAGTTTAGATTTATTGAGATTCATAGCCTTGTCGATCCCATGGATCGGAAATGGACTGAACGTATCGAAATTTCGATATCCGCTTTCAACAATAGTCTTCGAAGCATCAGTCAATTCTCTGGGATTCTTAAACTCAGCAAGAATTCCGTATATCGTCTTATCTGAATGTTTTTTATCCATGACCTTATTGATTCGTCTGATTTTTATAGGGTTCAGGTACTTCAACCTTCGGTGGTACGAATTCACCGTCTTCATCATAGTTGTGTGGGTCAGCCTGTGGCATAACACCTTTCAATTCGGCAACGGCAACCATTGGAAGGAAGCGCAAGAATAGAAGGAAGAATGTAAAGAACAGGCCAAATGTTCCAACATATGTGGCTACGTCCCAGATAGTAGGAGAGTAGTATCCCCATGATGAAGGTAAAAAGTCTGTTGAGAGCGATGTAACTGTAATAACAAATCTCTCAAACCACATCCCAATATTCACAATAATTGAGATGATAAATGTAAATGTAACGTTTCGTCGTAATTTCTTAGACCAGAAAAATTGTGGTGAAAAGACATTGCATGCAAACATAATCCAGTAAGCCCATGCGTAGGGTCCGGCTGCTCGCATCATAAAAATAAACTTCTCATATTCAACACCGCTGTACCATGCAATAAATTGTTCCATGATGTAAGCAAAACCAACCATTGTACCGGTAACCAGTACAACAATATTCATTTTCTCCATATGGTCGATAGTCATAATATCTTCTAAACCGTAGATCTTACGACAGATAATCATCAGCGATAATACCATTGCAAAACCCGAGAAAACGGCTCCTGCAACAAAATAAGGTGGGAAAATAGTAGTATGCCATCCAGGTATGATGGAAACAGCAAAGTCGAACGATACAATGGTGTGTACGGAAAGTACAAGTGGAGTTGCAAGACCCGCCAAAATCATATAAGATTTTTCGTAATTCCACCAGTGGCGGTTACTTCCTCTCCAACCCAAAGCAAAAACACCATAAGCCATTTTACCAATCTTGCTTTTAATTCTGTCTCGAACAGTTGCAAGGTCAGGTACAAGACCTACATACCAGAAAAGAAGTGATACAGTGAAGTAAGTGGATACTGCAAATACGTCCCACAAAAGCGGACTATTAAAATTTGGCCACATTAACATCTGGTTGGGAAGCGGGAACATCCAGTAGACAACCCAAATACGACCTACGTGAATAGCTGGGAAAATACCCGCACACATCACGGCAAAAATGGTCATTGCCTCGGCAAACCGGTTAATTGCTGTTCTCCAGCCCTGCCGGAAAAGAAATAGTATAGCCGATATAAGTGTACCGGCATGACCGATACCGACCCACCATACAAAGTTAATAATAGCCCAGCCCCAACCTACAGGTGAGTTTAATCCCCAAATTCCGGTTCCTTCCCAAACCAGGTATCCAATAGATCCCAGCAGGAGAAGTAATAACATATTCGCAATACCAAACGCAACATACCAACCTTTTGGGGTAGGACGGATATTAATATCCGTAATCATTGCGGTTATATCCTTAAAATCATGGTTGCCCTTTACAAGAGCGGGCTCCGGAACGTATTCGTACGTTTTACTCATGTTTTATTAATGTTGCGAGTGAGTTTCTTGATTGGAAGGTTTCAATTCAGTGTGAGGATTACTCAACTTGGCCAGGTATGAAGTTCGCGGCCGAACGTTTAACTCCTCAAGCATCGTATAGTTTCTGCTATCCATTTTATGCTGAGAAACCGTGCTGTTTCTATCTGTTAAATCTCCAAACGAGATAGCTTTGGTGGGGCAAGCCTGCTGGCATGCGGTTTCAACGGCTCCATCTTCCGGTTTTGGAGATCCGGTTTCGTTTTTCGCCTTAATCTTTGCTCGGTTAACACGCTGTACGCAGTAGGTGCATTTTTCCATCACACCGCGGAAACGAACTGTAACGTCCGGGTTCATCGCCATCTGGATAATCTCCGGGTCGTCTCCTGTTGTTAAATATTCTTTACTGTAGTTGAAGAAATTGAATCGTCGAACTTTGTAAGGACAGTTATTCGCGCAGTAACGAGTCCCGATACAACGGTTGTACGTCATCTGGTTCATACCATCATCACTGTGGGTCGTTGCCGCAACCGGGCAAACCTGTTCACATGGAGCTAATTCACAGTGCATACATGGAACCGGTTGGTGATATGCATCGGGATTCTCTTCATCACCCGCATAATAGCGGTCGGTTCGAATCCAGTGCATGACACGTCGTCGAGCAACTTCACGTTTTCCAACAACCGGAATGTTATTTTCTGCCTGGCAAGCTATTGTACAGACTCCGCATCCAAAACAGGAGTTCAGGTCGATTGCCATCCCCCATTGTGGTTCATAATCAGGGCCGTAGCTTTCATCAAAAAGTGATATTGGGCCTTTCGAGTCACCTTCGGCCTCAGCTTCCTCCAGCCCCGGTACTTGATAACCGTGAACACTTTGATATGTAGCGAAGTCAGGATTTTCCTTGTATTCCTCAAGCGATGCCGTACGGATCATGTCGCGGCCTTCAAGGCTTTGGTGATCCTGTGTGCAGGCGATCTCATATGTTGTTCCTGTTGCCTCAACTTCGGCAGACTGGAAAAACATGTTCGAAGTCGTTCGAAGCGGATAGGTATCTACACCAACTCCATCTGCTACTCGGCCAATGTTTTCACGTCCGTAACCGGTTGTAAGTGTAATAGAATCATCAGCATGGCCGGGTTGAACCCATGCAGCAATTTCAATTGTGGTTCCGTTGGCTGTAATTCGTACAACGGGCACATCGTCACTGCTGAAACTACGTTCGGGATCTATTCCAAGGTTTCGGGCTGTTGCCGGGCTCATGAGGGCCACGTTATCCCACGTTACTTTCGTCATGGATTCCGGCAGTTCCTGCAGCCAGCTATTATTGGCATATCGCCCGTCAAAAAGCTTGTTGTCTGGTTTGATAGAAATTTCAATTCCATCAATCGGCCCATTGGCAAGATCATCCTGTATAGCTGCTGACAGATCTCCTGTTAATGAGACGGAAGTTGCTTCAAATCCACTATCAGGATCAATTCCATCGTGGAGTATTTGCTCCCACTGATCTTCGAAATCACCGTCAATAACAACAGCCCATGTTTCTCTTACCAGGTCGTATCCAACCGGATCGTCGCCGTTCAGAATTATGTCTAAGAATTCAATTTCACTGATTCCGTCAAAAAGAGGCTGAATTTGCGGCTGAATGATAGAGCGCTGACCGGTGTAAGAAAGGCCATCTCCCCATGTTTCAAGGAAATGAGCACGATTCACATGCCAGTTAGAAAGACGTGATGTTTCAGTTACGTAATCTGAGAGGTGAATTGCTGTCTCAACACTCTCAAGAGCTTGTTGAATATTCAGATTCGCAGGCGCCGTGTAAACCGGATTCGTTCCCAAAATGACTGCTGTGGAATACGTACCTGAATTCAAATCGTTAATTGCAGCGGTAAATGATTCATTTTCATTTCTGTCGCTGCTAAAAGGTAATTCATGATAGGTAACCGTATTTCCAATGTTACCAAGTGCCGTATTAATAGCAGCAACAGCAGCGTGTACAACCGGTGAATGTTGCGAACCGGCAGTTATCACAGAGTTTCCGGTATTTTCTAAAAGATCATCAGCGAGGATATCTATCCATTCATGGTCACTAAAGTCATTTGAAATTCCTTCAAAAGCGGAAAGGCCGTCTACATCTTGAGAGAGTCTCGCTGCAAGTGCATAGATAAAGGAAGAAATTTGTGATGATTTAACACGCAGCCTGTGATCTGCAAAGGATCCCGTATTGCTGAAACTGTTTTCCACACAATAGATTCTCGACATCTCATCGTCAGTGGAAGATACTTTCCGAGTTTCTGCAATTTTGTAAGTGTCCTCAACACTATTTTTGTTGTTTTGAGGACTCATAAAATCATTATCCAGCGATAAAACAATATCTGCGAGATCAAAATGGTTGACCGTTCTCAATCGCTGTCCAAAAGCAATTTGGGTTCCTTCAAGTGCATTATTATCACTAAAAGGTTCATAAGTGACCCACTCGGCATTTGGAAATTCTTCTAAAATCTGTTCTTTCAGCCGATGGTAGGTGGGTGAGGAGCTGGCCTCGTCAATAAAAAGAATCGGTTGGTTTCGATCTGCAAAATGTTCTTCAGCGAACAGTACAAAATCGGCCAGAGTAGCTTGTTCACCATCACGAAGCGGTGACCGTGATCGGTCGGGATCATATAGATTAAGAACAGATGCCTGGTGATATATATTTGTACCACCACCACTCGATGGATGCTCACGGTTTCCTTCCACCTTTCGTGGCCGTCCCTCATTATTTTCAATTAAAAGCCCGGTTACAGAATCCTGAAAGGGCATGGCTGAAGCATAAAAGAGAGGTTCACCCAGTACGATATCTTCCGGCATCCTTGAGAATGGAAGAATCTTCTGAACCGGTTTGCGGCACGATGCAAATCCCGCAAGGGCGATAGAAGCCCCCATTACACGTAAAAAACTTCTTCGTGAAACCTGATCAGTCATCTCAGAAGCATTCTCAGGAAATTCACGTTCTACATATTTTTCATACTCTTTATTTTGAGCAAGCTCGTTTAAGCTTTTCCAGTATGTAGTTTGATTTGACTGATCACTCATTCTTTACAGAATATTTTGTTTAAAACTCATAATTATTAAAGGAGCGAGTCGACATTATTAATAATGACATCCCTGGCAGTAAGTGGGTGCACTGATATTGTGTTTAGAAACCAGCTCAAGCCCAACTTCAATTTGATTTTCAACTTCGTAGCCCATTGTTGTTACCTCCGATACAGGGCGCAGATGTTTTTCCGGTTCGCGATGACAATCCATGCACCATCCCATACTCAGTGGTTCAGCCTGGTAAACTTTCTCCATTCTGTCAATACGTCCATGGCAAGATTCGCATCCAACACCAACATTCACATGTGCCGAGTGATTGAAGTAAGCATAATCGGGAAGCATGTGAACGCGTGTCCATTCAATCGGTTCTCCAGTTTCCCAACTCTCAATAACTGCTTCTACATTTTCAGGATTTTGGACCTGAACCTGGTTATGACAATTCATACAGGTTTGTGTAGCCGGAATATTTGCATATTTCGATTCCTCAACCTGTGTGTGGCAGTATTTACAATCCATCCCCAACTGTCCTGCATGTATTGTGTGGCTAAATGGAACCGGTTGTTCGGGTGCATAGCCAACATCAGTAAATTCAGGAGAGAAAAAATACCAAACAGAAAAAACGATGGCATTTAAGAATATGATAGAACCTAATAAAATTCGTCTGGGAGCGTCGTCAGTCCACTTAGGAAAAATCTGAGCCATAAATGAATTACATGTTACCTGTTACAAAAGATGCTGTGGCATTCAGCGTGAAAAGGTACCGAATATATTGAATTCTGCATACCTGATTCTGAGTCAAATCCTAAATTTAAAATGATTCTAAATAATTTCATCGTAGTTTTTTGTTAGCCGGATTTGATAGCGAAAGTAAGATAGGGTACAGCGCATATAATTGCTTATAAAAGAGATATTTTTTTTGATTCATTTTTTACCCGTCTTTTTTAGACCATTTTGATCATGACTACTTTTCTTAAAAATATTGTATGATAGGAATTTAGCTTCCTGATTACTGGGAATGGTTCGCCTGGTTTGAAATGTTTTAGAGATTCATTTTACTCGTCAATACGGAAAATTCACTCATTTTGAAGTCTAAAAAACCGTACTTTTGTGCGTAATCAGAGTGACTAAAACTTTTTAATTAAATGGATTCTACATTAAGCGAAGAGCTGACAGTACAATTTCTAAAAGAGATTAGCGTAAAAAAGGCAATTATTACTATTCTAATTGTAAGTGTGGCAGCTTTTCTTTTCCTGCTATATCTTTTATATGTGAATGAATCGGAAGGAGCTTCTGCAAATTGGGTAAAAGAGTTACCGGCTTTGCATGCATTTCTGAATAGTGTAAGTACTCTCTTGATATTATCCGGATATGTTGCCATCCGTAAGAAGAAATACAAAGTACACATGAGATTTATGCTTACAGCCTTTATAACGTCAAGTTTATTCCTGATTAGCTACCTTGTTTATCATCATTACGCAGGAGATACCCCATTCCCTGGACAGGGATTTATACGTCCGATCTATTTTACAATCCTAATATCGCACATTATTCTCTCCGCTTTTGTGGTCCCTCTCGTGTTGACGAGTTACTATTTTGCGTTTTCAGGTAAATTCAAGACGCACCGGAAAGTATCGAAGTGGACGTTTCCGATTTGGCTGTATGTATCTGTAACGGGTGTAACAATCTATTTTATGCTGAATGCTTACGTGTAGAGATTGTAAATCGGCTCACTGAGCCGATAAATCGGTAAACACCGATTTGAGTTTTAAAAGGGGGGGGTGAAAGCAATGTATACCGTTCCAATAAATATTTCGCAGCATTGGCAAATTGCGGTACGTTAATAAACTCATCGGATGAGTAAACAGTACTGAAATATTATGAAAATCAATACACTGATCCAATGAATAGTATAAACGTCAGTTCGAGCGCAGTTCAAAAGTGAAAGCGAATGTACAAAATAGAGAACTTCTCGTCTCCATTCCGTTGCGCTCGAAGTGACGGTAGTATTAATTATTAAAGTTTGATTGATTCAGGTTTTCAGTCACCCAAAAACTGTTCGCCTGCTTTCGGGATAGATACATCTGCGTCGCTATACTCTTTCACGAACTTCTCAAATTCTTCAGGCTCGCCGGTCAGTGGCGGGAACGTTCCGTAGTGAATAGGAAGAGTCAGTTTGGGATTTAGCATCTCGATGCACATTGCAGCTTCCTGCGGCCCCATAGTGTAATAATCTCCCATCGGAGCGGCAACCACATGCGGTTGATACATCGCTGCGTAAAGTTCAAGATCAGTAAAAATGTTTGTGTCCCCCATGTGATAAAAGCAGATATCATCTTCGAATGAGAGAACAAGTCCACCGGGTTCGCCTGCATATTCTCCGCCAAAGGATGAACTGTGATTGGCATTTACAAGTGTTACTGAAAAATCATCAAAATGCACGGATCCTCCTTTATTAATTTCAACTGCCTGGTCTTCATTCAAACCGTGCTTTGTCAATAACCTGGAGAGCTCTACCGGAGCTACAACTTTACAACCGGTATTCTTTGCAAGATCAAGTGTATCACCCACGTGGTCTTCGTGACCATGGGTTAACAAAATAAATTCAATATCATCCGGTTTTTTCTGATCATCGGGTGTGGAAGGGTTTCCCGATAGAAATGGATCTATGTAGATCACCTGTCCGTTTGGGGATTCCAATCGAAAAGCAGAATGACCTAACCACCATGCTCTAATTTTTGTTTCCATCCTAAACCTCTTTTTTGTTATCATTAATTCAATATGTGTAACACAGTTTTTTTTTGAATCGTTGGAGTGAGGGCAGATTTAGTGCCATGCAGTACACACGCTTATGAAACTTTTCTTCTTAATACGATTCAATTATGTACACACTCATATCTTACAAATAAAAAATGAAGGTATTTATGGCAAAAAGAATTAAAATTCATCCCGAGAACCCACACCGAGACAAAATTTTTGAAATCAGCGACGATCTGCGAGATCAAGCAGTGTCTTTGTTACCCACAGACAGCCAGTACGCACTAATCTGCGATTACAAAAATAAAAAAGGGATGGACCGAATTCGTAAAATTCGCCAGATGGGAAAGAAAGATCACTTGACGGTGATGTGTCATTCCCTTGAACATGTCTCCACTTTTGCGCATCTGAATGACGACAATTTTAAATTGATTAAACGCCTTATCCCCGGTCCCTACACTTTTATTTTACCGGCCACAAGGCAAGTGCCCAGACTCCTAACACATCCCAAAAAACGTACAGTTGGCATTCGGGTTCCTGATTACCCGATTTGCCTCGACCTAATTCGTGAACTTGGGCGGCCTGTATTGGCCATTACGGCAAAATTGGATGGAGTTGAACATGGCCATCCGGATGATGGTGACCGTGAGATGTTTCTTAGCCGGTTTGAAAAAATTGTTGATGTAATTATTGACAACCAGGAACCTTTGCGGGCAGAAGAAACAACAGTGGTGGACCTTACCAATCAACCTTCGGAGTTAATTCGCAAAGGATTGGGAATGGATCGGCTGGAGGAAGCCTTGGCTCTGGAAAATCGAGAACTCACGGTTCCGGAAAGTGTTTAGCCAAGAAACCCCTCAAAATTTTCATTGAATTCTGGTTTGATGATCCCTTTTTCGGTGATGAATGCCGTAATCAAATGATGTGGAGTGATATCAAAGGCAGGGTTGTAAACGTCTACTTTGGCGGGAGCTGTTTCTTTATTTGCGAAATGGGTTACCTCATCCGATTCCCGTTCCTCGAGTTCAAATTCACTGCTATCTTCGAGATCCATATCAACTGTGGAGAGCGGAGCGGCAACGTAAAATGGAATGTCGTGGGCATCCGCCAAAACGGCCAGGTTGTATGTTCCGATACGGCTGAATGTATCTCCCCGGCTTGAAATCCGGTCGGCACCGACAATTACAATATCAACCTCTCCATTTTTCATAAGGTTGGCCGCGGCAGAGTCTATGTGTAATTTTTGCGGTACTTCCGATTTTTTCAGTTCCCAGGCTGTTAGTCTTGATCCCTGCAAAAGAGGACGGGTTTCGTTTACCCACACCATTTTAACTTTGCCATCCTCATGTGCATGTAAAATAACTGAAAGTGCTGTTCCATACTCACCGGTTGCAAGTCCGCCTGTATTATCATGTGTTAGAATTCCAGAATCTTTCTGAACAAGTTCTACACCATTTTCTCCGATGGATTTGCACGTACGCCGATCTTCATCGTGGATGGTGATAGCTGTTTCAAGCATCTTTTGTTTGATGTCGGCAATCGGTTCCTCTTTGAGTGCATAAATGGTTGTGAGCATTCTCTTAAGCGACCAAGACAAGTTCATCACTGTTGGTTGAGCGGTTTTGATATAATCGGCAATTCGCTGAGCCTCACTATAGAATGTTTGAAAAGTTGAGTCGGCCAGATCATGAACTCCAAAATAAAGTCCATAAGCTCCCGCTATGCCAATAACGGGTGCCCCGCGTACTTTTTGTTTTTTTATAGCGTCCCAAACCTGACCCACAGAATCTAAATCAATATAGACTTCACGATCGGGTAAAAAGGTTTGATCGAGAATGGTTAGATGATCGTCGTCCCATCGAATGGATTGAAATGATGAATCTTTTTGGCTCATAAATATCTATTTTCTTAAAAAATTTACGCTCTTTAAACATAAGTAATTCAAAAGAGAGTATCGGAATATTCCTCACTCTGTAATAAGGAGAATCATTACAATAGATTCAGGTTAAGACTATCTGTAATGGGCGAGGGGTTTTGTAGATTATAATAAAGTAATTCATTAAAGAGCATTGAGTTACAAAAGCGTTTTGGTATTTAACCTGGAGAAAGTTCTTGAGGTGATTTCCATGATTATGAAGAAAAATGTAGGGTACTGGGACTCGATAATCAGAACCATAATAGGTGCTGCAGTTGTTAGTTTAGGAATGTTTTATGATAACTATTGGGGATTACTGGGAATAATATTGGTATTCTCGGGTGTTGTTTCCTTTTGCCCGATTTACCAATTATTTAAAATTGAAACCGTGAAAACAGGTTTAGAGAGAGAGAATTAAGAGAGATCATGATTGGTTCACGCAGACCATTCATATCATAACCTGAGTTCAGTCATTAGGATAGGAGCCGGACAGATAAAGTTCGGCTCCTTTTTTTATTGGATTAAAGTTGTTCACGAATAAAAAAATTCTTACTTATCTCCCCTAAAATTTGAATTCTCTATTTCTCTGGTATGAATATTAATGGTACAGCCCGCCAAAACAGAACATTTGATGCAATTGTAATTGGTTCAGGAATTAGTGGTGGCTGGGCGGCAAAGGAATTATGTGAACGCGGATTGAAAACTCTGGTACTGGAACGGGGTCGGCCGGTTAAACACCGAGAAGATTACCCAACAGCAACGAAACATCCGTGGGAGTTCCCGCATCGAACAAGAATACCTGAAGATGAACTGCGGGAAAATCCAATTGTGGCTAAGTGCTACGCTTATGATGAAGCTACCAATCACTTCTTCGTGAAAGATGAGGAACATCCATACATCCAGGAGAAACCGTACGATTGGATTCGCGGATACCAGGAGGGAGGTAAATCTCTAATCTGGGCGCGGCAGGGTCAGCGCTGGAGTAGTTATGATTTTGAAGGACCGGCGCGTGATGGTTATGGAATTGAATGGCCAATCACATACGATGATATTGCCCACTGGTATAGCCACGTTGAAAAGTTTGTCGGCTGGTCCGGAAATAAAGACGGACTCGATCATATGCCCGACGGCGAGTTTTTACCGCCATTTGATTTTACATGCGTTGAAGAGCACATTAAAGAGCGAATTGAGAGTGAGTTCGCAAACAGATATGTAATCCAGGGCAGATGTGCACATCTGACCGAGTTGAAAGAAATACATCGTCAACAAAATAGAGGACAGTGTATGGCTCGTCATTTATGCTACCGGGGATGCCCTTATGGTGCATATTTCAGTTCGAACTCATCCACACTTCCGTGGGCGGAGCAAACCTGTAACCTTACAAAACGGACTCATGCTGTTGTAGAATCAATTTTATATGACGAAGAATCAAGCAAAGCATCCGGTGTCCGAGTTGTTGATGCGAATACAAAGGAAGTGTCTGAATATTATTCAAAAGTGATTTTTGTAAATGCAGCCTGCCTGAACTCGAACTTGATTTTATTGAATAGTAAATCAAATCGTTTCCCGAATGGTTTAGGAAATGACAACGGTTTGTTAGGCCGGTATGTGGCGTTTCACAATTACCGAGGGACGATTAATGCATCCATAGATGGTTTCGAGAATGAATATTACTATGGCCGTCGCCCTACACAACCGATCATGCCATCTTTCAGAAATGTGTATCAACAGGATGATGTTGATTTCCAGGGGAAATACCTGATCGCATTTGGAGCGGCTCGATCGAACTGGACTCGAGGTGCATTTTCTGAGAATATTGGATCTGCACTCAAGCAGGAGATGCAAGAACCGGGCGGTTGGGGTGTATTTATGATGATTCAAGGGGAAACTATTCCGCGCTATGAAAATCATGTTCGATTGAGTGAATCTGAAACCGATCCATGGGGAGTTCCTCAACTCATCACATCCATTGGTTACACCGAAAACGATGAAAATTTATTACAAGATTTCCTGAATGAGGGAGCTGAGATGCTCGAAAGTGCCGGCTGTAAAAATATTGGTACGTACGATTCACAGCAGGCTCCGGGGCTCGATATTCACGAGATGGGGGGTGCAAGAATGGGTACGGATCCGGAGACATCTATTTTGAATGGCATGAATCAAATTCACTCCTGTAAGAATGTATTTGTAACCGATGGAGCTTGTATGACATCAACCGGGATACAAAATCCATCGTTGACCTTTATGGCATTAACGGCACGTGCAGCCAATTTTGCTGCTGATGAGATGCAGAAAGGAAATCTTTAAAAGCGCCGTTTGAGGCAATTCAAAAAAGATGAGAGCACAGCAAATAACTCAATTCCGTCATGCCGGACTCGATCCGGCATCTCAA
>Ga0102943_1000601_pt1 | contig 24139 bp, 19 predicted proteins | sample SalPonC_black_MG_FD_78174 | JGI IMG/M metagenome (GOLD analysis project Ga0102943, IMG submission 78174) | Salt pond soil microbial communities from South San Francisco under conditions of wetland restoration - Salt Pond MetaG... | ecosystem: Environmental > Aquatic > Marine > Intertidal zone >...
CCCATCGGCATTGCTTCCTCTCCGGTGGAAAAAGGGTTTGTCAAATTTACCGTCTTCAGAACCGGTGTGGTCACCTCCCATCTTCACAACATGAAGAAGGGTGATATCATGGGAATCAGAGGGCCCTTAGGCAACTGGTATCCCTGGGAAAAACTGGAAAACAAGAATGTGGTTATCATCGGCGGCGGATTCGCCTTTACCACCCTGCGGTCCGCCATTGTCTACATGCTGGATCCGGCCAACCGGTCCAGGTTCAAAAACATCGATGTGATTTACGGTGCCAGGTCTCCGGGCATGCTGCTCTACAGACAAGAGCTGTTTGACTGGGAAGAACGTGATGATATCAACATGCATATCACGGTGGACAGCACAGATGATCCGGACTGGAAATACCACACCGGATTTGTTCCCCAGATAGTGGAGAAAAATGCCCCTGTTGCAGATGAAGACACCTATGCCATTGTGTGCGGACCGCCCATCATGATCAAGTTCACCCAGCCGGCCCTGACACAACTGGGGTACCAGGATCACCAGATCTTCATGTCCCTGGAAAACAGAATGAAGTGCGGTATCGGCATGTGCGGCCGGTGTAATATCGGAAAAGAACTGGTATGTAAAGATGGCCCGGTTTTCACCCTGGAACAGATAAACCAGACCCCGAAAGAATATTAAATCCAATGTATTGGAAACACCGATATTTTTACAATCAGGCTTGATTCTTTGTTGACAAGCCCGGGTTGCTGAGATATGGTTAGTGGTCAATTATTGAAGCAGACCATGAAGCCAAGACAGTATGTCTTAAGTTGATAGAAAAAAAATTAAATTTACAGGAGGAAAGTTTACATGGCAACAGTAGAATTCAACGGGAAAACATTTGAAATAGATGAAGATGGATTCCTTCTTGATTACAATTCCTACTCAGAAGAATGGGTGGATTATGTAAAAACCCAGGAAGGAATTGAAGAAATGACTGACGAGCACTGGCAGCTGGTAAAAGTGCTCCAGGACTATTATGAGAAAAACGGGATTGCGCCGATGGTCCGGGTACTTTCCAAACTCACCAAATTCAAACTCAAACACATCTATGAACTGTTCCCCTCAGGGCCGGGAAAAGGTGCCTGTAAAATGGCCGGTCTTCCCAAACCCACCGGATGTGTATAAATCATACCCTGTTCGATTGATTTGATTTGTTTGTAAAGGCTCTGTTTTGCATGAAACAGAGCCTTTGCTTTTTGCCCTTTGTTTTCAAGCCTGTCCATTTTTGGGAGTGACCCGATGACCGCCATTGATGCCACCAATAGATCCATTCTCAACACAATTCAGCTTGATTTTCCCATTGATGCCAGACCTTACAGGGTGCTGGCCCGGCAGCTTGGATTAACAGAAGAGAGGCTCATGGACCGGATTCGCCTGATGAAGGAAAAAGCCCTTATCCGGCGCATCGGCGGCAATTTCAGCCCGGACCGGCTCGGATATTTTTCCACCCTTTGTGCGGCAGAGGTTCCAGGAGAAAAAATCGATTTTTTTACCCGCACGGTCAATGCCTACCCCGGGGTCACCCACAATTACATGCGGGAGCATGTTTTCAATATCTGGTTTACCTTTATCGCCCCTTCCCGGGAACTGATTCAGGCAAATCTTGATGATATATCCCGAAAAACCGGGGTGCATCCCATATTGAACCTGCCGGCCACCCGGGTTTTTAAAATTTCAGCCAATTTCAAGTTATGAAGGCGGTGAAACTGTGTCTTGTGTCCACCAACTGCAAGGTGGGCCGCTGGGATGAAAATGTGGCCATTTGCCGTGATCTCATCCACAAGGCTGCCGAAAAAAAAGCCGATATAGTGGTATTTCCGGAAATGAATCTCACCGGTTATGCCACCGGCCCCAGGATTGCACCTTATGCCAGGGCAATTGACAATAATCTTATCAACAGTTTTCAAAACATGTCGGATCAGCTGAACCTGGCAATCCTGGCAGGTCTTGCTGAAAAAGCAGATACCCCAAAAAAGAGTTTTGCATCCCATCTGGTGTTCATTCCCGGCGCAGTGCCCGGCAAATATCAAAAACTGCACATCGCACCCAGTGAACAGGATATTTTTATTCCTGGATTTACCATTCCGGTGTTTGCCCATGCCGGGACACGGTTCGGCATCCAGTTATGCTATGATGCGCATTTTCCGGAATTATCCACGGCCATGGCAATGCAGGGAGTGGATCTTATTGTCCTGCCCCATGCATCGCCCAGGGGAACCCCGGAGGAAAAACGCACATCCTGGATGCGGCATCTGCCGGCCCGGGCCTTTGACAACGGGGTTTTTATCGCAGCGGTGAACCAGGCCGGAGACAATGGTGCCGGGTTGGATTTTCCCGGCCTGTCCGTGGTTATCGGTCCGGATGGCCATATTGTGGAAAGCGCCACAGCCTGTGAAAATCATCTGCATATTGTGGATCTGGACCCTGCATTGCTCAGCCATGTCCGGTCCCACAGGATGCGCTATTTTCTGCCTTCCCGCCGCAATGATCTGTTCCCGGTCAGTTTCTGACCTGGGCTCTTCTGTTCTGGATATAGGCATTTTTAATGGCAGTATATGGATCAAGAGATGCTGCTTTCAGGTCCTCATAATCACCGATGCGAAAGGATGTCCGGTTGACGGTGTCAAGTATGCCAAGCCCGGCATCAAGCTCCCAGGGTTCAACATAATTGAGCGGGGTGATAAAATAATCTCCGACCCTGCCCACGGTGTCCCGTAAGGTGGAAGGCCCGAAGACCGGCAGCACCAGATAAAACCCTTCTGTGATGTGAAAGGTGCCCAAAGTCTGTCCCAGATCTTCTTTTTTTGTGTGCATGTCCAGATATTTCTGGGCCACCTGGTTGAACCCCAGTATGCCGGCGGTTGAATTGACAAAAAATATGCCGATTTCATCAGATGCCTGAAGCATTTTTCCCTGGAGCAGGCAGTTGACAAACCTGACAGGAAAGAGCAGATTGTGGAAAAAATTGCCAATCCCCCTTCTGGCCGGTGTGGGCACAATAGCCTTATACCCTAGGGCAAGAGGTTTGAGCGCATAAAAATACAGCCTGTCATTCACCGTATACATGGCATAATTAAAATAATAAATGGGATCAGCCACCTGTGACCTGACGGGGGTACCATCTTCAAATTCATCAAACAGGTCATCCCCAAAATCATCGTCACCACCTGAAACCGCATCCGGATTTTCCTGCTGTGATACAGCTTGATCTGCAACAACAGCATCAGCTGCCCATACAATGGACACTGTGCCCGTAAAAACCAATACACCGATGATACAAAGAACCTGACATGTTTTTTTCATATTGCTTAACATCCTTGCTATATAGTTTTAAGAAGAATCAAGCCGGAACCTGATGGGTATCACAAAGCATTTTCACTGAAAATGAATTTTCTGATCAACGATTCAATGTCCAGCGATGATTCCGTATTTTCAATTTCATCTCCGTGAACCAGCATTGTATCAGAACCACCGGGCAGGATTTCAATATATTTTTCACCGATTATCCCTGCGGTTTTGATTGATGCTATGCTGTCCTCAGATAGCGCAATTTTCCGGTCAATATCCATTTCCACTCTGGCCACCAGAAATTGTGTATCTATACGGATGGCCGACACATGGCCGATTTTTACGCCGGCAAGTTCCACCACCGCTTTTTTTTTGAGACCTGATGCAGAGGAAAAATATCCATACACCGTATACCGGTCTTTGAAAAAAGCGGACACATCTCCCATCACAATGATCAGGTACCCTGTGCAGAAAATGCCGATAAGGACAAAGATACCCACATAAAAATTTCGTTTGCTCTCATTCATACAATATGGTCCTCAGAACCTGGGTGAAAATAATGCATTTTTGTTCAATACTGCCCTTTCCTGGGAGCTTTCGGCCTTTAGCGCCTGTTGGCTTGTTGTGTGAATTACCCATGTTTCGTGCTGTCCTTTCCCTGTATAAAAGCCTGGACCTCAGGGATCTCAGAATGCAGCAACTCCTCACCGGAGCCTTCAAAAAGAATGATGCCCGCATCCAGCAGGGCAATGTGCTGGGCCAGATCAAAAATCTGAGGGATATCGTGGCTTACTATCACCGCAGTAAACCCAAATTTTTTCTGGTGCTCTTTTATCATGGTGTGTACATTTTTTTTGCGTATCGGATCCAGACCTGTGGTGGGTTCATCAAACAGTATCACCTCGGGATCTGTCACAAGGGCCCTTGCCAGAGCGACCCGCTTGCGCATTCCTCCGGACAGTTCTGAAGGGTATTTGTTGTCAATATCCTCAATACCCAGCTGTTTCATGCGGGCATGCACCTTTAGCTGCAATGCGGCATCAGCAATTTTTGATGTTTCCACAAGGGGCAGTGCAATGTTTTCATATACGGTGAGAAAATCAAACAGGGCATTGTCCTGGAACATATAGCTTGTTTTTTTTTTGAACTGGCGGGCTTTTTCTTGGGACAGCCGGTCCAGGGGCTCTCCTTGAATCAGCAGCCGGCCGGAGTCCTGGTGGATCAGCCCCACTATATGCTTGAGCAGGACCGATTTTCCTGTGCCGCTCTTACCGATAACCACGGTAACCTGGCCTCTGGTTATGGACAGATTCACTCCCTTGAGCACTTCCAGATCCCCGAATTTCTTTTTCAGATCCTTGAATTCAATAAAAGGCGGTGTTGTCATGGCTTATACCAGAAAAGAAGTAATTACATAGTCGCAGATCAGCACAATGACACACGACTGCACCACTGCATTGGTTGTTGCCAGTGACACGCCTTTTGCTCCGAATTTGCCCTGGCGGTTCACATGGGAATAATACCCCCGGTAGCAGCATATGGTGGTCACCACAAAGGCAAATACGATGGATTTGAAAAATCCCCCCCAGATATCGGCCATTTTCACACTGTGAATCACCCTGTCCATGTAAACGGCTTCATTTATTCCCAGAAGCAGGGATCCGGACAGGAATCCGCCGAAAATACCCACCATGTCAAAAAGTGCGGTAAGCAGCGGAAAGCTTAATACCGCAGCCAGTATTCTGGGAGTAAACACAAAGCGCACCGGATCGATCTGCATGGTGACCAGGGCATCGATCTGTTCTGACATGCGCATGACCCCGATTTCAGCGGCCATGGCCGAGCCTGCCCTGGCAGTGATCATGATGGCGGTCAAAACAGGCCCCAGTTCCCGGATCAGGGTCAATGAAACAGCAGTGCCCAATGCTGCCTCAGAGCCAAATGTTACCAGGGTATAATACCCCTGGAGACCGAGTACCATGCCGGTGAACAATCCGGTGAGCAGGATGACAAAAATTGATTTGGCGCCTATGAACCAGATGTGGTCCAGTATTTTGTTTGTTTGAAACGAGAGGGTAAATACCTGACCGACACCGGAAGCAAAGAACAAAAAAAGCCTGCCCACAGATGCAATGAATTGTGTAAAAATACTGCCGATGGCTTCAATATAACAGGTTATCATAATCTTTTGTCTTATATCGGATTTGCATAGGAAATACAAGATATGTTGATAAACAGATTGACACGTACAGCAAAAATCATTACGTATAAAAAGATATTTTTTGATAAAGCAAAGTATCACCTATATTTGGAAGTAAGGGGTGAAAGGAAAGTCTCATGGCCCAGAAAATCACTTTAAGCATACCGGACATGCTTCATGAAAGACTCAAACAATGGCGGGATTCTTTTAATTTTTCAAAAATGTTTCAAGAGGCGGTCACAGATGCCATCCAGAAAAAAGAAGAGTTCCAGAAACGGGTTTCCCAGGAGTTTGATATGACGGAAGTCATTATACGTCTGCAAAAGGAAAAGCAGGACTGGGTCAGACAATTTTATAAACAGGGACGAAAAGAAGGCATAAGATGGGGCCAATCCGCCCATTTTGAGGACCTGTTATACGTGTTGCATGCCCAGGATACGTATGAACTGGTTCAGGATACAAGGTTTGCTCCATATTTCAATAAGATTATGGGCAGTTACGGGATGGACCAGTTCACCATCTATGAAAAAAAAGACCATAAGAAAATGTTTTTAGACGGCTGGATGAACGGGGTCAAGGAATTCTGGAACCAGGTAAAGGAAGTGCTGTAAAATGGATTATACGATTGTAGGTATTGATGCGGGATCCGTGTCTGTGAACATTGCGGTAATAGACAGCAATAAAAATTTACTGCACAAGGCCACCGCTGCCCACCAGGGAGATGTTACCTCCTGCCTGTCCACCCTGCTGTCCCATGAGAAGGTGCGCGATGTGCAATATGCGGCCGCAACCGATGCCACCCCGTCTTTTGTTTTTTCCCATGACCGTTTTGATGAACAGGTTGCTGTCATCAGGGCTGCCAGGGCTTTTCACAAAAACGGCTGCGATGCACTGCTGCATGTTGGCGGAGAAAAATTTTCCCTGAGTCTGTTTGACAAACAAAATAATTATACCGGTGCCAGGCACAACACCTCATGTGCCGCCGGAACCGGCAGTTTTCTGGATCAGCAGGCCAGGCGCCTTAATCTGAAAGGATCTGCTGAAATCAGTGAAAAAGCCCTGAAAAACAGGCAAAAGCGACCTGACATTGCCACCCGGTGTGCTGTTTTTGCCAAAACCGATCTTATCCATGCCCAGCAGGAAGGGTATAACATTGAACAGATTTGTGATGGTTTGTGCTACGGGCTGGCCAAAAATATTGTAAACACCCTTTTCAAAGGCAATGATATAAAGGGCAGTGTGCTTTTTTGCGGCGGGGTTGCCAAAAATGCATCAGTGACCCGGTACCTGGAATCCATTCTCGGTCTTTCCCTGAACATTGATGCATATTCAGATGTATATGGTGCAGCCGGTGCAGCTTTGTGCCTGTGGGATAACATGCAGACAAAAAAACCGGCGCCTGTTAATTTTAATTCTGCCAGCGTTTTTTTCAAAACCACGGCCCGGAAAAACAATTACCTTTATCCGGCTTTGTCTCTTACCCTGTCAGATTATCCGGATTTCCACTGTTTTAAGCAGTTTGTTCATGACGGTGTGGAAACCGACATCTACACGGATCCTGCCTGTCTGGATCTTTCAGACACCTATCTGGGCCTGGATGTAGGATCTACCTCCACCAAGAGCATATTGATAAACCAGAACGGAGATCCCATTGTGGGCTGCTATACAAAAACCGCATCACGTCCGGTACAGGCGGTCCAGAAAATTTTCAAAGCCATGGACACCTTTATGGCGGATGCCGGTCTTGTGGTTTCTGTCAAAGGCTGCGGCACCACCGGTTCGGGACGGCGCATCAGCGGCAGGGTTATCGGCGCGGATATCGAGCCAGATGAAATAACCGCCCATGCCACTGCAGCGGTTAATCTGAACAAAAAGGTAGATACCATCATTGAAATAGGGGGCCAGGATGCCAAATTCACCCTGCTCAAGGACGGCATGGTGACCGCTTCTGTAATGAATACGGTGTGCGCAGCCGGTACAGGCAGTTTCATTGAGGAACAGGCGGAAAAACTGTCCTGCCCCCTTTCAGAATATTCAGAACGGGCAGAGGGTGTCAAGGCCCCGGTGTCCAGCGACCGGTGCACGGTTTTTATGGAACGTGACATTAATTATTATTTTGCTGAAGGATATAAAAAAAATGAAATTCTGGCATCGGTTCTCCATTCGGTCAGAGACAATTACCTGACCAAAGTGGCCACTGTGGGCAGGATCGGAAACTGTATTCTTTTTCAGGGGGCAACAGCCAGAAACAAGGCCCTGGTGGCAGCGTTTGAACAAAAACTGCAAAAACCCATTCATGTCTCCCGGTTATGCCATTTGACCGGTGCCCTGGGGGTTGCGCTTCTGGCAAGGGAAAAAGGCATCACCCAGACACAGTTCAGGGGATTTGGCCTGTGGAAAAAAACCATCCCGGTGCACCAGGAGGTCTGCCGGTTGTGCACCAACCATTGCAAACTGACCATTGCCCAAGTGGATGGTCAGCCCCGGGCCTATGGGTTTTTGTGCGGCCGGGATTATGATACCCAAAAAATGGTACCCAGCAAAAAACCGTATGATCTGAAAAAATTGCGCAAAAAACAATTACTGCCCGTTGTCCGCCATCCTGAAAAACACAGCTTTACCATCGGTATTCCCGCTGCCCTGCATCTGTTTGAGGATCTGGAATTCTGGGAATTCTTTTTTTCCCGCCTGGGCATTAAAACCATTACCAGCCGGAACCTGAAACACCCGGTGGCTTTAGGAAAAACTGTTGCCAGAGCAGAGTTTTGTGCACCGGTGACCGCCCTGCACGGGCATGTGGCCCATCTTTTTGAAAAAGCAGATTATGTGTTTCTGCCTTTTTATTTTGAAGAAAAAACACCTCTGAAGCGGATAAGACGTCAGCATTGTTATTACACCCAGTTCAGTCCTTCCATCCTCTCCTGTCTGGACCACTATGATGCCCGGCGACTGCTCATGCCCACCATCAAGTATCTGTATACCAGTTTTCATACCAAAATAGCGCTCTATCAGATGCTCAAACATATTTCCCAAGACTTTATGTTTTCTTTTTTTGATATCAATACTGCCTGGGACAAAGCCCTGGAATTTCGCCAAGAAAACCAGAAAAAAATATCAGCACTCTATGCAGAACAAAGACGTGCAGCGCCCGGCATCAAAGTATTGCTTCTGGGCCGACCCTATACTGTACTGTCTGACACCATGAACCACCGCATACCCCATATTTTTGAGAATCTGGGGGTGGAAACCTTTTTCCAGGACATGCTGGATACTGCAGACATTGATTTTACCCCCATTGATCCCCTGCTGAAAGAAATCCACTGGAAATATGCTGCACAGATTCTGAAATCCGCCTATGCAGCCGCACTTTCAGACGATCTGTATCCGGTATACATCACCTCTTTCAAATGTTCCCCAGATGCATTCGGGGTGGATTATTTCAAACAGATCATGGAAAGATGCAACAAACCATATCTGGTACTGGAACTGGATGAACATGATTCCAGCGTGGGGTATGAAACCCGCATTGAATCAGCGGTAAGATCCTTTAATAACCACCACCGGGCCAGGACCAGGCCCCCTGCCCTGCCCCTGGATTTTTCCCCCCGGTATTTTGACCGGCCGGAAGAAAAAACCATTATATTTCCCAACTGGGATGCCTTGACCGGGCAATTGATTGTGTCCACCTTTCAAAGCGAAGGCTACCAGGCCTTTTTGATGGAAGAAACCCTTGAAACCCTGAAAAAAAGCCTGCTCACCAATACCGGCCAGTGCATCCCCCTCAATGCGGTTGCTGCCGGGTTTATTCACACCGTGAATAAACATGGTCTGGATCCGTCCCAGACCGTGCTGTGGCTGAACCGTTCAGACATTGCCTGCAACATCAGGATGTATCCGTATCATATTCAGCAGATTCTTCAGCGGGAAGGGAACGGATTTGAAAAATCAGGTATCTATCTTGGTGAATTATCCTTGTTTGATGTATCTTTTCGTGCTTCCACCAATGCCTATTTTGCCTATATGTTCGGCGGGCTCCTCAGGAGCATCGGCTGCAGGATCAGGCCCTATGAAACAAACAAAGGAGAAACCGACCAGACAATGTCCCGGGCCCTGGATATTATCAGCAGGGCCTTTGCCCTGAACCGGTCCAAGGAAAAAGCCCTGGAAGAGGCCATTGCCCTGTTTAAACGTATCAGGACCCAGGATGCCGGCACCCGGCCCAAGGTGGCCATTTTCGGTGATCTGTATGTGAGGGATAATGATATAATGAACCAGAACCTGATTCATTATATCGAAGCCAATGGCGGCGAAGTGGTCACCACGCCGTATTATAAATATATCAAAATCATTGCCAATTCCTATTTTAAAAAATGGTTCAAGGAGGGCAAATACCTGAGCCTGATTTCCAACAAAGCCCTGCTTGTTGCCATGCAGGCCATGGAAAAAAAATATTACCCATATTTTGAACCGTTGCTGGAGGAATCGCATTTTATGGTTGGAAACTCCCATGAAAATTTCCTGGAACAATACGGCATCCAGCAGGAACATACCGGAGAATCCATGGATAATATTTTAAAAATTCATCATATCATCCAGGAGCATCCGGACCTGGCTCTGCTTGTCCAGACCAATCCCGCCTTCTGCTGCCCGGGTCTGGTTACTGAAGCCATGGCTGCCAGACTGGAAGCCAAAACCGGCGTGCCCATTGTCAGTATCACCTATGATGTGTCCGGTGGCAATAAGAACAAAGTGATTGTGCCATTTATCAAATATTTCAAACCCAGGCCCTATTCCCACAGCAGAAAACTTTCCGTCTGACGTTCACCAGGCAGATAATCTTTGATGTCCGGGTATTTTCTTAAAAAGTTGTTCTGAAATGCGATACGCTGGACATTAAAGACATTATGGCGGTCCACCGCTCGTCTGTACCGCAGATAATATTCATCATAATTTTTCAGGCTGGCAGGATCCTTATGCTCTGCAATATGGGAAAAATTGGCAGCAGTATAGGCAAGCAGGGCATTAAAATCATCCAGATAGGTTTCAAGGCTTTGAAAATGGCGGATAACGTGGTGGTTGGTATAATATTTCCGGACCTGATAAATCCAGTGTAATTCCTTTTTCATGAAATAATCTTTGTAGTCTGTTGTAAATTTCACCAGTCGTTCAATGGCATCCTGGTTCCGGGCCAGGGTAATGCGCAAAACTTTGATAAATGCGATGGTCTGGTGTAATTTTTCAAGACTTGATTCCACCTTGGACATATTTTCCAGTTTCACCAGACCGGCATCCAGATCATTGGTGGTCTGTTTGAGCGTGTCACACAGCCGGAGCACCTGACTGGTGATGGGGGGCAGGTGGGCATATTTATTTTTTTCTCTTTCCTGTGCCCAGATATAAAATTCTGCTCCCGCAACCATGGAGAAACTGGCCAGAAACACCATGAAAAGAATCATGCCCGCTGTTTTTTTTGATTTGAAAATAACATACGGGGTGGTGACAGGGGCCAGCAAAACCATAACTGCCCACCATTTGGGATTATTTTTGCGAACACAGTCAAGTAAAATCAGTCCGGACAACAAAAAGACATAAGAAAAATAAATATAGTACAAGATTAGCCGCCTTTATGGGTAACAATTGTATATCCGTTACCAGATGAGGTGATGGTGACCGCACCATGGGCATCTGTTCTAAAAATCCGGATTCCTTTCTGCCGGTATCGGTCCAGAACATCTGGATGGGGAAATCCGTAACGGTTATCAAATCCGCAGGATATTATTACACTTTCAGGATGAACTTTATCAAGGAAAACTTTGGTGGAAGAGGTATTGCTGCCATGATGAGGGGCCAGCAGAATTCTGGCGCCCGGATGCTGCTGCACAGCCCGGGCCAGAAGCCCTTCTCTTGTTTCCATGATATCTCCCGGGAAAAGCATATAAAACGTTTTGAATTTCAGTTTGAAAACCAGAGAATTGTCATTGGCATCCAAACCTGGCTGCACAGATTCACACTGGAAAAACTCAAATTGTGTATTGTCATAGATCATTTTGTTTTGTGTGCAATCAGGAATAAAAACCGGAATTTGTCTGTTGCGGCAGGCAGCCATGATATGTTCATACTCTTTTCGAAGACTTTTGTCTGCATTTTTTACCACAGATCCAACCTTGAAATTTTCCAGTATAAAGACCAGGCCATTCATGTGATCTGCGTCAGGGTGGGTGAGGATGACCGCATCCAGTGCCATGATACGCTGCTGCCATAAAAAAGGAGCCACAATATGCCGGCCTGTATCAAAGCTGGTTCCCCCTGAAAAACCTCCCCCGTCCACCAGGATTTTTTTTCCTTCAATGGTCTGAATCAGTGCCGCACTTCCCTGGCCCACATCCAGGACGGTGATGGACATGTGTCTGGAAAGCCTTGTTTTTGTCAGCTCCCGTATCCCATGCACACAGACAATTGTGATGATGGCGGCGCATACCATTATGACCGGTTTTGTCCTTTTAAAAGACACGGTATAAAAACCTGCTCCCATCACAGCATATATGGCTGCCACATCATATATTGATAAAGAAGGCAGGTGGGACCAGGAAAATGGAAACCCGGTCAGCCAGTCAATAAATAAAAGACAAAAAGAAACCAGTTTTGCCGCCATGGTCAAAAACACAGCTGAGATACCGGGGGCCGGGGGCCAGAAAACCAGGCTCACCAGGCCAAGCGGCAGACATATAAAGCCTATGACAGGCACCAGCACCAGGTTTGCCGGAATCTGAACCAAAGAGACCATGTTAAAATACCGGGCAATCAAGGGAAATGTTCCAAGCCCGGCCAACACGGTTACCATGCAGATGGACACCAGAAATCCGGGAACCAGGGGAATATGAGGCATCTGATATCTGGCAACCACACCCAGGCCAAGAATAATGAACAGTACCGCTGAAAAAGACAATTGAAATGAAATGGAAAACAAAGATCCTGGATCTGCCATCAAAATAAGAATTCCGGCCCCTGCCAGAATATTAAGGGGATGGGTTTGTTTTTCACCCAGAAACGCGACCATAAAAAGACTGATCATAATGAACGCCCGCTGGGTGGATGGTGAAAAACCGCAGAAAAACGCATACAGACACAAAGGAACAAGGGTAAGCATGCCCGCTGTTTTTCTGGCCCTGGCCGGGATCACCAGACTGGGAAAACCCGAGAGTATCCAGTTAAAAAGGTTATAAAATATTATTGACAAAATCCCCAGATGCAACCCTGAAATCGCCAGCAGGTGACTTGCGCCTGCCCGGGAAAAATTATCCCTTAAGTGTGCGGGCATCTGCTGCTTTTTCCCGGTGACCAGGGCAGCCAGAATATGGGCAGTATCCTGATTTTTGAGCCGGGTCATCACAAAATGATAAAACCGGTTTCGGGTTTTTTCCACTCCCTGCAGGAACCGGTTGAATAAAAGAAGGTTCTCAGCCGGAAGCAGCGTTATTTTGTCGGCCCCGGTATGGACTGCACCGAAGATGCCCTGGCGTTTGAGAAAAGTCTGGTAATCAAAGGCCCCGGGGTTGCCGAAATTCCGGATGGGCCGGATGGGCCCCGGGCATTGGATATGATCATTGATTCTTGGCAGACAGCCGTTTTTCCCATAGACATTTACATACACACGGCCTGTGGCAGCGATGGAAAAAGCCTCTCCTTTAGCATCAGTGGTGATAATTTTCCGGCAGGCCAGCACCACCCGATTCTTATAGGGGTACTGCCGCGAAAAAGAAACAACCCTGCCAGCAAGGGTAATGCCGGGATCGTTGTAAAAACGGGATACATGGCCGGACGGCAGATGGGGAGAATGTATCTGATAACTCTGATATCCGGACCACACCCCGGCCAGAAAGCATATACAGAAAATAAAAAATTTATGGCTGGGATAGGTTGTAAAAAATACGGCTGCCAGCATACCAAAAAAAAACAGGACAGCCACTAGCAGGTTGGAAGGAGAGGATGCATTCCCTGCCAGAATGCCTGTAATCATGGCCAGAATTACAGGGACAAGCGGTGGAACCAAGGGCTGTGATGGCTGTTTCACATATCCTCGCCTGATTATATGTATTTTTGCTTATTTGATGCGCTGCATGTCAGCTCCCAGCGCACAAAATTTTTCTTCAATGGCTTCATACCCCCGGTCCATGTGATACACCCTGGAAATCAGGGTGGTGCCTTTGGCCATCAGTCCTGCGATTACCAAAGAGGCACTGGCACGAAGGTCTGAAGCCATAACCGGCGCTGCCTGAAGTTCAGACACCCCTTTGACTTTGGCAATATTTGCTCTGGAAAGCGTAATATCCGCCCCCATGCGCATCAGTTCATTGGCATGGATAAACCGGTTTTCAAAAATGGATTCATGAATAATACTAGTGCTGTCTGCAATACACATCAATGTCATGAACTGGGCCTGCATATCCGTTGGAAATCCCGGATAGGGAAGAGTTGTGATGTCCACGCTTCTGATATGTCCCCCTCCTTTTACACGGATCTTGTCATCAAAAATTTGTACCCCGGCGCCTGATGCCTTGAGCTTATTGATCACCCCGCCTATATGCTGTGGATCGCAGCCTTTAATCAATACATTGCCCTGGGTAGCGGCTGCAGCCACCATAAAGGTGCCGGTTTCAATGCGGTCCGGAATAACAGTCACCTGTGCCGGTGAAAGCTGCGGCACCCCTTCTATGGTGATAATGGCAGAACCGGCCCCGGATATTTTTGCCCCCATCCGGGACAGGGCATCAGCCAGGCAGACAATTTCAGGCTCCCGGGCTGCATTTCTGAGAAGGGTTTTTCCTTTGGCCAGAACAGCAGCCATCATCAGATTTTCGGTCCCGGTTACTGTAGGAATATCAAAATAGATCTCACTGCCTCTAAGTTTTTCTGCCTTTGCTTCAATATAGCCGTGATCAATATCAATTTTGGCCCCCAGTGCCTCCAGTCCGGTCAAATGCATGTTCACCGGTCTGGCACCGATGGCACAGCCTCCGGGCAGAGAAACCTTGGCATGTCCGAATCTGGCCACCAGAGGTCCCAGTACAAGAATGGATGCCCGCATTTTACGCACAAGGTCATATTCAGCTTCAATTTTATGAATACCGGATCCATCCACAGTCATCACATGGTTGTCAAAGGTGCACCGGGCGCCCAGGTCTTCCAGCAGAAGCCGGATACTGTGAATGTCCATAAGATCAGGCACATTTGTAAATTCACAGGTGCCGTCCACCAGGATGCTGGCGGCTATAAGGGGCAGTGCCGCATTTTTTGCCCCGGAGATGAAAACCTCTCCTGCAAGTTTTCTGCCCCCGTTGATTTGAATTTTATCCATAGGTTGTATGCGCTTTTTAAGACAAAAAGGGCTTTGGGAAAAGGCCAAAACCCTTTTATTGTTTTGATGGTACCTGGGACGAGAATTGAACTCGTACAGCCAATTTGGCCGAGGGATTTTAAGTCCCTTGCGTCTACCAGTTCCGCCACCCAGGCATAATCTTCAATTTTCTATCTCATCTGGCCGGATTTTGCAAGGTCAAAATGCAGTATAAACACGACATTCCCATGCAAAAAACAGTTGGCAGCGTTTTGAGCAGCCGATCCTTTGGTCAGGGTTTTGGATGGTGGTGTTTTATGAATTCAAAGGTATACAGAAAGACACCGGCCCAGATGCAGGCAAAAGTGAGCAGATTGTGGATGGAAAAAGGCTCTTTGTATACAAACACCCCCAGCACAAAGGCAATGGAGGGCGCAAGATACTGCAGGATACCGATGGTGGACAGATTCAGCCGTCTGGCAGCAGCAGCAAACCACAGCAAAGGCAGAGAGGTCACCACCCCTGCCCCGATCATCCAGAGAGTCAATTGTGTGTTTTTTAAGAACAAAGAGCTGCCTGTGCCCATTAAAAAGAGAATATATGCCAGGGCCGGGACCATCAGGAGCAGGGTTTCAACAAACAGCCCGGGCATGGGCGCCACCTGGATCTGTTTTCGGCAGTATCCGTAAAAAGCAAAGGAAAACGCCAGGGTCAACCCGAATATGGGCAGCGCCCCATAAGCCACCAGAGAATAGATTACCCCTGTGAGGGCAAACCCAAGGGAGATGCACTGCAGACGGGTAAAGGTCTCCCCCAGCAGCAGATACCCCAGAAGTACATTTATCATGGGATTGATATAGTAACCCAGGCTGGTTTCCACCACCCGTCCGGAATTCACCGCCCAGATATATACAAACCAGTTCAGGGCAATCAATGCACTGCTTAAGGCAAGGCCTTTTACCTGGGAAGGTGTGCGAAGAATCTGCAACACCTCTTTTGTCCTGTTCTGAAAACAGATGATGATAAAAACAAACACACAGGACCACACAACACGGTGGCACAGAATTTCAACCGGCAGGGCTGCCTGCATCTGTTTCCAGTAGGCCGGCAAAAATCCCCAGGCGGCAAAGGCGGCAAGAGCATACAGACCGCCATAAAATGGTTGTTTCATTTGTTATCCCTAAAAGGTATTTCCGGATAAGGCATTTCCGGTGCCCAGTGTAGCACCCTAATCTGGATTGGCAACCCAAAATATAAAACCCCTTGCCGGCAGCCTGAAAAAATAATTGTATTATGACCCATGTCCACAGGGATTTTTTGCAATTGCATTGCCGTGGATTGTTTTTTCTGGTAAACACAACACCCATGAAATGGATGGAAAAAAACAAACTGGTGCTGGCATCCCGGTCTCCCAGGAGAAAAGAACTGCTGGAACAAATGGGACTTGCCATTGACATTCTTCCTGCTGATGTGGATGAAACAGAAAAACCGGGTCAGCCGCCCCTGGAGGTGGTCAAAGCATTGTCGGAAAAAAAAACATCTCATATCATGCATCAGCGCAAAAATGCCTGGGTCCTCGGCGCTGACACCATTGTTGTACTAGACATGCAGAGCCTTGGTAAACCGGTAAACCGGAAACAGGCCATTCACATGCTCGGTCTGCTGAGCGGCCGGACCCACTCGGTGTTTACCGCGTATACCGTGGGCCATTTTGCCCGCAGGCAGATGAAGACCTGTGCAGTGGAAACCCAGGTTGTGTTCAAAACTTTGACAAAACCGGAGATTCTCTGGTACACTTCTACAGAAGAACCTTATGATAAAGCCGGAGGATATGCCATCCAGGGACTGGGTGCCTTTCTGATCAAAGAAATTTGCGGTTCCTATTCCAATGTGGTGGGCCTGCCGGTGTGTGAACTCATTCAGACCCTCACAGCTTTAAAAGTGATTCAATTTGAGGACAGTCATCATGACCCGGATTAAAGAAAATCTCATGGCCATTCATGAAAAAATCATTCAGGCTGCCCACACCTGCGACAGAAATCCTGATGAAATCCAATTGATTGGTGTCAGCAAAAAACAACCTGTCCAGATGATACAACAGGCCATTGCGGCAGGCCTTACCCGTTTGGGGGAAAATTATATCCAGGAAGCCATGGAAAAAATTGAGACCATCGGTCCAGAAGCGGCTGTCTGGCACTTTATCGGTCATCTGCAGTCCAACAAAGCCAGATTTGCTGTCCGGTATTTTGACCTCATCCACACGGTGGATACCTATAAACTGGCAAAAGAAATTGATAAACAGGCTGGCAAAATCCAAAAATGCCAAAAGATTCTGCTCCAGATAAATATTTCCATGGAAAAAACCAAATCCGGAGCCCAGAAAGATGTGGCAATTGAACTGGCCCAGAAAATCATGGCCTGTAAAAATCTTTCACTCCAGGGACTGATGTGCATGCCCCCGTACTTTGATGATCCGGAAGATGCCAGAACCTATTTCAAACAGCTGGTTCAGATCAGAGATGGCATTCTGGCGGCCGGGGTGGACCCCGGTGCCATGGCCCAGCTGTCCATGGGCATGAGCAATGATTTTATGGTGGCCATCCAGGAAGGGGCCACCATGGTGCGGGTGGGCACCGCCATTTTCGGGAGCCGGATGTGAAACTGCTGCTGCATGCCTGCTGTGCTCCCTGCACCATTTATCCGCTTCAGGTACTCAGGGACATGGATTTCCAGGTAATGGGTTTTTTTTTCCGCCACAATATCCATCCTTTCACCGAATGCCTCAAGCGGGAAGAAACGCTTCGCCGGTATGCAGATGACCAGAACCTGAAAATGATCTGGCAGCAGGGCTATGAACTGGAAACATTTCTCAGGGCTGTTGCATTCCGGGAAAAAGACCGGTGCCGGTACTGCTACCACGCCCGGCTGACCGCGGCAGCCAGAATTGCGAAAAAAGGAAAATTTGACAGGTTTTCTTCCACCCTGCTGTACAGCCGGTTTCAGGATCACGCCCTGATCCGGGAAATGGGAAATGCTGTGGCAAAGGAAACCGGGGTGGAATTTTTGTATTATGATTTCAGGGAAGGATGGAAACAGGGTGTGGCCCAGTCAAAAGCCATGGACATGTACAGGCAGTCTTATTGCGGATGCATTTACAGTGAAAAGGACCGGTACTATCGGCCGGTAAAAACCGCCTCATCTTAAAACACAGCTTTTAGTGAACTGCTGTCCGGTCCTCTAATTGGGGGGAACCCTTTTGATCTGGTTTATCATGGAGACAAGCCGCCGGTCAGTCTGGTGGAGACGGCCTGCCAGCACTGTGAACAAGTGTTTTGCCACATCCGGATATTTTTCAATGATTTCTTCGAGCTTGTCTCCGGGAAACCGCTTGATTTTGGAACGTCCCTTGGAAATGATGGAGGCGGACCGGGCATCTTTGGTAATGGCGGCCATCTCTCCGAAATATTCACCGGGCTGGGTGATTTCAGCAATTTTCTTGCCCCCTTTGACCACATACACCGCCCCTTGAACCAGTTTGAAAAAATCTATGTCTGTATTGTTTTCCCGGATAATGACATCTTTGTCTTCGTATTGTTCCACATCCGGATTCACCAGGTAGGCGGGCAGGGATTCCTTGGTGATCACCGTTTTTTTCACCACCTCTTCCAAAGAGGTTTCCCCTGTTCTTATCTTCTGGAGGCCGGCATCCCGCAGGGTGACCATGCCTTCTTGCACGCCCACCTTTCTGAGCTGGTCCTCAGCCACTTCCGCACTGATGGCCTTGGCCACTTCATCGGTTACCTCCATGAGTTCATAGAGCCCGACCCTGCCTTTGTACCCGGTGCCGTTGCAATGGCTGCATCCATTGGGCCCCAGGATTTTCAGCTGCGGGATCTCTTCTTTGTGAAATCCATGGAGTTCCAGTTCCTTGGGGTTGTGACCGGTGACCTGTTGTTTGCATTCCGGGCACAGCCGCCGGGTCAGCCGCTGGGATAAAACCATGGTCACAGATGCTGCCAGCATATAAGGAGGAATACCGATATCCACCAGACGGCCGATGGTGGAAGGGCAGTCGTTGGTATGCAGGGTGGCAAATACCAGATGACCGGTCATGGCAGCTTTTATGGCAATTTCCGCTGTATCGATGTCCCGGATTTCTCCCACCATGATAATATCAGGATCCTGGCGCAGAAACGCTTTCAGGGCAGCGGCAAAGGTCATGCCGATCTCTTCTCGCACCGGCACCTGGTTGATTCCCTTGAAGTTGAATTCCACCGGATCTTCTGCAGTCAGAATTTTGATGTCATCCTTGTTGAGCCGGTTGAGGATGGAGTACAGGGTGGTGGTTTTTCCGGACCCGGTGGGCCCTGTCACCAGCAGCAGACCGTAGGGCCGTGAAATGCTGCGCTTGAGCATGTCAAAGGTGCTGGATTCAAATCCCAGCCGGGTCAGATCGATATTCAACGCACTCTGGTCGAGTATCCGCATGACAATGCTTTCCCCGAACAAAGTGGGCAGGGAAGATACCCGGAAATCCACAGATTTTTTTCTGCCCAGGCGCAGCTTTATCCGGCCGTCCTGGGGAATCCGTCTTTCCGCAATATCCAGGGATGCCAGAATTTTAATCCGGGAAACCACGGCATTTTTAATGGACACCGGCAGGTTCATGGCTTTGTACATGCCGCCGTCCAGCCGGTACCGGACCTGGAAAGATTTTTCAAAGGGTTCGATGTGGATATCTGACACCCCGTCATTGATGGCCTTGGTGAGAATCCCGTTCACAAGCTTGATGATGGGGGCATCAGAGGCCATGAATTCATCCTGGCCGTCATCTCTTTCAGCAGTGCCGACCTCGATTTCTTCAGCTGCCTCAGATACCAGGGATCCAAAATCCTCCACAGAGGTGACAGGGGTGTCATCTTCTGCATCTTCCTCAAAATGGAGAAATTTTTTGTAGTCTTCATCACTGATTTTATAAAAATCCCGGTAGGCCTGGATAATATCATTTTCCGTGGTGACATACACATGGATATTTTTTGCGGTTTTATTGTGCAGGTCTTCCACCACCTGGGTATCGGTTGGTTCCACCATGGCCACGGACAGGTCGTCATTTTTCAGTGCCAGGGGAAATACCATGTTTTCTTTGGCCAGATCAAAGGGAAGTATTTTCTGGGCTGCTGCATCAGGTTTCATTTCTGAAAACCGGATCACATTGTAGTTATAGATCCGCCCCAATACATTGATGATGGTTTCCGGATCAATATACCCTTTGTTGAGAAGAATGGCGCTGAGGCGCTCGCCGGTTTTTTTGTGCACCCCCAGGGCTTCATTCAGCTGGAGACTGGTTATCTGGCCTTCCTTGGAAAGAATTTCACCTATCCGGGTTTTGCCGGCCCCGGACTGGTCCTTGATGGTGGATGTAAGGCTGGATTTTCCTTTTGGGTTTTTAACCATTTGTATCTTTATCTAAACTATTTATAATTTTTATACACCCGGATGCTGCCTGCAATCACCAGAAATATTCCCAGCATGTAAAAGCAGAACCTGACGATAAAGAGTTTGTTGCTGAAAAATTCAATGGCCGCCACCTGGGCGGTTACTTCAGGTATCCGGTAAAAGACCCCTAATCCCACTGCAATGAGAATAATCCCATAATAGAATGCGAATTTTTTTTTGTCCATCTTAAATCACAGCCTTTCCAATTCTTTGAGCTGGTTTTCAAATTGTATATTATGAGATTCCAGGTCGTTCATCTTATCTTCAAGATCGGCAAAAAGAGATTCCACTGTAATTTCCAGGTCCGACAATTGTTTTGAAAACATCTGGATGCGTTTTCCGTCGTTGTTTTCAGATGCTGTAAGCAGCTCTTCATTCACTGCCTGAATACGGTTTTCCAGTGATTCTATCTCATCTTCTATCTGTGAAATTTTTTTCTGGATGGGTCCCAGCACCCTGGACCGGCCGGCAATGATTTCCGATTTTTTCTGGCGCAGCTTTTTTTTGTTTATCCCGGGAGGTTTGTTTTGTTTTTCTGAAACCGGACCAGCCTCTTCCCAGCCGTCTTTGTCCAGAAATTCCTGGTAACTGCCTTCAAACACCGAGATATGATCCTTTTTAAATACCACCAGCCTGGTGGCCAGAGAATGCAGAAACATTTCATTGTGGGTCACCAGGATCAGGGCCCCGGGAAAATCCTGCAAAGCTTCTGAAAATGCATCACAGGCCTCAATATCCAGGTGGTTGGTGGGTTCATCCAGCAGCAGCAGATTCACAGGGGTCAGCAGCAGTTTTCCCAGCATGACCCGGGATTTTTCTCCGCCTGACAACACACTGATTTTTTTCAGGGCAGCATCTTTTTCAAACATCATGGCCCCGCATATATTTCTGGCTGCCTGGCGGTCAAAATCCGGATGGGCATCTATCAGTTCTTCTTCAATGGTATGGTTTTCATTGAGGGTGCGTACATTGGTCTGTTCAAAATATCCCGGAACAACCCCGGGGTTGAAGGTGACACTGCCGGATGCAGGGGCAAGTCTGCCGGTGAGCAGTTTGACCAGGGTGGTCTTGCCTTTGCCGTTCTGGCCGATAACGGCAATTCTTTCTCCTGGCTGGACCGTCAAAGAAAATTTGCGGATCACCGGTTTTTGGGTTTCATAGGCAAAACACAGTTTTTGGGCATTAAGCATCTGCTTGCCGTTGAAGGGCGCATAATTAAAAGAAAAATCCATGTTTTTGAGTTTGGAAAGTTTTTCTTTTGACTGCTGCTTTTCCAGGGTTTTGATTCTGGACTGCACCATGTTTGCCAGCCGTGCTTTGGCCCGGAACCGGGTGACAAAGGTCTCGATTTCTTTTTTTCGCTTTTCCTCATTCAGCCTGGTTTTTTCATATACTTCTTCATCCTGGGCTATCTGTTCATAGTATTTCCCAGTATCCCCTGCTATTTTTCTTATTTTCTGGCGGTGGATACCGGCAATATGGGTGACCACCTGGTCCATGAATCCCCGGTCATGGGTAACCAGCAGAACCTCTCTGGGCCAGGACGTCAGAAACTGGGAGATCCATCGAATGGAAGTGATATCCAGATAGTTGGTGGGCTCATCCAGAATGAGCAGATCCGGTTCTGACACCAGTACTTTGGCCAGGTTCAGCCTGACTTGAAAACCACCGGAAAAAACGTCAGGATTTTTGTCCATATCCAATGGGGAAAATCCCAGACCGGCCAGCACTTTTTCCGCTTTCCAATAGTGTTCTTTTTCCTGATCAGGCAGTCCTGTCATGGCTTCTTGGCGCACCGTGTCTTTGGTAAACACAATTTTCTGGGATAACATGCCGATGCGGTATCCGGCAGCACAGTTAATCCTGCCCTCATCCGGGTGGTCATGCCCTGCAATGATATTCAGCAGGGTGGTTTTTCCGTGACCGTTTCTGCCCACCAGCCCCACCCGTTCCCCGGAATTTATCTGCAGACTGGCATCATCAAACAGGGTCTGTTCGCCAAATCCCTTGTAAATGGATTCAATGGTCAACATGTGGCATCTGTTTTAACATGGTTTTTGTATCTTTTGTGTTTTTGGGTACATAAAGATGCAACTATATCATCAGTAAATGAATTTATAAACATCAGATTTTGCTTGACTTGGAATTTCAATCTTGCAAAGTTACATCTTGATATCCAAATTTCACTATAATAATACAGAGGCAAACATGACCAAATATATCTATGAATTCGGCCCTGAAAACACAGAAGGGGATGCATCCCTAAAAAATCTTCTGGGCGGCAAAGGTGCCAATCTGGCTGAAATGGCCCGCATGGGTCTGCCGGTACCTCCGGGGTTTACCATTTCCACGGCATGCTGCAACCATTATTTTGAACTGGGGGGCCGGTTTCCCTCTGACCTTGAACAGCAGACCAAGAAAGCCCTGGCCAATATTGAAAAACAGATGGGACGGGTATTTGGTGATCCTGAATCCCCTCTGCTGGTGTCCTGCCGGTCCGGGGCCCGAAGTTCCATGCCCGGCATGATGGAAACCATTCTCAATGTGGGATTATGCCCCAAAACCATCCCCGGACTGGTGAAAAAAACCGGAAATGAATGGTTTGTCTATGATGCCTACCGCAGGTTGATCATGATGTACGCAGATGTGGTCATGGAAAAAGCAGAACAGGTGGTGCCTGATGACGGCATGGGGATACGCCTGAATCTGGAAATGATGATGAACAACCTGAAAAACGACAAAGGGTATGACAACGATACCGATATTTCCACCAGGGACATGAAGACTCTATGCGAGCGGTTCAAAAAAACGATACGCCAGTATCTGAAAAAAGACTTTCCTGATGATCCCCATGCACAGCTCATGGGGGCAATCGGGGCGGTTTTCAAGAGCTGGAACGGAAAACGCGCGGTTTCCTACCGCCGTATTGAACATATTCCTGACTCTTGGGGAACCGCGGTGAATGTACAGAGCATGGTGTTCGGAAATATGGGAAACACCTCTGCCACAGGCGTGGCATTTACCCGGGATCCTGCCACCGGCAGGAATGTTTTTTACGGGGAATGGCTGGTGAATGCCCAGGGCGAGGATGTGGTGGCAGGTATCCGTACTCCCAACCCTTTGAACACCGACACAAAGAATATGCAGAACCAGCACCTGTCATCCCTGGAAGAGGCCATGCCCGAACTTTATAACCAGCTGTATGATATCAGAAATAAACTGGAAACCCATTACAAGGATATGCAGGATATTGAATTTACCATCCAGGAAGGCAGATTATACATGCTCCAGTGCCGGGTGGGTAAACGCACCGCCACCGCCGCCTTGAACATGGCAATGGACATGTATGAAGAAAAAATGATCGATGAAAAAACCATGGTATGCCGCCTGAATCCCAGATCCCTGGATGAAATGCTTCACCCGATAGTGGATCCGGTAGAGGAAAAACTTGCCGTAAAAGTGGCTGAAGGTCTGCCGGCCGGACCCGGCGGGGCCTGGGGAAAAATTGTGTTTACAGCGGAAGATGCTGTCCAGATGGCCAAAACCAATGAAAATGTGATTCTGGTAAGAGAAGAAACCAATCCTGAGGATATTGAAGGCATGCGGTCTGCCGCTGCCATACTCACGGCAAGAGGCGGTATGACCAGTCATGCCGCCCTGGTGGCAAGAGGGTGGGGAAAATGCTGTATTGTGGGTGCCGGTGCACTGAAGATCAATACAAAAACCCGGCAGGTGCAGGCAGGCACCCGGGTTTTCAATGAAGGCGACATTTTTACCTTGAACGG
>Ga0102943_1000602_pt1 | contig 24108 bp, 22 predicted proteins | sample SalPonC_black_MG_FD_78174 | JGI IMG/M metagenome (GOLD analysis project Ga0102943, IMG submission 78174) | Salt pond soil microbial communities from South San Francisco under conditions of wetland restoration - Salt Pond MetaG... | ecosystem: Environmental > Aquatic > Marine > Intertidal zone >...
GCATCACCGAAATACCGGGTATTGTCAATGTTCTGGACATGAAGGTCTTTGGGAGAGTTGATATCAAAGCTAAAGGAATCCAACGCCACAGCAGCCTGGTCAAGGGTAAAGATCAGATCAGGGTCTGTGTCTGCAGGAGAGGTCTGATTCAGAACGATCTCTACTTTCTGGTCATCAGAATAGACAATGGTGGCGTTGGGATAGTTGTCAGGTTTTTCATCCGTTGAAATAGTACCATCGTTGTCTTGGTCCACAAAGTTCCAGGAGGATCCGTCAAATTCAAAGGAGAAACCGTATCCGTCAGAGGCCAATTCCTCTGTATTAAGAATATCGTAGTTGATGTTATCAACCGTATTCACCCCGTTGGCGGTCCAATTGCTCAGGCGCCCGGACAGAACACTCATGGTCAGATCCTGAATATCGCCGGAACTCTGGCTAAAGGAGATGGTCCCTCGGGCCAAAAGACCCTGGGAATCGGTGCCCTCAACACCAACCCTCTTGTCTTCTGAAGGATTGCAGGTAATAGTATATTCCCATTCGGTGCCTGATTTTTTATCGTAATAGATGGCAATGTCATGGGTGCTGCCCAACGCGTCATAGGCCTGAACCACAGTCTGGTACTCATAACTGGTCGATGAGAGATTGGGATCGTCGGCGCTGTCCCAATTATTGGACAGAACAATGGAATTGCTGCTGGAATCAGCATCCAGGTTGGTAATGGCGTTTATGGTATCCGTGGCTTTGGGCGGGCTTGTAAAGGCTTGAAGGATAATATCCCCGATGGCACCCACATCGTCGCCGGTATCCTCATCCAATTCCCACCCCTGGACAATATATCCTTCCGGATTGACCATCTCGCCGTCCTTGTTAAAATAAAAATTGCCCGCTCTTGAGTAAAATTTATTTTCACTCTCGTCCTGGCGAAGCACAAAAAAGCCATCACCGCCGATGGACAGGTCTGTGGCATTCCCGGTGGATTCAAAAGAGCCCTGGGAAAAATTCTGAGCCACATCGCCAATGGTCATACCCCGGCCGATCTGATCGGTCCCTCCCAGGGTTGCCACATTTTCATACAGGGTATCGGCAAAGGTTGAGCGCCCTTTTTTAAAGCCTACGGTATTCAGGTTGGAAATATTGTTACCAGTAACCTGAAGGGCGTTTCCCATATTTTTTAGACCGCTGGTCCCTGTAAACAATGAACTTGATAATGACATATCCTATCTCCTGTGCTTATTGTATCCTTGTCGGATCTGCGAGCCTAATTGCCAACGGCCTTGATGCTTGAAACAGAAAGCAGACGGCCCGAGTCCGCCAGCTCCAGATACTGTAACCCATTGGCGTTCCGGATGCCTGAAACCTCTTCTTTAACCGGTGTGGTGGCGGTTCCGGATTCGGATGTCACCGTATAATAATAAAGGCCGTCATCCACCTGGGAACCATTATCGTCAACAGCATCCCAATGAATTGAATTGTCTCCGCCAAAAGTCGCCGAGGCGTCCACCGCCATGGTTCTGACCAGGTTGTTGAAAGGATCGTATACGTTCACCGTCGCTGCTTCGGATGTTTCCAGATCAAAGCTCAGGTCCGTGCCTGACACCACCCCCTCATCCACCCGGATGATCGGCTCATTGGATTCAACGGTTTTGCCAAGATAATTCATGGCAGAATCTGCGTCTGCTTCCTCTTCATTAACATCCTGAACCAGGCTGATTTTCTCCGGATCAATGAGAAGGCCCTGAACCACCAGGTACCCCTTACCGTTTGTATAAACCACTTCCTCTGCCGTTCCGGTTACGGAGTTGTCAATCTGGGTGTAGCCGCTGCCGGTGTTGGCCATTACCGAATATGTGTAGGTTCCGTCTTCTACAGCCTCCCCGGTGTCATCTGTGCCATCCCAGGAAATCAGCTGGGAGCCGGTATCCATGGTTCCCATGTTGATGCTCTTAACAGTTTGGCCTGAGCTGTCGGTAATCTGAACGATCACATCGGCAGCATTGGTAAGGTTGAAGTATCCGCCGGACACCTCTCCGCTGGAAACCTGCATGGTATCCAGGTCGCCTGTGACCTGCTTGCCCATGTAGGACATCAGGTCTGCCTCAGAGCTGTCAACAAACGTCTGGGAAAGATCTTCCATGGTCTCATTGAGATTCATGAGCTGTTCCAATTGGGAAAACTGAGCCAATTGGGAGCTGAAGTCCGTCCCCTCCATTGGATTCAAGGGGTCCTGATTCTCAAGCTGGGCCACCAGCATGGTCAGAAAGGTTTCCCGCCCCAGGTAATCTTCATTCTCCTCAGTGGTGGTATCCTTGGACTGATAAGAAGAGGAGATCATGTCCAATGATGCACTGCCCGATGTTGATATGGTCATGGCTGTTCTCCTTTAGGCCACAAAATGATAGGAACCGTCGGCAACCAGGTTCTCTGCCGAAAGGGGACTTTCGTTTCCTGCCTCATCCCCCTGGCTGTCGGATCCGGCCCCTTGCCGATTTCCGTTTCTGCGGCCAGATTGCCCAAACGGGTTCCCGGCATTGGCCATGGATTGTTTAAAATTCGAATTCATGTCCACGTCAAACCGCTCAAGACTGATGCCCGCTGAATTGAGCGCAGACTTAAGCTCATTGACATTAGAGGCAAGAATATCCCGTGCGGCATGATTTTCCGCGACAATATTGACTTTTAATCCTGTGCTCTGGTGATCAATGGTCATGGTCAGCCGCCCCAAATCAGGGGGGTTGAGCTGAAGCTTGAGGCTGGTTTCCCCTTGATTCACCGCCCGGATAATGCCCCGTCCCACCTGGTTGGTTACATAGGCCGGCAGTGTCGGGGCAGACGCCTTTGGTCCGGAGGCATTGGTTGACGCCCCCAGGTTATTGCCACGGTTGCCGGTACTGCCCTGAAATATCGAGTCATTTTTTGTAAATTCACCTTTCAACTCTTTTCCCGCAGCCCCAAGACTGCGGTCCTGTTCCAGGGCCTCACCACTGCCCTTGCCTGAAAGCAGAACAGCGATCTCTTTGATCGCCTTGTTTATCTGTGCATCGTTCCCTGCAAAAACTCCCTTTTGACCGGTTTCGTGGCTGCCCGGAATCAGCATATCATTGACAAACTGGTCTTTGATCTGCTGAGAAGAAAAGGACATGGATTGGGTTTTTGATGCCAGGGATAGGGATTGAAAAAATGAATTCAACAGACTTTTAACCGATTCAAAACCGGCCGGGTCTGCAACAGAAGAGGATACATCTGACAAGGGCCCGTCTGTGGCCAGTCCTGCCTGTTTTTCAGCCTTGTAATCTTCAAAGGCCTGGATCAGATCATGAATGGTGACAGATTCCTGGGAATCTTTTTGAACAGGAAGATTCAGCCTGGCCATCATGGCTTTAAAGCTGTCCTCTGAGTCGTCAACGGTCAGAGAGGTCCCGGATTCGCTGGCCAGGGCATCAAGGGTCTCAACAATCACATCAAGGCTGATCCCCTTACCGCCATGGTCTGCCTCACCCATGGCAGCGGTGATGTCCGCGTCACTGACCCCAAGCCCCTTGAACATCATCTTGACATACGGAAGGGCAGAGGTCTCAAGGTACACCACTTCGGCATCTGCGTTGTCATCCACCTCAACCTCCAATTCAGACAGGGCGTCAAAAATATCATCCAGGCGCAAGGTCTCGGTTTCTGAGGATTCTTTAAGCTCGGCAATGACCGCATTGACCTGTTCAAAATCAAAACCCGCCTTTAACAGCAAATCTTTCAAAGCGTCCAGTCCCTCAGCATCCAGGGTCATATTCCCAAGCTGCCCTTTGGAAATATCAAGCAGGGCCTGCTTCATCTTGTCAAGAAATTGCGCTCCTGTGGTTTCCTCCATGGTTTCAGTGGCCTGTGCAACCCTTGATGCCAGTTGCTGGACCCGGGCCTGGGCCTGAACAGATGTCACAGAACCTGCAGCAATTGCCCCTGCCGTGTCAAGGCGATTGATTTCATTCTGAAACCGATCTTCAAAGGCCTGTCCGGCCTGGCCAGGGCCTGCCTTGATGGCAGAGGCATTGACACCGGTCTGGACCATCTGGGTCACGGTAGCGGCAATGTCGACAAGATTTGCATTCATTTGGTCACCTGTTTGTTAAAATTACTGGTATTCCAATTGAGCAATGATCATGCCATCAGAAGGTATGGGTAAAATAAACTGAAAATTCAATATATTAGAAAAACATCCAGAGATTTTTCCAGACAAAACAACATTTTTTCAGGAACATATTTCCCCGCCATTTATCCCAAAGGGAAAATATTACCTGCCTTTGTCCAATAAAAAAACGCATCAGGCTCTGGTTATCAGAGCAAGCAATGCGTTTTCCTTGAGGCGCCGGTAACAGCTATTATTCGCTGCTGGATCCTTTTTATTTTTTCCTGAAGGCCAACCGTTCGCTTATCTTGGCTGCCTTGGCCGAATCCACATAGGAGAGTATCTGGGCTGCGACAGCCTCGCGCATCCTCAAAAAGATTTCCTGGGCCACTTCCAGTTCCATCTTATCGACGATCGCTGCGGCAGCTTTAGGTTTCATCCCGCCGTACATTTTAACAAGCCGGTTCATTTTGGACTCATAGGCATCGTCCGCATCCAGTTCCTGCTGGGTCTTTTCCTGTGTCAGCCGAGCCATGTCTTCCTTGATCTGATTTTTAACGGCGGTCAGTTCTGCCAGCTTTTCATCGATCTGGGACTCATAGGTTTCCAGCTCTTTTTTCTGCTGATTCAAGGTTTTTTGGGCCGCTTCAATGGCCTGTTTTTTCTCCTCCAGCCCCCGGAGAACCACCTTTGCCGGATCTGGACATTCGGGGCATTCAGGACAGGGCTGGGCAGCTGCCCCCCCTTCTTTGCCCTCGGACCCGTTGTCTTCTGTCTTGTCTTCGTCCGCTGCAAACACAGTATCAGCCCCAAAGTGCCAGAGTCCGTCCAGGGGCACGGTTACCAGGCTAAAAATCAAGAATCCAACCGCCAGAATCAGCGTTGTTTTTTTATCAGACATCATCTTCAAGCTCCCTGGCCCACTTTAACGAGACCATCTCATCCAATGCCTTTTGCTCTTCTTTGAGCATCTGCCGGGTATACTCATCAGCCCGTTTTTCACGCAACCGTTCCATGGCCCGTTTTTCAATGGTCCTATTTTTCAGCATGGATCGTTTTTCCGCAAGTTCCTTTTCAAGCCGCGCTTTGGTCTTCTTCTCGGCCACAAGCATCTGGTCCATCACATCCATAAATCCGTGATACTGCTTGAATTCATCAGATCCCATCCCCTTTTCAACCCGTTTTTCAAGGGTGGTGGCCGCATCACGGCGATCCTTGACAAGGGTTTGAATCTGCGTTTCACAGGCATTGACCCGGGCGAGGGCCTTGGCCATTTCCTGGCGGGCCATCTTTTCTAAATGCTGTTTATAATTCAGCAGGGCCTGGAGCCTGAATTGGAACCGCTTCATGATTTTCCACCTTTCTTGAGGCCCATGGCCGCTCTGAGGCCGGCCACACTGGCCTTAAAGTCCTTTTTCTCCGTGATCTGCTGCCGAAGAAATTGGTTGATTCCAGGCATGAGTTTCTTTGCCCGGTCCACAGCGGCATCCGAGCCGTCCACATAGGCGCCGATGGTAATCATATCCTCGGCATTCTTATACGCCGCCATGATATTCACCACCTCATCCCGCAGCTCCATATGATCCGGTGAACTGACATCCCGCATGACCCTTGACACCGATGCCATCACATCAATGGCCGGATAATGCCCCCTGTTGGCCAGATCCCTGGAAAGCACGACATGGCCGTCTACAATGGACCGGACCGTATCCCCCACAGGATCGTTAAGGTCATCCCCTTCAACCAATACCGTGTATATGCCGGTAATGGAACCGCCGCGCTCAAGGCAGCCGGCCCGCTCCAGCAGGATGGGAATCTGTACGAAAAAGGACGGGGTATATCCCCGAGTGGTGGGCGGCTCGCCCGCAGCCAGGCCCACGTCCCTGGAAGACATGGCAAACCGGGTGATGGAATCCACCATGAGCAGCACATCCTTGCCCTGGTCCCGGAAATACTCGGCAATGGTGGTGGCCATATAGGCCCCCCGCATCCGGGTCAGGGGAGGAGAGTCTGATGTGGCCGCCACAACCACGGCCCGTTTGAGCCCCTCTTTTCCCAGGGTATCCTCCACAAAATCCTTGACCTCCCGGCCACGCTCGCCAATGAGGCCGATGACCACCACATCCGCGTTGGTATGCTTGGTCATCATGCCCATGAGCACACTTTTGCCCACACCCGACCCGGCCATGATGCCGATGCGCTGCCCCCGGCCCAGGGGGGTAATGGCATTGATGGCGCCAATGCCCACATCCAGGGGCTTTCGAATCACTTTCCGGTCCAGGGGCCCCATGGGCTTTCCGTAAAGGTAGTAGGACTGGCCGGCAGGCACTGGCCCCCTGCCGTCAATGGGGCGGCCCATACCATCGATTACCCGGCCCAAAAGATGATCAGAGACCTCCACCATGGGAGAGGAGGACACCGGCTGAATCCGGCTGCCCAAAGAGACGCCCCGGATATCCCCATAGGGCATGAACAAAGCTTTTTCTTCCCTGAACCCCACGACTTCAGCCTTGATTTCCTGCCCCTGGTTATTGATGATAGCGGCCAGCCCTCCCACGCCCAGCCCCAAGCTGTCCCCTTCTGCAATCAGGCCAATCACCTGGGACACCCGGCCCTGGGGCACCACGGTGTGTGCCCGGTCCACCGCGGTAAGGTATTGGGAAAAATCAAGATGGTCCAGAGGATCTAAAGCCATTATCTGCCCGCCTTTACAATGGCATCATACACTGCAGCCAGCTTGGTTTCCGGATCCGTTGAAATGGTGGCTGTGGCCGTTTCAATACGACACCCGCCTTTATTGATCATGGGATCCGATGAGATGGCCACATGTTTCAACGACCGCATGGCCTCAAAAAACTCATCCTTGATCATCTCCACATACTCGTAATCTTCGGTGGAGACGCTCAGACTGACTTCCTCCGGGGCCACCAAATTGGTCAGGGCCTCCAAAATGACATTCTTGATCACCTCGTCGTCGGTGTCAATCTTTGCCTTCACGGCCTTTTCGGCAATTTTCTGGACCAGTTCCATGATCTGAAGTTCGTACCGTTTTACCAGCCGATTCATAAGCTGGTCAACGGTTTCCAGGCCCTCACGAAGCGGTTTCAGAATCTGTTCGGCTTCTTCGGCCACCTCTGCTTCGGCTTTTTGCCGCCCTTGTTCATAGCCTTTTTCACGGCCTTCAGCCTCGCCTTTGGCAAACCCGTCAGCCTCGCCTTTTTTCTGGCCTTCGGCCTCTCCTGTGGCAAACCCCTGATCAAATCCTTTGGTCTGGCCTTCGGCTTCTCCGGTGACCCGGCCCTGGTCCAGCCCCTTTTTTAATCCCTTTTCAAACCCCAGTTCTTCCGGGGTTTTCTCAGGTTCTATACCCTCAGGATCGTCGATTTCCGGATCTGAGTCACCGGCCACGCCTCTAGATTCAGGCGCATCACCCGCCCCCTCGATTAAAGGCTCAAAGGTATTTTCTACCTCATCACTTGCAAATGCGTACAGTTCTTCAAATGAGACCTTTTCCTGGGCCAGTTCAGATGGATCAAACAACAGCTTGAACCGGTCAAAATCCGGCGGGGTTTCAGGGGTCTTGTTTGACACCTCCCCGTCAAATTTCTCCAGGGTTTTCACATTAATGGGCATGAAATCATGGGCCTCTTCCGGACCGGCCACCGCTGCCATGCCGGATTCCTTTGCAGCCAGCGCCTCCTCCAGATCGACAGTATCGTCTTCTGACACCGGGGATCTTTCTGAAGCTTCCATCTCTTCTTTATGTTCCAAATCAGACAAGGACATCATCCTTTCCTTTACCCAGGGTTATGGTGCCGTCGGCCTCAAGCTCCTTGGCTGCCCGAACCACTGCCTGCTGTGCTTCTTCAACCTCTGCCAGGCGGACAGGGCCCATGGCATCCAGGTCATCCTTGAGCATTTCACCCGCCCGCTGGGACAAGTTGGAAAAGATCTTTTCTTTCATCTCTTCTGTTGCTGTCTTCAGGGCAAAGGTGAGCTGCTGGCCTTCCACCTTCTTGAGGATCTCCCTCATGGCAGTATCATCGATACTGTTCAAATCCTCAAAGACAAACATGAGGTTGCGGATCTCGTTGGCCATCTCGGCATCATCCTCTTCCACATGTTCCATGACTGTATCTTCAGTGGATTTGTCCACGCCGTTGATGATATCCACAAGGACTTCCAGGCCCCCGACTTTGCCTCCGGGGCCGACTGCACCGGAAAGTTCAAGCTTCAAGGCCTTGTCCACATCCCGGACCACATCTTCTGAAATCCGGCCCAGGCGGGCAATCCTCATGGCAATATCCCCTTTTTGTTCATCTGAGAGACTCATGATAATTTCAGAGGAGATCTCCGCCGGCATATGGGCCAGAATCATGGCAATGGTCTGGGGATGTTCTCCTTCCACGTAACCTGCCAGGGTCCCCACATTAACGTTCCGGCTCCAGATAAAGGGCCTGTCCTGCTTTTTCTTCTCAAGATCCTCCAAAATGGCATTGGCATTGTTCTCGTCCATTGTCTTGGTTACCACGCTTTTAATAAAGGCGTCCCCCTCCACAACCATCTTGGAATCCCCTTCAAACCGGTCCACAAAATCCAGGGAGACCGCCCGGAGCATTTCAGGGGTGATATGCTCCATCTGAGACATTTCAAAGGCAATATCCGAGATCTCCTGGTCGGTCATTTTTTCAAATACCTGGGTGGCATAGTCCTCACCCATGGCCAGAAGAAAAATGGCGGCCTTCTGGGTTCCGGTTAACGTGTTTGGATCCAGTGCATATGCCATGGGTTACTCCTCTTCTTCCTCTTGGGCTTCGCTGACCCAGCCCTTGAGGATATTGACGGTCTTATATAAATCCTTGTTGGCATAGTATTTTGCCTTCTCACTGGGTGACAGGTTGGCCAGGTAATGGGCCCGCTCACTGGCCGTCATCTTCTTAAGGAAGTCTTCTTTTTGCTCCTCGGTCATCATCTCAAGGAACTCCCGCTGCTGATCGGCGTCCATCTCCACAAAATCGGGTTCCTTGTCCTCTTCCAGAAGGGCCAGTTCCTCGGGACCGGGCAGGGCGTCCTGTTCCACTGTGACCTTAATGTCTTTCACCGTCTTGATAATGGGACGGATCACAAATAAAAAGAGTACCAGAACCAAAAGCAGATTGGCAATAAGCCGGCCGTATTCTTTCTGGACCATTTTCCAGCCGGTCAGTGTGGGCTCAGCCTTCATGTCCTCAATAGAGGCAAAGGGAAAACACTCCATGGAGACCTGATCCCTGCGGTCCTCATTATATCCCATGGCCCGGATCACGATATTCTGAAACTGCCGCATCTCTGCAGTGGTCCTGGGCACATAGACCCGCTTGGTCTCGCCATTGTCATCGGTCTGGTATTCGTATTTTCCATCAATGACGGCAGCCACGGACAGCCGCATCAGCTTGGCCATGGGCTTTTCTGTTTCCCTTACCCGGCGGCTGATTTCATAGTTTACCGTGTCATCACTCTTGTTGACCAGTTCCCGGTTCTGGGTGCCCTGCTGCTCATCCTCGGTAATGGGATTCACACTGGAGGGGATGCCGATGTCTTCGGACACCTGATCCACCTTTTCCGCCTTGTTCTTCCGGCTGCGGATGAACTCCCCGCCCCGCTCAAAGGGATCATAGATCTCTTCATTCATATTGTTCTTGGAGAAATCCATTTCAGAGGTCACCCGGACAATGGCCTTGTCCTTACCCACGATGCGCTCCAGCATGGTCTGAATCCTGCTGGTCAGGTTCTCTTCAAACCGGACCTTGTACTGGTACTGGGCATCGGCCAGATTTTCAGCGTCTATTCTGGCCTGCTCGGCTTCGGATTTTCCCTCGAATAGAATCCTCCCGGCAGTATCCACAATGGCCACAAGCTTCGGCGTCAGATCCTGGACCGAAGAGGCCACCAGATGGGCAATCGAGGCCACCTGCTCCTCTTGCAGATCATCCACGAGTTCAAGAAGGATAGAGGCTGACGGCTGTTTGGTCTCTTCAACAAAGACAGATTCCTTGGGCAGAACGATCATGACCTTGGCGCTCTTGACTTCATCAAAGGCCGAAATGGTCCGGGAAAGTTCCCCCTGAAGGGCCCGTTTCTTGTTGATCTTCTGGACAAACTCCGTGGTGCCGAATTCGGTTTTGTCAAAGATCTCATACCCGACCCCCCCTCCTTTGGGGATGCCCTCCCTGGCCATGGTCAGCCTGACGTCGTAGACCATATCCTCAGGCACCATAATGGTGGTGCCGTCACCGGTCAGCCGGTAGGGGGTATTCTCCTGCTTGAGAACCGCCACCACGGCCGAGGCATCTTCCTGGGTCAGTCCGGAGTAGGCGGCCCGGAACTGGGTCTTGTTGGCCCAGATAAACATGGTAACGAATCCAGCCACCACCACCAGGGCTAACATACCCAGGGCTGCCTTCTTTGGCATGGACATCTCTTTAAAGGTGGTGATGATTCTTTCAATAACGGGGTTCATTTACGGTGCTCCCTATCCTTGATTACACCTGCATACGCTTGATTTCATTGTAGGCTGCCATGGCTTTGTTCCTCACCTGGGCCAGCAGTTTCAGGCTGGTGGAGGCCCGGCCCAGTGCCAGCATCCCTTCATGGATACCCAATTCGCCCTGGATCACGGCTTCTGCAGATTCATTGGCAATGTGCTGGTTGTCATTCACCTGCAGCACCGCCGACTCAAGCCGTTGAGCAAATTCAGGGCTCCTTCGTTCAACAACTTTGGACACAGGTTCCCGGTGCAGGGACAGCTTTCCAGCCGGTATGTCTTGAATTTTACTCATCTTTTCCTCCTAGAGATTATCTGCCGATTTCCAGGGCCTTGGCCACCATGTCTTTGGTGGTGGACAGGGCTGTGACAGAGGCTTCATAACTTCTGCGGGCCACCATCATGTCCGCCACCTCAGTCATGTGATCCACATTGGGCATTTTTACATAACCGGTTTCAGGATCTGCATCAGGATGGGCTGGATTGTAAACCAGGGCAAAATCCTCCTGGGACCGAACGATCTCATCCACCCGTACCCCGTTCCCGTTGTCAGGTTTTTCTTCCCCGTCCAATTCAATGGGAGCAAGCTCAATGCGGCCAATCTGTTTTCGCTTTTGTTTTTTTTCGATGACACTTTCAAAAGAGTCAATATCCTCTCCTTTGAAGATGACCATCTTCCGTCTGTAGGGGCCACCCTCTTCGGTCCGGGTGGTATCCACATTGGCCAGATTCTCCGCGATCACGTTGAGTTTCATACGATGGCCAGCCAGGGCGGTGCCACTGATCTTGGCGGCATTCATTAAATCAACCATAACTTACTTTCCTCCCTCTTCAATGGCATAGTTGAGTACAGTCATTTTTCTTAACAGCATTTCAGTGGTGGATTTATACTTCACATTATTTTCCATGAGATGCATCATCTCCGTATCAATGTTTACAGAGTCCAGATGGTGGATATCCACGGCTTCACTGCCCTCTGCCTTTGGGGCCCGCAAAGAGGCACCGTAAAGCGGGGACAGGTGGCGGTCATTGGTCTTGGTGACATAGTCCGGTTTCGGTCCTGCCATGGCCCGGGTCAGGGTCTGCTGGAAATCCAGATCACCGGGGGTGTAGCCGATGGTATCCATATTGGCAATATTTCCGGTGATCAGGTTATGCCGCTTGGCTGAGATATCCAGACTGCTGGACATCATTTCATAGGTGTGGCCGAAAACCCTTGAATCTGCCATGTCTTGTCTTCTCCTGCTCAGTTACAATGGCCCCTGCACCAGACTGCCTGGCGCAGAACTGCAAAACAGGAAATGCAAGTTACATGCCGACGATGGATCAGATTTGTTCTTTATACTCGTTGAGCTTGTTGCGGAGGGTTCTGACACTGATGCCAAGGATCTTTGCCGCATGGGTTCGATTGCCTTCGGTCTGATCCAGGGTCTTGTAAATCATCTGTTGTTCCATCTCTTTTAAAGAGCCTGAAACAGACGATTCCACGGAGGGAGGGGCTGAGGGCGCTTTGGCGGATGACGGGAGATCCTGGCCATCCATGAGCAGATCATGGGGCTGGATCTGATCGCTTTGTGCCAGCAGCACAGCCCGGTGAACAATATTTTCAAGCTCCCGGACATTTCCGGGAAAAGGATGGCGCCGTAAAAGGGCTGCTGCCTCTTGTGTCATGCCTTTGACATCCCTGGCGTCAATTTTAGCGTATTTTTTAATGAAATAATCCGTGAGCAGATCAACATCCCTTGAGCGGGCTGTCAGGGGGGGGATTAACAGGGGAATGGTGTTGAGACGATAGTAGAGGTCTTCTCTGAACGCCTTGTTTGCCACCGCCTCCTTGGGATCTTGGTTGGTGGTGGCTATGACCCGGACATCCACCCCAACAGCCTGGGTACCCCCCACCCTGTCCACCACCTTTTCCTGAAGTACCCGGAGCAGTTTGGCCTGGAGGTGGAACTGCATCTCTGTAATCTCATCCAGAAACAGGGTCCCCTTGTCAGCCAGTTCGAATTTGCCCATTTTCCTGGACAGGGCGCCGGTAAAGGCCCCTTTTTCATGGCCAAACAGTTCGCTTTCCAAAAGGTTTTCAGGCAGGGCTGCACAATTTACGGCAATAAAGGGCTGGGCATGACGCCGGCTTTTTTCATGAAGATACCGGCCAAACAACTCCTTTCCCGTGCCGCTTTCACCCTGGATCAGGACCGAGGCAGTGGAATCGGCCACCCGGGCGGCCAGCCCCAGCAATTTTTCCATGGATGGATCTTTGGTGATGATCCGAACCGAGGTTTTGGGCTGGGATGATTCAGACGTTCCGGCCTTACGGTCACATGCATCCGAAACAACCGCTTTTCGGATACTCAACTCCAGTTGGCGGTTGTCCACCGGCTTGATCAGGTAGTCTGCAGCCCCGTGTTTCATCAGGGAGACAGCATGGTCCACCACAGGATCCGATGTCAAAATAATGGTTTTGCAGAGGCGCTCCAGCTTGGCGCAGTGTTTAAGAAATTCAAGGCTGGAAAAATCAGGGGCGCAGTCATCAGCCACCACCAGATCCGGTTTGTTTTGGATCAGGTACGCCTCGGCAGTGGTGCCGTCGGGCACGGCATCCACCAGAAACCCCATCTGCTCAAACAGATTCACCAGCCCCATGCGCTCTTTGGGATGTTCGGCAATAAGAAAAATACGTTGTCCGGGCATAGCGTTGCTATCAGAATCCTCTATGAGTTGATCATTTCATCGGCCAGACTGAGGGTGGACAACCTCTGCTGGGCCAGCCTTGCCCAGACCGAATCATAGGACTGCGCCACCTGTTCAAATGCCTCTTGGGCCTTGTCCAGGATATTGCCCTTCTGATACGCATCTCCTAAGAGGAACCCGATATTGGCCTTGGCGCGTTCCCCTTCGGAAAACCGTAATGCCTTGGCAAAGGCATCCGCCGCCGGCACATAATCGGCAAGGGAAAGATACGTATTGCCAAGCATTTTATAGGCATCGGTGAGTATATCATAATTTTTACCCGGTGCCGAGGCAAAAGCATCCACGGCCCTTTTCCTGTATTCGGCCGTTTTGTTCAACTCGCTTTTCTTTTCATACACCCGGGCATGGGCCATGAGGATTCGGCCTTTATCCATAGGATCTGTAGCCATTTTAAAGGCCTTGGCCAGGGCCTTGTCCGCACGGGAAAACTGATTATTTTCCAGGTAAATCCGGCCGGCATTCATCAATGCGGTCACCCCTTCACGACGCCTGGGAAATCGTTTGGCAAATGCATTGTACAATTTCAAGGCATCGTCGTCCCTGCCGGATTCATCCATGGCCCTGCCCAGACCAAAGAGAAGCACCGGGGTTCTTTCAGAGCGTTTATATTGCTTGTATGCGGTAATCAGGTGATTAAAGGCCTCTTCATACAGGGTGGCCTGAAGATAGGCCATCCCCACTTGAAAGGAAATAATCCGGGACCCCATCCTGTCCAGTTTGGCGTTGTCCAGCTCATACCGGTTCAACACCTTTGTATACTCGTCAGACTTCAGCTGTTTTTCAAACAAGGCCTCATAGGCCCTTTGCATCAGCTTAACCGCTTCGTATCTGAGTCCCCTGGGATGGGTGGACAAAAGGTCCTCGATTTCCTTGATGCATTTGTTGTACTCGCCCGTCCTCTGGTAAATTTCAGCCAGGCGCATCATGGCAATTCTGGCATAGGTATTGTCTGGAAAGCGGGTCTTTACCATCTCATAGACCGCAATCTTTTCCGCATCGTTTTCTAGATACCGGGCAATGCCAATGGAAGCGGAAATATAACCTGCGGTGTCTGGAAATTTTTCCCTGACCAGTTCGTAGATCTTGATGGCCTTTTCCTTATTGCCCTCCAGGCCATAGGTATCGCCTACCTTGGCCAGAAGTAGATCCCGATCCGGGATGTCCGGGAACAGATTCAACACCCGTATAAAGCGCTGCCTGGCCTGTTGGCTCAGGCCCAGTTCAAAGCCGGCCTCCCCGGCATACCGGAGAAGTTCCGGGGCGTCATATACCTTTCTGGCATCGTTTTTAATCACATAGTTGAAAACACTCAAGGCGTTATAATACTGGCGTTTCTCAAACAGGGCCTTGCCGTAACCCACTCCGGCTTCGGTAATATAGCTGTGGTCCAGGGGAGACTGAAATACCTGCTCGTAAAGTCGAAGGGCTTTATCCGTATACCCTTTTTCGTCGTAGATCTGTGCCAGATGGTAGTGCACCTCGGGCATGCCCGTGTAATTTTCATATCCCTGACTGACAATGTTAAAATACCCCTCTGCCGCAGAAAAATTATTCAGATCCAACTGAATCATACCCATGGCAGCATAGGCAAAGGGACGCAACGCCGAATTCGGGTAGGAGACCAGGGCATCCTGAAACATACGCTCAGCCTGAATCAGGCGGGTGGCGTCCTTGTCTGTTATACTTTTATAATAGGCATACGCCTTGAAAAAATACACCTGTTCCAGACAGGAAAAATTCTCCTGGAGCATATACTGGTCAAGCACTTCAAATGCCTCTGCATACAGCTGCTTTTTCATTAGAAGCAGGGCATTTTCCACCGGCTTGGCCTCACACCCGGCAAGGGCGTCTCCACGGTGGATATCACTGATATCCCCCTTGTATTCACTTTTAGATCGCTTGGGCGGGACATACACCGGGGCGTTTTTCATCTGTCCAGGCTCACTGGGCTTGGCTGCATCCTCGGAGGGTTTGGACGCTTCAGGGGCCAGCTTGGCAGGCTCAGGCCCTGTCACAGGCTCCGGATCCAGGGATGTTTCAATTCTTTGCTCCGGGGCGACAGCCTTGTCAGTCAACGCCTTCTTAACCGGTTCAGGAGCTGGCAACGCTTTGGCCTCGGTATCAGCCGCTTCAGGCACTGTTTCTGTGGCCCGCTTTTCAGGCACTGCCCGGGTCAAAGAAACGTCCAGCCGGGTGTTGGAGGAGTTAAAAGCAGATTTGATGGGCCCATAGGGGTTTTTGCTCTTGATCACCACAGCCACAATATTGCCGTCCAGCCGATCGACATTCACCATTTCAATAACAGGATTGTCCCTGCCCTGGACCGTGAACCCTTTGGCCAAAGAAACGTTTTTCATGGCCACCAGCACCTCGGTACTGCTGATCTGTATCACTTTAAACGGGGCCTTTCCAGTAACGTCAATGGCAATGGACAGGGGGGTCGACCGGATAAGCATGGATTTGACAACCGGGTTGCCTGCCCTGGCGGTTCCAGCCACACAGGCAAGGAAACAACCCAGGAGGATCACGGCCCGGAGCAATTTCAGATTGACGGCTGCTGATTCTCTCATAACCTTTTTGGTTCCCTATGGGTTAACAATACGAGAAACATGAAAGCAAATAATATGCCATATCCAAGCTGTCCTTATCATATCAGATCAACTCTTCAATTAAAAGCCCGTATCAAAGGGATCAAGGCCGGAACGTCACAAAATGATAGGAAGAAAAAAGGCAGGGGGCGTCAAAATAATGGCATCTGGGTATCTGGCTCAATATTCATCTTTTTGATCTTTTCCACCAGGGTGGTTCGGTTCATTTTAAGCATTTCAGCGGCCTTGGCCTTTACCCAGCCCACTTCATCCAGGGCATGGGTAATCAGGGCCCGCTGGTAAAGATCAACCGCCTCACCAAATCCCATATCACTGGAAAAGACAGACGCCACCGAAGGTGAAGAGGGATTAGGGGCAATGCCGGTCATGCATTCAGGCAGATCATGGACATCCACCTTCCGGGACTCCACCAATACGGATATCCGCTCCACCATATTTTCAAGTTCCCGGATATTGCCCGGCCATTCATAGGCAGCCATGGTTTTAAATGCGTCTTCGGAAAACACCTTGGGAATGAACGCATCATTGCGTTTCTGCAGGCGGGCCTGAAAATGGGCCACCAGGGGATAAATATCTTCGGGCCGCTCTCTTAGGGGAAGGATATGTATAGGGATGACATTGAGCCGATAGTAGAGGTCTTCTCTGAAATTTGTCTTTTCAATGGCTGCGGGCAGGTCTTTGTTGGTCGCCGATATCACTCGGATATCCACCTCAATGGTCTGGCTTCCCCCGACCCGCTCAAACCGTCTTTCCTGAAGGGCACGCAACAGCTTGACCTGAAGCTCCGGGCTCATGTCGCCGATCTCATCTAAAAAAATGGTGCCCTGGTCTGCTATTTCAAACCGGCCGGTTCTGGCCCGGTGGGCACCGGTAAAGGCCCCTTTTTCATGGCCGAAAAGTTCACTTTCCAAAAGTTCGCCCGGGATGGCCCCGCAGTTGATCACCACCATGGGCCCGTGTTTTCTGGAAGAGTTGTTATGAATGGCCCGGGCAATGAGTTCTTTTCCTGTGCCACTTTCACCGGTGACCAGGACAGAGGCGTCTGATTTGGACACTTTCCTGGCGGTTTCCAGAACCTGGGCAAGGCCTTTGCTGACACCGGCAATACCGCTGCGGTCAAAGGCGTTTTCTTCCCTCGGGCCAGGGGGGCGCAACCCCGCAGTCGCGGAAGAGGCCTGGCTCATTTTAAAATCTTTTCAAGTTTATCTGAAATGGCTTCTGCGGTGAAGGGTTTGACCACATAGTTGGAGACCCCGGCCTGCACCGCCTCAATGACATTTTGTTTCTGTGCCTCTGCCGTGACCATGAGGAACGGAGCAGCCTTATACTTGGCATCGGCACGGGCCTTTTTAAGTAATTCAAGCCCGGTCATTTTTGGCATGTTCCAATCAGAAATAATCAAGTCTATTTCCTGCTCTTGAAGGATTTCCCAGGCAGTTGTGCCATCATCAGCCTCCACCAGATTCTTAAAGCCAAGCTGTTTTAAAATATTCTTGAGAATACGGCGCATGGTAGCAAAATCGTCAACGATCAGAATCTTGATGGATGTGTCCATTGCCACACTTTCCTCCTTAATTGGAATTTAACTCCACCTCTATCTTTCAAAGCATACCTCAATTGTGAAATTTCCACCATCGGTTTTAAAAGGAATCGCAATTTTCGGACCGTCGGTATAATGACGGATGGTATGATTTTTCCCCGTAATCACCGAAGGGATGGCTGCCTTGAAAACCCGGCCCACCTCATCAAGTTCCCTTCTGGCCTGGCCTGAAATCATATTGGTTAACTCCCCCACAGCATCGGCGATATCATCATTCAGGGTATCCATATCCTCCCCGAACATGTTAGAGACCACCGTCAAAATACATTTTTCCTCGAAGGATACAGCAATGGTGCCGTTGGCCACGCCGGTCAGCCCGAGCACACCGGTGACATCTCCCCCTGCGGTATTGTCTTTCTTCCCATAAGGTTTACCCGGTGTAACCGTCACAAACGCCATGGTTTCAAGTACGTTTATCGTTGCGTTGATGAAAGGATTTATCAGCGTTACATCCATATATGCCATGCCCGTTTCACCATCATCTCAACGACTGTCATCTCCCCCGTTATAATACACAATATTTTTCAGATGGGTATAGGTCTCCACATCCATGGATTTGAAGACGATTCCCACGCCGTCATTTGTCTTACGAACGGTCTTGCCCTGGATTTCCAGTTTGATCTCTTCCACCCCGCCGGTCAGGTAGATATCCACCGTGCATTGGGTATCAAGGGAAAAGGCAGCATCTGTCCTGACAAAAATGCCTCTGAGGCTCAGGTCCCTGGAGTTGGCATCAAGGCAGATGGTTTCCTGGCCGGACACGAGACAGACATCTATTTTTGTGGCAAAGCCAACCCGTGAATGCTTTCGCCGGTCCTCATTTTTTGAAATGCCCATAAAAAACCCACTCTTTCATTTAATATAAGGGTTTCGCGCCCATCCATATCCAACAAAATTATCATATTTTATGCCCCGGCTCAAGCCATTAAAAATCCTCTATCATGCCCTGTTCCACTACCCGTAAAAAAGCCTTGACCGCTTCGGGGTCAAACTGGGTCCCCGAATTTTCCCGGATGATTTTTATTACGCTTTCCCTGTCCATTTTTTTACGATATGCCCGGTCAGACGCCATGGCATCGTAGCAGTCTGCCACGGCCATGATCCGGGCCAGCTTGGGAATATCATCTCCGGCAAGACCATCGGGGTATCCTTTGCCGTCGTGGCGCTCGTGGTGATGGCGAATAATCTCCATCTCCCGGTCCCAGAGTCCCAGCTTACTGACGATATCCGCCCCAATGACCGGGTGCTCCTTGATTTTCTCATACTCCTCGTCGGTGAGGGGGCCGGGTTTCAAGAGAATATCGTCCCGGATGCCGATTTTTCCAATATCGTGGAGACTGCCGGCAAAGTTGATCACATCCAACTCCTCTTCGGAGCACCCCATCTGACCAGCGATCATATGGGCATACTTGGCCACCCGGGTGGAGTGTTTCCGGGTGTAAAGGTCCCGGACCTCAAGGGCGGCAACAAAGGCAAACAAAGTGGAAAACAAATTTTCGTAAATATTTTCATACAGGGCGATGTTTTCAATGGCCGACGCCGCCTTCTGGGTGATAAAGCTCATGTAGTAGATATCTTTTTCACTGAAAAAACAATTCTTCTGGAAGATAAAGGCCGAAGCCACCCCAAAAATCTTGTCCCGGATCTTAAGAGGAACCACCATTGCGGAGCGGACCGGATTGCCAAGAACCAGGTTATTTTTGGAATCGGAAATCAGGCAGGGGTTCTGATCCGCATTCAGGCTCTCGATAATATAGGCTTTAACCTCATCGGTAAGATCCTTGCTAAACTTCTTTTTCACCAGTTCATCGTCAAGCTTGGCACTGGATTTGGCCACAAGCACCAGGGAATCGTCCTGCTCGTTGAAAATATGGAAAAAGACCTTATCCGCCTTGAGTTCCTCCACCCCCAGGTCCACCACCTTATTAAATATGCCGTAACTGGAATCCGTGGCGGCAAAGTCCTCCATAACCCGGTTCAGGGTATTGACCTCATCCACCTTCTGAAGCAGTTCCCGGTTCAGCTCCCGAATCCGCTCCTGACGTTCCACCTCTTCCTTGAGGATCAAGTTTTCCACAAAAAGCTCCCGCTCCCTGAGGATTCGCTTAAGGGTCAGCTCCATCTGCTCCAGATTCACAGGCTTAATCAGGTAGTCCACCACCCCGTTTTTCAGGGTCTGAATAGAATTTTCAAGGGAAGGATACCCCGTCATGACCACCACTGGCAGGGTGCTTTCAATGTGACGAACCTTTTCAGCCAGGGCCAGGCCGTCCATGACCGGCATATTAATATCTGTAAAGATACACGAAATTTTCACCCGATTGATAATTTCAAGGGCCTCGGCACCGTTACCAGCGGTATAAACCTCGTACCCTTTTCGCTGAAAATAGCCCTCTGTTACATCCAGAATGCCTTCTTCGTCATCCACCACCAGAATCTTGATCGTATCCGTGTCCATCCACCTTAACCTGTCTGCTCATGGGGTTTGTTTGAATTAAATGTATATGAAACCGGCCCGTTTATCAACAAAAAACAGAACCCCTGCCCCGGGCGCACTAAGAATATAATTCTATAAAAACATTAAATACCCATTCATAATTCTTGACAATATATATATTTATGAATATTGTACATAAATAACAATTTCAACCATAACAATAGCAGATGGATATCCATGGATAAAACAGATCTTGAAATCCTTAAAATACTCCGGAAAAAGGCCCGGATCCCTAATGTAGAGGTGGCACGGGCCATTGGAATGGCCCCGTCCGCCATTTTGGAACGGATCAAGAAACTGGAGGCCCGGGGAGTGATTCAGGGGTATGAGGTCCGCCTCAACCCGGACATGTTCCAGTGCACAATGACCGCCTTTGTCCAGATTCACTTGGCCTCACCAACGGCGGTGGAGTCTGCCGGGAAGGCCTTGGCCCGGATCGACCAAATCCAGGAAGTCCATTTTATGGCAGGCGGGGATACCCTCATGGCCAAACTGAAAATATCGGGAAACGCCGAGCTTGACACCATCATCCGTAAGGAGATCGCCGCCATTGACGGCGTGAAAAGCACCCGGACATCCATTGCCCTGTCCACATTTAAAGAAAGTGCAAAAATCCGACTGCCTGACCAGATCTGATTTCTATTGCCGTAAGGAGACCATTACCATGCCCATGTCAGATGCATTTAAAGCCAGATTGTCACCATCCTTGAGAAAAATAGCGGCCCAATTCAGTACCCCGTTTCATATTTATGATGAAGCCGGTATTCTCGAAACCTGTGACCGCCTGAACCAGGCCTTTGCCCCCATTGAGGGGTTTAAGGAATACTTTGCTGTCAAGGCCCTGCCCAACCCCGTGATCATGGAAATTTTAAAGGCAAAGGGGTTTGGATTTGATTGTTCCTCAACACCGGAAATCGCCCTGTCCCGGAAGGTGAACAGCATGGGAGAAGACATCATGTTCACCTCCAACAACACCAGTTGTGATCAATTTATGGCGGCCATGGATGAATCAGCCATCATCAATCTGGACGATATTTCCCTGCTGGACAAACTGCCCAAAACACCGGACCTCATCTGCTTTCGCTACAATCCCGGGGCAGAGCGCAGCGGCAATGCCATCATCGGCAATCCTGTTGAAGCCAAGTACGGGGTGAGCAACGCCCAGATACAAACCGCCTATGAAAAGGCCAAGGCCATGGGGGTCAAGCGCTTCGGCATCCACACCATGCTCGCCTCCAATGAATTGAACTTTCAATACATGGTGGATACGGCTGACATGCTCCTGGACCTGATCCAGAACCTCAGCGCCAGCCTTGGCATCCGATTTGAATTCATCAATATTGGCGGCGGCCTGGGCATCCCCTACACACCCGACGCCAGCCCCTTTAACCTGGAAGCCATGGCAGAGGGGATCGTTGCATCCTTTAACAGGTTTAAAGACAAAAACGGCTGGGTGCCCAAACTACTCATGGAAAGCGGCCGGTTCATCACAGGCCCCCACGGGGCCCTGGTGACCTCGGTCATCAACCACAAGCAGATCTACAGGGACTACGTGGGGGTGGATGCCTCCATGTCCGCTCTTATGCGGCCGGGCATGTACGAGGCCTATCACCATATCCATATCCTGGACAAGGACGATGCAGGGCCCGTGAAACCCGTGGATGTGGTGGGGGCTTTGTGTGAAAACAACGACAAGTTTGCCATCCAAAGGGACCTTCCCAGTACGAAAGAAGGAGACATCCTCATCATCCATGACACCGGTGCCCACGGCCATGCCATGGGATTCAACTACAATGGCCACTTACGACCTAAAGAGCTGCTGTTAAGAACCGATGGAAGCGTGTCATTGATACGGCGGGCGGAAACCATGGCAGATTATTTTGCCACCCTGGATTTTGAGCCTGAAATTCTTCCCGCCCCATGATTCCGGGACATGTGTCCGGAAAAACCTTTGAAATAAGGCCCCGGCGATCTTCCGGGGCCGCAAGGGAAAAAAAGTATGAGCTACTGCATGGTATTGACCACCTGTGAGTCACAAGAGGCAGCCCAGAAATTAGGCGCCGGGCTGGTAAAGGCCAAACTGGCGGCCTGTGCCCAGATGCACCCGGTTTCCAGTATCTATTCCTGGAAAGGACAAATCCACATTGACCCGGAGGTCCGGCTCATTATCAAGACCCCTGAGGATATGTATTCCAGGGTCGAGGCCTTTGTTCTCGAGCACCACAGCTATGAGGTGCCCCAGGTGGTAAAGGCTCCGATTACCGGCGGTCTGGCCGCCTATCTGGACTGGATGGAACAGACCACATCAGCCTGACCATTATTCGGTCCAGTTATCCCCAAGCCTCAGGGCCGGCCTGGCAACCCGCTGCCCTAAGAGCCGGCCCTTCTCTCATGGCGGTTTCCTTGCCCCCTGTCACATGGCCCGAGGTGGTAAACGCGGCTTTCTATATCAGACAATACCCTCGTTTTCCATCTCCTGCATGGCCTTGCGCATCTGTCGAATGGCTTGGCGCAGGCGCTCCTCGTTTTCAACCAGGGCCAGGCGCAGATAGCCTTCACCCTCCTGGCTGAACCCCACCCCCGGGGCCAGGGCCACATTGGCCCGGTGCATCATTTCCATGGCAAATTTCATGGACCCCATCCTGGCAAAGGGTTCGGGGATTTTCTGCCAGACAAACATACCCGCACCAGGGGGTTCCACCTCCCATCCCATGCGCTCAAGACCGGAACACAGGGTATCCCGCCGGGACTGATAGACCTTCACCTGCTCGGTGATGGTATGGTCGCAGTCCCTCAGGGCGATGATGCCCGCAATCTGGATGGCCGAAAAAATACCATAGTCAAAATAGCCCTTGATCTTTTCAAGGCCGCCGATCATCTCCCGGTTGCCCACGCAGTATCCCAGGCGCCAGCCAGCCATGTTATAGGACTTGGAAAAAGAGCCAAACTCCACAGCCACATCCAGGGCACCGGGTACCTCAAGGAAACTCGGCGCCCGGTAACCGTCAAAGGTGATTTTTGAATAGGCAAAATCATTGACCACCATGAATTTGAACCGCTTGGCCAGGGCCACGATCTCCCGGAACAGGTCAAGATTGCCCAGGGCCCCGGTGGGGTTGTGGGGATAGTTGATCATCAGCACCTTGGGCCTGGGATACGCTGCCTCACAGATGGACACGATGCGCTTGAGAAATTCCTCTCCCTGGGCCAGGCGAATCCGGAACACATTGGCCCCGGCAATCACCGCTGCATAGATATGGATGGGAAAAGCCGGGGCTGGAACAAGGACAGAGTCGCCAGGCCCCATCAGGGCCAGGCACAGATGGGAAATCCCCTCTTTGGACCCGATGGTAAAGATGGTCTCTGCATCCGCATCCAGATCCACGTTGTAATGGCGTTCATAATAGGCCGCAATCTCCTTTTTCAAAGGCTTCATCCCTGTGGAGGCCGGATACCGGTGCGTCTTGGGATCCTTGGCCACTTGGATGAGTTTTTCAGTGACGGTGCCCGGCGTGGGATCCATGGGATTTCCCATGCCCAGATCAATCACATCATCCCCATTGTGGCGCTTCTCGACCTTCAGGCGGTTGATCATGCCGAAAAGATAGGGAGGCAGATGCGCCATCCGGTCGGCAAATCGAATTGTCTTGTCCTGTTCCATTCAAACTCCTTGCATAAATAAATGAACCCTTTTCCAGCCCGGCCCATCCCCGGCAGGCCATAACGATCCGAATAGTATTAGCCTCTTTTCCCGGCCTGCGCAACCGCTAGCAGGAATTATTTTACCGGGTATTTTCCTGCAAGGATTTCAACAATGGCGAACAAAGAAAAAAAGACACCTTTGGCAGCAGCAACAAAGCCGCCGATCCTTAAAATTTGTCATGCGTTGCTGTGGATAATTATCCTTGACCGGCATCTACTTCAGCATCAAGTATTTTTCGGATGAGCCTGGCAAGTTCGGTTACAATAAATGGTTTTTCAACATATTCAGTTATCCCCATGGCCAAGGCC